>OLNW01000083.1_pt1 | contig 113498 bp, 107 predicted proteins | sample 1672121 | NCBI WGS metagenome assembly OLNW01 (sample SAMEA3136648, study PRJEB25190) | human gut metagenome
AGAACTTATGAGATAATTGTAAGAAGATTCTTAAGCATATTCTATCCACCAGCTATTTATCAGAAGGTAAGTATTGCCAGTGATGTGAAGAATGAAAAACTGTATGCTTCATTTAAAGTGCTTGTAGATGAAGGGTATCTTAGCGTAGCTAAGAACTCATTTGCAAAGGCGAGAAATGATGCAAAAGTAAAGGATGATGATAGCGTCGATAATAAGGATGATAATAAATGTGATGCGGCTTTATTCGAGGTATTGAAAAAATATAGAAAAGGTTCTACAATCACATTTAATGGGTTTAATATCAAAGAAGGTGAAACTTCACCTCCAAAGAGATATAATTCAGGTTCAATTATTCTTGCAATGGAAAATGCAGGTAAGCTCATTGAAAATGAAGATTTAAGAGCACAGATTAAAAACAGTGGAATTGGTACAAGCTCAACACGAGCTGAAATACTTAAAAAGCTCAACACTAATAAATACATTTCAACCAATAAAAAGACACAGGTTCTTACACCTACATTAATGGGAGAAGTGATTTATGATGCAACGAGCATTTCTATTCCACAGCTGTTAAACCCTGCATTTACAGCCAGCTGGGAAAAGGGCCTGAATTTCGTTTCAAATGGCGTAATTACTTCAGAAGAATATATGCAAAAACTGTCCGGATTTATTGATATAAGGACCAGAGCTGTTATACAATGTAACAATAAATCTGTACTTATGAATAAGATAAATGAATTAAAGAAATACTATAAAAACATCAGATAAACAGGAGTAGATATGTCAAAAAACATTTCAGAAGAGTTATTTTCTTTAGACCAGAGTCTTTTAGGAGACCGCATTAAGGAATGTAATTATCCATGGGAAATTCTTCCAAGAATTGGTGAGTATATTATTGAACTGGGAGAGAAGCTTCCGGCTGATAAATACGACCAGATTAAAGACTACGTATGGGTTGCAAAGAATGCAAAGATATCTGATTCAGCAGATATTACAGGACCATGTATTATCGGTGAAAATACAGAGGTTCGTCACTGTGCATTTATCCGTGGTAAGGCACTTATCGGAAATAACTGTGTAGTTGGTAACTCAACAGAATTAAAGAATGTAATTCTCTTTAACAATGTTCAGGTGCCACATTACAACTATGTAGGAGATTCTATTTTAGGATATGGTTCACACATGGGAGCAGGCTCAATTACTTCAAATGTGCGTTCAGATAAGAAGCTCATTACAGTTAAATTACCTGAAGGAAATGTTGAAACAGGTATGAAGAAGATTGGTGCAATTCTCGGTGACAACGTTGAAATTGGATGTGGAAGCGTACTTAATCCTGGAACTATCATCGGAAAAGATACTCAGGTATATCCTCTTTCAAGTGTAAGAGGCTGTGTAGATAGCAACAGTATTTATAAAAACCAGAATGAAATTGTAGAGAAAGATTTAAGATGAGAGCATCATTACATAATTTAGGATGTAAGACCAATTCATACGAAACTGAAAGTATGAAAGAGGCGTTAAAAAATGCAGGCTTTGAAATTGTTGATTTTTCCAAGGAAACACCTGCAGACGTATACATTATTAATACCTGTTCCGTAACAAATATTGCTGACAGAAAATCCAGACAGATGATTCACAGGGCAAAATCATTTAACGAGGATGCCATTATTGTCGCTGCAGGCTGTTTCGTACAGGCCAATGCGGAAAAAGTTCTGGAAACTGAACCAGTTGATATTGTTATCGGCTCATCAGATAAGAAAAATCTTGTATCAAGTATCTATGAGCTTATGGAAATGAGAAATACAGGTATCATAGACAGCAAAAAGTCATTTGTTACTGATTTAAAACAGAAGGTTGAATTTGAAGAGCTGAAAATTTCTGACAATACTTCTCATACAAGAGCATTTATTAAGATTCAGGACGGCTGTGATAAATATTGTACATTCTGTATTATTCCGTTCTTACGTGGACATATCAGAAGCAGAAAGTTAGAAGATATCGTTAATGAAATCGACAACTTATCTCAGAAGGGAATCAAGGAATTTGTTTTCACAGGAATAAATATGTCAGCTTATGGCGCAGATATTAAACACGAGCATGATCTGGCCGATGTAATTAACAGCGTAAATGATTTACCTTTAGTTGAAAGAGTAAGAATAAGTTCTCTTGATCCTGACATTGTAACTGTAGAATTTCTTGAGAAGATTAAGAACAGCAAAAAGGTATGTCCTCATTTTCATCTTTCACTTCAGAGTGGTTCTGATTCAGTGTTAGACAGAATGAAGCGTGGGTATACAGCTGAAGAATACAGCGAAAAGTGCGATTTACTCAGAGAATATTATGAGAATCCTGCCATAACAACAGATATCATTATGGGATTCCCTGGTGAAACAGAGAAAATGACTCAGGAAACATATGACTATGTTGAGAAGATACATTTTGCGGCAGTTCACGTATTCCCATATTCAAAGAGAGATGGAACTGTTGCGGCAAATATGCCTGATCAGATTCCTGGAAATATAAAATCTGAAAGAGCAGGTAAGCTCATTGAGATTACAAACAGATTAAAGGAAGAATATAACGACAACTGTATTGGAAAAGAAGACAGTGTGCTTATAGAAGAAACTGTTGAAATTGATGGAGTAACATATTTTACAGGATATACAACAAGATATGTAAAATGTCTCATTCAGTCAGATGACAGTATAAATGTCGGTGATATTGTAAATGTAGTAATTGACAGCAGATTTGATAAAAATCATATGCTTGCAAATATTAAAAATTAAAATCCTGATTACAAAAGGAGAAAACTTGTGGTTGTAATTATTGACTATGATGCCGGCAACATTAAAAGTGTTGAAAAGGCAATTCAGCATCTTGGAAGTGAAGTTGTACTTTCAAATGATAAAAACGTAATAAAGTCTGCAGACAGAGTTATTTTACCTGGTGTAGGTGCATTTGGTCATGCCATGAAAAACCTTAAGAAATATGACCTTGTAGAGACAATCAGAGATTATGCAAAGAGCGGTAATCCGTTTCTTGGCATTTGTCTCGGAATGCAGATTCTTTTTGACAGTAGTGAAGAAGATATGGGAGTTGAAGGTCTTTCCATCGTTAAAGGAAGCATAAAGAAAATCCCTGCAAAGGATTCATTTAAAATACCTCACATGGGCTGGAATAATCTGAATATTACAAATAAGGACAGCCGTATCTTAAATGGTATTGATGCTGAGTCTTATGTATACTTTGTTCATTCATTTTATGCCGATGCAGATAACAAGGCAGAGATTGCTGCAACATGTGATTACACTACATCAATGGATGTTGTAGTTGAGAAGGGAAATGTATTCGGATGCCAGTTCCATCCTGAAAAGAGCAGTAATACAGGCCTTCATATTTTAAAGAATTTTTTAGAGATAAAGTGAGATAAAGTGAGATAAATATGTTTACAAAAAGGATAATACCTTGCTTGGATTGCAAGGACGGAAGAGTTGTAAAGGGAACATCATTTGTTAATCTTAGAGATGCGGGAGATCCTATTGAAGTTGCGAAGAAATATGACGCAGACGGGGCTGACGAACTTGTATTCTTAGATATAACAGCAACATCTGATGACAGAAATACAACAGTAGATCTTGTAAGAAAGGTTGCTAAGGAAGTATTTATTCCATTTACAGTTGGTGGCGGAATCAAAACAATAGACGACTTTAAGGTATTGTTAAGAGAAGGTGCCGACAAAATTTCAGTTAACTCAGCTGCAATTCTTAATCCACAGCTTATCACTGATGCTGCAAAGAAGTTCGGTTCACAGTGTGTAGTTGTTGCCATTGATGCAAAGAAGAGAGAAGACGGCGGCTGGAACATTTACCGTTCAGGTGGAAGAATCGATACAGGCATTGATGCCGTACAGTGGGCAAAGGATGCTGAGCGTCTTGGTGCAGGTGAAATTCTTCTTACAAGTATGGATGAGGATGGCCAGAAAAAGGGTTATGATATCGCACTTACAAAGGCGATATCAGACAGCGTTTCAATTCCTGTAATTGCATCAGGTGGTGCGGGATGTATGGAAGACTTCCTTCATGCATTTAAGGAAGGTGGAGCAGATGCGGCTCTTGCAGCATCATTATTCCATTTTAATGAGATCAGCATTAAAGAATTAAAAGATTATTTAAGAGAAAACGGAATATCAGTAAGATTATAAGTTTAAAGAAGGTTATATGTCAGAAGAATTAAATACATGGGGCGAGGCTCTTAAAGATGAGTTCGAAAAGCCATATTTTAAACAGCTTTATAATTTTGTGATGATGGAGTATCAGAAAGAAACTCCAATATATCCGCCTAAAAGCGATATTTTAAATGCATTAAGAAGTACTCCACTGGATAAAGTAAAAGTAGTGATACTGGGACAGGATCCGTATCACAATGCAGGACAGGCTCACGGTCTGTCATTCTCAGTTAATAAGGGAGTTGCAATTCCTCCATCACTTCTTAATATCTATAAAGAGTTACGTGATGATCTTGGCTGCTACATTCCCAACAACGGAGATTTGACCAAATGGGCCAGACAGGGCGTTCTGCTTCTCAATGCAATTCTTACTGTAAGAGCCCATCAGCCACTGTCTCACAAGGGAATCGGCTGGGAGACATTTACAGATTCAATTATTGAAATATTAAATAAATCGGACAGACCTATCTGCTTTATGCTATGGGGAGCATCTGCAAAAAGTAAAATGTCCATGCTTACCAATAAGAATCATCTGGTACTTACAGCTGCTCATCCAAGTCCTATGTCATCATACAGAGGCTTCTTTGGATGTAAGCATTTTTCAAAGGCAAATGAATTCCTTGTTGAGCATGGTGAAGAGCCAATTGACTGGCAGATAGAAAATATATAAAAGCATTTTCCAATAGAAATAAGAAAACTGTATTTAAAAGTATTATGCAAAATAAAAGCATATATGAAAGTAAATATATACACTTAAATGGATTTTTCCAGGCTGGAAGTGGAAAGGGGGAACAATGAATATAACAGTTTATTGTGGATCAAATTTTGGTAATACACCTGTTTATCGTGAAATGGCAGAAAAGTTTGGTACATGGATAGGCGAAAACGGACATACATTAGTATACGGTGCATCAGGAAACGGCCTTATGGGATCAGTATCTGACAATGTATTAAAGGCCGGCGGTAAGGTATATGGTGTATTTGCCGAAGTTTTATACAAGAGAGAGGGCTGCAGGGAGGATTTAACAGAAACTTTTATTGTTCCTTCTATCAGAGAGAGAAAAAAGAAAATGATGGAACTTGGTGATTTATTCATCGCATTTCCGGGTGGTCCTGGAACTATCGAAGAAATCTCAGAAGTAATCTCTCTTACAAGAATCGGTGTTGTTAAGGAAAAGAGCATAATCTTTAACCTTAACGGTTTCTACGATTCATTAAAGATTCTCGCTGAAAAAATGATCGAAGAAGGCTTCGTAAAGGTAGAAGAAGTAGCAAACGTTAAATTCATAGATACATATGAAGAAATGACTTCATATATCGACAGTTTAAATAAAAAATAAAAAAAGACTGTATACGTGCATTTTTAGCACGGATACAGTCTTTTTTATTTTAATCAAGTTGATTTAGTTATTGTAACTTTACCTTACGCCTCATTAGAAACAGCATTTACGTTCTTTTCTTTCTCCAATGCCTGCTTCGCAGAAGTCAGCATAAGCTTAATTCTGTTAATCTGGTTAACCTGTGATGCACCAGGATCAAAGTCGATGGCAGTGATGTTAGCCTCAGGATAAGCTTCCTTTAATCCCTTGATAACACCCTTACCAACGATATGGTTAGGTAGACATCCAAATGGCTGACAGCATACGATATTTGGTACGCCACTCTTAATAAGCTCAACCATTTCACCTGTAAGGAGCCAACCTTCACCTGTCTGGTTACCAAGTGAAACAAATGGTGTAGCAAGAGCTGCTACCTCATCAATAGGCATTGGTGGCTCGAAATGCTTGCTCTCAGCAAGTGCCTTTACTGCAGTCTTATTAAAGAAATCAATAAACTTCTTAGCGAGAGTGTTGAAGAATGCAAAGAGTTTGGATGCTCCAAGGTTATCTTTTTTAAATATTGCATTTTTAACAATATAGTAAAGGAATCCGATAAGTCCCGGAACAACGGCCTCAGCACCTTCTGACTCTAGTAAGTCAACCATTTCCATATTTGCGGAAGGTAAATATTTAACAAGGATTTCACCTACAACACCGACTCTTGGCTTAACCTTATCAGTAATAGGGATGTTGTCAAAATCATTTACCATTGCACGGATTGTCTTCTTAAGGTCTTTAAGCTTGAGTTTCTTCTGACTTAACTGTTCAGTACAGATATCAACCCATTTCTTATGCATAGCATTAACACTGCCCGGAACTTTTTCATATGGTCTCATACGATAAACCATGTTCATAAAGAGGTCACCGTAAATGATTGCGGCAAATACCTTAATACCCATGTTGATATCGTAAATCATACCGCTGTTATGCTCGAACACCTGAGCACTGACTGCAATAAGGGGGATATGATTGTAACCTGCTTCAGCAATGGCTCTTCTGATAAATCCTACGTAGTTTGAAGCTCGGCATCCGCCACCTGTCTGAGTGATAAGAAGAGCAGTACGATTTAAGTCATATTTACCGGAGTTAAGAGCGTTCATAATCTGTCCTACAACCATCATTGAAGGGTAGCAGGCATCATTATTAACATATTTAACACCTGTATCAACGGCAGCTCGTCCATCATTGTCAAGAACGACGAAGTTATATCCTGATGAACGCATGGCAGGTTCAACAAGGTCAAAGTGAATCGGAGACATTGATGGACAGAGAATTGTATATTTTTCTCTCATTTCATCAGTGAACTCAATTCTTCTCATATGAGAAGGTCTGTGTTTTCTCTGTTCATTTTTCTCTTTACGGCTTCTGATAGCAGCAAGGAGAGAACGGATACGGATTCTTGCAGCACCTAAGTTATTAATCTCATCAATCTTAATGAGAGTGTAGAGCTTGTCAGAATTCTTAAGAATATCATTTACACCGTCACTTGTTACCGCATCAAGACCACAACCAAATGATGTAAGCTGAATTAAATCAAGATCGTCTCTTTCCTTAACAACACTGGCCGCTGCATAAAGTCTTGAATGGTACATCCACTGGTCAAGAACAATAAGCGGTCTTTCAACCTTTCCAAGATGAGCAATAGAATCTTCAGTAAGTACTGCAACTCCGAGAGAATTAATAAGTTCTGGGATACCGTGGTTAATTTCAGGGTCTGCGTGATATGGTCTTCCTGAAACGACGATTCCGTGTTCGCCTGTCTTTTCAAGGAAATCTAAAACTTCTTCACCCTTCTTCTGAATATCCTCTTTTGACTTAAGCATTTCATCCCATGCCTTATCGATAGCGGCATTAATAAGGGATTTAGGAATGTCAGGGAAGATTTCATTTAATCTCTTCTTTAAAATACTTGTATTCTCAAGTGAAAGGTATGGCGCCATAAAGTTAATATTTTCTGTATGGAGAGTTTCCATGTTGTTCTTGATATTCTCTGCATATGAAGTAACAATAGGACAATTGAAGTGGTTGTTTGAATCTTTCTGTTCCTTATGTTCATATGGAATACATGGATAAAAAATATCCTTAACTCCATTTTTAATAAGCCATTCAATGTGACCATGAACAAGCTTTGCAGGGTAACATACTGACTCTGAAGGAATTGATTCAATACCTAAGAGATATAAGCTCTTTGATGATGGAGGTGAGAGTACTACCTTATATCCAAGCTCAGTAAAAAATGTAAACCAGAACGGATAGTTCTCATACATATTTAAGGCTCTTGGAAGTCCGATTGTGCCTCTTGTAGCTTCCTCATCAGTTAAAGGTGTGTAGTAGTCAAAGAGTCTCTCTAACTTATATTCAAAAAGGTTTGGTAAATCCTTCTTGTGCTCATTGTTGATATTTTTAACAGGTCTTTCACATCTGTTACCTGTAATGAATTTATGTCCGTCTGAGAATTTATTAACTGTAAGGTGACAGTTATTTTCGCATAATCCGCAACGTGCATGTGTAGCAGTATATGATAGATTCTTTAATTCATCTAAAGTTAATATTTCAGCATCTATTCCGTGGTATCTTTCCTTAGCAATAAGAGCGGCACCAAATGCACCCATGATACCGGAAATGTCAGGTCTTACAACGTCTTTGCCAACGATTTTCTCAAAGCTTCGAAGAACCGCATTGTTATAAAATGTTCCGCCCTGAACAACAATGTGATCACCAAGCTTTGAAGGATCAGAAAGCTTAATAACCTTATAAATAGCATTTTTAATTACAGAATATGCAAGTCCCGCTGAAATATCACCTACACTGGCGCCTTCCTTCTGTGCCTGTTTAACATTTGAATTCATGAATACGGTACATCTGGAACCTAAATCCACAGGATTTTCCGCAAGTAAAGCTTCTTTGGCAAAGTCAGAAACTGCATACTCCAATGAATTGGCAAATGTCTCGATAAATGAACCACATCCTGATGAACATGCTTCGTTAAGCATAACTGAATCTACAGTGTTGTCCTTGATCTTGATACATTTCATATCCTGACCACCGATATCGATAATACAGTCTACTTCAGGATCAAAGAAAGCGGCAGCAGTGTAGTGAGAAATTGTCTCAACTTCACCTTCAGGAAGGCGTAATGCTGACTTAATAAGAGCTTCACCGTAACCTGTTGAACATCCGGATACAATTTCAACACCTTCAGGAAGCTTCTCATATAATTCTGTAAGGCCTTTGATAGTAGTATCAATTAAGGCACCGTTATTACTGCTGTAGAATGAATAGAGAAGTGAACCATCCTCACCGATAAGAGCAATCTTAGTAGTTGTAGAACCGGCGTCGATTCCTAAGAATGCCTTTCCTTTGTATGTTGCTAAATCTCTCTTCTTAACGGAATCCTTAGAATGTCTTACAATGAATTCATCATATTCTTCTTCATTATTAAAGAGAGAATCAAGTCGCTGAACTTCAACAGCTAAATGAATTCCCTTTCTAAGCATTTCGATAAGCTCATCAACGCTATAGAGATTATCTCCTTCCTTCATGGCATGTACGGCAGAACCGAGAGCCGCAAAAAGGTGAGAATTCTCAGGAACAATTATTTCGTCATCTGTAAGCTCAAGAGTTCTTATGAAAGCGTTACGAAGCTCAGATAAGAAATGAAGAGGTCCGCCTAAAAATGCAACGTGGCCACGAATAGGCTTACCACAGGCGAGTCCGGCAATAGTCTGATTTACAACAGCCTGAAAAATAGAAGCAGACAAATCTTCCTTTGTTGCTCCTTCATTAATAAGTGGCTGAATGTCAGTCTTGGCAAATACACCACAACGGGCAGCAATAGGATAGATTGACTTATAATCCTTTGCATATTCATTAAGTCCCTGTGCATCTGTCTTAAGAAGAGATGCCATCTGATCAATAAATGAACCTGTACCGCCAGCACAGATACCGTTCATTCTCTGATCTAATCCGCCCTTAAAGTAAATAATTTTTGCATCTTCTCCACCAAGCTCAATGGCTACGTCAGTCTGTGGAGCCTTAAGGGAAATGGCGTCTGCAACGGCAGCAACTTCCTGTGTAAACTCAACACCCATTTTATCGGCTAAGGCGAGACCACCTGAACCTGTAATACATGTTCTTACATTGTATTCCCCAAGTTTTTCCCTTGATTCTTCAAGAAGGTCCGCAACTGTTTCCTGAATATTTGCGAAATGTCGTCTGTATTCACGAAACAGCACTGCATTTTCTTTATTTAATATAACAACCTTTACAGTTGTGGAACCTATATCTATTCCTAAGTAATATGTATTCATATATTTAAGGAATATATTCGAAAATATATCCCATACCCCCTACATAAATAGTTAACAATGTTAAGTATAATGGATACTATATAATCAAAAAAACTTAAATTCAATAATCAATGGTAATTATGTGTATAATTATAGGTAATCTTTGATATTTACAGGGCAGGAGAGTAAGTGTGTATGTTGCAATTAAGGTATTAAATTGATATTATACAAAGAATTTAACGAGTTAATTTTGAAGCTGATATTGAAGCTGATATTAAAGAAAGGAATAGTGATAAATATTTATGAGTTTTCTTGATAAGCTGGAGAAGAAAATCGGTAAATATGCAATAAAAAACCTTATGCTCTATGTGATTATCGCATATGCAGTAGGATACTTTTTGTATATTTCAGGCAATTTTTCCGCAGTAATGGCATTAAACTTAAATCCTGCGGAGATTTTACATGGTCAGGTCTGGAGAATATTTACATTCTTAATGGAACCGCCGTCACTTACATCGCCTATATTTTTTATATTTGTCCTGTATATCTATTACTTTATAGGAAGAAATCTGGAACGTGCATGGGGCGCATTTAAATTTAATGTGTTCTTCTTTATGGGAATGACCATGACTGTAGTTGGTTCCATATTGATATATGTATTTACAGGTCAGATATTTGTACTTTCAATGTATTACATTAATTTCTCAATGTTTATTGCATTTGCAATGGAAGTACCAAACGTAATGTTCTTATTTATGTTCTTCATTCCTGTAAAGGCAAAATGGCTCGCTGTGATTGATTTTGTGTATATTGCAGGTACTGTAGTATGCGGATATCTTTCATATATTGTGGACATTCCTTATACAGTAGGCTATTTCGGAATCGGAAGAACACCTGCAGAAGCAACAGCCGCTGCAATTGCATTAGTAAATCTCTTAGTATTCAGCCTGTTAAATAACAGCAGGGCAAAGGCTAAGAAGAGACAGAAAGAATTCTATAAGAGAATGAACAGCGGATCATTTGGTACAGGAGCAGGATACTGGGGTAATCCTAATAAGGGACCTTCAGGAGCAGGTCCTAATCCGAACAGGGCAACAAATGCCACAAGGGGATTTGGTAATAACAAACCAATCCATGTATGTGCAGTCTGTGGTAAGACTGACATAGATGATGAGAACGAAACATTCAGATATTGTTCTATTTGTAAGGGAAATTACGAATACTGCAGTGAACACATAAAAAATCATACTCATATGACAGAATAACAATAGATAAATACATCAATTTATAGTATATTTGAAGGAAAAGTAAATCGCAGATAGGGGAAAACTATGACATTATATGAGGAATTAAAAGAGAGAGGTCTTATTGCTCAGACAACTGATGAAGAATTAATAAGCGGACTTATCAATTCAGGTAAGGCATGCTTCTATATTGGATTTGATCCAACTGCAGACAGTTTACATGCAGGTCACTTCATGACACTTTCACTTATGAAGAGATTACAGGCAGGCGGAAACAAGCCTGTAGCACTTATCGGTGGAGCTACAGCCTTAATTGGTGATCCAAGTGGAAAGACAGACATGAGAAAAATGCTCACAAAGGAGCAGGTAGATGTTCATGTTGCAGCTATCAAAAAGCAGTTAGAGAGATTTATCGATTTCAGCGATGACAAGGCTATCCTTGTTAACAATGCTGACTGGCTTGGAAATGTTAACTACATTGATATGCTCAGAGATATCGGCCCTTATTTTAATGTAAATATCATGCTCAGAGCTGAGTGCTATAAGAACAGACTTGAGAACGGCTTAAGCTTCCTTGAGTTCAACTACATGGTAATGCAAGCATTTGACTTCTACACACTCTATACTAAGTACGGATGTAACCTTGAATTTGGTGGAGATGATCAGTGGAGTAACATGCTTGCAGGGACTGAGCTTATCAGAAAGAAGCTCGGTAAGGATGCAAGTGCCATGACAATTCCTCTTCTTACAAACTCACAGGGAATTAAGATGGGTAAGACAGTTTCAGGTGCTTTATGGCTTGATGAGAACAAGACTACTCCATTTGAGTTCTTCCAGTACTGGAGAAATGTTGACGATGCTGACGTTATCAAGTGCTTAAAGATGCTTACATTTGTTCCTCTTGAAGAGATTAAGAAGATGGAAGCATGGGAAGGTGCTGAACTGAACAAGGCAAAGGAAATCTTAGCTTATGAATTAACAGCTCTTGTACACGGCGAAGAAAAGGCTAAGAAGGCTCTTGAAGATGCCAAGTCTGTATTTGCAGGTGGCAATGACAACATTCCTGAAGTTGAGCTTAGTGCAGAGGATTTGGAAGACGGACAAATAGATATACTTACATTGGGGGTTAAGCTGGGACTCGGTAAATCCAAGTCTGAAATCAGAAGAACCATAACTCAGGGAGGTTTGTACGAAAACAGAGAAAAACTTAACACTATAGAGAGAATATATACGAAAGATGAGCTGAAAGACGGTGTTGTTATTCAAAAAGGAAAAAAGACATTTGTCAAAGCAGTAATAAAGTAATATTAACGAAAAAGAGGGGGGATATCCCCCTCTTTTTTTACTTTATTTTATTTTTGTAATATAAGATAATAATTTAAATACATTTTAATATTATATGAATTTTAATCAGCAGGTGGATTATGAGTAAAATAATGATAATTGAAGACGATAAAGTCGTAAGCAAAGAACTGGCAACTTTATTGGAATTAAGCGGATATACGGCAGAAATATTATGTGATTTTGAAAACTCATTGGATAAAATATCGGAGTACAATCCGGATCTCATACTTCTGGATATTAATATTCCGTGTTTAAGCGGAGATCAGTTATTGCAAAATTTAAGAAAGGTATCGGATATACCGGCTATTATAGTTACCAGCAACAGTGATGAAATAAATGAAGTTTTATGTATGAGTTACGGGGCCGATGATTATGTTACCAAACCTTATAATCCTACAATATTAAAGCTCAGGATATCGGCTGTTTTAAAGAGAGTAAACAAGAATTCCGACATATTGACATACGGTAATTTGTCATTGGATATATGCAAGGGAACAATAAAAACGGAAAAATCAGAAATAAGTCTGACAAAAAACGAAATGCTGATTTTGCAGCATTTATTTAACAACCGGGGACATATAGTTTCGAGAGACAGTTTAATGACAATATTGTGGAACAATGCGGAATATATCAATGAAAATGCACTTACGGTAAATGTTTCAAGAATAAGAAGCAAATTGTCGGAACTTGGATATGAAGACGTAATAGAAACAAGAAAAGGACAGGGATATATTTTGGTATGAAATTAGGTAAATATTTGTGGGATAAAATAATACATATTATCGTATACGTTACATTATCGGTGCTTATTGTAATGTTACTCAACGCTTTCAAGGTGAATAATGAGTTAATAACCGCAGTAATTGTTTTGTTATCCGCTGCGGGAACAGTATTGCTTTTTATTGATTTTGTAAGGAAAAGAAGATTCTACAATAATATAATTCATAAATTGGAAGAATTAGATAAAAAATACCTTATAACTGAAGTTGTTACTCCCGAGTCGTTCTATGAGAGCGAACTCTTTACCGACATTTTATACATCACGGATAAGTCAATGGCGGAGAATATACGGAAATATAAAGAGAGTATTGATAACTTTAAGGAGTACGTTGAAATGTGGATACATGAAGTAAAAATCCCGTTGGCCTCGCTTATGCTTATTAACCATAATTCAAATAATGAAAATAAAAAATATACGGTGCAGTTAAACAGAATAGACAATTTTTTAGAGCAGATATTATATTATGTACGTTCGGAATATGCGGAAAAGGATTTTATAATTAAGTATACGGATTTAAATAAGGTTATCGGAAATGTGGCTTTAAAGAATAAAGATTTGATTCTTGAGAATAATATTGAACTTGAAGCAGACATAAAGGAGAATATGGTGCTTACTGACGGTAAATGGCTTGAGTTTATTATTAATCAGGTATTAAACAACAGTATAAAATATAAAAGAGAAAACGGTGCGTCAATAAAAATTTATTCGGAAAAAAGCGAAAATATAACACGCTTAAATATAGAAGATAACGGAATCGGCATAGATGACTGTGATTTAAGCCGGGTCTTCGAAAAATCATTTACGGGAAAAAACGGCAGACATATAGGCAAGTCAACCGGTATGGGACTGTATATAGTAAAAAAACTTTGCGACAGACTGGGACATACCGTGGATATACAATCAAAGAAGGGAGAATATACCTGCCTGACGATTACATTTGCAGATAATGAATATTATAACATTACAAAAATGTAATGTTTATTAATGTTAGAAAAACGACATGAAATATTATTGTATATATAATGCTGAGTAAGAAAGGTACACGGAGGGATGAATATGAATAATATTTTAAGGATAAGAAATATAGAAAAATATTATGGAAACAGAACCAATCTTACTAAAGCGATAGACAATATATCATTCGATGTAAATGAGGGGGAATTTGTTGCAATAATGGGAGCGAGCGGTTCAGGGAAAACAACTCTTCTCAACTGTATTGCGACTATCGACAGGGTTTCCGCCGGTCATATCTATGTTGAAGGCAATGATATTACGGAGTTAAACGATAAACAGCTGGCTGCATTCAGAAGGGATAAACTGGGATTTATATTTCAGGACTTGAACCTTTTGGATACACTTACGGCATATGAAAATATCGCACTTGCTCTTTCAATACAAAAGGTAAATTACAAAGAGATTGACAGAAGAATACGTGAAATGTCGGTTAAACTCGGGATAGAAGAAATTCTTAACAAATATCCGTATCAAATGAGCGGAGGACAGAGGCAAAGGGTTTCTGCCACAAGGGCGATTATAACAAATCCTAAACTCATACTTGCGGATGAGCCGACAGGAGCGCTTGATTCAAAATCAAGTAAAATGCTTCTTGAAAGACTGCAATATTTAAACAATGATATTTCGGCGACTATACTAATGGTAACTCACGATACATTCAGCGCCAGTTATGCGTCAAGAGTAATATTTATCAAGGACGGAAAAATATTCAATGAAATAATAAGAGGAAATAAAAGCAGAAAAGAATTTTTTGATGAGATTATCGATGTGATTTCATTACTTGGGGGTGATTTAAGTGATGCTCTTTAAAATCGCATTTAAAAATATCAGAAGAAGCATTAAAGATTATGCAATCTATTTCTTTACTCTTGTTATAGGAATCGCCTGTTTTTATGTATTTAATGCCATGGATTCTCAGGCGGCCATTCTTGAAATGAACGACAGCTCGAGACAGAATGTCAAATTAATGGTTACCGTAATGGGGGACCTGAGCATATTCATTTCAATAGTGCTGGGATTCTTAATAATATATGCAAACCGTTACTTAATGAAGAGAAGAAACAGGGAATTCGGTACGTATTTAATTCTCGGAATGAGTAAACGAAGTGTTTCAGCCATATTATCAATCGAAACTCTTTTTATAGGCGTCATATCATTAGGAGTGGGACTCGGATTGGGAATAGCCGCAAGTCAGGGCATCAGCCTTATAATAGCCAATATGTTTGAGGCTGATATGACTAAATTTGCATTTGTTTTTTCTGAGAGCTCATTTATAAAAACAATAATATATTTTGTAATAATATATGCCGTAGTTATATTATTTAACGTTATAAGTGTTAATGTGAAAAAGATAATTGATCTGATTAATTCAAATAAGAAATCGGAGAAAGTTAAACTGAAAAATCCCATACTTTGTATTATAGTATTCGGAATATCCGTTGCAGCTTTGATTTATGCTTATATGATGGTTACGGTCAATTTTCAATCATTAGTATTTACGGAAATTTGGATACCGTTAACAATTCTTTGCGTTTCGACATTTTTTATATTCTGGTCTGCTTCCGGATTACTACTCAGATTATGCCAATCTTTTAAAGGTTTTTATTATAGGGGGATTAATTCGTTTGTAGTCAGACAGGTCAGCAGCAAAATAAATACAAATATATTTGTAATGACCATTATATGTATAATGTTATTCCTGACGATGACAATACTTACATCCGGACTTACGGTTATTAATTCAATTAATAAAGACATGGATAAACTTACCCCCGTAGATGTGCAGATTATGAAGGAATCATTTACGGATGACGGCAATTACATATCCGATTCCACAGAAAATAATAATGTAACTGAGTCGGACAATGCAAAGAAAAACACATCAATAGAAGATACTCTTAAATCCTATGGATTTGATATGGATAAATATTTAAAAGATGTGGTTGAATATAATATATACACATTCAATGATGTCACATTTAATACAACAAATGATGTTCCGAATTACAGGGATTATTATTTACAGGAAGAAGTAATGTCAATAAGCGATTATAATAAGGTAGCCGAAGCGTTTGGAAACGAGACATATACATTAGGTGACAATGAATATATTATTGCGGTCAATTATGATATGGTAACCAAGATAAGGAATAAGTCTCTGGAATCCGGAAAGACAATTATATTAGGAAATAATGTATTAAAACCTAAATATGCAAATTGTGTCGACGGGTTTGTTAAAATGTCAGCGTCAAAGGATAACTTCGGAATTATAATAGTTCCCGACAATGTTGTTAAATATGCAGACAGCTCAAGAGAATATTTAACGGCAAATTATAATGCAAATGATAAAGCAGGGAAAAATGCCGTTGAAAAAATGATATATGATTTGTATAAATCCAATAGGGGTGAATTAATCAACGGTAACTCTGCTTTTAGTATAAACAGCAAAATCAGGATACATTCATCGGCTGTCGGCCTTAATGCCATAATATTATTTGTCGGTGTATATATCGGAATCATTTTCTTAATAACCGGAAGTGCAATACTTTCCATTAAGGAGTTATCGGAGACGAGTGATAACAGGGAAAGATATGCAATCTTAAGAAAACTCGGAGTAAGCAAAAGAGAATTAAATAAAGGTCTGTTTTCGCAAATGATTTCATTTTTCATGCTGCCTCTGATACTTGGAGTCATTCATTCGATAGTGGGACTTATGTTCGTAGATAATATTTTGCAAATGGCAACGCTGAATTCGGTTTTGAATTTTGCATCACTATTCGGAGCGATAGCATTTATTCTGGCAATTTACGGCGGTTATTTTGTAATAACATATTTCAGTTGCAGGAATATGATAAAAGAAAAATAAAAATAAAAATGACATGTAAAAATAACTGTTTTACATGTCATTTTGACATATATGGCAATTGCGCGGTTTGCGCCGTTATGTTAGATTGTAGTCATTATATTCAGGAAATTATTGAACATACGGAGATTATCATGATTAAGATTATTGCGGATTTTAAAGTTAAAGAAGATTCGGCAGAAAAGTTTATGGAGCTTGCAAAGGAAATAGTTGAGTGTACAAGAAAGGAAGAGGGTAATATCTCATATCATCTTCATGAGAATATTATAAAGGATAATAATCAGTTCACATTTGTAGAGGAGTGGAAGGATAAGGACGCCATTGAATCTCATAATAATTCGGAACATTTCACAAGAATAATTCCCGAAATTGGAGCTCTTCTTGCAGAGGAACCTGTAATAAAGATTTACAAAGAAGTATTGTAATTTTTACATTTACTTTAAATTAACAGGTAAACGGTGATGGAGAAACCGGTATGTGACAGTCAGCATCCTATATATTGCTTTTCGGATTATCATGTAAAAGCAATATATTATTGTCTGCCTGCTGCGTACCGGTTTTATTTAATTATTCATCTGCTTTTTTAAGAGCTGAAATATCGGTATTGGCGATGAGAGAGTAATTCGTGTGGTAAATGACCAATCCGGGATTGGCTTTCGGAGGCTTCTTTAATTCTTTGCGCCTTACATAATCAACTTCTATTTTTGCCTGTTCATCTGATTTGGCGTTGCCGGCAGCGGAGTAGTAGGCGGCAAGGGCAGCGGCCTCTTCAAATGTTCTGTCAGGAAGTTCTTTATCATTTGTCTTTACGATTACATGTGAACCCGGCATATCCTTTGCGTGGAACCACCAGTCATTTGCTTCAGCAAGCTTAAATGTAACATATTCATTCTGATAGTTATTTTTACCAACAAAAATATCAAATCCATTAGATGAAATGTAGTGCATAGGCTTTGGAGTTTTGCTGAGCTTTTCCTTGCTGTTCTTCTTAATATATCCTAAAGAGTGGAGTTCTTCTCTGATTTCACTTAAATCTTCTTCATTTTCTGAAATCTCAAGTGAATTGAAGATGGATCTTAAAGCATCAATTTCATTTTTTGTTTCTTCCACAAGTTCAGAAACAGATTCGAATGTTCTCTTAAGCTTGTTGTACTTCTTAAAATACGCATTTGCATTTTCAAGAGGAGAGAGATCATTCTTTAATGGAATAGTAATATTGTTGTTATTGTCATAGAAGTTAGGAACCGTAATTGATGTGGCACCTTCTTCAACATTGTAGCCGTATGCCTGTAAAAGCTCGCCGTAGATTCTGTATTTATCTCTTCCTAATGTGCTTTCAAGCTGTTTCTCCTGAAGAGCGAGTTTCTTTGTCTCTCTTTCAAGAAGGTTGGAAGTAAGTCTTCTGTATTCAAATGACTTCTGAGTCATTCTGTTTCTAAGCGCTTTATCATTATAGAAATCAGAAAGAAGTTGACTAGGGCTTTCATATTCTACAGAGTCATAGTATCCGCTTGTAAGTGGAATGGCGCTGAATTCAGGCTTGTTTGAATATGAATCCTTATATATTGCAAATGTAAATTCATCATTATCTATACGGCTCTTTAAATTCATAAGGGCATTGTATAACTTTTCAATCTCTGTTGAAGACATTGAAGTAGCAGGTAAATCCGCAGGAAGTCCTGCATTATTGCATATTTCATTTGCGATAACAGGAGAGAGACCTGTGATAGATGTGTAAATGGCTTTCTGCAATATACATTTTTTATCACGGATACTTTCAAATAATTCATTCTTATTTAATGTATCAAGAGATAACTTATCTCCATCAGGAATGAAATATTTTCTGCCCGGAAGAACCTCACGAACTGAACTGACAGTAGAAGGTACTCGCTTTATACTGTCAAGAATGTTATATTCATTATCACACAGAATAATATTTGAATATTTACCCATGAACTCAGAACAGAGATGTACGCTTACCATGTCTCCAAGTTCATTCATATGCTCGATTTCCATATCAATTACTCGGTCCACATTTGGCTGTGTAATTGATACGATTTTTCCGTTCTGAATATGCTTTCTGAGAAGCATAACAAATGTTGGAGCATTTATCGGACTTTTCTTATTTACATCAGTAAGCATGCAGAGACTTAAAGATGGGTTTACAGAAATTGATAATTTATATGTAGAACTGTTATTTTTTATTGTTAATATTATTTCATCTCGTTCCGGCTCAGTAACTTTATAGACTCTTCCTCCAAGAAGGTTCTTTTCAAGTTCGCTCTTTATTCCGGACACAAAAATTCCATCAAATGCCATAATAACCTCGTTTTTATACTTTTGACTATATAATAGTGTAATGATATAATAAAAAAATATGTAATTGCAACAACTAATATATCTTAAAGTTATATAGGGGTATTAGAATGATAAAAAAAGGCTTGCTCATTATAATTTCAGGTTTTTCCGGAACAGGAAAAGGAACTGCGATTAAAAAATTACTTGAACTTTATCCTAATGATTACTGTCTGTCCATTTCTGCGACAACAAGAAACCCAAGAGAGGGCGAAGTTCACGGCAGAGAGTACTTCTTTAAGACAAAAGAAGATTTTGAAGAAATGATTATGAAGCAGGAGTTAATAGAATATACACAGTATGTGGATAATTATTACGGTACTCCTAAAGAATATGTTGAAGACCAGATGGATGCTGGTCACAACATCATTCTTGAAATTGAAATCGACGGTGCGTTAAATGTAAAGAAGTTATATCCTGATGCTTTACTCATTTTCCTTTTACCACCAAGCATCAAAGAGCTTGAAAAGCGTCTTAGAGAGCGTGGAACTGAAAGTGAAGATGTTATTGCAGACAGAATTAAGAGAGCTTCTGAGGAATCAAAAGTCATAAGAGAATATGACTATGTGGTTGTAAATGATACAATTGACGACTGTGTTTCTACAATACATAATATAGTAGAAATTGAAGGACTTAAAATATATAGACAGGAAGAAGTAATTCATAACATTGAACAAGAGTTAAGCGACATTTGTAGTAAATAATGAAAGGGGAATTCATATGTTACATCCATCTTACAGTGAATTAATGGATAAAATAAATTCTGAGGCAGATAAGGACAACATGATAGAAAGCCGTTACTCAATCGTAATGGCTGCTGCAGACCGTGCAAGAGAAATTATTGAGTCAAGATCTATCGAAGAGAAGATTGCTAAGCAGTTAAAGAATGATCCAACTGCAACACCAGAGCTTAAGCCTGAAGAAAAGTACAATCTTGAGAACGGAAGAGCTAAGATTCCTGGCAGCGACAGCAGAAAGCCATTAAGTGTCGCAATTGACGAATTATACAATGGTGAGGTTAAGATTAATCTCACAACTTCACATGAGGATGAATAATGGAGAATATGGAAAATACAGAAAATAACGAAGTTCAGGAAGTTAAGGAAGTTAAGGAAGAGGCAACAGCCAATTTATTTGAAAACCTTGACCTTTCAAAGGAACTTAAAAAGGCTCTTAACGATATGGAATTCGTTGAGATGACTGCAATTCAGAGCCAGAGTATCCCTGCAATGATCGCAGGTAACGATATCGTTGCTCAGGCACCTACAGGAACAGGTAAGACATGTTCATTTGGTATACCTGTTGTAGAAAACACAGATACATCAGAGCGTAATGTTACATCTCTTATTCTTGCGCCAACAAGAGAGTTAGCACTCCAGATTGCAAACGAGCTTATTCGTCTTACAAAGTATAAGAAGTCAATAAGAATCGCTGTTGTATATGGTGGACAGAACATTGACAGACAGATTCTTGCTCTTAAGAGAAAGCCACAGATTATTGTAGCTACTCCTGGTCGTCTTATGGACCACATGAGAAGAAAGACTATCAGATTAGATCATCTTAAGACTCTCGTTCTTGATGAAGCAGATGAAATGCTTGATATGGGATTCAGAGAAGATATTGATGAGATTTTACAGTCAGTACCTGAAGAAAGACAGACAGTTCTTTTCTCAGCTACAATGTCAAGAGAAATACTTGATATTACAAAGAAGTATCTTAAGGATCCTGTAAAGATTAAGACAACAAAGAGTGAAGTTACAGTATCATCTGTAAAGCAGTATTATCTTGAGGTTTCTCCTGATAACAAGACAGATGTACTTGCAAGACTTATCGATGTTAACGACTTTAAGCTTTCAATGGTATTCTGCAATACAAAGAAGAAGGTTGATGAGTTAGCTCATGACCTTACAGTTCGTGGTTACAACGCTATGGGTCTTCACGGTGATATGAAGCAGTCTCAGCGTGACAGAGTAATGAGAGAGTTCAAGAACGGTAACATTGAAACTCTTATTGCAACAGACGTTGCTGCAAGAGGTATCGACATTAAGGATATCGACGTTGTATTTAACTATGATCTTCCAGACGATATGGAATACTATGTTCACCGTATCGGTAGAACAGGTAGAGCAAACAGAGAAGGTGTATCATACTCACTTGTTAGCCGTAGAGAAATGTACAGACTTCATGAAATCATGAGATATACAAAGGCTAAGATTAAGCTTATGACAATACCAAATGTTGCTGAAATTACAAATGTACGTATTCAGCAGACATTAAATGGTATTCTTGATGTTTTAAGCCATCAGAAGCTTGATACATATGAGCAAGCTATTCTTGATTTCGTTGAGAATACAGATGATGCTTATACAATTCTCAATGTTGCTGCAGCATTCCTTGCAAGAGATTCTGATACAGGAGAACTTAAGGAAATCGAAGAGAACTTCTCAAGCGACAGAAGAAGAGGTAACTCAAGATCAGGCAATCCAAATGCAACAAGAATGTTCATTAACGTTGGCCGTTTAGACAGAGTTAATGTTAATACAATGAGAAAGCTTTTAAATGATGCCAATATTACAGATGAAGAAATCTATGATATCGACATTATGGAGAAGTTCTCATTTATCGAAATCGATAATTCTAAGGTTGATGATGTATTCGTTGCCCTTAACGGAATTATGATGAACGGCAGAAGAGTTAACACAGAAATCTCTAACACAAAGAAGAGAAATAACAACTCACGTTCAAACGGTCGCGACGGAAGAAGATCTTCAGAAGGTCGTGATAACAGAAGATCATCTGGTGGTAACTCAAACAGAGACGGCAGCAGAAGAAAATATGAGGATTAATTACTTATAAGCATATAAGCGTATTAAATATGATCAGACCAATTGTAAAAGACATAAATTTTCTTAAATTAAAATCAACACCTGCAAATGCTTCAGATAAGCACATAGCAGATGATCTGATTGATACTCTTTCAGCTCACAGGGAAGAATGTGTTGGTATGGCTGCTAACATGATTGGTGAAAATAAAAACATAATCATTGTAAGCATGGGCTTTATGCCACTTGTAATGTTTAATCCTGTAATAGTTAAAAGAGAAGAGCCATATTCTACTGAAGAAGGATGTCTGTCTCTCCTTGGTACAAGACCATGTGTGAGATATAGAAAAATTACTGTTGAATACCAGGACAGTAATTTCAAGAAGCATACCGGTACTTATGAAGACTGGACAGCTCAGATAATTCAGCATGAAATGGATCATTTACATGGGATAATAATTTAAGATAGTGCATGTAAGAATTGCGCATAGCTTTAGCGCATATTAAAGGACACAGGTTTTTACCTGTGTCCTTTTTTTGCATAAAAAACAGGTGCTTACCATGGAAGATAAGCACCTGTAAAACAACTGTTTTAAATATTTTAAATGATGTTAAATCATTATAAGTCCGATAGCCTTTAAGAAGAGGATAGCGAGTAAGATTGGAGCGATGAATTTAATCATTACAACGTAAAGTTTAGTTCTGCTCATCTGAATTCCACACTTTTCAACTTCGTTGATAATAGTCTTCGGTCCAAGTATCCATCCAATCAGGATACATGTAATAATAGCAATAATAGGCATCAGGATATTGTTACTTACGTAGTCAAGAATATCTAATACCTGACCTGTAGTACCATTTGGTAATACTGCTTCGAAATACCAGACATTGTAACCAAGACAAACAACAATAGCAACAGCACCGGCAATAATTGTTTCAATAATTGTAGCCTTGTTTCTTGAAATATGGAATTCATCCATAAAGCTGGAAACGATAGCTTCAAGAATAGAAATCGCACTTGTTATAGCTGCGAAAAGAACCATGGCAAAGAAGATAACGCCGATAATGTTACCCCAGCTACCCATGGCTGCAAATACCTTAGGAAGGTAAATGAACATAAGTCCCGGACCTGAAGCACTAAGACCGTCAGCACCCATGAAGCTATATACGGCAGGTATAATCATTACACCGGCAAGAATAGCAATAATAGTATCAAAAATCTCTATACGACCAACTGATTTTGAAATATTTTCATCATCCTTAACATATGATCCATATGCAACCATGATACCCATAGCAACAGATAAGCTATAGAATAACTGCCCCATGGCATCCACTAAAACTGAAAGAAATGAACCAGGAGTAACATTTGAGAAGTCAGGTATAAACAGAATTTTCAAACCATCAAGACCTGTTCTTGTTGTTCCATCAGGATCAGTGTGTGACAAAGTAAGAGAGAAGATTGCTATAATTACAACAAGTATAAGTAAAATAGGCATAAGGAACTTGGATAACTTCTCAATTCCCTTAACAACTCCCTGTAAAATAATAAGTGCACATATTCCTAAGAATATGAACATATAGATGAGTGGCTCAGCTGTACTTGTAATAAATCCTGTAAAGTATCCGTCCTCAGCCATGCTTACACCCTGGCCTGTGATGAAACCCACGAAGTACTTTATTACCCAACCACCGATAGCGCAGTAGTAAGGCAAGATGATCATCGGAACAATGGTAACCAGGAATCCTAAGAATCCACTCTTTTTATGCAGAGATTTATAAGCGGATAATGGACCCTTTTTAGTTTTTCGTCCGATGGCAACTTCTGTTATGATAAGTGTAAAACCAAATGTAACAGAAAGTATAAGATAGATGATGATAAATAATCCACCACCGTCTTTTGCTGCGAGATATGGGAATCTCCAGATGTTACCAAGACCTACGGCACTACCTGCGGCTGCTAATACAAATCCAATTGAGCCAGAAAATGAACTTCTTTTATTTTCTGACATTTTCAATCAACAGATATATATCTGTTTCTCCTTCCTTAAAAATTTATATACATTTATATACTATGTATATAAATATCATAAATAATTTACTATGACAACATAATGACAATGTAATGACTGATTTTACAAACGATAATGGGAAAATGTAGTGTTTTCCTATGGTTTTAAGCTGAAAACATTGCATTCATAGCCTAAAATTTACGGTGTAAAATGTCGCATTCAGACATTACATAAAGAACTCATAAGTATCGTCATCAACCTTGTTTACCTTATCAACATAACTCTTGAAAGCATCCTGATTTTTCTTGGCAAATTCAACAACATCCTTATCCTTAACTGACTTAAGATAGAATAAGAAGTCATTGAAGCTAACGAATTTGTGTCTGTCAATTAATTCGCATAATTTTTCGAAATTGCAATCTTGTTCACTCATGGCAGATACTCCTTTTTTCGATATAAATTTATAATATTTTGTTAATTATACCTTAATAAATGGAGTCGTGGTAGGTATCAGATTATATAAAAAATATAGAACCATCATGGTGAAACATATTAAAGAAAAGAATATGATACAGGAAACGTGATACTTTTAATTGCACCATATATTCACCATAAATATAGAAATATATAGTGGATATTTATAAATAAAAGTATAAAATTATAATTATACAAGAAAATGATGTTGCACGCATTTCTATAATATTGTGTCATTCATCATTTATTGAAAGGGGAAGTAGGAATTATGAAAGTGTTACTTATTAATGGAAGTCCTCGTGAACATGGCAATACATATACAGCTCTTCACGAAATGGTAAAGATCTTTGAGGGGGAAAATATTGAAACAGAGATCGTTCATATCGGAGAAAAAGCAATCAGAGGCTGTGTTGCGTGCCAGAACTGCAGAAAGAACGGAAAATGTATCTACGATGATGAAGTAAATGAATTAGCATCAAAGTTTGAAGAATGTGACGGTCTTGTAGTAGGCAGTCCTGTTTACTATGCATCAGCAAATGCAACACTGGTGGCATTTTTAACACGTCTCTTCTACAGTACACCATTTGATAAGACAATGAAGGTAGGAGTAGCAGTTGTAGCTGCAAGAAGAGGTGGATTATCTTCAACATTTGATGAACTCAATAAGTTCTTTACAATTGCAGGTATGCCTGTAGCTTCAGGACAGTACTGGAACAGCATCCATGGTCGTGACATCGGAGAAGCTGAGCAGGATGCGGAAGGATTACAGGGAATGCGTACACTTGCAAGAAATATGACATTTCTTATGAAAAGTATTGCACTTGGAAAAGAAAAGTACGGACTTCCTGAAAAAGAAGCTCCACAGAGAACTAATTTTATAAGATAACTTGAAAATAGTTTACTTATAGGAAAGTTTTGATAATAGAGAACAGTTTAGTTTCTAAATAAAGTGATAATCAAAAAAGCCGGTACATTTTCAAATGAATGTGCCGGCTTTTAACATACCTGAATATTTATTATGTGCCAAATTAATTCTTTTTCGTGATTAATTTATGAATAATAATCGATGATTTTAAATTATAACGAATTAGAACGGAATTAATCCAAGATCGCTTAATAACACCTTTACGCCCATAAGGCATAATACGATACCACCGATCATTTCGGCTCTTCTTTTGTATTTAGCACCGAAAATACTTCCTATCTTTACACCTAAAACGGAAAGCACAAATGCTACAATTCCGATAACAGCTGCAGTATAGAAGATTTCCACATGTATAAATGCAAATGAAACACCAACGGCCAGGGCATCAATACTGGATGCAATAGCAAGGAGAACCATTGTTTTAACATCCAGTTTATCATTTATCTCGTCATCATTTTTATCAAGTGATTCACGAATCATATTGAGACCGATAAGCATCAATAATCCGAATACAACCCAGTGATCGAATGCTTCAATAAATGAAGAAAAGTTTATTCCTATATAATAACCTGCAACGGTCATTCCAAACTGAAAACCACCAAAATATGCCCCCACAATAAGGTAGTGTTTCAGCTTTAATTTGCCAAAGGATAATCCCTTACAGATGGATATGGCAAATGCATCCATGGCAAGACCTATGGCAAGAATAAGTAATTCTATAAAACTCATTTTAACCTACTTAATAACTATTTAATTAAACCTGCTTAATTTATGTTGCTAAGAGATAGTATAACACATTTATTTAATCTTCTTTTCTCAATTTAACAATATTTCTTGCCTTACGTTTATTTTCATCTACCATGTCAGCGTAGTGGCGTCTTGTTGTATTAACGTCCTTGTGTCCAAGAACATCAGCAACAAGGTAAATGTCGCGGCTTTCCTGATAGAGATTAGTGCCATAAGTACTTCTTAATTTATGTGGAGTTATCTTTTTAATATTCGTAACAGTACCTGCGTATTTCTTAACAAGAATCTCAATAGATCTGACACCGAGGCGTTTGTTCTGTCTTGAAAGGAAAAATGCGTTTTCATGTCCCTTTAATGGGATTTTATCCTTTCGCTCGTTTGCATAATCGATAAGAGCTTCACGAACTTCATTTCCAAAATAAACAAAGCTTTCAGCGCCACCTTTTCGGATAATTCTTATTCTGTCATTGTCGAAATCAACGTCTGTGATATCCAGTCCTACACATTCAGATACTCGGATTCCTGTACCAAGTAGGAGAGTGAGTAGTGCAAGATCTCTGACTGCAAGCTTCTTCTGAACCTTTGCCTGATGCTTTGTAAGCTTTGCACCGGATTCCACATTGTCTAGAAGCTCAGCAACCTCATTCGCCTCTAATCGAACAATATTGTGTTCATGGATAACAGGCATATCTACCTGGGTTGAAGGATTGCTTTTTATCTTATCCATTCTGTAGAAGTATTTATACATACCACGAACAGAACAAAGCTTTCTCTTAATTGCACTGTCTGAATTAGTAACAATTTTTCCATTATTGTCATAAGCCTTGCAATATCTAAGGAAATCGGAAATGTCTTCGCTTGTTACCTTATCGAGATCTGAAAGCCTTAAGAAGGCTTTATCCATACCATAAAGCGGACTTCGGTTATTCTGAACTAAAAAGTCAAAGAAGGTATCTAAATCATATGCATATGCAATTTTAGTTCTTGGCTGCTTGGTAAATTCAAGACTGTTAAAGTATTCAACAAGAAATCTTGGAAGTGCATCAAGCATTTTATTAAGCTGCAGTGTATATCTGGCTTCTTCCTGTCTGGAATAAGTTGAACCTGCCATAATTACCTCCATGTATATTAATATGAACTGGTATAGGTCCATAATTCAATTTATTGGTTTAGTAATAATTATTATATTATCAGTGATTATTTACCAATGATAACGATACATATGTAATTAAAAATTCCATATAAATAAAAGTATATTCGAACATTTATGTAATATCAATTCTTGATAATAATATCAGACACGAAATAATTTATTTTGGAAATAAATAATATGTAATTGTGAAATAAATTTATTCGCGAATAAATTATTCGAAGATAATATTTCGGTAATAAATTTTATCTTGATGATATCTATCATAAACTCTGGAAAATAGCGGCTCCAGAGCCGTAAGAGAGAGTAGTTTTTATGAGAATATAATGATATATAAATATTCGCTAAATTACAGTTTAACGAATAAATAAGTAAAAATCAATATAGAATAGTAATGCATATGTCATATAACCATTGATCTGATAAAGCCCAGATATATATATCCAATATGGCAAACAGCCAGACATTCAAATAAACGAATAACCGAACATTGTGTTCAGACTTCCGGTTTATCGACTTATCATACTCAGGCTGCAGATTTAAATACTCGAAGTTTATATTATATCAGATAAATAAAAAGCCTGCTGTGAAAATCCACAACAGGCTTTATTTAGTTTTATTATATTTATTTTTTATGTGTTTTGTATGAGTTATTAATGTTTTAGTTTTAATTTTCTATTAGATGTGTTGTATGCTTTATGTTCCTGGGATGCATCAGATTGTTGAATCAGGTAATTATTTCCAGTAATAATATATAATCTTTGCTCCAGAGTATATTGTATCGTTTCTCATGTTATTTAATCGAATGATGTTATCAATATATTCCTTAACAGTTTCATTAGGACCTTTGTATCTCTGTGCAATGCTTGTTAATGTATCGCCTTTATTAATTACGATGCTTGAGTAATAAACATCTGAAGGATTACCCGGAATAACGTTCACGTTGTTATCAGCAATGATTTTGTTCATATTATCATCATTAATCTGATTATTTACATTATTGTATGAATTATATGAACTTACATTATTAGAACCTGATTCATGTGTTTTCATGTTCATAGCTGAAGTCATAATAAGCAGGCACGCTATAATAGAAGAAATCATAATTGATATGCCAATTATTAAATGCTTCATCTTTAATTTAGATAAGAAACCACCTTTTTTGGTATGATTATCATAATAATGAACATTTTGTTCGATATGATTAACAGATTCATATGATAACTGATGAGCTGAACTTGTATTACCATACAGATTATTTACGTGCATATTGCGATAATTCTGTGAATTAAATCTATATCCGTCCGTAGTATAATCAAAAACAACAACTTTTCCCATAATATCACTCCCTTACAAATTACTAATATAATGTTTCTATACAGAATATTTGTTCCGAACAACTGTTTTTATTATTATATTTAGCGAACAAAGTTTTGTCAATAAAAATAAGAACATTTTTTCTGAACATTTTTTCTACAAACAGTTGTATTGCACATGAAATTCATGTTATTATGGATAAAATTGTTTAAAAAGTTAGTTAAATACTGGGATTATTAAATGTTGAATATACTTTTATATTCGAACATTTGCGTATTATATATTAGAGAGTCGAACTACGGAGGAATATAACTTATGTCAGAATATGGAGATATTACTGAAAAACAGCAACAGATTTTAGACTATATTAAAGAACAGATTGTTCAGAAGGGTTTTCCACCATCTGTTAGAGATATTTGTTCTGCTGTTAATCTTCGTTCAACATCATCAGTGCACTCTCACCTGGAGAAGCTGGAGAAAAACGGATATATAAAGAGAGATAAGGCAAAATCAAGAAGTATTGAGATTGTAGATGATGATTTCAACGAAGTAAGAAAAGAAATGGCATTTATACCTGAATTAGGTGAAGTTGCTGCAGGATCACCTATGCTTGCTGTTGAGAATACAACAGGATATTTCCCAATACCTACAGAATATTTATCAAACAGACAGACATTTATTCTTAAGGTTAAGGGTGACAGTATGATTGATATTGGAATCCTTAATGGAGATAAAATTATCGTTGAACAGACAAATGTTGCAAATAATGGTGATATTGTTGTTGCATTAGTAGATGATTCTGCAACAGTTAAAAGATTCTACAAAGAGAAGGATCATGTAAGACTTCAGCCTGAGAATAAGGATATGGAGCCTATTATTGTAGATAACTGTTCTATACTTGGAAAAGTTGTTGGATTATTCAGATTTGATATCCACTAATATAGATATATAAAACTATATCTGATATGTAATCACATATATTTATATTATTGATATGTAATCACATATATTATAGAAGAAAGCCATATACTACATGTTAAATACATGTGATATATGGCTTTTATTTTACTTCTATTTATAAGTATCTGATTTAGTTTCCTCTATATTAAAATTAATTAATGTGTTTAACAGCTAATCATAAATCCTATATGTTAACCAACACATTAACATAGAAGAAATTACATTTCCTGTAATGCTTTAAGATCAAGAGTCTTTGCATCAGACCAGATTTTATCAAGATTATAATAGTCTCTCTCGTCTTCTGAGAATATATGAACAACAATGCCGTTGAAATCAAGAAGGATCCATTTTCCTGTGTCATATCCTTCTCTTAAAGGATTGCCAAATAAATCCTCATCATCAACCTTAACAGCCTTTACGTTATGCTCAGCCATCTTTTCATCAACTTCGTCTGCAATTGTTCTTGTCTGTCTTAAATTTGAAGCTGAACATATTACAAAATAATCCGCAATCGGACTTATATCCTTAATATCAAGAATTTCAATGTTATATGCCTTCTTATCTTCCATAGCCTTAACGATAACCTTAAGGTTTTCCATCATTGTTGTATCTCTGTCTGCCATTATATTCTCCTTATTCTACTCTCTGTTCTCTGTTTTTTATTATCTTATCATAATATGCAAATGTATCCTCTGTCATTGGATCTATAGGTAAATGTTTACTTTTTAAATGATTCAATGATTCTCTGAGTATGATATACATTGTCATTTCAAGATCTTCAAATGCCATATATCTTAACTCATCAAGCAATTCAGAATGTTTTCTGTTTGGTTCCAGATAGTCTGCAATAAATAATATTTCAGATAATCTGTTCATACCGACTTTGCCTGTTGTATGACACTCAATTGCTTCGCAAATGTCTTCGTTATCAACATTGTATTTTTCCTTTGCAAATAATGCTCCAACCTTTGCGTGAAGAAGATACGGACTTCTGTATTCGCTTTCTGTAATTGGAATATTATTTGATTCAGAAATGGAAATTAATTCCTCCCATGAGTAATTCTTGGCACAATCATGAAGCAATCCGGCAACGTATGCATCATCAAGATTTACATTGTATCGTGCAGCAAGTGCAAATGTAAGATCTGCTACTCCTAATACATGGGCAAGTCTCTTTTTGTCATGATAAAATAATTCATTTATTTTGGTATATATCTCTTTATTAAAATTATTATTCATACACGTTCCCCACAATAAATTTATATATCTTTATCTCCCATTAGTATGAATAATTATATACTATATTTTGTGTTTAATGCAAAAATAATCGAATAAAAGCTTTTTAGTCATGACAATTGCAAATCAATCTTATCCATTTGAGCATTTCTGTTAATTTGGTATATGATCCACTACCTCTACCCTGCCGTCGTCCTTATATACATCAATCTGTCCGCCATTCATGGTGAAATATATATCAGAATTAACTGCTTTAAGCCTCTCTATTGTTTCAGGATTCGGGTGATTGTATTATTAATGGAACAGGAAATAATGGAATATATTGGATGAATCTTCTTTAGATACTTCTCTCCGGATGAATATTTGGAACCGTGATGGCCGACTTTAAGCACATCTGTACTTTCGGAATATTTTATGATGTTATTTTCTGTTTCAATAGTAGCATCTCCCGTCATCATAATGGATAAAACATCACTGCCACTCTTTAATTTTACATTGCATACAGTACTCAGATAATTGGCATCATCAATATTTCTATCCGCTGCATATGCTTTATTACTGTTCTCCAAAGGCCACAACACATCTATTTTATAGTTAGCTCCGTTAAATGTATTTCCCTTTGAAACATATGTTATTTTTATATTATTCTTATGTGTCAGTTCCACTAACTGATTATAGTTTTCATCCTTACAGCTATCCGGAATATCAGGCATAATCAGGCTTTTCACCTTAATAAATGTCTTATGGTTATACATACCCTCAAGCATTTCTATAACGCCATTTATGTGATCCATATCAGAATGACTTACAAATATGGCATCCAGCGTATCTATTCTGTTATACAGCAGATATTTCTCAGTTATACTGCTATATACATTTTTAGAACTTGAGCTTCCACAGTCGAACATAATATGTTTCCCGGATTCTGTAGTGATAATGGCGTTGTCACCCTGCCCTATGTCCAGCATGCTTACTCTTGTTTTATACTGATAAATAAGACCATATTCAATAGAGGTAAAAAGAGCAATAAGCAATGCCGCAGGAATAAGTATTTTGTTGTTCTTTATAATGATATATTCATTTAAAAATTCCCTGTATTCCGCTGCACTGACAGTCTGTTTGGTTACAGCTTTCAGTCGGCGTACATAGTACTTCTTAAACTTCAGCTGTACATGTGCATAAAAATACAACGATGAAATAAAGATAATTACATACATAAATATCATTATCATCATATCAATATGCCCTACAATTACTACGGAAAATGGCAAAGACAGGAAGAAATTGCAGATGATATCATAGATATTCAGGATCAAATCTGAAGTTCCTACGAAAAATATTCCTAATGGTTCATATATACAGCCAAGAATGCCTGCAATGAATGTTATGGGGATTAAGACACCTGCAAGAGGGATGGCGATTATATTTACAAAGATACTGTACAGAGATATCTGATAGAAGAAAAATATCTGAAGCGGCAAAAGCCATATGGTTACAAATATCGATATAAACAGGCCTTTTAGAAAGTTTTTGATAAAAAAGTAATCATTTGAAATGTTATTAATAAATCGTTTTGTCAGTTTGTTGCCAACAAATATTGCAATTATAGCGGTATAACTCAATAAAAAGCTCTGATTAAATAAAAGATAAGGTGAAATAGTCAGGGAAATAATAATCTGCAGACTGAGTGCGGATATTATGCAGTATTTACGCCCCAATAGGACTGATAAAAGGAAAATGGAGAACATAACTGCAGATCGGACAGCTGATATACTGCTTCCACTTATAACTATATATGTAAAAATAAATAAAAGAGAAAGAATGGTATTTAAAATGATATTTACATTTAACTTTTTAAACATGTTAAATATCATCATGCCGATAAGTGAAACATGAAGTCCGCTTATTGAGAGCAAATGTGACATGCCGGCATTGCGATATATCTGTTTGGTGTCTTTATTTAACTCTGCTTTATTTCCCAATATGATTGTATTTAAAATGTCTGAATGGTCCGGAGATATATTGGAATATGATTGTGATAATAATTGATTGATATAATCAGAAAAAATATAGATTGGAATATCAGATTTATTAATATTTTTGATAGATGTAATCTTGGATTTTAATTCGATTCCATTGGAGAACAGATACATTTTCTCATCGAATCCGCCATCATTACGGCTTCCTTCAGGAATGGAAACAACAGATTCACCCTGTATTATGTCTCCTATGCGTAAATCCGCTGCCATGTCCTTTTTTAAAGTGGCCGAAATATTACCGGAGGAGTAATCCACGCCGTCATATGTAATCTTGCAGTTTTTAAGATACACGGAAGTAATGGCTTCGTAGTCTGTTTTCTTATAGATTTCCCCATAAGTTAATACGTTTAAACTATTATTATGTTCTATAAATTTAAAAGCTGCCGAAGCATCTGTAAAAAACATACAGCGTACGGCAGCTATTATTACCGCTATAATTGCAACGAGAATAAGAGGTCGTTTCAATTATATTGCTCCTAAAATTAATTTAGCTAATGTCAGTTTATTTAACTATGTCTGCATTATATGTAAAGTCCACATAGTTAATATTGTTAACAGGTTCATTTCCTACAATTACGAAACGAACCTTATTTGTATCTTCAAGCTCACAAAGTGAGTTTACTATTGAGTAAATGGTTAAGTCTTCAGGTGTTTTGAGCTCGTTACCAAAGAGATTTTCAATGGCTACAAAGCACACATCTCCGTTTTTGGATATACCGAGAAGCTTTGCATTTGAAGGTATCGTATTTCGCAGTTCACTATTATCAGTACCTTCGATTAACTTATTAACGATAAGCTCTTCCATGGATTTTTCCTTGGTATAAGCTATATCGTCACTGTAACGTACCAGCTTGTTGGATTTTTTATCAGCAAAATATAATGTAGTTGTTATCATGCTGTACTCATACATTTTATCACTGTCAGTTGTAACATACTGTGAGCTTGTCATGTTATTTAATACAACACCACTTGATAATGTAACAGGCTTATCTCCAACATAAAATGAGATGTAAGATACATTCTGAATCTGAGAAAGAGTTCTGACCATTGCCGTTCTGTATAAGGCTTCGGTTATATTATTCATACTCAGATATTCATCAGAAAATGTAATCTGTAATTCTCTGTTGTCATTGTTATAAATCACCTGCTCAATCTCAACATCTGAAGGCTTTATTGGCATTGCTTCATTTGTTGCCTTGCTGTAATTCATTTCTGACATAAGTTCATTGGCAAGAGCAACGATATCGTGCTTTTCAGTATGGTATAACTTAGTTGTTAATTTGTATCCCTGTCCATCAGTATAGTAGATATAATAATCTCCCGTACTGCTATCTGTGGGACCAGGTGAGCATGCACTAAGTGTAAGAGCTGATACTGTCGCTGCAATACCACACACCTTTATTGCATGTTTCTTTAAAAAATCTTTATTAAATATTTTCATCATAATAATTACTTTTTGTGTTTTAACGGAATTTTAATAGTGAACACTGTTTCACCGAACTTCTCACCATCCGCTACAGGCTTACTTACAACCTTAATCTGACCACCGTGGCTGGAAATAATGGAATCAACAATAGACAATCCAAGTCCAGTACCACCTGTCTCTCTTGATCTCGCCTTATCTACTCTGTAGAAACGCTGGAAAATATTTTTCTGATGTTCTTCCGGAATACCGATTCCAGTATCCTGAATTCTTAAGAAGAATGAGTCAATATCCGCATTTAAAGTAACAATAACCTTTCCACCGGGAACATTGTATTTAATGGCATTTTCAACCAGGTTTGTAACAACTTGTGTAAGCTTAATATCGTCTACTTCCGCTTCAATATCTCTCATACTCTCATAAACAATCTCAATATTCTTCTCATCTGCAAGAGGAGTAAGCTTTTTAAGCATTCGCTCAACAAGCGTATTTATATTTACAAGTGAGATATTTAATGTGGAAACGGAATTATCCATTCTTGTAAGCATAAGAAGGTCATCGATGATTTCCTTCTCTCTGTCGATTTCAGAAGCAATATCCTTTAAGAAATCTCTATAGATTTCAGCCGGAACATCTTCCTCCTGAAGAAGAGAGTCAGCAATAAGCTTCATGGATGTCATCGGTGTCTTTAACTCATGAGAAGCATTTGAAACGAAGGCATTAAGAGCCTTATCAACTTCTGCAGAATTATCAAGAATCCTGTTAAATGATGCAGCGGTTGCTTTATATTCAAATGATCCTGCCTTTTCCGGAAGTCTTATTTCTGTATTACCGTCTGCTATTGAGCTGATTGACTTATTAAGCTGCATATATTTTCTTCTTTCGATATATAAGAAGAGAAGAATAATAAGAATCAGAATAAATGAAAGTGATACAGATATAATCTGGAATCGTTCCTTTTCATAGATGAACATTTCATCTATACCCGAAATATCCGAACTGATAAGCGCTACGCCTATAATATTCTTATCACTGTCAAAAATAGGTGAAGCACTTTCTACACTTCGGATATTTTTATTATAAATATTGGCTACTTCTCCGGTGTCAAATGCCTGATAAATAATAGACTTGGAAATGGTTTTACCCTTATCTAAGGAATAGGAATCCATAATAACAGTAAAGTTGTCGTCAATAATACGGAGTCGAACATCATTTAACTTCGCATAATCAGACATTGTGCTTACAATTCCAAGTGATTCGGCCTCAGAATATGAACCAACCTTACTGATTCGGTCAGAGATAACATTACTTCTAAGCATGTTGTCGGTGATTTCCGAGTTAATGATTACCGAACGATAGTAATATCCGTTAAAGTAATTAAAGATATTAATAGGTATTATGCAAAAAGCGACAAACATGGCAGCGGTTTTAAAGAAAATACTGTTAAATACGTTTTTTGCTTTTTCGGAAAAGCTTTTTTTGCCTTTGTTGGAAAATGATTTATTAGGCATGGAAATAATAACCTACTCCCCATTTTGTATGTACATATTTTGGACTACTTGGATTTTCTTCAATCTTTTCACGTAATCTTCTGATATGAACATCAATAGATCTTGCATCGGCCTTATCAACTTCACCTCTGACAATCTTAAGTAAATCCTGTCTTGAGAATACCTTGTTAGGATGTTTTGCCATTGCCTCAAGAAGATTAAACTCGATAACTGTAAGATCTGCATCTCTTCCGTCAATGTAAAGAGTTCTGCTGTCTAAGTTAAGACGGAGAAGTCCGTAAACGATTTCGTTAGAAGCTTCTTCCTCCTTGCTGTTAGAAGTTCTTCTACGAAGAACTGCCTTTATACGTGCTTTTACTTCGAGAATGTTATAAGGCTTTGTAATATAGTCATCTGCACCATATTCAAGTCCCATAATCTTATCCATATCTTCGCCCTTGGCAGAAAGCATAATGATAGGCACGTCAGAATATTCTCTTATTCTTTCACATACTTCATAACCGCTAAGTCCCGGAAGCATAACATCAAGTAAAATGATGTCCGGATTTTTACTCTCGGCAAGTGCAAGAGCTTCATCTGCATCATATGCACATATAACCTCAAATCCGTCTCTTTCAAGACTAAACTTTAGTCCCTTGATAATAATTTTTTCATCATCAACAGCTAAAACTTTTGTAGCCATAACCCACCTCTATTACAACTTAAACCTTAATTAAATCCTTTATTTTGGAAAATGCTGATTCCTTTATTCCGGATACATTCATAATATCCTCTATTGTTTTAAAATTACCATGTTCCTTGCGATAAGCAATAATAGAACCGGCCCTGGACTCTCCAATGCCCGGAAGAGTCATAAGTTCCGTCTGATCTGCCTTATTAATATTGACCTTACCTGAACTGTCGGTAGAAGAACCTGAAGATTTATCTGTTCCCCCGGTAGTATTGTCACCATTGTCAGCAATCTCTGCTTCCACCTGGTAAATCTCTATTTTTGATGAGTCTTCAACAAGCTCTGCCATATTTATGCTTGTTAAATCCGCATCTTCCAGAGTTCCTCCCGCCATATTAACGGCATCAATTATCCTGTCTCCGTACTTAAGCTCATATACTCCGGGAGAACGTACTCTGCCGCAGACATATACGATAACTTTTTCCTCAGCGGATGTATCGGTAATATTGTCATTTTCCTTTATATTGTCTTTATCTGTGTCTGTGACTTCTGCCACAGCAAAATCATCGGAAGAATCCTTTTTATTACTTTGAAAATATATCAGAGATATAATTCCACAAATAAAAACAATTGAAAAAATAATTATGTTTTTTGCATTTTTATATCTTTTAAAAACATTCTTTTTCAAGTTATGCTCCTTAATTTTAAATTAAGGATTTCCTATCGCATATTATTTTAATAATAGCTAAGAAACAGGCTCTTTACAAGGAAAAATATAAAAAATGTATCTGTGAAACATCAGTCATTTCACCAAACATGTACTTGTAATTGTACAATATTTCCTACAGGTATATGAGAATATAAACCAACTTTTAATATTAATTAAGTTTATGTTTAGATTTAAGGGGATGTCATTATATGCTAAACTTAAGCGATAAACATAAATGGAGATTATTATGACTAATTCAGGTACGAATACGGATATAAAGAAAAAGAGTAAATTCAGGCTCTTTTTCAAGAATATATTTACAAAGGACACAAATGAATTTCTTTTATCGGGAAATATACGTTATATCCTGGCATTTGCCATTCCCGTTCTTATATTTATTGTCCTGTTTATTATTAAGGGCATTGCGCCATTTGGTAACAGATTGTATATGCCATCTGACATGTATCATCAGTACACACCATTTTATTCTGAACTGTGGTACAAAATTCGAAATGGGGAAAGCCTGTTTTACACATGGAACAATGGCCTGGGTAGTAACTTCATGGCAGCATATGCCTATTATTTATCAAGTCCTACCAATTGGATAATTGCACTTTTCTCGCATGACATGATTCCTGTTGTGTTGGACTGGCTGATTGTTTTTAAATGTGCCATTGCTTCACTTACAATGACCATTTACCTGTCTAAGCATTTCAATACAAAGAGCTCATTTACGACTGTGCTGGCAATCTTTTATGCATTATCAGGATATCTGGCTGCCTACAAATGGAATGTTATGTGGCTTGATTGTATAGCAATTGCGCCGCTTATTATTCTTGGCCTTGAAAGACTTGTAAATAAAAATAAGCCTGTTATGTTCTGCATAACATCGGCTTTAAGCATACTTTTTAATTACTACATTGCAATAATTCTTATTGTTACACTTGTGATTTACTTTGTTGTGCTGCTTATACTTGCAGATCCAAGGGAAAATAAATTACGTTTTTATTTTTCAAGGACGGCTAAGTTTATAATATACGGACTGATTGCTTTAGGAATATCGTGTATATTGCTGATACCTGAATATAATGCATTTAAACTGTCGGCCTCATCTGACAGCTCATTTCCGGGTGCGTGGACCTTCTACTTTGACTTCGGACTTATGTTTTCAAGACACATAGCAAATCTTGATACATATATGTGGACAAAGCACTATCCGAATATATACTGCGGAGCATTTATATTTGTACTGCTTCCACTGTTTGCAATGAATAAGGAAATAAAGCTTAAAACTAAGATTGTATATGGAAGTCTGCTTGCCATATTCTTACTCAGTTTTATGACAAATATTCCGGACTACATCTGGCACGGGTTACATTTTCCAAATTCACTTCCTGCAAGACAGTCATTTATGTACATTTTCTTTATGATTACTGTTATGTATATGACAGTTAAATACCGAAAAGGCATAAGCATGATTCATATTATCATCAGTGCATCCATATCAAATGCATTTCTTGCCTATGTGTATTTTATGTATGCGGGAAATACCACTCTTGTAGATGATAATAACTACATTTACAGCAGCTGGGCCGTAATCGGAACAATAATTCTCATATGGATTTATTACTGTATCTTAATCTGGGATAAATACATTCTGTATAAAAAAGCAGAAAACCCTTATTCCGGTGTAGGAAGAAAGAAAAAAGTATCCATGAATGCCTGGTTTACATTTATATTGTCAGGAGCAATGATTGTTGAATGCGCTCTAAATATGGGGATTACAGGGCTTTCCACTCTTTCATACAGCGCATATATTAAAAATGATGAGAAAATGGCAAATACACTTTCCCGTATTTCTGCTGATGAAAACAACGGATTCTTCAGACTTGAACAGCAGGAACCAAGAACAAATAATGACGGGGACTGGTATGCATATCATTCAATGAGTACATTTTCATCCTCATCTCCTAAGGGCCTTTCAGAGCTTTATAAAAATCTTGGTATGAAATCCTCAATGAATTCATATAACGGCCTTGGAGCAACTCAGCTTGTGTATGCTCTCTTTGGCGTTCAGTATTTCTATAGTAAATATTCCGATTATGAAGATCCATTCATGACTAAATATAAGGAAAATGAAAGCTATACCATATATAAATTAAAAGATGCACTGCCAATAGCATATTCAATTCCTGAGATATTTGCGAAGGAAGTTTTTGTATCAAAGACAACCATTGCAGGTTCTTTAGATTATCAGAATGAGATATTTAAAAAGCTCACAGGAATTGATGATTTATATACAAGTGTGGATACAATAAAATATGAGAAAACAAAGACAGTTACTGCCGGGCAGACAGGCCATTACTATATGACAGTAACAGGAAATGCTCCTGAAGATTTAAATCTTACAAAAGAAAATGATACATTTACAAAGACATTTTCAGGATTGAATAAGCACAATCACATTGTTGACTTAGGATATCTTAAAGAAGGAGAATCCATAAATATTGATGCTGAACTGGAAATGACTGCTGAAATATTTGTAATGGATTACAATAAGCTCTCAGAGGGAATAAGCAAGTTAAATAACAATTCAATATCACTTTCAAATTACACTGATACCTTTATTGAAGGTGATATAAATGCCTCAGGCGGAAGTGTTTTATTTACATTTGCTTATGACCCGGGCTGGACTCTCTATGTTGACGGAGTTAAGACTGAAACATATCAGGTAATGGGTGCACTTACAGGTGCAGACGTATCTGACGGAACTCACCATATCTTCATGGAATATAAACCTACAGGCTTTAATGTGGGTCTTATTGTTACTTTATCAAGTGTTGCACTGCTTGCAGCAATAATGATTGTTAAATATAAAAATAAAAAGTGAATATATCTGTTCGATATGTTATTATAAGATGATTGTATAAAGCCATAAGAATATAGAACTTATGGCTTTATTATATGTACGAACACTATTAAATTTTGGAGGACATATATGAAACTTTGGGGTGGAAGATTTACAAAAGAAACAGACAAGCTTGTAAATGATTTTAACGCTTCTATCGGTTTTGATAAGAGATTGTACAAGCAGGATATCGAAGGAAGTATTGCACATGCTACTATGCTTGGCGACTGCAACATTATTCCTAAGGAAGATTCAGAACTTATCGTTTCAGAGCTTAAGAATATCTTAGCTGACATTGAAGCAGGTAAGCTTGTTATTGATGATGAATATGAAGATATCCATACATTTGTAGAGGCTACTCTTATTACAAGAATTGGCGATGTAGGTAAGAAACTTCATACAGGACGTTCAAGAAATGACCAGGTTGCTCTCGACATGAGATTATATACACGTTCAATGATCGAGCATACTAATATCCTTCTTAAGGAGCTCTTAGAGGCAATCTTAAAGGTTATGAAGGAAAATATTGATACATTCATGCCTGGATTTACACATTTACAGAAGGCTCAGCCTATTACACTTGCACATCATCTCGGTGCATACTTCGAAATGTTCGTAAGAGACAGAAGCAGACTTGAAGACAACTACAAGAGAATGAACTACTGCCCTCTTGGAGCAGGCGCTCTTGCAGGTACAACATACCCACTTGACAGAGATCAGACAGCTAAACTTTTAGGCTTTGAAGGTCCTACAAGAAACAGCTTAGATTCAGTTTCTGACAGAGATTACTTAATCGAGTACTTATCAGATCTTTCAATCATTATGATGCACCTTAGCAGATTATCTGAGGAAATCTGTATCTGGAACTCAAATGAATATGGATTTACAGAAATCGATGATGCATATTCAACAGGTAGTTCTATCATGCCTCAGAAGAAGAACCCTGATATTGCAGAGCTTGTTCGTGGTAAGACTGGTCGAGTTTATGGAGCTTTAACATCATTACTTACAGTTATGAAGGGTCTTCCACTTGCATACAACAAGGATATGCAGGAAGATAAGGAATTATCATTTGATGCTATGGATACAGTAAATAACTCAATTATCTTATTTACAGGTATGATTGCAACAATGAAGTTCAACAACGAAAGAATGGAAGACAGTGCCATGAAGGGATTCACAAATGCTACTGATGCTGCTGATTACCTTGTAAAGCACGGAATGCCATTCAGAGATGCTCACAGAGTTATCGGTGAAATGGTTCTCTTCTGCCTTGACCGTAATATCTCACTTTTAGATCTTACTCTTGAAGAGTTCAAGAACTTCTCTGAAATCTTTGATGAGGATATTTACGATGCAATCAGTCTTGAAACATGTGTTGATGCAAGACTTACAAAGGGTGCTCCGGGACCTGCAAGAATGAAGGAAGCTATAGCAGAGTACGAGAAGTATCTTGCTAAGTAATTTTAAGGTGAATTAGAAATTACGATAAAATATTATATGTAAAAAGTAAGTGCCATACCAGACTAAAAATGTCTGGTATGGCACTTCTTTTTACCGTTGTTACTTCTTTACAGTTTTTCAGGATTAGCCTTTAAAATTAGGTCAGTAAGATAGCTTTAAATGATTTAATTCGTACGGACTATAACAATCCTTATGTTAAATTTCCGCCGCGTTTTACGATTTTTAATCTTGCATCGGGTTCTTTTACTTCTGCTTCTACTACTGTATTGCCTGCTGTTAATTTAACGCAGATTACGCCGGCTGCACCCTTTTTGTTAACAGGGATTTCTGAGAGATTGAAGTTGATTCTCTTTTTGTTACTTCCCTTAAGTGTTACAACTCTTGCATCTGTAGGATTCGTAGCGTTAGAGCCTGCATCGGCTTTGTTGCCGGAAATGGCTATATCAATTGTAAGCTGTGTATCAGATGTGGCCTTGTTTTCAGCAGTGGCTGTTCCGGCTTCTGCTCCGTTGCCGTTACTTATATCAATAATGCTTACAAGCTTATCTTCGGCATTTAACTTTGTTGCAGCTGTTAATTTCTTTGTAACAATAAATTCGGTTTTCTCTACCTTTTTACCAAGACCATTTGCTGTAATAAATAATAAAAGTCCGTTTGGATCTGCTTCCAGCTCTCTTGCAGTCGTGATGTAGACTACATCTTCTTCTGCAGTTACCAGTCTGGAAATGTTATCGATTGGAACACCCTTTTCCTTTAACTTAGTAAATGGAATGTCCTTTACTGCAACTCTGTGAGCATTTCCCTTATCTGTAAATATCACTAATGTATCAGTGTTAAGACATTCGTAGATAAATTTATTTTCAGAAATGACAGTATCTGCATTTTTATCGTAAATTGCACCGTCTATCATTCTTACATATCCCAGTCTGTCCATAAGGAAATGCATGCGGACTGTGGGGATTTCTCTTTCAGGAACTACTGCTTCCTTAGCATCAGTAATAAGTGTTCTTCTCTCATATCCGTATTCTTTTTTGATTTTCTCAAGGTCTTTTTTGATAACATTAATTATCTCTTTTGTACCTGAGAGAATCTTCTCATATGTGGCAATATCTTTTAAGCACTTATCGTATTCTTTATGGAGCTGTTCAAGCTCTAATCCGATAAGTCTGTATAATCTCATTGAAAGGATTGCTTCAGCCTGCTTCTCTGTAAATAAAAGAGTTTTGGCAGCTTCCATGGACTTCTTTGTCTTGAAAGTAATATTGTCAACTACACCGTTGATTAAGCACTGCTTGGCGTCCTCAAGCTTCTTTGAGCCACGGAGAATCTCAATAATTAAATCAATACAGTCTACAGCCTTAATAAGACCTTCCTTGATTTCCTTATTGATAAGCTCTTTTTCAAGAAGAGTTGTATATTTTCTCTTATTAATATCAATCTGGAAATCAGTAAAATGCTTAAATATCTCAAGTAATGAAAGTGTTTCAGGTCTTCCATTTACAGTGGCGAGCATATTTACGCCAAATGTATCCTCAAGCTTTGTCTTCTTGTAAAGAAGGTTAGTAAGATAGTCAATATCAGCATTCTTCTTAAGCTCAAGAACGATTCTGATTCCATCCTTGGAAGATTCATTTGAAATATCAGTAATTTCACTTGCCTGCTTACTGTCAATAAGATCTGCAACGTCAGACATGAACTTAGTGATATTATTTCCAATCATTGTATAAGGGATTTCAGTGATGATAAGTCTGTCCTTTTCTCTTCCCTTACCCTGTTCAAACTGAATCTTACCACGGAGCTTAATCTTTCCCATTCCGGTATTGTAAATCTCATATAAATCAGACTTGTTTATTACAATACCACCTGTTGGAAAATCAGGACCAGGAAGGATATTTAAAATGTCAGAAAGCTCGGCTGTACCATTTTTCAAAATCGTATTGTCAAAATAGTAAATGATTGCATCAATTACTTCTGAAAGGTTGTGTGTAGGAATATTTGTTGCCATACCTACAGCAATACCGTCTGCACCATTTACAAGAATGTTAGGTACTCTTACAGGTAAAACTTCAGGCTCAGTTTCAGTTCCGTCGAAGTTAGGAATGAAATCAATTACGTTTTTATCAAGATCAGATAAAAATACATCCTTTGTAAACTTCTTAAGCTTGGCTTCTGTATATCGCATTGCGGCAGCGCCGTCACCTTCGATGGAACCGAAGTTACCGTGACCGTCTACAAGTGCCATTCCCTTTTTAAAGTCCTGGCTGAGCACTACAAGAGTCTTATAGATTGAGCTGTCACCGTGTGGGTGATATTTACCCATTGCATCACCGACAATACGTGCTGACTTTCTGTGAGGCTTGTCATAATTTAATCCAAGCTGATCCATTGCATAGAGCACTCGTCTCTGAACAGGCTTAAGACCGTCTCTTATATCAGGAAGTGCTCTGGCAGTAATAACACTCATAGAATAATCTATGTATGATTTCTGCATTACATCAGAATATTCGGTTTTAATAATTTTTTCAGACATAGTTCTCTCCTATATGTGTTTATGCATCAATTTCCGCTTCATTAGCATGTTCTCGGATAAAGTTTCGTCTTGGAGGTACATCACTACCCATAAGCATTTCAGTTACCTCATTTGCAAGACGGATATCCTCTATTTCAACCTGCTTAAGAATTCTTGTCTCAGGATTAAGAGTTGTTTCCCATAACTGTTCAGGATCCATTTCACCAAGACCTTTATATCTCTGAAGAGTAAATGATTTACCATGGTGCTTCTTTCTATAATCATCAAGAGCCTTATCGTCATAGAGATACTCGCCCTTACCGTTCTTCTGGATAACCTTGTAAAGAGGAGGTGTCGCAATGTAAATGTGACCGTTTGTAATAAGCTCTGGCATAAATCTGTAGAAGAATGTTAAAAGAAGTGTATCGATATGAGCACCGTCAACGTCCGCATCAGTCATAAGAATAATCTTATTGTAGCGGAGCTTACTGATATCAAAGTCATTGCCATAACCTTCTGAGAAACCACAGCCAAATGTTAAAATCATGGACTGAATTTCTGCGTTTGCAAGAACTTTATCAATAGATGCCTTCTCAACATTTAAAATCTTACCTCTGATAGGAAGAATTGCCTGAGTAGCTCTGTTACGTGCAGTTTTTGCAGATCCGCCCGCAGAGTCACCCTCTACGATAAATACTTCGCACTCTTCAGGATTTTTGCTTTCACAGTTTGCAAGCTTTCCGTTACTGTCAAATGAATATTTTGTTTTCTTTAAAACATTATTCTTTGCCTTTTCTTCCGCTTTTCTGATCTTTGCAGATGCAACGGCACAGTCGATAACTGACTTTAACTCTTCCTGGTGCTTATCAAAGTAAAGAGTAACCTCATCACCAACAATATTTGAAACAGCAACACCCGCATCAGGGTTATCAAGCTTAGTCTTAGTCTGACCTTCAAATCTTGGAGCTGGATGTTTGATTGCAACTACTGCAGTCATTCCGTTACGAACATCGAGACCCGTAAAGTTAGTATCTTTTTCCTTTAAAATACCAAGCTCTCTTGCATACTGGTTGATTATTGTAGTGAACTTCTGCTTAAAGCCTGTAATGTGAGTTCCACCTTCCTGTGTGTAAATGTTGTTACAGAATCCGAAGATATTTTCTTCGAATACATTTACATACTGGAACGCAACCTCAACTTCGATACCTTCATAAGTATCCTTAAAATGAATAATTGATGAAACTGCCTCTTTATTCTTGTTAATGTCGGCAACATAGCTCTCGATACCCTTTGGCTCGTGGAATGTAATTGTTTCATCCTTTCCTGATCTCTTATCGCTAAAGATAATTGTTAATTCAGGATTTAAGTATGCAGTCTCATGAAGACGTGATTTAACAGCATCTTCTTTGAATATTGTTTTTTCAAATATCTCATCATCAGGTAAAAATGAAACAGTTGTACCTGTCTCCTTCTTTAAACATTTACCAATCTGAGTAAGTGGAGTCTTTGTAACACCTCTTTCGAATTTCTGCTGATATACGATACCGTCTCTCTTAACAGTAACAACAAGCCACTTTGAAAGGGCATTAACTACAGCGGCACCTACACCGTGTAGACCACCTGATATTTTATAGCCTGAATTCTCAAACTTACCGCCCGCGTGAAGCATTGTAAATACAACTTCAACAGCCGGAATCTTTGCAGTTGGATGAATTTCGATAGGCACACCACGTCCGTTGTCCTCAACAGTTACTGAACCGTCAGATTCCAAAGTAACATTTATTTCTGAACAAAAGCCTTCAAGATGCTCATCTACGGCATTATCCACGATTTCATATATTAAATGATTAAGACCTCTGATACCGGTACTTCCGATATACATTCCGGGTCTTTTACGAACAGCTTCAAGACCTTCCAATATGGAAATCTGCTCGGCACTATAATTATTTTCTGACATATACTCTCCCCTGGTTCCTCTTGCGTTAGTTCATTTTACGTATATTTAAATAATAAATTATTCAAATAATAAGTTATTTACATAACACGTTATTTAAATGTGACAGGTAAAATGAAATTTTTATAATAAATCTATTTACAATAAAAAAGCAAAATAACAAATATACTTTGCTATTTCGCTTTTTTAAATTTATTTCAAATACTGTTCATAAAAGCTTTCAAATCTCACAGGAAGTGAAGTTGCACCCTGAACTGACTTTTTCTTCCAGATACCGTTATTTACTTCAACGAAAATGTTGTTTTCAAACTTTGCAAACTGACTTTCAAAGTATTCATTTTTGCGCTGTTCTCTAAGTAAAACTAAGTTGGCATCTGTTTTAGCCTGTTCATTATCAGATGAACATTTGATGATGTAAAATCTGCCCTGTGATTCAACAATTCCGCTTGTCTGACCTGAAGAAAGTGCATAAGCCGCATCTTCAAATGCCTTATCAAATTGTCCTCGTTTCATCTCAACCGTATAATCGGAATTACCGTTATACTCTAATGCAACATCAGAAAAGTTTTTGCCTGATGAAAGCTTACTGCTCGCCTCTTCAATCTTCTCTTTTGAATCAGCTGTGATGTACTGAACTGAAATAACTCGCGCTTCATCAGCACTTACTTCATAATCGCTCTTGGAATATAAAATGTCAGCAACCTCATCTGCAATGGCATACTGTCTGAATAAATCCTCAAGCTTTGATACATCAGCACCTATGGCTTTCTTCTGCTCATCAGTAAGAGCCTGGTAATATGCATTGGCAGCAATTGCAATCTCATTATTCTTTACATGTGAAAGACTGATACCATGCTTCTGGGCATAGAGATTAAGAGTTGCAATTCTTGATAATCTACTTTCAACATTTGACTTCAGATAATCATCAATGCTTACATTACCGATACTCTTTGTAAAAACTTCATCATCTGCCACCTGTTCGTAAAGTGACTTCTCATCTGAAAGGAATATATTGGCTGCCATTTCTGAAATATTTTCATTTTCAGCGCGCATAACATTACCGCTTGGCACACCTGTTGTGAAATATACGAAATGACCATTAAAAAATATACCATATACGATAATCGCAACCGTAACTATTCCCAATATGATAAATGATTTATTTTTCTTGCTTTTAATAATTCTTTTTTTCATATTTATTATAAATTGTAGATCTTTCTGATAGTTTCAGGCACATCAGAAACAACAAACTTGGCATTTTCCTTAACCTGATCATCTGCTGTTTCCATTACAAATGAATTATCTACCGCCTTAAACATGGAAATATCATTAAAATTATCGCCAAATGCTATTGCATCATAGGAAGTTAATCCAAAGAGCTTAATAATAGACTCAAGCGCAACACCCTTGCTTACGCCCTGATTCATAAAATCGAAAAATATACTGCTGGACATGGTTGTATTAACATACTTTCTCCATGTGTTGTCCATTTCAAGCTTTTCTTCTCTTGTAAATCCGTCGAAACAAGCGGCTGTAATTTTTAATACATCCTCTGTAATTCCAAAGAAATCATCTGTTACTGTAGTTGTGTACAGTATTTTTTCATTGCCTTTTCTGAAATTATCATAAAAGTTCTGTGTCAGATATACAGTATCTTTGGTTGAAATAATCGGCTCATATCTGTCATTTGACATAATATACTTAACAATGCCGTGAACAAGTGACTTATTCATACTGCTTTCGTAGATTATTTCGTCCTTATATGATACATATGCACCATTTTCAGCAATAAATACAATATCGTCGGCTACCGGCTCGAACAACATTTTCAGACTTGCAAGCTGTCTGCCACTTGCTGCAACAAATAAGACACCCTGAGCGTGCAGGGTGCTTATTAAATCGAAAAAAATGTCGTCTAATGTCTGCTGGCCGTCTTTAAGCAGTGTACCGTCGATATCACTTGCTATCAGGCGTTTCAATTTTTGCTATCTACTATCGCTCTGTTAAATGCAGACTCTAATGCGTCGATAGATGCTCTCATGATATCAGGATCAACTCCAGCTCCGAAATATGTCTTACCGTTTTCATCAGTAATTCCAACATATGCGATAGCTGTAGAATCAGATCCGATTGTCATAGCGTGCTCTTCGTATGTAGTAACATCGCAATTAAGTCCTAAATGATTATTAATTACCTTACATACAGCGTTGAGACGTCCGTTACCTCTATCAACTTCAGTTGTCTTATTACCATTTTCAACAATTGTTACACTTGCTGTGATTGTCTTATCATCTTCCTGGATGAAATGAACACCGTTAATTGCAAATACTTCGTTGAACTTAATATATCTCTTATCGAAGATATTCTTAACTTCCTGATGTGTAAGTTCCTTATGCTCAACGTCAGATACATTCTTAACTGCATATCCTAAGTCTTCACGCATAGCCTTAGGAATATCAAGTCCGTAATTCTGTTCAAGAATGTATGCAACACCACCCTTACCAGATTGGCTGTTAATTCTGATAACGTCAGAATCGTATGTTCTGCCAACGTCTTCAGGATTGATTGGTAAGTAAGGAACTGACCACTTATCAGGCTGCTTCTCTGCTCTGTAATGTAAGCCCTTTGAAATAGCATCCTGATGAGAACCTGAGAATGCAGCGAATACAAGCTGTCCGCAGTATGGCTGTCTTGGGCTTACTGTCATTCTTGTAAGTCTCTCATAGTTCTTAGCGATTGTTGTAATGTCTGAGAAATCAAGCTCAGGATCAACACCGTGAGAATACATATTCATTGCAACAGTAATAATATCTGTATTACCTGTTCTCTCGCCATTACCGAATAAAGTACCTTCGATTCTGTCAGCGCCTGCAAGTAAACCAAGCTCTGCACATGCTACACCAGTACCTCTGTCGTTATGTGGATGTAATGAAATAAGTACACCATCTCTGTTATGGATGTTCTTATGCATATACTCAACCTGCTGTGCATATACATGTGGAAGAGATTCTTCTACTGTTGCAGGTAAGTTAAGGATGCACTTCTTATCAGGTGTTGGCTGCCATATGTCGATAACAGCATTACTAACTTCAAGTGCGTATTCAGGCTCTGTACCTGTAAAGCTCTCAGGGCTGTACTCAAACATGATGTTGCCCTTTTCGTTAGCTGCAAGCTCCTTGAGCATGTGTGCACCTTCAATTGCAATCTTCTTGATGTCTTCCTTAGACTTCTTGAATACCTGCTCTCTCTGGTTCTTTGATACAGAGTTGTATACGTGAACAACAGCATTCTTAGCACCTGAAATAGCTTCGAATGTCTTCTTAATAATATGTTCTCTGGCCTGTGTAAGTACCTGTATTGTTACATCGTCAGGAATCATATTCTTCTCAATTAATGTACGTAAGAATTCGTATTCTGTCTCGGAGGCAGCTGGAAACCCTACTTCAATATGTTTGAAACCAATCTTAAGAAGCATATTGAAGAACTCCAACTTTTCTTCCAAGCTCATAGGTTCAATAAGGGCCTGATTACCATCTCTTAGGTCAACAGAACACCACATTGGAGCCTTGTCTATATACTCTTTTTTAACCCAGTCGTTACATTCAACTGGTGGCATAAAATAGCCTCTGCTATACTGTCTATGATCAAACATATCAATTACCTCCTATAAAATTTCGCTCAATAAAAATAAGTCCGGCGAACGGCACATATTGGCAATAGTTTAACTAAATAAACATACATTTGTCAACATATAATGCGGTTACCGGACTATTCAATAATATATAATATCTATTATTCTTCTTTCTTGTTACCAGGATTAACTGTGTCGTTAGTATTAACAGCTATTCCACGTGGTTCAACTAAAGTAGAAAATACAATCTGTGTAGATGTTCTTCCAAACTGCTGGAGCTGACCGATAAATATGTCAAGATCCTCAGTACTCTTGAACACTACCTTTAGAAGCATTGAATATACACCTGTTACACAGTTACACTCAATAACTGATGGGCACTTATTAATGAATTCGTAGAAATCCTGCTTTCTTACAGGCGCTACCTCTACATTAATAAATGCTGTAATGTTATATCCTAACTTTTTGTAATCTACCTTTGCTTCGTATTTAAGAATAATGCCTTCTTCTTCAAGTCTTTCGATTCTTGCCGATACCGCAGGTGATGATAGGAAAACTTTCTCTGCTAGGTTTTTTAGCGGTAGTCGTGCATTGTCCTGCAAAAGTGTTACAAGTTTTTTATCTATACGATCCATACATAGCCTCCAAATTATGTTCGATTGATAAGGATTATAAGATTCTAATTAAAAAAGTCTAATTTATGGATTTATAATCTAAACACTCTACTTAATTAATAAAATTATATTAGTTATAATATAATCTTTATTTAACACAGTTTCAAGTTAATTTTTTATATGAATATTAATATCCTGTAAAAAACGGGATGATTTACAAATCTTACCACGTTCTCTGTTATGAAAGCTTATATACAATGTGTTTTTAGCCCTTGTTATTGCAACATAAAACAGTCTTCTCTCCTCCTCTATTGCACCCGGAGTCAGTGCCTTTCTGGATGGCATGCTTCCCTCATTTGCTCCCATTATCCAGACGGAGTCATATTCTAAGCCTTTGGAAGAATGAATTGTTGAAATTGTTATATTTACATGATTGTTATTAACTGCCTGAACAGACTTTTCATATGAAGATTTCATATGTTCGCCGTATTCGGATATATACTTCATGAAATCCTTAACCGTAGAAAATCCAGATGATAATTTACTTAGAAAAGAAATATCTTCCTTTAAATCCTCAGGCTTAATATTTTTATATTCATCCCTGCTGCAAATGTACCGGCTTACCTTAAACTGATTTTCTACAAATATAATAGCCGCTGCTGCAGGCAACCTCCCTATAAACTCCATCTGCTCCCTGAATTCATTTATCTTCTTTATTAATAACTCATCTCCCGCTGCATATCTAATCATGTTGGAATATACATCTGACTTGCCATTAATCGAGTTAGGTCGTATCCCAATATCTGCAATGTACAGAATTATATAAAATGAATCACTGTCGTAAAAATCTACTGAAGCCTTTAAAAACATAATAAGAATTTTAAATAAATCCTTTTCGAAAATGTTGTCGATTCTATCCTTTAAATAGAAATCAATATTTTCAGCCATAAGCAGATTGGCAATGCGCTTTAAGCTCTGATTTGTTCTGGCAAGGATACATACGGATGTGTCAGCAGTGATGTTTTTATTTTTGCTTTTTCTTTGATTGTCATTTTCATTTATGTTTTCTGAATGATTTTCATTTATCAGCTCTTTAATAAACTGAAACACGACCACCGCTTCACTGTTCTCATCCTCAGCCTTGATAAGACTGACATCTCCATTATCTTCACGAACCGCAATAAATTTCTTTTTATATCTGTTAACATTATTCCTGATTAGAGAAGATGACAGATTTACTATTTCACCTGCACACCTGTAATTATTTTCGAGACGATATATGGATGCACCCGGGAAAATGTCTTTAAACTTAAGCATAATATCAGGATTTGCTCCCCTGAATGAATAAATACTCTGATCCTCATCACCCACTGCAAACAGATTCCTGTCATTTCCAAGAAGTAACATGATCAGATAGAGCTGGCTTAGGTCAGTATCCTGAAATTCATCCACGAGAGTAAAATGTGCCGCCTTCCTGAACTTACTTAGTACACTATGGTCACTCTGCAAAATGTTAATGGCGGACTTCACCATATCATCATATGTAATAAGTCTTCTTTGGTTTAGGATTTTGGTGTACATATTATAAATAAAGTTAAACTGGGATGAAGTAAGGATGGCAGGTTTGTAGTTTATTAAAATTATATCGTTAATGTTGGCATCTGATACATTTATATAACAGGATGAATCCGTTGTTTCATTTGAATAACTATTTTTTAAAGAAAGCTTTAAATTTCTAGCGTTTTCTTTGAGATCAGTATTATCTGATGATTTTAAGCTGATATGATCATTAAACTTCTTACTTAATATCTTCTTACATTTCTCAATGCTGAACATCTCATCATTAAATACATTATTATAATGAGATATTTCACTTAGAATCATTTTGTTGAACTTATCTCCTGTAACAGTAACCAGGTCTTTCTTTCTGGCTTCCTTTGAAACATAATTCAGAATTTCTGTCTGCTCTCTTTCATCTATGATTTCATATTTTATTTTCGAGTTACCAATTATCCTGCAGGCCAGTGAATGAATTGTAGAAAATGACGGTATCTCAAAGACATCATTCTGATTTGAATATTTATCAATAAATCTGCCTTCCATTTCATTTGCGGAATTCTTTGTAAATGTAATAATGAGTATATTTTTAGGATTCACATTATGTTCTATAAGATTGGCTGCGCGTTTCGTTAAAACCGTGGTTTTACCACTCCCAGGTCCTGCCAGCACAAGAGCAGGCCCTGACATATGTTGAATAGCCTTTAATTGTTCATTTGAAAATGGCATATTTTCTCCTTTTTTAATATTTGAATTATATGTTTGGATGTACTAAGATTATGAGCAGTTATTTAATTTGGAGGATTACCATGGATTACGCTAAAGAAGCATTAAAATTACATAGAGAAAAGCAGGGAAAAATAGAAATCAATTCAAGAGTTAAGGTTGAAAATGAAACAGACTTAGCTCTTGCATACACACCTGGTGTTGCTGAGCCTTGTCTCGCAATCAAGGATGACATTAATGAGTCATATAATCTTACAAGAAGAGGAAACTTATGTGCCGTAATTACAGACGGTACTGCAGTTCTTGGTCTTGGAGATATCGGTCCTGAGGCAGGTATGCCTGTTATGGAAGGTAAATGTGTACTTTTCAAGGAATTTGGTGGAGTTGATGCATTTCCTCTCTGCATAAAGACAAAGGATGTAGATGAATTCGTTGAGACAGTTGTAAATATCTCAGGTTCATTTGGTGGAATTAACCTTGAAGATATTTCTGCTCCACGTTGCTTTGAAATCGAAGAAAAGTTAAAGGAAAGATGTGACATTCCTATTTTCCATGATGATCAGCACGGTACTGCCATTATCACATTAGCAGGCTTAACAAATGCTTTAAAGGTTGTTGGAAAAGATAAGAATGTTAAGATTGTAACTTCAGGATCCGGTGCTGCAGGTATTGCCATCGTTAAGCTTCTCCTTTCAGCAGGATTTAAAAATATTGTTATGACAGACAGAAGCGGCGCTATCGTTAAGGGACGTGAAAATCTCAATTCTATTAAGAAAAAAATGGCTGAGATTACAAATCCTGATAATGAGTCAGGAAGCCTTTCAGATGTTATCAAGGGTGCTGATGTATTTATCGGAATTTCTGCTCCGGGATTACTTAATGCAGACATGGTAAAGACTATGAACGAAGATGCAATTATATTTGCATGTGCAAACCCTGTTCCAGAAATCTTACCTGATGAGGCTAAGGCCGGCGGAGCTAAGGTTATCGCTACAGGAAGAAGTGATTTCCCTAACCAGATTAACAATGTACTTGCATTCCCTGGAATCTTCAGAGGAACATTTGATGTTCGTGCAAGCGAAATAAATGAAGAAATGAAAATGGCAGCGGCTCACGCTATTGCTGAACTTGTTTCAGATGAAGAGCTTAACGCTGACTATATTATTCCTAAGGCATTTGATCCAAGAGTTGGAAAGGCCGTTGCTAAGGCTGTTGCAGAAGCTGCAAGAAAGACAAATGTTGCAAGAATTTAATTGGAAAAATTTGATATATTATTTAAAGAATAAATATAAAGATTAAATTTAATTTTGAATTAAAGTTAAATGTTATAAAAAACTCCTGTTGGTTTATTGAGTAAATCTCAACTTAACTGACAGGAGTTTTATTTTAAATTAAACAATGTGATCCATACATGTTCTTGAGAAAACGTATGGCTTTACAAACATTTCTGCTACTTCAACATGCTTTGGATTATTTGCATATGCTTTAAGTGCTTCTTCATCAATGTGGAGTGAAGTTAACATAACATCAACTGTAGATGTGCTGAGTGGATAGATATTTACACTGATTGACACAAGACCCTCTACTTTGTCTCTAAGGTTCTCTAAATGTGTCTTCATGTTTTCAAGTATGTGCTCTTTGTCCATAGCCTGAATGTCATCCTTCAGTTTCCACATAACAATATGCTTAACCATGAGAAACCTCCAAATATAAATAATGAATTCATTATACTATATCCATAACCTAATTTTGTTACAAATTAGGCATAATTATTTACATATTGTAATTTAATTTACTTATTATCATAAATATACTTATTCACTTCTATCATTCTGTCTCTGAGTCTTGAAGCTTCCTCGAAGTTAAGTTCTGCAGCGGCCTTATGCATATTTTTCTCAATACTGCTCTTAAGTTTCTTAAGCTCAGAGATATTCATGGATTCCATATCCTTTTCGATTGTCTTTGTAGAAGTCTCTGCATCAGCAGCCTTTGTAATACTTGTAAGATCACGAACGGCCTTTTTAATTGTCTGAGGAGTAATACCATGTTCTTCATTATATTTCTCCTGAATACCTCTACGTCTGTTTGTCTCATCAATGGCCTTCTGCATTGAATCTGTAATCTTATCCGCATACATGATAACGTGTCCTTCAGCATTTCTCGCGGCACGTCCGATTGTCTGAATAAGGGAAGTTTCCGTACGAAGGAAACCTTCCTTATCCGCATCAATAATTGCTACAAGACTGATTTCAGGGATATCGAGACCTTCTCTTAAAAGGTTGATACCGATAAGAACATCAAATGCGTCTAGTCGCATGTCTCTGATGATTTTCTGTCTCTCAAGAGTATCAATATCCGCATGGAGATAATTAACTCTTATGCCAACTTCTTTAAGATAGAGAGTTAAATCCTCCGCCATTTTCTTGGTAAGTGTAGTAATAAGAACCTTGCCCTTCTTTGCTACTTCCTTATTAATCTCAGAAATAAGGTCGTCAATCTGTCCCTTTACAGGTCTGACATCTATATTAGGATCAAGAAGGCCTGTAGGTCTGATTACCTGCTCAGCTCTTAAGATTTCATGATCTCTTTCATATTTTGCAGGAGTTGCAGATACGAAAAGCATCTGGGAAATCTTGCTTTCAAATTCTTCAAAACTTAAAGGTCTGTTATCAAGTGCACTTGGAAGTCTGAAACCATAATCCACAAGAGTATTTTTTCTAGAACGGTCACCTGCATACATTCCGCCAATCTGAGGGATTGTAATATGTGACTCATCGACAATAATAAGGAAATCCTTTGGAAAGTAGTCAATAAGTGTATATGGAGCTTCTCCGGCCTTACGTCCTGCCAGGTGTCTCGAATAGTTTTCAATACCTGAACAGAAGCCTGTTTCTTCAAGCATTTCAATATCGAAGTTAGTACGCTCCTCTATTCTCTGCGCTTCAAGGAGTTTATCTTCAGACTTGAAATACTGCACTCTTTCCTTTAACTCATCCTTAATTGCTTCAATAGCCTTTTCCTGTTTGTTATTGTCAACAACAAAGTGAGAATTAGGGAAAATAACCGTATGAGTGAGAACACCCTTAACTTCACCTGTAAGAGAGTCGAATACTGATATTCTGTCAATTTCATCACCAAAGAATTCAATTCTAATAGCATCATCAGATGAAGATGCAGGAAATACTTCAAGAACATCACCACGTACACGGAATGTACCACGGTGGAAATCCTGCTCATTTCTGTTGTACTGAATATCTATAAGCTTTCTTATAATGTCATCCCTGTCTCTGATATCTCCGGGTCTTAGAGACACAGTCATGTTCTTATAATCGATTGGAGCACCCAGACCGTAGATACATGATACGGAAGCTACAATAATTACATCAGTTCTTTCAGAAAGTGACGCTGTTGCAGAGTGTCTCAACTTATCGATTTCATCATTTATTGCCGAATCTTTTGCAATATATGTATCTGAAGACGGAACATATGCTTCAGGCTGATAGTAATCATAGTAAGAAACAAAATATTCAACGGCATTTTCAGGGAAAAACTGCTTTAATTCTCCATATAGCTGAGCCGCCAGTGTTTTATTATGAGCAATAACAAGTGTGGGTTTGCCAAGCTTCTCTATAACATTTGCCATGGTAAATGTTTTACCTGAGCCTGTTACACCTAAAAGTGTTTCAAACTGGTTTCCTTCCTTGAAACCTTCCACCAGCTCTTCTATTGCCTGTGGCTGGTCTCCCGTAGGGGCAAAATCGGAATGAAGCTTGAAAGGTTTATGCTCTCTCTCATCAAATACATCTGCATCAGGTGACACAAATGCTTCTTCTTCATTAAACATAATTTACTCCTTATTTTATATATAAATATGTCTTTATTTTAAAAAATATTAATCAAAATGCGTATTTCACTTTACTTTATCATTGTTTTGTAGTACTGTATACAAAATTATAGGAATATTATACACGACAACAGTTTATATGTATGCCATAAATATATTTACTGTTGTTTTTATATTCCAAAATATAATAATTTTAAATTTTAAATTAAAAGGAGAAATGTTGTGAGCACTGTTTCAAATGCCAAAACAGCAGGCAGTAAGACAAAAACAATTGCCATTTATGCAATATTTATTGCTCTTACATATGTCTGCACATGGCTTATAAATATCAGATTACCATTTGTAGGCAGCGGCGGACTTATCCATCTTGGAAATGTTCCAATGCTTGTTGCCGCATTAGTATTCGGCTGGAAGGCAGGTGCTATTGCCGGTTCTTTCGGAATGGCTTTATTCGATCTTACAAGCGGATGGCTTTTATGGTCACCATTTACCTTCGTAATCGTAGGTCTTATGGGACTTGTAGTAGGTATGTTTGCTGAAAAGAAGCCTATTAAGAATTATGTATTAAATGCAATTGTGGCTATATTACTTGCAATCGGAATTAAGGTTGGCGGATATTATATAGCTGAAGGGATTCTTTACGGTAACTGGATTGCTCCTGTTGGATCAATTCCCGGAAATATTATTCAGGTTTCAGTTGCAGCCGTTATTGCAATCCCTGTTGCACCTATTTTAAAAAGAGTTTTAAAATACTCAGAGTAAGATGATCGACAAGTATCATATTCCATAAGTAGAATTAAAACATTAATTGTTTTATGGATATTTCATCAGTATAAATAGAAAAACCACACAACAGACTTTAAATAGTTTGCTGTGTGGTTTTTTATTCAGTTATATTTATGGTCTTCCGCCAAGTCTTTCAAGTCCAACATCATATGGATTAAATGTAATAGTTCCGTCTTCAAGAAGGAATGCAGGAACTCCTGCTCTTCCCATGGCCTTGTCATTTTCAAACTCCGGGCGGTTATCTCTGAGAGCCATAAATTCCTTAAACACTCTTATATTTTCACCAACATTTATATATCTGTATTCATCTTCCCTGCCTTCAACCTGAGGCTTAATAAACTCGCAATAAGGACATCCGTCTACACCGTAAATTTTTACCATAATTACAATCTCCTTTTCTTTTTACTTAAAAATAATACTATGTTAGAATTTATTTCATTGTAATTGTTAAATAAATTGAATTGTGTACTAAATTTTAAATAAAACAGGAGGAAATGTTGTGAATACAAAATCAGATACAGTAAAAAAAGCATTTACCGTGGCATTTCCTTACACAATACCCACACTTGCAGGATTTATGTTTCTTGGTATTTCCTACGGCGTATATATGAGTGCATCATGATTTTCGTTTCTTTATCCCATGTTTATGAGTGCATTCATATATGCAGGTTCCATGGAATTTATTACAGTAAATTTACTACTTACGGCATTTAACCCGTTACAGGCGCTGGCAACTGCTTTAATTATCAATGCAAGGCATATATTCTATGGAATATCAATGCTCGATAAATACAAGGGAACTGGCTGGAAAAAGGGATATTTGATATTTGGAATGTGCGATGAGAGCTTCTCCATCAATTACACTGCGGATATCCCGCACCACGTTGATAAAGGCTGGTTTATGTTCTTTGTAAATCTCCTAAATCAGGGCTATTGGATTGCAGGATCAACTCTAGGTGGAATACTTGGTTCACTTATAACATTTAACCTTGAAGGCATTGACTTCGTATTGACTGCCATTTTTGTGGTTATTTTCCTGGAACAGTGGCTTACAGATAAAAAGCACATAAATGCCATTATCGGCCTCCTGTCATCTCTTATTTTCCTTATCTTACTTGGACCAGACAATTTTATGATTCCTGCCATGGTGGCTATAGTTGTTCTTCTTACACTTTTAAGAAAGAAATACAATATTGAAAATGATACAAAGCCACAAAATGAATCTGAAAAACCGGAATCGCAGAAAACAGAATCCACGGAAAGTAACAGAGGTAAATAAATGATGACACTTGAACAACAGATTATTACTATAGGGATGGTTGTTCTCGGTACTGTTATAACAAGATTTTTACCTTTTATAATATTTCCCGCAGGAAAACCAACCCCTAAATATATTCAATATCTTGGAAAGGTAATTCCGGGTGCAATATTGGGACTGCTTGTTGTATATGCACTTAGAAATACAGACATTTTAACAGGCAGTCACGGCTTACCGGAAGTCATAGCAATTGGCATAATAATACCGGTTCATGTATGGCGAAGAAATATGCTTATATCCATCGCCAGCGGAACTATAAGCTATATGCTGTTAGTGCAGTTTGTTTTTAAATGATTTGGAATATGTGCTATTGAAATTTTTATTATGTATATAAAATTACAGCCAAGATAGTATTTAATAATAAATATATTTATTATTAAATATATGAATATTAAAAAAGGATGGTGTGCAAATAGTCGCATACCACCCTTTTGTTTACATAATTCGTATTTTCTATACTTAATTTATCTTAACTTACATTATCTATCTGTATTTACTTTATCTTTTTTTGTCATTTCTTTTTTATTTCTGTATTCCTTATTAAGCTTATTAAACAGCTTCTGAGGTATGGAAGAACCAAAGATAATTCCAAATGTAATTGCTATGGCAATCTCAAGTGTACTAAGTCCATATTCTCCTGCAAGACCGGTTTCTCTTGTAATGAGATAATAAATTGTATAATAAACTCCTCGTCCGGGAACCAGTGGGAAAATGCCGCACACAAGATAAACCGTTGCAGGCACTCTTCTCACTGCTGCTATTATTCTTGCAAATATAGTCAGACCAAATGAAGAAATCAGCATTGGTAATACCACGCCCAGGTTGTTATTAGAAAGTATAAAGTAAATTACCCATCCGATACCGCCTGTAATACCACAATAGAGTAATTCCTTCGTGGGTGCATTAAATAATTTGGCAAATGCAAATGTCGCAATGGTGGATACTATAAAATGTATAACTATTTCCATTACAGTATACCTCCTAAATAATGCGTCAGAACGATTGGAATATAGATTCCGATGGCGATACACATGGTTGAAAGCAATGTATCTGCCAGCTTAATAAGTCCTGAAACATAATTCTTGTTATAAAGTTCCCTGATTGATGTTGTAAATGCAACACCCGGAAGCAATGGCATAATTCCGCCGATAACAACCATGTTGTTGCTTGTAAGGACACCAACCTGAACCAGGAGCGTTGATAACAGTGCAACAGTCATACTTCCAAAAATAATGGTAATAAATTTATTAATCTTAAATCTGGAAAATAATCCGACACACAACTGCTCAACAACACCAATCATGGCACCAAATAGTACATCTATTAATGTACCTCCGAAGATATATGTAAATGCTCCGATTCCTATTGCACAGAATAACAATCCCTTTAAAAGTGATGTTTCAGGAATGGCTTTACATTTATCCAGCTGTTGCCTTGCTTCGTCTATGTTATATTTTGCTTTGCCGATATCTCTTACTAACTGGTTTATGCCGACTATCTTTCCCAGATGTGTTGATTCCAATGGAACATGACGCACTTCGCTGAGTGAATCCCCGTCTTCATCCTTTATGCTTACAAAGATACCATTTGCCAGTACATAAACGTTATAATTATCTACTTCATATGCCTTTAGTACATGGGCAATGGAATCTTCCACACGATATATTTCAGCCCCGTTTCGTAAGAGCTCTTCTCCTATATCCACGGCAAGTGTGAGATATTTTGAATCTCCCATTCAGCTCTCCTTTATAAAAATGCACGAATAAATTTCAATCTTTTATGGCAACTATAACAGATTTTATTGTATGATTATAGACAACATTTAAAGAATATTATTAAATTTTAAATATTTTCAGAGGTAATAAAAATGTACAAAATTATGACTGCCGGTCCTACGGAAGTTAGGGAAAATGTATTAAAGGCCAGAAGTATGCCATTTACAAATCCTGACCTGGATCTAGATTTTTATGATTATTATAAAGAAACATGCGAACTTTTCAGCAAAGCTGTTAATACAGAAAATGAAGCATTTATCTTAGGTGGAGAGGGAATTCTCGGTCTTGAAGCTGCCTGTGCATCACTTACTGAGCCAGGTGACAGAGTTCTCGTAATCGATAACGGAATATTTGGTAAAGGCTTTACAGACTTTGTAAAAATGTACGGCGGAGAAGCTGTTTTATTTACATTGGATTATCATAAAGAAATTGACATTGCTCTTTTAGAGGAGTTCCTTGAAAAAGATCACGACTTCAAATATGCCACTGTTATTCACTGTGACACACCAAGCGGTGTTCTCAATGACATCATAGAAATAAGTAACCTTTTACATAAATACAACATTTTAACAGTTGCAGATTCAGTTGCTGCTTCATTTGGTGTACCACTTGATTTAAGCAAGGGTCATATTGATATTCTCTGTGGCGGATCACAGAAAGCACTTTCAGCTCCTCCGGGACTTACTATTGTCTGGGTAAGTGATGACGCTTTTAAGGCCATGGAAAATAGAAAGACTCCTATTGCAGGCTTCTATGCAAATATCCTCGCAATGAAGAACTACTATAAGGACAAGTGGTTCCCATATACAATGCCAATCAGCGACATTATGGGACTTAGAACTGCTTTAGACAATTTCCTTGCAGATTCTGATGTGTTTAACAGACATAAAGAAGTTGCGGAATATACAAGAAAAGCCGTACGTGAAATGGGATTGTCACTCTACCTTGAGAGCGGATATGCAGATACTGTAACCGTTATAAATGTTCCTGATGGATATACAGACACTTATATTTTAGACAAGCTCAAAAATGACTACAACATTTTAATTTCAGGATGTTTCGATGTTCTTGCAGGCAAGGTTATTAGAATCGGCCATATGGGAGAAAATGCCCATTTAGAGAAAGTTAAAGAAGTAATTAAGGCACTTGGCGAGATAATCAAGTGAATCTGAAAGACGATTAACTTATAAAAATCTAAACCTGATTAATATTTTAATTTACTTAGTAAAATTTACTCTGAATTAACAGTTGGCAGAGAATTAGTCTTAATTAGTAATAGATATTGTCTGATAACTATAATACAGATGTTTTAATGGATAAAAACAAAAAGCACAGCTTAAAATATAAGCTGTGCTTTTTATATTGCAAAATGAATCAGACTGATTCATTTAATATTTAATAATCAATATATCTGCCAATTAGTGGTGGAATAATCTGATTCCTGTAAAGCTCATTACCATGCCGTACTTATCACAAGCTTCGATAACTAAATCGTCACGAACTGAACCGCCCGGCTGAACGATGTACTTAACACCACTCTTGTAAGCTCTGTCGATGTTGTCGCTGAATGGGAAGAATGCATCAGAACCAACAGTAACATCAGTGTTGCTTGCAAGCCATTCTTTTCTTTCTTCATCAGTAAGCTTCTCTGGCTTCTCTGTGAAAACTCTCTGCCATGCGCCATCAGCTAAGATATCCTCATCAAATTCACCGATGTATAAATCGATGGCATTGTCGATATCAGCTCTGCCAACACCTTCCTTGAATGGAAGATTCATAACCTTAGGCATCTGACGGAGGTACCAGTTATCAGCCTTAGTACCTGCAAGTCTTGTACAGTGAATTCTTGACTGCTGTCCGGCACCGATGCCAATAGCCTGACCGTTCTTTACATAGCAAACTGAGTTTGACTGTGTATACTTTAAAACAATAAGAGCTACGATCATATCCTTCTTTGCACTGTCTGGAAGATCCTTGTTCTTTGTTACGATGTTTGCAAGAAGCTCGTCGTCAATCTTGAGTTCGTTTCTTCCCTGCTCAAATGTTACACCGTAAACCTGCTTTGTCTCGATTGGAGCAGGTACATATGACTCATCAATCTGGATAATGTTGTAGTTACCCTTCTTCTTTGACTTAAGGATTTCTAAAGCTTCATCTTCGAATCCAGGTGCAATAACACCATCAGAAACTTCATGCTTGATAAGCTTTGCTGTTGCAACGTCACAAACATCTGAAAGTGCAATGAAATCACCAAATGATGACATTCTGTCAGCACCTCTTGCTCTTGCATAAGCATTTGCAAGTGCGCTTAAAGGTCCGATTTCAGGGTCGATTCTGTAGATTGCTCTGAGAGTATCATCAAGAGGAAGTCCGATAGCTGCACCTGCAGGTGAAACGTGCTTAAATGATGTAGCAGCCGGGATACCGCAGGCATCCTTAAGTTCCTTAACTAACTGCCATCCGTTAAGAGCATCGAGGAAGTTGATGTAACCTGGTTTTCCGTTGAGGACAGTTACAGGAAGATCACTTCCGTCTGCCATATATATTCTTGAAGGCTTCTGATTAGGATTACAGCCGTATTTAAGAGCTATTTCGTTCATATTATTCTCCTTTGGTATGTGTTCTTATTGATTATTTTTGTTGATTATTCTTGTTTCTGTCTCTAATGTATCTAAATCAATTAATCTTACAAACAATGATACCTTATTGTCAGCGTTAAGGCTGTTCCAGCATTCATTTGTTAATTCATCAATATCATCCGGAATAGATAATGCTTCAGGCTCACCTGTAAAGCTTGGAATTGGGTTGCCATCCTGCATATATGTGTGGATGAAGTGACCAACACCTGCTACAGGCTCTCTGTAGTCATATGTAAATCTCTGGCATACGCCTGTTTCAGGATCTCTCTTAAGGATAGAGAGCTTATAAGAGTAGTTACCCTCTTCATCGAAAAGAATACCTGAAATTCTTGGTGTGTAGTTAGGAGCATCCGGCTCAAACTCACGAACTAAAAGTGATTCTTCAAATGTCTTACCGTTGCTCATTCCTTCGTAGATTGTATCTGTCTGATCGCCGTTTGTTACGATTGTCTGCTTACCGAGAACACGAACAGGTGCGTAAATAATAAGGCTTGGATCTGTAAGCTTAGACTCGTCATAAGCCTTTGTCTTAATGCCTTCGCCGTCTTCAACAAATACTCTGTTACGGCTGTTTTCACTTCTTCCCATGATGAAGTAAACCATAGCTGCCTTACCGCTCTTTGTCTTACCGATAATGATTCCTCTACCAGGATATGTAGTACTTCCTAACTCTTCGTTAATTGATTTCATAACTTACCTCTTAAAATATATTTAGATATTAATCAAAACACCCTAATTGTATATAGCTTTCTATAATTATGCAATCATAAAAGCATGTTTAAAATTGTATAAAATTAAGAAATTATCAATAGTTACCAAGTAATCTCATACTTGTACTTTCTTCATAAATACCTCTAAGCGCATCTCTTACTCTTGAATCAGCGAGATTTCCTTCAAAATCACAGTAAAATCTTGAATTCCATTCACTTCCCTTTAAAGGTCTGGACTCTAATTTCATCATATTTAAGTCGTTATATACGATAGGACTTAAAATGTTGTATAAAGCACCCTTTTCGTTAAGAGTTTCAATTTCAATACTTACCTTATTGGCATTCTTTAAGAAGCGTCTCTTATTTGATAATACAACAAATCTTGTTGTATTCTTTGATTCCTGATTGATGCATGTTGCAATTGGCTCAAGCCCGTAAATCTTTCCTGCCTCAATACTTGCAATCGCAGCCTGAGTCTTATCCTCTTCCTCTTTAACCATCTTTGCTGAAATAGCTGTATTAGAACATGTCTTTCTACGCCAGTCCTGATGTCCTTCAAGGAATTTCTTACACTGCATAAGTCCCTGTGGATGAGAAATAACAGTTTTAATATCAGATAACTTAGTTCCAGGTAAAGCTAAAAGAGCATGCTCAATCTTTACAAATTCTTCAGCTACGATATAAACCTGGAATTCGTTGAACAAGTCATATACTTCAACTACACTGCCGGCTGTAGAGTTATCAATAGGAACTATTGCGTAATCAACACTACCGTTGGCAGCGGCATTAAATGCTTCCTTCCATGTAGGTACGTTGAATTCAAATATATCTGTTCCAAAGAACTGTCTTAATGCTATATGAGCATATGCTCCGGGAATACCCTGATAGGCCACCTTAATATTTTTATTTGGTACTTCATCCATAATGTCATATGGGAAAAGCATTGACTGGCCTTCTTCTTCAAGAATTCTATACTGAATCTTTCTGCTTCCTGACATAATCTGTTCGTAGAGCTTTGCAATATCAGAAGCATTTGCAGGATCACTTACAATATTTTTAACAGAATCGAGTTTTTCAATCTCTCTTCCCTTATCAAATATTTTCTTTCCGGTTTTAATTTTATCGATGGCAACTTCCTTAGATAATCCGATTCTCTTTTCAAGTAACTTGATTATCTCCTTGTCTGTTGCATCAATTTCTTCTCTGATTTTAGATAAGTCTGACATTTACTTTTCTACCTCTGATATAGCCTTGTCTAAACGTACAATCATTTCATCGATATCTTCTTTTGTAATTACAAGAGGTGGTACAAAACGAACAACATCATGTCCTGCAGAAAATACGATTAATCCGTTTTCAATTGCCTTATTAATAATAGTTGAAGGAGAAACTGTTACTGTGATTCCCTGCATGAATCCTCTTCCTCGTCTTCCTGTTACTATCTCATGCTTTTCAACAAGCTCTTCAAGCTTCTGCTCAAAGTAAGGTGCTGTTTCATTTACATGTTTTACAATGTCACGTGTCTTAAACATTTCAAGAGTCTTAAGAACTGCAGCTCCTGCAAGTGGATTACCACCGTATGTTGAACCGTGATCACCGGGAACAAGAACGTCATTTGCCTTTCCTCTTGTAAGGAATGCACCAACTGGAAGTCCCTGACCTAAAGCCTTGGCTGTTGTAATAACATCAGGCATTACACCGTACTGCTGGTATGCGTACATTGAACCTGTTCTTCCAAGACCACACTGAATCTCATCAAGCATAAGAAGCATGTCATGCTCGTCACATAACGCTCTTAAGCCCTCTAAGAATTCCTTATCTGCAGGATAAATACCACCCTCACCCTGAACTGTCTCAAGGATGATTGCACATGTCTTATCTGTAATAAGAGCCTTAACACTGTCTAAATTGTTGTATTCAGCAAACTTAATATCAGGAATAAGCGGACCGAAAGGTGTCTGGTATGCCATGTTACCTGTTACTGATAAAGCACCCATAGAACGGCCATGGAATGAATGTGAAAATGCGATAATTTCGTTATCATTGCTTCCTGTCTTTAAATGTCCGTACTTCTTAGCTACCTTTACAGCACCTTCAATAGCTTCTGTTCCTGAGTTTGTAAAGAACACCTTGTCCATACCTGTTACTTCTGTAAGAGCCTTTGCTGCTTCTGCTGCAGGCTCGTTGTAGAATAAGTTAGATGTGTGGATAAGCTTATCAATCTGTGCTTTTAAAGCATCGTTGAATTCTTTGTTGTTATATCCAAATGCATATACGGCAATTCCGGCACCGAAATCAAGATAATCCTTGCCGTCCTTGTCATATAAATAAACTCCGTCACCGTGATCTAACACGATCTTATATCTGTTATATACATGGACTAAATGCTCGTCAGCACATTCCATAATTTCCTTTGTATTCATATGTAACTCCTTAATATGAGAATTAAAATTCTACATAATAATTTCTGTGTTTAACTTATGTCGTATAATTAGTCCTTCATGAATTTCTCTTCATTGTTGCCGATAATAGCTGTACCAACACCCTTATTAGTAAAGATTTCAAGAAGAAGTGAATGAGGGATACGACCGTCAAGAATATGGACTCTTGAAACTCCCTTTTCAATAGCACTGATACAGTTAGTTAACTTAGGAATCATACCGCCCTTAATATCACCTGACTGTAAAAGAGCCTTTGCATCATCAATTCTGATTTCAGAAATTAATGTGCTCTTGTCGTTAAAGTCACTGTAAAGTCCCTCAACGTCTGTTAAGAATGCAAGCTTTGCAGCCTTAAGAGATGTTGCAACTGAGTAAGCAGCATCATCAGCATTGATGTTATAAGGAAGATATTCATCATCATATCCGATTGGACAAATGATTGGAACATAGTCTCTGTCGAGAATATTCTTAATAATCTCAGAATCAACGTGATCAATCTGACCTACGAATCCTAAATCCTTACCGTCAGCCATTTCCTTCTTCTTAACATGAAGCATTTTTCCGTCCTGGCCACTGATACCGATTGCCTTTACACCAAGCTTGCTGAGTCTTCTTACTAGGTCCTTATTTATCTTGTTAAGAACCATCTGAGCGATGTCGATTGTTGTCTTATCTGTGTATCTGAAGCCGTTAATAAACTTAACTTCATGACCGCTCATTTTAACCCATTTACTGATTTCCTTACCGCCACCATGTACAATAACAGGGCGAAATCCTACGGATTTAAGAAGTGCAATATCTTCAATTAATTTATCAGATAATGACTCGCTGTCCATTACACTTCCGCCGTACTTAACAACGATAATCTTTTCATGAAAATATCGTATATAAGGGAGTGCTTCAATAAGCACCTCGGCCCTGTTCTTTTCTACATCGTCGTACATTGTATTATTACCTCTGTATTTAATCATGTCTTTAATAATTAACTTCTATAATCTGCATTTATCTTTACGTATTCTAATGTAAGGTCACATCCCCAGGCAGTTGCTGTTTCGCCGCCCTTCTTAATGTCCGCTGTAATAATTACAGGATTACCTGAAAGAATACTTGTTGCTTCATCTTCTGAATAATCTGTTGCAATACCATCTTTAACAAGCTGTAATCTGCCGTTGTTACTGCTTACAAAAATGTCTACAATCTCAGGATCAAAATCAACACCTGAGTATCCCATGGCTGCAAGGATTCTTCCCCAGTTAGCGTCATGGCCAAATACAGCAGCCTTTGTAAGTGATGATGTAACAATAGATTTAGCAAGTGTTCTTGCATCATCTCTTGTCTTGGCATTGCAAACTGTTGCCTCAATAAGGGCTGTACAGCCTTCGCCGTCACCTGCGATCATCTTTGCAAGCTCAGTACATACATGTCCGAGAGCTCTCTTAAATGTCTCATATGATTCATTCTTGCTATCAATAATCTTATTTTCAGCCTTACCATTAGCAAGAACAATAGCTGTATCATTTGTTGATGTATCGCCGTCAACTGAGATCATGTTAAATGAATCATCAATAACTTCCTTAAAAGCTGTTGTAAGAAGCTTTTTCTTAATAAGTACGTCTGTTGTTACAAAGCAAAGCATTGTAGCCATGTTAGGATGAATCATTCCTGCACCCTTACACATACCACCGATAGTAACAGGAGTTCCATCAATATCTACTGTAATAGAAACTTCCTTAGGTCTTGTATCTGTAGTCATGATAGCCTTAGCTGCACCATGTCCGTTTTCAGGATTTGATGAAAGTGTCTTAGCCATTGCCTCGATACCTGACTTAATCTTATCCATTGGAAGATTTGCGCCGATAACACCTGTTGAGCAGATTAAAACATTTTCAGAATTACATGGAATGTTCTTTGCAACAGCTTCTGCTGTATCCTTACAGTCCTGTAAACCCTTTTCTCCTGTACATGCATTTGCAACACCTGCGTTAACTACGATTGCGTTAAAGCATGGTGAAGTTTGGATTAATCCTCTATCCCACTGAACAGGAGCTGCGAAAACTCTGTTTCTTGTAAATGTACCAGCTGCGATACATGGTGTCTCAGAGTAAATAAGCGCCATATCGAGAGCATTGTTCTTCTTAATACCTGCACTTGTGTATGCAGCTTCGAATCCCTTAGGGGCAAGAATTCCCTTAGCTGCTCCTGTTTCGTTATTCATTTCCATTTAATCACCTCTATGATAAAAATCTAAAATAATCTTATATAATTAACATTCTTTAAATATTCTACTACTAATTGATATTTATAGAATAGCCTATGTATTAAACAATAGAAGGAACAAGGTTAAGTCCTGTGTCTTCCTTCAATCCGAATAAAATATTCATGTTCTGAACAGCCTGTCCTGCAGCACCCTTAACGATGTTGTCGAGAGTACCAATCATAATGAGTCTGTTAGTTCTCTTTTCAATGAAGAAGTTAACATCCACATAGTTAGAACCCTTTGTAAATCTTGTTTCAGGAACAACACCTTTATCAAGAACACGGATAAACTTCTCATCCTTATAATATTTATTGTAAATATCTCTGATTTCTTCTTCAGAAATGTCCTTAGAAAGATTTGCATAGCATGTTGCTATAATTCCTCTGTTCATTGGAACAAGGTGAGGAGTAAATATAAGCTTAATATCTAGACCACATGCATATCCAAGCTGCTCTTCTATTTCAGGTGTGTGTCTGTGAGTACCTACACCGTATGCCTTCATGCTTTCGTTTACTTCACAGAAAAGATTTGCAGTTACTGCCTTACGTCCTGCACCTGTAGTACCGCTCTTTGCATCTATAATAATAGTATTAGGATCAATAACACCCTCTTTTACCATTGGATACAATGTAAGGATAGATGTTGTTGTGTAACAGCCAGGATTGGCAATAATACGTGTCTCAGGTGTTATCTTATCTCTGTTGATCTCGCAGAGTCCGTAAACTGCTTCATCAATTAAGTCAGGTCTCTTATGATCAATCTTGTACCACTCTTCATAAATATCTACGTCCTTTAATCTAAAGTCAGCACTAAGGTCGATGATTTTAGCATTTTCCAAAACCTTATCTGTAAGAAGGCCTGCTAAATATCCCTGTGGTGTTGCAGTAAAGATTACATCTACATCTTCAGAAATCTCTTCAAGAGTTTTAGCTGTGCAGATACCGTCTATAATTTCAAATGTATTTCTATATATATCTGAATATTTTTCACCGTCATATGACTTTGAACCGAGCCATTTTATCTCTACTTCAGGATGATTTACGAGAATTCTTACAAGTTCATTACCGGCATATCCTGTCGCACCGATTATTCCAACTTTTATCATAATATATTTATCCTCCTTTGAGCGAAGGCTCTATGAATAATTAATCACTATATTTTTAACCCTATTTTTTAAATTATAACAACTTATTTATCATTGTAAAGGCAATTCTAATAATTCGACATTTGTGTTTTGAATTTATAATTATGCACTTAAATGTATTTTTATTGCATTTTATGCATTTTTATACATTAACATTGAAATTATGTTAGCCTTGTATTATTATATATGGAAATATATTTAGAAAGGACATGTAAAAATGAAAGAAAAAATAGTTCTTGCCTATTCTGGCGGATTAGACACAACAACAATTATTCCTTGGCTTAAGGAAAATTACAACGATGCAGAAGTTATCTGCGTATGTGCTGACGTAGGTCAGGAAGAGGAGCTTGATGGTCTTGAAGAAAGAGCTCTTGCTTCAGGTGCTTCTAAGCTTTACATCGAAGATTTAACAGATGAATTCTGTGATGACTACATTCTTCCATGTATCAAGGCTCATGCAGTATATGAGAACAAGTATCTTTTAGGTACAAGTATGGCAAGACCTCTTATCGCTAAGAGACTTGTTGAGATTGCACAGGCTGAAGGTGCTACAGCAATCTGTCACGGAGCAACAGGTAAGGGTAACGACCAGGTTCGTTTCGAATTAACAGTTAAGGCTCTTGCTCCAGAAATCAAGATTATTGCTCCATGGCGTGATGACAAGTGGAATCTTGAATCTCGTGAAGACGAAATTCAGTACTGTAGAGATCACGGAATTGATCTTCCATTCTCATCAAATGACAACTCATACAGTAGAGATAGAAACATCTGGCATATTTCACACGAAGGTCTTGAACTTGAAGATCCTGCAAGTGAGCCAAACTATAAGCACTTACTCGTTCTTTCAAACACTCCTGAAGATGCTCCAACAGAGCCAGAGTATATTACAATTAAGTTTGAAAAGGGTAAGCCTGTTGCTCTTAATGGCAAGGAAATGAAGCTTTCAGACATCATCCGCAGACTTAACAAGATTGGTGGAAAGCACGGTATCGGTATTGTAGATATCGTTGAGAACAGAGTTGTTGGTATGAAGTCTCGTGGTGTATATGAAACACCAGGTGGAACAATCCTTTACGAAGCACATCAGCAGCTTGAAGAGCTTATTCTTGACAGAGATACAACTGAAGAGAAGATCAACCTTGCTAACAAGTATGCTCAGGTAGTATACGAAGGAAAATGGTTCACACCACTTCGTGAGGCTCTTGAAGCATTCGTTGAGTCAACACAGCAGTATGTAACTGGTGAAGTTAAGTTCAAGCTTTACAAGGGTAACATCATTAAGGCTGGTACTACTTCTCCATACTCATTATACAATGAGTCAATCGCATCATTTACAACTGGTGACTTATATGATCACAGAGATGCTAATGGATTTATCAACTTATTCGGCCTTTCAATGACAGTTCGTGCATTAACAAAGAAGCAGAACGAGGATAAATAATTAACTGATTTATTTCTTTATCATTGCCAACAATAAAGCCACATATTGCATGTTACACATGTACAATATGTGGCTTTATTGTTAAATTTTGTTTTTGAAATCTTTCAGCTTATAGTACTGATAAAGTTTATGATTCTTTATAGCCCATACCTTCAACTTTGTACCAAATGTATTACCGTCTTTTACTGTAAAGCAGTTCCACATCTCTCTCAGCGGTTCTCTATTGAGAAATCTGTAGAACTTATCAATCTTTTCTTTTAAAGTCTTTTCAGGATTCTTATTATCCTCAATGCCATTTTTCAATAAAATGACAATCATATGAAATGCCAGATGTTTTTCAAGCTCAGGATCAAAATTATACTTTTCTCTTAGTCTTTTATATTCCTTAAGAGAATTGCTCATTTCCTTATAAATATTTGGTCTGAACTGATTAACCATTGATTGCATATGCCACCTACGGTTATATATATGCTTATGAATATATACTACTGTTTTAATGTGACGATAGTATTCGAGATTAAAATACATATCATCAAAATCTCTTACCTTAGTCATTTTTTTAGTAGCATTTTCAGTAATAACAAAGCTTTTATCAAATATTGATCTACGGTCTCTTTCGCCTGTTTTCTCATCAACATTTGTGAATTCACCAATAACCAAGTCCGCATTTGTTTTATAATAAGCATTGAGAAGTGTGCTTATTGCATTTGGCTTATAATAATCATCACCATCTAAAAATGTAAAAAATTCACAGGATACATTTTCTAAGCCTGTATTTCTTGCTGCATTTAAGCCATTATTTTCGCTATGCAGAACAAGTTTAATTCTATCTTTATAAGTAATATTTTCTAAATAAGGCTTAACAAACTGTTCAATAACTTCCTTTGTATTGTCAGTAGATCCATCCTCTACTATTATCAGTTCCCAGTCATTACAATCCTGATTAATTACACTTTCAAGACGTTTTCTAATATAATTTTCTTTATTATAAGATTATAAGCCGTAACAATAACACTAACTTTCATAAATACCCCCTGTCAGATAATTGATTTTCTCAATTCACGGATGTTATCTCTATAGTCAGAAATGTCACCCTTAAATATACTTGATGAACCTGCAACAAACATATTTGCTCCCAGGTCTCTTAAAATTTTCGCTCTTTCAAATGTTATATTACCGTCTACTTCGATTATATAATCATGAAGTCCGAGGGATTTTATTCTCTCAATAACAGTACCTGTCTTTTCAACAGTACCTTCAACTGCCTTCTGACCTGCAAATCCCGGTGTAACATGAAGAATATTTACACCATCAGCCATTGTGTAAACTTCTTCAAGAACATCAATCGGTGTAATCGGATTAATGGCAACTGTACATTTGCATCCATAGCTCTTTACGGCTTCAATAGCACCTTTAATATCCTGAGTTGACTCCGCATGTATTGATACAATATCTGTAGGCTGTAAATCAAACCATTCCAGCTTATATTCTGGATTAGTAATCATCAGATGTATATCGAGAGGAATGTCTGTTACATCTCTCATATGCTTTACATAGGATGTACCGTAACCCATGTTTGTAACGAAATTGCCATCCATTACATCAATATGTAAATAATCTATATTTTCTTCTTCAAATAAATGTATTGTATCAGGTAACTTACCTAAAGATGAACACATCATTGAAGCACTTATTTTTCCATTTTTATTCATATCTTTTCCAAATACAATAAAATCAAGGATTTAACATAACCTTACATGTTAAGACATTCTTATCTCTGAGAACATCTAAAGCATGCTCATAGTCTTCCATTTTAAATGCATGAGTAACGAGCTTTGATATATCAACCTCGCCATTCTCTATCATTTTAATACAGTCTTTCCAGTCGTTACATGTATCATTGTAGCTTGAATTCCATGTTCCCTTAACTGTAAGCTCTTTTCTTAAAATCTTCCAGTATGATGCCTTTGGTAAATTTAAATCTCCATATGGATTACCTGTAAGAACGATGGTTCCGCCCTTCTTAACTGTAAGAATTGAGCTTTCGATGGAATCGTTGCTGCCTACACATTCAATAACAACATCAACGCCATTTCCATCTGTTATTTTGTCAATCTGTTCTTTAAGATCAGAATTTGTATCGACTACATTTTCAAGGCCAACAGACTTTGTAAATTCTTCTTTTTCTTTAGAACGTCCTGCAACAATAACCTGCTTGGCTTCCTTCTGTGCAATAAGAGCCGCAAGAAGTCCGATTGTTCCGTTACCCATAACAAGAACTCTCTTATCATTGTTAATGTCTGCTCTTCTTGTTGCATGTCTCGCAACTGCCATAGGTTCTGTAAGAGCTGCAGTATTGTAAGGAATATCATCAGAAAATGTCACTATATTCCATAATGGAACAGAAATATATTCTGCCATGCCACCATCACATCTTGATCCGAAGTAATTGTAGTTGTCGCATCTTGCATATTCCTTTTCCTTACATGAAGGACATTCACCACATGGAAGAAGAGGGAATATAACTGCTCTCTTACCGATGTAAGATTTATCAACATCTTCAGCAGCATCTACGATCTGTCCGCAGAACTCATGTCCCGGAATAGTTGGGAAATGATATGTTCCTGTTGTAAATATTCTTGGAATATCACTTGAACATATTCCACAGGCTTTAACATTTACAAGAACTTCGCCCTTTTTCATTACAGGTATTTCAACATCTTTATATTTTAACTGGCCGATACCTTCAAGTACGCATGCTTTCATAATTAATTAACCTTTTTATAAACATTCTTTAATTCGTGACCTAATCTCTCGTGTTCTTCAGGAAGCTTCATATAATCTCCATACATATTAGTTAAGTATGAATCATAACATGCCATGGCTTTAAATGTTCTGCCATTAAATTCTACATCAACCTTTTTCTCATATTTAGACCTGATAAGTAATTCACCCTTACCACAGCTTGATGATACAGCACCAACATAGTATGAACCATTATATTTATACTTTCTGGAAAATCTTATAAGTAAGTCCGCAAATCTTTTCTTACCGATCATCTTAAGAGGTAAAATCACAGGTAACTTAGCTATTGATCTGAACTTTGTAGTTCCCTCTCCGATTCTGGCATCTGATCTTACTGTAAGCTTTCTGATATTTAAGGCTTTCATAAGTCTGTCTTCTGCTTCCTTTTTATTATCAGGAAGACCGTCAATTGGGAAAACATCCATCCATAAATGCTTATCTACTGATGCATATCTCGCCTTTAAATATGTGTCCTTATCTATAATCTTCTGTACATATCCCTCATATGATATATCAAATACAAGATTAGGAGCTAATGGATATTTTTTTACAAGTCGTTTGAACTTTTCATAATCAGGTCTTGGCATAACAACATCAATATCGTCATCCCATGGAATGAAACCCTTATGTCTGATTGCACCAAGCAATGTTCCACCGCATAAAGAATAGTCTAATTTATACTTGTTACAGAATTCATCAAACTTAACAAGCATATCAAAAAGTCTGTCTTTATATTCTTTTTCACTTAATTTTACAAATTTACCCATTTTAAAAACCTTATTTCTAAACTACAAAACTAAATTATTTATCAGATAGCATTTTAAATAAATCAGACTTATTTATCACACAGTGTTTTAAACAAATCTAAATCATCCGCAGTTGTTATTTTGAAATTTCTCTTATCACCGTCAATAAGTGCCACATCTATTCCACACTTAACAGCTACTTCACTAGAACCGTTTATGGCAAGCAATTCTTCATGAGTAAGACTTCTGTTCGCCTTAAGATATGACTCATAGTTAAATGCTTCCGGAGCCTGACCTCTGAAAAGTGTACTTCTCTTTAAAAGTGAATCAACGTGTGTTCCATGTTCACTATAGTAAAATGTATCTTCTGCAGGAAGAACAGGCATAACGGCCTTATTATTCTCTAAAGCACTTAAACATTTATTAATAAGCTCATGAGAAACCAATGGTCTTGCAGAATCATGGATAATTACATTTTCAGGATTACACTCCTCTAATGTATCAAGAGCATTAATAATGGAATACTGTCTGTTCTCACCCGGATCTGCAAAATTCATAAACTTATCAATGTTTAACTTACCAATCCAGTCAGAGAGAAAATCTCTGTATTCTGGTGAACAAACAATTACAATTCCATCTATATTTTCATTATTGTTAAATGTTACAAGACAGTGACTGATAATCGGTTTGTCATTTATCATTATAAATTGCTTTGGCAGTGAGCCCATTTTCATACGTGATCCGACACCACCTGCCAAAATTATCGCGATATTCATAAATAACCCCTTAAATTAAGTTGTAATAATACATCATTTTAACACAAATACATGTATATAACACAGATTTTAGGTCGTTTGATAAAAATAAGTCTGAATAATTAGTGAGTACAGAATCAGTTTCATTCCTGTATGTTAAATAAAAATACAAAAACGGTGTAACTCATTCATTAAGCTACACCGTTTTTACTTTAAACCAAAACACCGGCACATGGTTAAATTCCATATCTCGGTATTTTTATATATTTATTTATTATTATGAACTAATTAATACGAATTATTAATTCATTTTCACTAATTTTAATGATTTATTAAGATCAGATATACTTACCTGTCTCATATAATGGGTATGCAGCTGTAAGTTCTCTTGCTAAAGACCTTGCCTTGTCAGTGTCGTTATCAAGGATAGCAAGCTTGATAGCTTCTGCTGTCATATCCATATCGTGAGTATTAAATCCTCTTGTTGTTACTGCAGCAGAACCAAGTCTGATACCACTTGTAACAAATGGAGATGCAGGATCGTTAGGAATTGTATTCTTGTTACATGTAATATTTACGCTGTCAAGAATAGCTTCAACTTCCTTACCTGTCTTACCTGTGTTAAGAAGGTTAACAAGCATAAGGTGGTTATCTGTTCCACCAGAAACGATGTCGAATCCCCTACTCTGTAATCCTTCGCAAAGAGCTTTAGCGTTTCTCTTTACGTTCTTAGCATAGAGCTTGAAGTCATCCTGAAGAGCTTCCTTAAGACATACAGCCTTAGCAGCAATAACATGCATAAGAGGGCCACCCTGTGTTCCAGGGAAGATCGACTTGTTGAGCTTGTGCTCTGTAGCAAATTCTTCAGATGAAAGAATCATACCACCTCTTGGTCCTCTGAGAGTCTTATGTGTAGTTGTTGTAACTACATGAGCAAATGGAATTGGGCTTGGATGCTCTCCACCTGCTACAAGACCTGCGATATGAGCCATATCTACCATAAGGTAAGCGCCAACTTCATCAGCGATAGCTCTGAATCTTGGGAAGTCAATTGTTCTACCGTATGCAGAAGCACCTGCAACGATTAACTTAGGCTTGCATTCCTTAGCGATACGAAGAACTTCATCATAATCGATAAATCCTTCGTCATTTACACCGTAAGGAACAACGTTGAAGTAATTACCTGAGATATTTGCAGGTGAACCGTGTGATAAATGTCCACCACAGTCAAGACTCATTCCCATATATGTATCGCCAGGCTGCATTAATGCATAGAATACAGCGAAGTTAGCCTGAGCACCTGAGTGAGGCTGAACATTTGCATATGTACAACCGAAAAGCTCCTTAGCTCTTTCAATTGCCTGCTGCTCAACAACATCTACGAATTCACATCCACCATAGTAACGCTTTCCAGGATATCCTTCAGCGTACTTATTTGTAAGGTGGCTTCCCATTGCTTCCATAACTGCTCTGCTTACGAGGTTTTCAGATGCAATAAGTTCGATATTATTTCTCTGTCTCTGAAGCTCGTCTTCCATAGCCTTAGCCACAACAGGGTCGAACTCTCTAACGTAATCAAATGAATACATGTTTTCTCCTTTTCAATTATCCAAAGATAGTTAATCATTTCCAGATAATCAATTAACATTCTAAAATTAATTATCTCTATAAAATTAGTTATCTTGAGATGAACTTGTTGTACTTATCTTCATCATAAACCACATCAAGTTCACCTATCCATTCTGTAGGTCCGTCTTTTTTGCAAAATCCGTCCTTAAATACATATAAGCCGTCATTTTCATCAATTTCGAAAACACCACCGAAATTGTATGAATGAAGACCCATTTCAATAGAATCACATATCATAGTCCACATAGTATTGTAAGCAGGTGACATATTTCTGCATTCACCATTGCTTGCACCATATATATACCACATTTCCTTATTGTATGGAAATGCTATTGCTGTTGATAATGGATTTCCTTCAAATTCCGAAACATATATTCTTATGTCAGGAAATGCTGCTAAAAGTCTTTCAAAATAGCTCTTAGGTCTGTATGTAATACCTTGTCTTTCAGCCATGATAATAGTCATATCATAGAAAATATCAAGGTCTTCAGGTGTTCTGCTCCATCTTGTAGTAACACCCTTCTTAATAGACTGTCTTACTGAATATCTTGTATTCTGTCTGAACTCCTTAATAACTTCCTCACTTGTCTTGTCCTTAAGGTCTAAGATCATGTCATAACGAGGCTGAGAAAATGATTTAATTTCTGTTTCTCTGCTTCTGAACTTAAAGCCTGCGTCTCTGTAAAGATTTACAATCTCTTCATCATACTTAAATGCAGGATCAATTCTTAATAAAAATGAATTTTTTGCTTCGATAACAGGCTTTGCTTCTTCAATGAGTCTCTTTGTTAACTCAATGTCAGTAAAGTCTGAAACAGGGCCTCTGCTGGCATATGAAAATGATGCGTCGTCAACAGCTTCAACTGAAAGAATTGATAATGCTGCAATGATTTCTCCATTTTCTTCGAGATATACGTAATCACTTTCCCAGTTATTCTTTACCTGGCTCCAGTTCATATCCTGAGTAGCTCTGCCATATGGTGAAGACTTAATAAAATTCTCGTATCGTGCAACATCTGCTGCATTTGATTTATCTAATACAGGCATTATTCTTCCTCACTTTTAATAATATTGATATGAAGATCATCAAGCTGCTTGCTGTCAACAACATTAGGAGCATCTGTAAGAAGACATGATGCATCCTTAACTTTAGGGAATGCAATAACGTCTCTGATGCTTTCGCTTCCGCTCATAAGCATGATTAATCTGTCGAGACCGATTGCAAGACCTGCATGAGGAGGTACACCGTACTTAAACGCATCAAGAAGGAAGCCAAACTTTTCATTTGCTTCTTCTGTTGAAATTCCAAGAGCGTTGAACATTTTCTCCTGAACATCGCTCTGGTGGATTCTCACACTACCACCGCCAAGTTCAATACCGTTAAGAACAATATCGTATGCCTTAGCTCTTACATTTGCCTTGTCACCGAGAAGGTTATCAACATCCTCATCAAATGGCATTGTAAATGGATGATGCATTGCGATAAATCTCTCTTCTTCGTCTGACCACTCAAACTGAGGGAATTCTGTAACCCAGAGGAACTTATAGTCATCCTGCTTACGAAGACCTGCTCTGTCTGCAAGCTCAAGTCTTAATGCACCGAGAACATTAAATACAATCTTATCTCTGTCTGCAGCAAAGAGTAATAAGTCGCCAGGCTTACCATCTAATGCAGCAATTAATTCATTTAACTTATCTTCTGAAAGGAACTTAGAGAATGAGCACTTAATGTCTCCTGAAGGCTGGATCTGAATATATGCAAGACCCTTAGCTTCGTATCCCTTTGCGAAATCAACAAGAGCATCAATCTGCTTTCTTGGCATATCACCAAATCCTGTAGCATTAATTGCTCTTACTGACTGGCCTTCTGTGTTGGCAGGACCGTTAAATACAACGAAGTCCATATCCTTAACAATGTCAGATACATCCTTTAATTCCATACCGAAACGGATATCAGGCTTATCAGAACCAAATCTGTCCATAGCCTCTCTCCATGTCATTCTCTTGAGAGGAAGCTCAACCTTAACGCCTAAAATGTCGTTAAAGATTTTAGCGATAAGTCTTTCTGTAACATCCATAACGTCATCAGCTTCTACGAAAGACATTTCCAAATCCACCTGAGTAAATTCAGGCTGTCTGTCAGCTCTTAAGTCCTCGTCTCTGAAACATCTTGCAATCTGCATATATCTGTCAAAACCAGCACACATAAGCATCTGCTTGAATAACTGAGGTGACTGTGGAAGTGCGTAGAATTCTCCCGGATGAACACGGCTTGGTACAAGGTAATCTCTTGCGCCTTCAGGTGTACTTTTAGTAAGCATTGGAGTTTCGATATCAAGGAAGCCCTCTTCGCTTAAGAACTGTCTGATAAGAGTAGTAACCTTACTTCTCATAATGATATTGTCTCTGATATCACTTCTTCTAAGGTCAAGAGTTCTGTTCTTTAATCTGATTTCTTCCTTTGTATCGATACCAGGCTCAATAGGGAAAGGAGGTGTATCTGAAGCTGATAAAATTCTGAGAGACTCAGCCTCAATTTCAATTTCACCTGTCTTTAAATCCTTATTAACTGCACCGCTTCTCTTTACTACAGTACCAGTAACTGCAATAACGAATTCTGAACGGATGCTATTAGCCTTTTCAAATACTGCGCTGTCAGACTTTGTCTCATCGAACATAATCTGAATAATACCGCTAACATCTCTTAAATCTATAAATAATAATGAGCCCAAATTTCTTCTTTTCTGAACCCATCCCATAACAGTAACTTTTTCACCGATATTATTACTACTTAATTCGGCACATTTATATGAGCGTTTAATGCCCTGCATTGACTCCTGCATATTTTCCTCCATACAAATTGAACTGTCTTTAAGTATACATTATAGTCAAAAATTTTAATATTAATATTTTAAATGTTTCTATGATTAGTGATTTTAATCATCATACTGATCCAGAAGCTTATTCTTTCTTTCGATCATTTCATCGACTCTCTCGATGTACTGCTCCACATTTTTAACATTTTCAGCTCGTTCTATACGGCCGTTGTCAAAAAGACATTTAGTAGATGAGCCTGCACCAAATGCAATAATGGACTGTATCTCTTCCATAATGAAAATGTTGTAGAGACATTCCGAACCTTTTTTGGCATATCCGATATTTTCAAGATTGCCTGTCATATTCTGCTGGCGGTACATATAGTAAGGTTCCATGTTGAGCTCTTCTATGGTACTTCCTAGAATATCCTGATATTCATCTGTAGAAATATACTCATATCCATTATATAAGGACTTACTTGTTGTAAATGCCGCCGCTCTCTTAAAGCTTAATGAATGCATTGTAATGCTGTCAGGTGCAAGTTCCTTTAAGCACTTTGCAGTTCTTGCAATATCATCCCTTGTTTCCTCCGGAAGTCCTAAGATTACATCCATATTGATATTATCGAAACCAAGCTCTCTTGCAAGCTTAAATGCTTCATACACATCTTCAACAGTATGCTTTCTGCCGATAATATCCAGCGTCTTCTGGTTAAATGTCTGAGGATTTACAGATATTCTGGAAATGTTATGTTTCTTTAAAACCTCTAACTTTTCTTTTGTAATACTGTCAGCTCTTCCCGCTTCCACCGTATATTCCAGAAGATTAGAAAGATCGTAATTTTCTTCCACACATACAAGCGCCTTTTCAAGCTGTTCTGCCGTAAGAGCTGTAGGTGTTCCGCCACCCATATAGATAGAATCTATTTTTTTGTGAGTGAGTCTCTCTTTAAATGCTTTAAGCTCGTAGCAGAGCTTATCCACATATCTTTCCATTAAGTCATTATTGCTTATTACGGTTGCAAATGAACAATAGGCACAGACTGACGGGCAGAATGGAATATGAATATATAGACTAATACTGTCCTTACCTGCCACTTCATCGATAATGTGTCGCTCATTTTTTGCAACTTCATATGCGAGTTCAGCCTTCTTATCTGAGATTAAATATCTCTCTTTAAGAGTATTAATAACTTCTTTTTTATTGTCGAATGCGTCATTCAGAAGCACCATTGCTCTCTTAGAAGGTCTCACACCTGTAAGAAAGCCCCATGGAAGCTTTCTATCTGTATACTCCATGAGGCTTTCATATAATGCTTTTTTAAATATATCGTGAATCTCACCCTTAGACTTTCCTAAGGTTTCTTCATCTTCAGGTAAAAATGCATCAAGGTAGCAATACAAACTATCATCGAAAGAGTAGAAATACTTGTTTTTTTCCATAACAGAACCAAATTCCGGATCTGATTCTATTTCTCCGCGATAAACAACCTTAGAACCTGTAAAAAAAGATCTAAGCATTAAGCTCGCGTCATCAAAATAACTCTTATCCTTCAAAAATACGTTTATATTAGAACCATGCATCTCTTACACCCTCAGTATTTTTGGCTATCTCTGTAATTTCAGTAGCCTTTACTTCCTTAGAAGTAATTGTAATTTCTGCTTCACAGTATGTAGCTTTACGAAGTTCATTTTCTGCAACAGTTTCATATCCCTGTTTCTGAATAACATCGATGTTACTTACTTCAATTTTCTTCTCAACAAATTTCTTTGCAACCGCGAAGACAGTTTCCTCTGAATCGGCAACAATCTTAAAAGTAATTGCTGATTTTCTAAGAAGGTACTTTGTTTCTACACTTCTTGAAACAGTCATAACAATAAAGATACCTGCTGTTCCGACAAAACCTACCCAGTAGTTACCGATACCGATTGAAAGGCCGATAGCACCGGCTGTCCACATTTCTGCTGCTGTTGTAATACCGTTAATATTTGATCTCTTAGAAACAACAATAACTGAAGATGCAAGGAAACCAAGACCACTTACGATCTGGGCACTCATACGGCCAACGTCATTACCACCGATTACATCAAACATGTACTGTGATGAAATACTGATAATAGCTGAACCCACACAAATCAGCATATAAGTTCTCATACCGGCAGGCTTCTGAGCTTTTCTTCTCTCAAGACCTAAAATTCCGCCACATAAAGCAGCGAACACTATTCTGACTACAGTTGATACAACATTTAAACTTTCCATGTATGTAACAAATGCGTTCCATGCTTCCATAATTACAATTTCTCCAAATTATATTTATTAGGCGTAGTATTTTTTTACCGACCCTCTCCAGGGTCTTAAGGATAAAAATCTCCATTAAATACCATAAGTATTCATGTAAAAACACGAATACTTATAATACATAAAAATCAGATTTTTTCAATAAAAAATTTTAAATAAAATTTGTCAACAATAAATTATAGATCAGACACAATACGGTTGTTCTGCTTTTCAAATTCGATTGTTGTGCTTGATCCATGTCCCGGCAATACAAGTGTATTGGCAGGAAGTTCAAACAGTTTCTTAAGTGATTCTTTCATAGCTTCATATGAGCTTGTTTCAAAATCAGTTCTTCCATGTGTACCACGGAAAAGAGTATCACCACTTAAAAGAATTGGATTGGAGCCGTCTTCTATATAGAAACAACAGCTTCCGCTTGTATGTCCCGGTGTATGAATAACCTTAATATTCATTCCCGCATAATTTAAAATGTCACCATCATTTACATAGGTATTAGGTTCAACAGTAACCCTGTGTCTTCCGAACTTATCTGAATGATTAAGTGAAATATCATTTAATAATTCTTTCTCATCAGCATATGCGATTGCAGGAATATGGTATTTATCCCTTAAGAAATCCACGCTCATAATATGATCAAAATGGCCATGTGTCAGTAAAATAGCCACAGGTGTTGCACCACTTTCATCAATAATATTTACGATGGCTTCAGGACTAAATGAAGGATCAATAATAATGCATTCGTTAACATCCTTGTTGATAACACAATATACATTATTATCAATCATACCTGTTACGCATGATGAAATTCGTATGTCTGCCATTATGACCTCATTTCAAAATTATTTAACTCTTGCTACTTCTGTAACACCGCTGACGTTCTTAATCTTAGAAGAAATCTTAGCAAGCTGTTCCTTATTCTTAACATCAAATCCAAAGTTAAGGATAGCCTGATCCTTCTTGTCAGTTCTTACATCAATTGACTTAACGTCGATATTCTCATCTGTAAATACCTTAGAAACATCAACAAGAAGACCAACTCTGTTATGTGCATATACACTGATCTTAGCAGCAAATGTTCCTTCAACCTTACAGTCAGACCACTCTGCAGGAACAAGTCTTGCACGCTCTGACTCTGGAAAATGAAGTATGTTTGTACAGTCAGTTCTGTGGATTGTAATACCTCTTCCCTTTGTAACATATCCGATAATCTCATCACCAGGAACAGGATGACAACATTTTGAAAGATGAACATCAATACTTCCAAGCTTATTAATAAGGATAGTGCTCTTATGGCCATTTCCTACAGGAGTAACATTTACATGCTTATCTTCAATGTTATTAATGATATCCGCATCAGAAACATGAGTACGTGTATGCTTTTCTTTTTCTTCGATAAGCTTACTTACAACCTGGCTCTCCTTGAGACTTCCGTGACCGATTGCTGCAAGTACCGCATCCCAGTTAGTAAAGCCATATTTTACGCATGCCTTCTGAAGATATTCAGGCTTATTAATGGTTGCAAGATCAACGCTCTTACCCTTACAGTACTGAAGGATCTTGTTTCTACCTTCAACAATATTTTCTTCTTTGAATTCCTTCTTAAACCACTGCTTAATCTTATTTCTTGCCTGTGCAGTTCTGACAATATTAAGCCAGCCACTGCTTGGTCCCTTAGCGTTCTGAGAAGTAATAATCTCAACTCTGTCACCGTTCTTAATCTTATAGTCGATTGGAACAATTCTACCATTGATTCTTGCACCAACCATAGTATTACCTACTGCTGAATGGATACTGTAAGCGAAATCAATAGGAGTTGAACCAACAGCAAGGTTCTTAACATCACCTGACGGTGTAAAGCAGTAAACAGTATCAGAAAGAAGACTTAAGTCAGACTTAACAGAATCAACGAATTCCTTATTGTCAGACATTTCCTTCTGCCACTCAAGAATCTGACGAAGCCAGCTAAGCTTGGTTTCAAGAGAATCCTTGGCAGGAACACCTGTATTACCTTCTTTATATTTCCAGTGAGCCGCAATACCGTATTCTGCTGTTTTGTGCATCTCTTCGGTTCTTATTTGAACTTCAAACGGCTGTCCTTCACTTGACATAAGGGTAGTATGAAGCGATTGATACATATTAGGCTTAGGCATTGCGATGTAATCTTTAAACCGTCCGGGAATCGGCTTATACATATCATGAATAACGCCGAGAGCCGCATAACAATCTTTTTCAGTCTTTACGATAATTCTTGCGGCAAATATATCATATATCTGATCGAGAGTTTTATTCTGTGTTACCATTTTCCTGTATATGGAAAAATAGTGCTTTACTCTTCCCGTAACCACTGCATCAATATGGTTATTTTCCATATGCATGGCAATTTCTTTTTTCACCTTCTCCATAAAAGCTTCTTTGCCCGGTCTTAGCGTATGCACTTCTTGTCTGAGACTCTTATAAACATCAGGGAGAAGATATCTCATTGATAAATCATCAAGTTCAATTTTAATTTTCGATATTCCGAGTCTGTTTGCAAGAGGAGAATAAATGTCCATGGTCTCTCTTGACTTCTCAATCTGCTTTGCGGGTGATTGATATTGAAGAGTTCTCATATTGTGAAGTCTGTCTGCAAGCTTAATAAGGATAACTCTGATATCCTTTGCCATGGCAAGAAACATTTTACGCAAATTTTCCGCCTGAATATCAATTTTATCCTGTTTATACTTTAATCTTGTAAGCTTTGTAACGCCGTCAACGAGGAGCGCTACTTCTTCACCGAATTCCTTAACAATGTCGTCAAGAGTTACATCAGTATCCTCAACAACATCATGAAGTAATCCCGCAACAATAGTCTCCTTATCGAGCTCAAGCTGGGCAAGGATAATTGCTACGCAAATAGGGTGAATAATATATGGCTCGCCGGACTTTCTGAACTGTCCAACATGTGAATCATAGGCAATCTTATATGCTCTCTCAATGTCAGATAAATCCTTAGATGGATGATATCTTCTTATTGTATCAAGTAACTCATCATAGAGAACCTCCGGTGGTGTATAATCCGCCGGAACATTGTTTTTTAAATTGTCGCTCAATTTCTTTGTTTTTTCTGTATTTCCTGGCATAAATACCACCTCACATATATAGTAGAAAATAAATTTAGTATATAATATACAACCTTTTAAGCAAAGAATAAATAAGATTTATTTTAAATGCGTGTTTTTTTTGCTATAATTAAAAACAATTATGTCAACTTGTAAATGAAATGTGGTGTTTAAATGAATTATTCCGAACTAAAATTATTTGATGTGGCCAATGGACCCGGTATCAGAGTTACATTATATGTATCCGGATGTACACATCACTGCAATGGGTGTTTTAATACTGTAACCTGGGATTTTAATGCAGGTAAGCCATTTGATGAGGCGGTAATGGATAAAATAATAGATGCCATGAAAGCATCATATATTGCAGGTATAACCATTTTGGGCGGAGAACCATTTGAATATGTAAATCAGGAGGGATTACTTCCTCTGTTAAAAAAAGTAAAAGAAACATATCCTGAAAAAGACGTATGGTGCTTTACGGGATACCTTTTTGACAAGGACATTATAGATGCAATGACGAAGGAGTCGCCATATACATCCGAATTATTAAAATATATAGATGTAATCGTTGATGGTCCGTTTATCGAGGAACAGCGCAATCTCATGCTTAAGTTCAAAGGATCTGAAAATCAGCGGACAATAGATGTACAAAAATCGCTTGAATCAGGATATGTTATAGAAAGGGAAGGTTATGAGTCTTAATAGAACAGTCATCAACTTTAAAAAATTAAATGATGAGGCGAAGGAGCCACTTACAGGTTCTGAATATGCAGCGGGTTCAGATTTATTTTCATTAGAAGAAGCTACTATCATGCCAGATGAGACAGTATTTGTTCATACAGGAATTGCAATCGAAATTCCTGAGGGGCTTGTAGGCCTTGTATATGCCAGAAGTTCTCTTGCATGTAAAAGAGGCCTTGCTCCGGCCAATAAGGTTGGCGTAATCGACTCCGACTACAGAGGTGAAATCATGGTTGCACTCCACAACCATAGCAATGAAATTCAGAAAATAGAAAAGTATGAAAGAATCGCTCAGATTGTATTCACACCTTACTATGCTGCTACATTTAACGAAGTGGATGAATTAACAGACACAGTAAGAGGCGAAGGCGGATTCGGTTCAACCGGAACTCACTAATAGAGGTGATATAAATGTTATTTAACCTTGATATGCTTACAGCCGTACTGTTCGGACTGGTTGAGGGAATAACCGAATGGCTTCCAGTCAGTTCCACCGGGCATATGATACTGCTGAATCAGATAACATCATTCTATACGGTATCTGACGGTTTCTTTGAAATGTTCGAAGTAGTCATCCAGCTCGGAGCAATATGTGCTGTAATAATTCCATTCTTCTGGAAATTGTTTCCATTTACAAGAGAATCCGGATATGTTCAGATCAAATTGTCATCACTGCTGTTGTGGGGAAAAATAATTGTGGCCACAATACCTGCCGCAATTGTAGGTTTCTTTTTTGACGATGCAATAAATGCAGCATTTTACAACCCCATGTCAATTGCCATTGCGCTGATAGTTGTAGGTTTCGTATTTATTGCCGTAGAAAGAGCTAAAAAAGGAAAGAAAGTCCGTGTCAGCAGATTAAGCGACATAACATTCCTTATGGCATTTGTTATAGGAATGTTTCAGACAATTGCTGCAGTATTCCCTGGGACTTCAAGATCCGGAATAACAATCATTGCAATGCTTTTAATGGGATTCTCCAGAAAACTTGCTGTAGAATTTACATTCCTGCTTGCAATTCCTGTAATGCTTGGAGCAAGTCTTGCAAAGCTTGTTAAGTTCGGATTCCATTTTGTACCAAATGAAGCACTACTACTTCTTATCGGTGTTGTGGTTGCTTTCCTTGTATCCATATTTGTAATCAGATTTATAGTTGGATACATCAAAAAGCATACATTTATTGCATTCGGATGGTACAGAATAATACTCGGTGTTGCCGTAATTGTATTATTTAAAATGTTCTTATAAAAATGCGGACTGCGTATCATCGATACTCAGCCCGCATTTTCATTTTGTAAACTTATCGAAAACAGACTAGAAAATAAGACCCAATAAGTAATTGAAACTATATGCAATCCGAAAACATTTATTTTATATATTGAAATTAAAACAAATTATATTTTTTATTCAACGTATTAAGCAAGCCTTCAACGCCTCTTGAAATATCATCATATGTGGCGTCAAAGTTTCCCGTATACCACGGATCGGCAACGTCTCTGTCTTCACCGGCATATTCCATAATCTTATGTACCTTACCGTCATAGTCGGAATCACCTGCTATTCTGATTATACCGGCAACATTCATTGAATCCATTGCGATGATATAGTCAAAATATTCATAATCAACCCATGTCATTTGTCTGGCTTTATGCGGCGTTACCGGTATATTCATTTCCTTCAGTTTCCTGACGGTACCCCTGTGTACCTCATGGCCTATTTCTTCACGACTTGTACCTGCGGAGTCTGTTTCGAATTTATCCGCTATCCCATTTTCTTTTATCATGTAGTTAAATATTGATTCTGCCATCGGGGAACGACAAATGTTGCCGTGGCAAACAAAAAGTATCTTAATCACTATAAAATTCCTCCTTCAATGCCGTGATTTGCCCCGTTTTGCAAGGCTTTTTGCGGTTTTCATTCTGTACACATATCATGCCGACATTAACAGAATAGGCAAAACAAGGCAAAATGTAGCCTTGTGTTCTACTCAGTTGTAGTCAAGTAGTAGTCTGTTTAGGGGGTGCAAACTACTCCGATTTTTGAAACAATTTAACGATTATCCCGTAAGGGGGTGCAAACTATATTTGAACATTTAAACTGGCTCGTCTGGATATGTAGAATGGCTTTGCTATTTTGTTGTTTATGGAAACAAGTCCACAGCCTTTTTCTTGTTCGAGCCGTTTGCGGGAATATATCCAACTGATTTCCCGGACTTACGATATTTTGTAGTCTTCTATTGTTCCTACTGGGCAGGCCATATGCTTGTCAAACAACACCATATTCTTTCCTATCGGACATACGGTACTACCGTAAACAATACCAGAATAACCCAATGGAATATAATATTGAGCCATTGTTTGAAATGGGGCATAAGCAATTGACTTGTTATCGCAAACATTGAGCGGTTCAAAAATTTGTTCTGATAGTAATTTTGTATAAGTATACACGCCTCATCGAGTAAAAAGTTCTTCAAACTCTTTTTTGTTGGTGCTCATTTTGGGAACAAAACCTAATGCTTTTGCAATTTTAATGCCTTTTTTTACTTGTGCTTGTCCATATTCTTCTAAAGCTGCATTTAATTCTGCATAAGAAACATCATCCGCAATGGTTAAGTCTACTAATTTACACTCATTATATTTGGCATCAAGTTGAAAATGACAAAATCCAAATCTATTTCCTTTTTTAACTCGGCATTCAGCCTGTGCACATTCGTGAATATCATTATCATCACCAATTGCCAAATAAAGCCATTCCACATGAGGAGGACTAAAACGATTATCTTCTTTGATGTACTCTTCTTTAGGAAGAAAACGCTCGTAATTGGGAACTTCATCATTTTTTAGTATAGCACCTCTTCCTATTAGCTTGCCTTTCAAATCTTTAAGAGCAATTGTTTTGTGGTCAATACCAGAATGTTTATGAAATAAATCATCATATACCTTTAAAAAGGTCTGTTTCTTAGCCTTTTCAATCTCATCATAAGAAAACAACCCATTTGCCAAACATTCTCGGAACTCACTCCATGTTTTTCTAATAGTTTGTTCACTTTTTTCTATACCACTAAAATCAAAAATGTTTCCCATATTTTAATCCCTCTTAGCTCTCCAAATATATACTACTAATTCATTGTAAGCTTTAGCAAATCGTCTATGTCCCATAAAGCCATCAAGTTTTGTCGTTCTTCGGCAAATGCACGAGCATCTTTCGTAAATCTGGAAGATGTGACAATTACCGATTGATTTACTTGCATTGCCATCTGAACCCCATATACACTTCTAACTACGCTAACATCAACCTTATGGTTTTCACCCCAGTGTTTGCATTCAATAATTAATAAGTAACTATTCTACTATCCTTTTACCATAGATTAGGTAAATTAGCGATAAAATCTGTGTAAATTTAGATTACTAATTTTATCTTTTGTTTATCCATATCATATTCAAATTCTTAAAAACATCTACATCAAATAATATAATTTCAAAAACTCATCCGAGCTTGATTAAATATAAAATAAATTTACATACCAGAGCACTTTTTGATTCATCACAATATTTCGTGATAACATAATTGCAAACAAAAAAGGACAGCATTCACTGTCCTTCTAAAAATTATTAATTTACTTATATTTTAATGAATATCCTGTTTCAGTCACAATACATACTAACCATTCATCGTCTTTTAATTACATTTCTTCGTGCTTGCAACTGCTATGGATCTAACTTTTTCTGCATTAAGACGGAAGAAGTTAAACATTCTAATGAAAAATTCCGCATTTTCTTCTTTCATTGCATTTGACATAATTTCCAGTGTTTTTTCACTACCTTCATCGACATGCATTCCGTCAGGATCAAGAAGAGTCATTGGTCCCTCCATTTTCATGACTTCAAAACCTGTATTTTCAAATTTCTTTTCCCAATTTTCTGAAGTGAGAGGTTCAACATCTACATTTATCGCACGACTTATTCCTGCTCTGATTTCTTTCTGTTCCTGAATATCCTCTGTACGGAGGCAGACATCCTGTGTAAGTAAAATGCCACCCGGCTTAAGAACACGGTAGTATTCAGCAATAGCTTTATCCTTTTCCTCACCCTTAAGCATTGTCAGCATTGCTTCATTAATTACAATATCAAAACTTCCATCTTCAAATGGCAAGTTAAAAGCATTTCCCTGTACTAAAGTAATTTTATCTTCCAAATGATGCTCTGAAACATTCTTTTTTGCATTTTCCAATGCATCAGCACTAAGATCTACACCTGTCAGATAACATCCATACTTTTCAGCAATCTGAATCAATGTTGTTCCCATGTTACATGCAACCTCAAGAATCTTAGTATCCGGTGTAATATTGGCCTGTTCAAGAAGCCAGTTTGTAGCTTTAACTCCACCGGGACGAAGTTTTGTTTTTCCCATTCTGGCCAAGAATACGTGACCTGACTCTCGAGTTTGTGTCCTGCTCACCTTTTCACTTTCATTTTGATCAGATACTCTTATATCACCTGATACGGCAAATCCATTTTCTGCAAGGGCAAATAAAATAAGATCCATTTCAACGCCCATTTTCGCAGAGGCTTGTGGTATTGTAACTTGTTTACCAATCAAATTTCTTAAAACCGGATTTTTCAATGGCTTGAAGCCCAGTTCTACAAGAATATCAACAAGTTCCGGATACTCCTTACAAAGAGTGGCTACATTTTTTGAGAAATCAATTTTCTTTATCATTAAAATTCTCCTTTTTCAATAAATTTATAAATATTATCAATTTGTGTTATTCATAATCTTTCGTATCGATTACTTTATTTTAGCGTTGATTAGCCTATGCTAATTAGTGTAGGCTAATCGCAATTATACATCAATTTTCGATAAACACAATAATAATGTTACAAATTTATTGAGTTGAGGAATTTATGTAATCCAAATTAACATTTTTCGTTAAGCTCCCTTGATTGTTATAATAGTTCCAAATCTTTATACTGTAACTTAGAAGAAGGAAATGAATATGGCCATTATGATAAGTTCAAACCTTCGTATGCTCCGCAGCAACAGCAATTATACCCTTCTTTTAGAAATTGATCTTGTATTCCAGAAGTAATAGTTAAGGATTTTAAACTACACTTTAATTTATAAGTATAACGAGATTACCCATATAACAAAAAGAGTAGCATCTGTCTTTCGATATGTGCTACTCTTTCTCTATTTTATTTGTTTTATAATTTATTCTATGTTCGTTTTGTTTCTATCCGGTTTAACTCTTAGAATATCAGATTTGTTGAAAAATCATATCTGATTTATCACCCAGGCAAATCCCTTCGCTGTTCTCACATCCGGATCCTTAAAATGGTTTCCACTGTTCCATTCAAATACAACATCGGATGCCTGATTTCCGATTATGTCTTTTACCTCAGCGATACATTTGCCGACTGTGGACATAACAGGATTTTTCGTCTTTTCTTCCTTGTCACCAAGGCTTAAATATACTGCACTGGCATTTATTTTGCGTTCTTTAATATAGTCTGTAAATCCTTCAAACCATACAGACGGTGAAGCCGCCGCTACCCCTGCAAATGTATCACTCTCATATGAAGCCCATATGGCAAACAATGCCGCCAGAGAATAGCCGCCGATGATATATTTCTTATTACCATTGCTGCATAATTTTAAAATGTATTTAAGTGTCTCATCTGCTCCACCACCAAAATCTTCAACGCCAAAAACAGCCTGAGCACACCAGGGAGACAGATCCTTATTCCAGTTTTCAACCTGATAAGCTACGAAATAAAAATCTTTTTCAGTAAGTTTCTTTATTTCTTCTACTTCTTTTTCCAGAAGAGGAATAACGTGACTGTCTACAGGCTGTATCAGAACTATATCTGCGTCAGGATTTCCGTAATTGTATACTGTCATTTATACATCCTATGTGAACTTATTATGCGTTACTTAAAAATGATTTTAATGAATCAAGCTTTTCTAATCACACTCTTATAAAATATTTTAGGCATTTCCATTGCATCTTCTTCACGCTTAAATATTCTTGTTACCTTTACTTTTTTCTTTCCATCAATACCTTCTACGATTACTTCATCGCCTTCCTTAATGGATTTATCCTCACAAAAATAATCGTATTCTTTACCACCCGGAGTAAATTCTACTTTTGCAAATCTGAATGTCTTTATTTTCTTCTTTGCTTCCTTTGGAGCTCTCCAGATAAGGCAGTCACCCTTAATACGTGCTACTGTTTCTCCTTCATGCTTAAAGATGTAATCGTTACTGTCTAAATCCATCTGGATAAAGTCATATTTAAATGAATTACGACCGCCGGCAACTTTGCATTTCTTAACATTTTTCACTTCAAAAGTAATGCTGTCAACCAGTTCGCAATAGTCTGCCTCTGGAACCGTAAAGAGAAGTTTATTTTTATTGCCATTAGAACCACATGATGGTTTTGTAGCTGAGATTGTAAGCTCTACTGTTTTACTTCCAAACTTTTTAACTACTGCCTTTGCACTTCTGTTATATGTATCAATAGGAAGAGATAAAATGCTCCATTCTAAAAATCCTACCTTTTTTGCAGGTCCGATATATTCATGATATCTTTCCTTTGCTTTTGTTAAGGCATCCTGAATGTTGTTATATACTACATTATCTCCAAAATAGTTAAATGGAAGTCTCTTTCTTATGGCATAATCTGCTTCAAGGCAGTAAGAATATGCCAGTTCTGTATCATTGCAATATTCATTTCCCATACGAAGTGCTGTATCTGCAAATTTACAATCAAAGTTTCCTTGAACAAAATGTATTAAATTCTTTTTGTAAACATAGTAATGAAGATTAGATGCAGCTACAGGCATCTTAGGTGCACCTTTTCCCACAGCAATCATATCTGCTACTTTGTACATTGATTCATATATTCCATGGAATGCACCATATGAGAAGTACTTATATGCCTCTTCATACTGAGGTTTTCCATAATTACATCTTCCATAATAAAAGATATATCCTAGACTGTTGGCCGCACATGCATCACCTGTCTTTTTAAACAGTTTCATTAGGCAGTCCTTTGAAATGTTCCAGTTACATGGATATATATCGTTTCCGCCATAGCAGGCATATCCCTTTATTCTTAATGCAATTTCATCATTTTTTAAACAGAGTTCATCAACTGTTTTACGGTAAATTGCCTTTTGTTCGTCATTAAGCTCTTTAAACTCTTCACCATCGTAATAGTTGATAAAATGACGCTTGTCTTCATCAGTCATCTGTTTTACATCTTCACTTGTGAAATTTATCTTTTCTTTCATATGCTTACTCCTTTTTAAACGAGAGTTTTCAGCTTCATAACATTATAGTTAATGTAATTATAACATTTTGAACTCTAAAGGCAATTAACATATTATCTGTTAATATGTATATCACTTTAAATTCCGGATATTAATTATTAATCTGTAATATGTTTTAAACAGGCATAATTATCATAGTAATTAATATTTAATTATTGCTTTTTGGAAGAAGAAACGCTTGATTTTGGAACGAGAAACAATGGGCAAACATAAGCTTCTGTTTTTTTAGTTCCTTGTGTTACATTCCATGTTCTGTTATTAAAAAACAAATCTATGGCCTCAAGCACTGCACTTTTCCCTACTCCATTATTGCCAATAAACATAGAGAACATATTCTCAATATCATTGGCAATCGAAATAAAATTTAAATTGGCATAGTTTTTATAATTTCTTATGAGAATCGCTGCAATCATACAGTACCTCTTTTCTATCTTCCAATTAATATACCTAAACTCTTTACTAACTTACGATTGTCAAAGCCATTCTGCATATTCTAGATTTTTTATAACTGAACCGTTTTATAGGCTGTCATCAAATCTGAATATTCACTTGCAAAGTTCATATCGAATCCGATATTGTTTCTCAGAGCTTCCAAGTATTTCTTTTCGCAAGTAGTACTTCTGACCCAGTTATTGATATTACTCTTTCCATTATCTTTGGCAGTGCTCAACAGAAATTGCACTGTCTTAACAAGGAAGAAGTTGGCCATCTCCTTAACCAGCTGAGATCGATAGGCCTTATCACTATAAAACTTATCAAAATCATAACGTTTATCTTTCCAAAGGGAACCAAACTGTGCCATAAACTCATAATATGTTGTCACAAAATAGAACATACACACACCAATAGTTTCAAGCATTGCGGAATCTCGATCTATTCGTTGCTGAATACCGGCTTTCTAATCATCATCAGCTGCATCTAACTGGGCTTGTTCAATTGCCAGTCTAGCTTGAATAGTTTTCTTTAGGTATGTTTTCCCCTCTTTATATAGTTGTTGTGCGAACAGTAATTCATCAATTTCACTTTTAGTCTTGCGGAAAAGAACTCCACTTTGCGTGCTGTCCTGGTCATCATAATGGAATACTTTATGATATATTGCGTTCATTGTGTAGCTAGTCTGAGAATAGTCATTATTAAACAATGCTGCTTTCTTATCTTTTGCTGTAAAAGGTTCAAGGAACATGGATCTTCATCTCTGTAAAATCAAGATCATTTATGGTAAGTCCTACAAACTCAGAAATTCTAAGTCCGGTGTGAAAAAGAATGTAAAATCCCTCGTAGTATTTACTAAAGTGCTTATCCTCTTCCACAAATTTTAAGAACTTACGCATATTTGCTCTAGAAATGGCTTCTCTTGTCACACTGTCATTTACTACTACTGTCGCCAATTGGAAATCAAATCATCATCTGTTGCCATTTGAAAAGCCGGTCTTACAACACCACGCACCGTATGAATGGTACTATACCCTCGACCATCTTTCTGTAATTTGATGAGCCACGCCTTTGCATCCGACTGTTTCACACGGTCGATACGCGTCTTCCCAAAAGGTTTCTTTTTAATGATATTGATTACAAATCGATAATTAGCTTCCGTATTGTGTCGAACTCCGGTTTTTAAAGAAACATACTTCTCCACAAGTTCTAAGACTATTGTTTTTCCTGCGCCTGGAAGAATTCCTGCAAATCTGTCTTCTTCCATTTTTCTTACTTTTTTTCGCAGGGACAGCTCATATTTCTTTCCTACCGGAGTCGGATCATTCTTATCCAAGCTCCAACTGTAGAAGTACTTTACTTCACCGTTTGCATCGTTGTACTTGTACATATATCTTCCATCTTTTCGCTAGCTTTCTTCATTTCGAAGAACGCGATTCTTACGTTCTCGTCTTTTTTCACTCATTATGTCTCCTTTCCCTGACACAATTTTTGAAAAAAGCCACGATACGATATGCTTAATCATACCATAAACGTGGCTTTTTCACTATCCGTCAAAACTTCCCTATTACTTTTAAAACTTCTTCTATACCACTGACGAATTATCTAAATACCTCTCAAATAATTCCCGCTTTATTCGTGTATGTGCACCGACCTCTAATGCAAACTCAGCACTCCTATTTTCTGAAATAATCTATCGAATACGTTTTTCCCCGATGCCGTAATACTCTGCAGCTTCCTGAATACTAAGAGAATATTTTCGCCAAAGAGGAACACCCGCTTTTATTCTTGAATCTTCCATAAGCTATCCCTCCTCCCTAAATATTTATTTTAAAATGTCATTCTTATGTCTTCCGGATGCTACACGCTTACTCTCAGAAGTCTCCATATAAATCGGCCTGCACATATCAAGAATTCTGTCTGAGATTCGTGCAAACATAAGCTCCTGTTCATTTACATTCCTTAGGTTTGCCAAATCTAAATTCGTTGTGACGATAAGTGGCTTTCCCGAAGTCAATCTACGATTAATCACATTGCCAATATTCTGCAAGGCAAACTCAGAATCCTGCTCTGCTCCCAAATCATCAATGATTAGAAGTGCGTAAGAGTCCAACGACTTCACATATTCCTCTGCATCGAATTTTGAGATGTTGCAGATTCTGGTAAAGTCTGTCATCAAGACCTTTTTTTCCTGCTCCAATAAAGCGTTGGCTATAGCAGCCGCCATGTAGGTCTTCTCTGAGCCGAGATTCCCCCATAAAAGCAATCAAATATGTTCCTTCCTAATCTTGTCCCAGTTCTCTACATAGCGCTTTGCCATGGCCATCTGAGGCACGGTGCCATCGTCTTTTTCTCTCGTATTACATTTGGGTTAAAAAATCTCCCATTACTAAACTGAGAAGAAATTTTTCATTCTGTACTTTCATCTACTATTTGGAACGAGTCAGAACTGATTACTAAATTTCTTTTATTTCCTCCGTCAAAAAACATATGGGACACTTTGGATATGAATCTGCAGAAATTTGCGCAAAAAAATAAGACAGGATTACCTGTCTTTAAAAAAGGTCACTTGTGGTCACAGTGACCACAAGTTGATATACAGTTTGTAAATGTGCTGAAAAGCTTGAATTTAGGGCATTTGCAGAGAAACGGCGCATCCGCCACATGATGAGTGCCAACATAAGATCATATAATTCTTTATGTTCTTGAAAAATAAATCTGGACAAGGTAGTTGTACGAACCCTTCACAACCTAAAACCACTGATATTACTGCATTCTGCAGCTTTACTGCGAATAAACGAACCCTTCGTCGGTAACTTTAAAATTCTTCAAAAACCTAGTAGCCGGATACGCATAAAGTTACAACCTAAAATCTCCACATTATGCATCTTCCGCACTTCCTATGTCGTGCGCGTTAGGCCAGGTCTATGGCCTTGATTGTTACTGACGTATACTAGAAAAATGGTAAAAAGAAACTTCTGGTCCAGTGGACCAGAAGTTATAATCAAATCAAGTTACTACTTTTTAATGAACCAAATAACCCAAATTAAAATTAGCATATATATCTGTAATACCTTGATTCATATGTCGCTCCTTTATACTTGTTCTATGATAACCATAACGCTTCATAAAAATATTCCCATTTCTTTGAGATCCTAAATGTGTACATTTTGATACCATTAAAAAAGACCGATAAACGATCTCTAAATCTATGGACAAGTCCTTTCGGGACGTCCCACTTAATGTGCATAGTTTTTGACACCACCTCCTTTGGTTTTTGTATGCTCAATAACATAAATAAAAGCCCAGACAGTAGCTCTCACTACCACCTGGACTCTTATGAATATTATCGAATTCTAAAACTAACCTTGTTTCATATCTACATCTGATACTTCAGAATAAAAGTTGTTTGTATAATTGTTGATAATCTGCGTATTCTGAGCCTTCTGTTTTTCTTCCTCAGTAAATGTCATCCCCTCTCCGATAATTCCATTTTCTTCAAGCAACATGGCCCACTCCAATATTTTATTTCTTACTGTGCTGAGAATTCTGTATATTTCACTTCTTGATGTGTCAAAAGCAAATTGCGTCTCAAAACCATCTGTTGTTTTATTGAGAAAATTATTCAGTTCAGCGCTTAAGGTAAACTGTATTCCTTTTTCATGTGACGCATATGTTTCTGTCAAAGCGGAGACAGATTGGTGTAACGGAATATTCGACATAAACTTGCCCATTTCTGGAGTCAAAATCACTGGCATCCATCCCCTATAAGGATTCCAAGCCTTATAATTTCCGCCTATCATCCTATAATCAGGCACTTCACCATTATATCCGTTCTGTTCCTTATTAACCCACTCTTCAAAATCTTTTAACTTTAATTTTCGTGCTACCAGATACGATTTCCTTAGAAGCGATTCTACACTGACACTTTCATCAAGTGCTTCTTTTTCCAAATCAATAACTATTCCTTCCACTGAGTATAATTCCTCCTAAAACATAGGTATCTGAGCCGCAATACCAGAAGCAATCAGACTTCCAGATACTCCTATTGCCAAGTTTTTAAGATCAGTTAAAAGAAGCTTAATCTTGCTTGGATTCTCTTTTTTCTTAACAAGTTCTTCTAATGCTCGTATCTTATCTCTTAGGTCTTCCGCCTTATCGCCAAATTCGGAATCAAGCAAACCATCATATTTCTTTATTTTTTCTATAATGTCGCTCACTTCCTCATAGTTGAATTCCTGTGAAATTATTTGATTCTGTGATGAATCAACCGTCCCTTGCTGAATCTGAACACCTGTTACATTGCCGTAAAAAGTATTCGTATTATAAGATTGTTTATCTTCCATGATTGCTTTTTCCTTCCTTTCAAAATAATCTAACAGACATGGTAAAATAGTTATCTCCCAGCATCCCGTAATGTAGTATCCATACTGCGATATAAATCCATACTGTTTCAATTTTTCAAATTCTAAAGCCAAATCCTTTTCCAAATATGCAGGAATATTAACATCGTTTTTGGTCACTCTATAGTCATCTCTGCAATTTCCTTTACATATCAAAGAAACCAATTCTTCAGCAGCACTATCTAAAATCTTAATACCACCTACAGTTGGTTGTCCGTTTACAATAGAAGCTGCTCTTTCTCTTCTTGCCGTAATCCTTGCTTGTTTCTCAGCCTCTCTACGTTGTTTATCTGCAAGCTTCTTTTCTGCATCGATTTGCTTCTTGATATTTTTCTGTGCTTCCTTCTGATATTTTTCCAAGGCTTTTTCTAACGAACTCTTTGCCATATTTTTCTCCGCGTTATTTCAAAATCTGTTTAAGTAATTCCGTCGATGATTCTTCCATAGGATTATTAGTACCGAGTTCACCACGAAAAGCTTTTGCAAGGATAGATTTTTTTACCACTTCAATATTCTCTATCACTTCTTCAGCCGCTTCGTAAGCAGCGGCCTCTTTATCTAGCATGGATTCGATTCGATTCACAATTTCTATCTGCTCATCGGCTCCTGCCACTCGAATAGAATAGTCAAATAATTTCTTTGCCTCGACGCTCTCCACGGTTGTTCCGCTTTTCATACAGTTATCTCTGATATCTTTTTTAAAACCAGTACAATACCAATATAGATACTCCTGTAGAATCCCATCTGGAACACTCGCTTTTAAATCTTGATTTACCGTAAATGGTCTTTTTACCATACAAACAGGAAACACTCTTCGTAGTATTCCGCTACGCATTACAAATAATACAGCTGGCTCCTCACAATAATTAGCCGAAGAATTTTCAACTCCTGTCATCGTTATATGCATGAGACTGTCTTCTATTATCCTGTCTTTCATATCCTTAGAAGTTATCCATGGTATATCTCATCCTTCCCAATACTCTTTTTGCTAGTTGTCGGGGTTCCACCGCCGAACCATCTACCACAATCTTTCAAAGGAACATCTCTCCACGAACTCATATCTACGCCATGCTCTGCTCGCCATTGTAATGTCAATTCTCCCTCAAAAGCTTTATGAAGTATCGCAACACGTCGTTCTTCAAAAAAATCTCTGTCTGGAGATAATTTAGGATTTCCTGCTGCAGCTAACCCAAGAAATTGAATGTCTCTTCTCACACCTGTCTTCTTGAAAATAAGAAATGGAGGAATATCATCTAGATGAACACCTTCATTTAGTAATGTAAATGTGGTTTCTAAAATTAAATTTCCCTTTTTTCGTGTCCGTTAATGCTCTACCAGGCTGCCTATTATCTCCGTAATATCTAAAAATGCCAGTTTCCTCATCTAAATAATCTAGCAATTCTAGTTCTTCCATAGACGTGTATAAAACAACATATGCATATTTGCCAGATCCATCTTCACGTAGTTTTTTTCTACATCCGCCATCATTTTCGCAACCCGGTATTAATTTATGAAATGGTTCTGCAGACATATTAGGTGCTTTTTCCACCCTTATATACACAATCAACATATAAATCAGAATATTCAAGTGCTTCAAAAGGAATTTCCTTCTGTACCATTCTTCTCACCTCTGCTTACTGCTCATTCATCATTATTTCATCTAAAACAGCACCCATTCTTGTTATTATAGGTACTACTAAAGCATTTCCCATGCAGAAATATCTCATTCTCTTTGGCATTTCTACAACTTCGCCTTCCACAAGACAATTCTTTGTCCAGTCATCATCGAAACCTTGAAGTCTCTCTGCTTCAATTTCAGTTAATAATCTAAGTCTTCCGGTTGCTGGATCTGCAACAACATGGGTACTTCTATTTTTAGTGCTTTCGCTAGTAAGCATTGTTCTTCCTGGTCTATCTAATGGATCAGGAAATGCAATTGGTCCTTCAGAAAAAACATAGCTGTGCCCATTTTTAGTCGTTCTAGGAATTTTCTTAGCACCCTTCATATACGTCCATGCAGGCATATCATCCTGTTTAATATAGTACTCTTCTCCTGCACCATGCTGCACAACTTCACTTAGTAATATTGGTTCAGTTTCAACTGGTACCACTTTCATCGTTGTGATTTGTCCATTAATCATATAACCAGCATCCATAAATCCAAATTTAAAGTCTTGTGTCATGTTAAGCAGGTCATCATCACTTTCAACGGTTCCTACTGTTAACATAGTATTTACGTCAACATCAGAAACATCGGCATAATCAAAATTTCCTATTTCTACATCATTATATCCACATACAGGAAAGGCTTTTGCCATTATTCCCTTTTCCGTAATTAATTCGTCTGGTTCAATATTGTCCATCTTCGTTGCGTGATTTGTCTTTTCGTTATACGCAAATACGAACGTTCTTCTTCGTCTCTGTGATGCACCATACTCTGCAGCATTTACAACCCTCCATTCAACTCTATACCCTAGTTGAGCGAATGATGCCAAGATAATTCCGAAATCTCTTCCTCTCTGTGAGGCCGGAGACTTTAGCAATCTATCTACGTTTTCTAATAAAACAAATGGTGGTCTTTTAGCAATAAGAATATCTCTTATCTGCCACCATAAAACTCCCTTCTTTCCTTCAATACCTTTTGAAGATGATAATGAATGTGCAACACTATAATCTTGACAAGGGAATCCACCTGTTAAAAGAGTGTGGTCAGGAATATTTCTTTTATCTACCTCTGACACATCTATGCCTGTTGTATATTCTCCGCTAAGATCTTTTACATCACCGAAATGATACACATAGCAGTCATGTGCCCACTGCTTTTTCTTCCCTGGTTCCCATTGAGAAAACCAGTTTGTTTCCCATCCACTTTCAAGACGTTCCATTCCAACTCTGAATCCGCCTACACCAGCGAATAGTTCTACCATTTTCTTTTCCATTAAGTCCTCCTTTGGCTGTCGATGCAGCCAGCTCACTTTTTTATTTTTAGGCCTATAATATTAGCACCGACTCATGTCGGATCGTTGGCCTTATAAACTATTTGTATTCCATCTTTAGTTCGCTTACTATCTGCGAATCTATATAAGACCGGTTTAGCCAATATGCCTGTTTGGTCATACGTGTTCCATCTGGAAGTAAATCAGAATCTGATATTGATCCACTGCCGATTTTCGTGCCATCCGAAAACTCATAATATGATTTCTGTGCATGCGGTCTAATATGAAAAATCCCATTATCGCCAATGCCGGGTAAATTATTTTCAACAACGGTTTTGCCACCTTTATTCTTTATCGAGAAATCAATTCCTTCTTTTACAATTTGTTTGGTTCTTATCCAAACATCTCTTACTGATTCTAAGTCATCATCTGGCATTCCCCAAAGCTGACATCCCTTAAAGACATTGCCATGCTCATCTTCCCAGAACACAGCAAATAAATATTTCCTATTACCCAATATGTTATACAAAGTTGAATATTCCCAACCGATAGGATTCCCATCTTCGTCAACTATTTCTCCATCTTGTTTCTCGTTGTTAAAATCAATAAAATTAATATCCTCTAGTCTGAATTGCTGATTGTCATTCTTATGTTTTCGGTATTTAAGTATCTTTACAAGTATACCCGCTTTCTCAAATTCTTCTACACGATTATTCTTAACTCCTAGCATTTTATAAACGAGTGTAGCTTCATAACTTTTATTTCTTCTATTGAGTTCGATACTTAACTCATTCTCAATTTCATCGTCATACATACCGATAAATCTGGCAAGTCTTTTCTTGATTACATCCGCAAAGCTACTATGTTCTAATTCTTCAGGTGAAACTATTGATTCCACATATGTTGCTTTTCCTGGTACTATATAATTATTAAGCACATATGTCATATAGGAATTTTTTAAGCAAAAAGCTCTCTTCTTAGCTTTTACATCTTTATTGTAGAATTGAGGAACTAAACTCTTGGCTGCGGTGGAACCTTTTGTACAGGCTCCTAGATACATAGTATCTGACTCCGATAGTTCATGCGCTTTCCCATCTCTAATCTTTTCTACAATTGTTCTGTAGTCGTTGAGAATGATATTCATATCATTTTCCGGGAACTGAAAAAGCTGTGCATAGTCAATGCGATACTCCATATTACTTGAAAGTGTTTTATCTCTTAAATAGTAAATAAGTAGCATAAGCTTACACTTTTCCCAAACATGTGACTTAAGGAAGTCGGGCTCTATTTCATTTTCATAGCTAATCATAGAAAGGACTAGCCTTTCTCCTGCACTTAACTTTCCGCTCTTCTTGATTTCATAGGGTGTTACTTTTAATTCAACACCTGCTTCAGGAAAATCCGCTTGTGATTCACTATTAGCTTTATATCCAAAAAATTGTTCTTCTATAAAGTTTCCTAAACCACCTTTGCGGGCCTTATCTTCATAGGAAACCCCTTCTTCCTTGACAACATGTGAAGCACCCCATTGTTTTACTTCATTAAAGGTGTGTCCTATTAATTTTTTTGCATGTTTTTCTATACTTTTGGGGTCAGTTTTGTCATATTCAAATAAATAATCCATTTATCTCACCACTACTTATCTTCGTCTTTTTTTCTCAAATCAACAGGTTTTATTGCATCTTCTGGAACAAGCCAAGTTTTTCCTTTCAAGATTGCCCCTTCTAACCTACCATTTCTGCAAAGTGTCGTTACCCTTCTTCTAGAAATCCCCCACTTTTCAGCAATTTCACTCGTTGTTAAGTATCCCATAATACCTCCAAAGTTTTTACATAATAGGTTCCCACATAGGAACATTATACCATCTTTATATATGTCCATCAATCGACTTACATTTAAAAGACTAAAAATGTGCTATAGAGTGCACAACTTCCTACTTCTCATACCTATCAAGTTTTTTCTTCACTGAACCTCTGCTCTCTCCCAGTACCATATAAAACAGCTCACTTATTTCATCGTTTTGGATTATAGCTTCTTCTTTTGAAACTGCAACATCTTTTAGTCTACTGGCGAGCTCACTATAATCGCAAAGTCTGTGTACCATATTGTTAATATTTGCTTTTATCAGACCTTCTAGTTCATCCTCCAGGATTTTATGACTGCTGCAGCCTGACTTCTTAGTGTAGCCCTTGCATAGATATTCGATATGACTGCTGAACTTATTATTTCTAATTCTTCTAATAAGCGGGCTTCCACAGTCTCCGCATAATATTAATCCTGAAAAATATAGCTTCCTTGCTTCCTATTAACTTTCATCGTATCTCTTTGTAAAAGACTCTGAACTATATTAAAATCGCTTTCAGATATAATTGGTTCATGCATACCATGAACAACACACCTTTTTATATTTTGGATTTTGTTCTGCTTTATAGCAAGACGGAGTTGGAACTCCTGTAGCCTTAAGATATTCAGCTATTGCGTTTGCACTCATACATGCAATTCTTCTGGCGAATATATCCTTAACTATGTTAGCGGCTTCAGGATCCACAAGTAGTTGATTTATATTATCTGGATTCTTGATATATCCGAAAGGAGCCTGTGCTCCCATAAATTCTCCTTTCTTTCGTTTAACACTTTGACTGGCTTTAACTTTGTTTGAAATATCCTGGCTATAAAAGTCATTAGTCATTGCCTTTATCGGCATGACCAAATGTTTATCACTACTACCTGCAGTAAGAGAATCATAACCGTCATTGATTGCAATGAATCTGATGCCCTTAGCTTCAAATTCCTTAAGGATATACATTCCAGTTTCAACTTTTTCTCTACCGAATCCAGATAAGTCTTTTACTGTTACGCAGTCAATAAGATTCTTATCAATATCTTCAAGCATTCTTTTCATTACTGGTCTGTAAAAGTTGGTTCCAGTAAATCCATCATCAATATAAGTATCAATTAGATTCAGCTCATTATGTTCCTGAAGAAACCTTTCAATAATTAGCCTCTGATTCGATATACTGTTACTTTCCTCTTTGAAGGTTTTGTCAACATTGCTATCACCCTTAGATAGTCTTAGATATGCGGCTGTCCTATATTTAATATTGCTCATCTTACCACCCCCTAATACTTAAGTGTTGCAGTTCATTCAATATACTCACTTAGAAGTTCTGTAAGCGAAAGTTCTCCTTCGAAGCTCTCCTTAACGAGATATCTGCCATATCTCTTACACTCGCCTACACTACAGAACTCTCTTAGCCGGTCGTGGTAATGCTTAAGCTGTGCAGTAACTGAGTTTACATCATTAGTTGAAATTACTTTGTTTAACACTGCTTACATTTCATTTGCCTCCTTTACTTCATGTTTTACAATAAAATTAACAAATAAGTCTTTCATTTAGACCTCCTTTCCCCTGCATCTTGCAGGAATAACAGAAAAAAAGCCGGCAAATAAATAAAAAAAGTCATGAAAGACGTCTTTTAACATCATTCATGACCTGTGTTTTTCAGCCAGCCCCACATTGGGCTTCTTATTATACTGTATGGGTAATTCTACATTTATTGAAAATATACAGTTCTCCCGGTTAGTAATAATGCCAAATGTAAACGAAATGTGTTAATTATTTATAATTCACATACCGGATAGAACATAGATACTGTCTTATGTCTATCTCTGCCGGACCTCGCATTCCGGTTTACATTGGCTTATACTTATCACATCCCCTAAGCTGGGAGCTTAACAGGTGGGCGACGGCATACGCCTTCCACGAGTAGTTAGCTCCTCTATGGTTTTCATAGAGCCGCCCTCTTTGCATAATCCCAATTTCACTTGGGGCTGAGACTGGACGGGAGTATCATTATAGTAATTCAATAGTCATCGCACTCTACGGGTGCCACCCGCATTTCAAACGACTGTTTATTCGCTCTACCTTTCGGTGTCATCGCGCATCGCTATGCATGCTCATACTGAACTCAAACGTACCTGTTAACTGTATATTTTGTTATCATGGTTCTCTCTTGATATAATATAGTAATAATATAATATCAAGATTTCTTTTCAGAAAATTTTATATAATATCAAATATTTGTTCATTTGTCAATAAAACCGTCACATGCCATAATCTCATCCTCTATGGATGAGAGCACTTTCTTTCCTTCTCTTCTGTTATTTGATACAAACTGCGGGCGATATATATTACTTGAAACAACAGAACCGTCTATATATGCAGTTTCAAAACCTAATCTCACTTCATCAATGTTGCTCATTTGCTTCACTCCGTTTTTATAACTTATCATGCTTACGTTTTTTCTGCAGAATGTCGTTACATAAATTCTAATTGCAAAGGGAATATATTAGCTTCCGCTGCAGCTTTAATCGCGGCCATAGTGTTATAATTTACTTTTACAAAACAGTCGGTTCATTATACCATATAACCTTTTTCAACGTAAAAAGAGCCGTCAGATTACCCAGCCGGCTCAAACATATCCATATCGCTGTATTCTATTCATTTCTTTCAGCCGTCATTTCTCCGCGCATCTCCTCATTATCCAAGTGTTTCTGCCACGAATATGTTTCTATGCAGCTTAATAATTGTTCAAACCTGTTATTTTCAACATTTTGCTTATGGAAGCCTTCCGTAATATATCTTTCCCTAAAGCCTGTTTTTACATAATTATTATGCCACAACTCCGTTTTTCCCGTATCAAGACCTCCTATAATCCAGTTATCTTCCACACCCTCTACCTGCATCTGAGAATAATCCGTTGCATGAAATCTCATACCCACATCAATTACGTAATGATACAATTTACGATCATCTGTTTTATATTTTCTGAATATTCTGTCACATATGGGAATCTGTTTCGTATTTGGATAACAGGCAATCCGTAAAAATAAATTTCTTCTACATTTATAACACGCTTTCATACCAGTCGGTGCAATTTCCGATGCCTGAAAATTGTCCGGCGGAATGGCGTTTATGTCTTTGCATGACTTATCATGATAATATTGAGAATTATCCGAATAATAATAGAACATCTTAGAATTATCAATAAGACTTTGTTTTCTGCTTATCTTATTTTTCTCTTCCGCGGTAAGTTCACGCTTCTCATACTCTAATACACCGTTTCGCAATACCGCTGAAAGTCCCGGTCTTTGAATATAATCCGATACAACGATTTCCTCAGGTTCGGCAATTGCACACTTCCCCGTATTCTCCCAAGACATTTTTATTCCTGCATTTATACTGTTTCTTAAGTACTTCCACATGGGATTAAATCCCGATTCATGAACATATAAATCCCCTGATTCAATATCAACCGTAGCCGTAACTAAATGCACGGGATCACTGTCTTCGGGATTAATTAATACCACTCCACATGCTTTAAGTATGTCTTTTTTTGATATATAATCATCAATACACTTCAATTTTTGCGGATAGATGATAAGCTTCTTATCTGTTAAATCCTCTCCCCAAACGAAAATATCAGTACAAAATCGAACGGCTTTCATTTGCAGCTTATTTTCATAGATATTTTTCTCACTTTTTGTATTCATAATTTATATTTCCCTATGCATTTAGTATGTTCCGTCTAAATCAAAGAACGCTTTCCGTACAACCGTAAATCATCATTATATTTATTTCCCGTAAAATTAATTATAGCATCTGCCATACACGATTTCATTAAAATAAAACTGCAGAAGACCCGCAAGCCTCCTGCAGTATGTGCCTGTAACCTAACCTCCGCACACGGTTTCCCAAGGTTTTTTACAAGGCGGAAGTAAAATACTGTTGCGTAATTATCTTTGAACATTAACGAATAACAGATAACAAAATAACAGATATACTTTAACCTTGAACATAAACATAAGAAAATTCATAAAAATCCATTGGTCTTATTTGCCTTGTAAGGAAAGTGCCTTTTAAATATCCACGTCAAACTCAACTGTCTGATTGTATTTATCAAGTGCTGCCTGCATATCCATAATAAGCTTTGAAACACGCTCATACTCGTTCCTGATTAATTCCAAATCATAGTTGATGTATCTGTATTCCGGAACCGCGTTTTTTGACATATAAGAATTTTCTTCTCTGCTTTTCGGAAGCTGCTTACGCATATGATCCAATATGCTTTTTCTTTTATTAAGCTGTGCCGTTTTTATGAGAATAGTGTCAACACTCATTTCGGAATCCCCGACTTTAACTTTTGCCGTAGCATTTGTTAAATTGAGGGCATGTTTTATTATGGCTGTTTTTTCGTCAATTTCTGCAATAATTGATGCAACGGTTGAATAGTCATATTCCGGAATAACCGGTTCTTCGTCCGTTGATGCAACATAAGTGCCGGAAACAGCTTCTTTATTAAGCCAATAAGCCTTCTCTTCTTCCAAATTTCTAAGCATTTTATTCGCATATGCCGATGTCATTTTCTGCACTTTTTCCACCCCCGTATTAAATGTTCTCTGTCAATATGGTATAAGTTTAACAACAATATAACACTTTGTCATTGAACCTGTGGTTTAATAATTCAAGTAAATAAACAATATCCCCGTCAATGACGAGGATATCTTCTATGCTTGTATGAAGCAATCTGCTTAAGATAACAATATTATCCAAGCTTGGTAATGATTTTCCGGAAATCCATTTATAGACAGCCTGAGGATTTTCAAATCCCATGGCATTCTGTACATCCTTTACGGTATAACCGTTTTCGGAAAGTAATTTCCGTATATTGTTTCCGGTTTCCTTCTGTCTGATTGATAAATACATTGGTTTCATTCGGCACCTCCGTAAATATATTCGTCACGAATCACGGTAATATATGTCGGAGTTGTATTATATACTAAATACCCCATGAATGCATTAAATTTTAGAATCAGAAGCCGAAAATGTGTTTAACTTCTGTTTAAAAGCCGTAAAATAAAAGTCTTTTCCCGTCAGCTTCTTTATTTCATTTACCTCATTTTCCAAAAGGGAAATATCGTGATCGTTTGCAGGCTGTATTAAAACAAAAGGTGCATCTGGATTTCCGTAATTATATATTTTCATTTTCGTCTCCGATTTTCGTATGTCATTCTATCATAATATTAATCTGCCGAAATCAACATTTTCTGATTACACTTTTATAAAATGACTCCGGTATTTCACTTTTTATCTCTTCACGCTCAAAAATTATGCACACCTTCACTTTGGTTTCTCCGTCAATGCCTTCTACGATTACCGTATCACCTTCTCTTATTGATTTGTCATCACATAAGTAGTCGTATTCTTTACCGTTTTTTGTAAACTGCACTCCTGCAAATCTTAGTTTTACGGTCTTTTTCGTATCTTCTTTCGGAGCCTTCCATATCAGGTCATCAGCTGTAATGCGGGCAACCTCTTCCCCGTTGCATTTAAATACATGCTGTCCTTTTTTGTAATCCCAATCAACGTTATCATATATAAACGAAGCTTTGCCGTTTAATATTTCACATCACAAAAGCTTTCTTTCTCTTCTTCATTATTACTCTCCATTTTTTACTGGTACACATATACTTTTCCAGTATACATAATCCGAATTTATTAATTTGTGATAATGTCACAAAGAATTAAAAAATAACTTGACATTTTATATTTTGCACAATTTAATTTGATTAAATTAAATAACAACGTTAAGTAAACTACAGGGAGAAAAAAATGAGCATTTTTACACAGGTTGTTGCCGTTCTTGTGGCAATAGAATTTATTTATATTTTCTTTTTGGAAACAATTGCCACAAAATCAGCAAAAACATCAAAGGTTTTCGGATTAACGTATCAAATTACTCCGATAAATAAGCCGGGGAGATGTAATTTACATCTCCCCGGCCTTTTTACTGACAAATAATTTGAATTTGTTATGACATCTAACAACGGAAACGGTAAGCCGTAATTACTCACCGCATACCACAACTTCCGTTGTATCAACAGCCTGCTTAATAAGTTCATCTATTGTGTCTTCAAGCTTTTTTTCATCATTTTCGATTACATTGAGTTTAGGCTTTGTAACAGGATGCTTTGCCACAAATATGGTACAACAATCCTCAAATGGCTCTATTGATGTTTCATATGTTCCGATTTGTTGTGCTATATCTATTATTCCCTGCTTATCAAATGCAATAAGAGGTCTGTATACAGGTAATGTACATACTGCATTTGTACAATTTAATCCATACATTGTTTGGCTGGCAACCTGTCCGATACTTTCACCTGTAACAAGTCCCAAGCAGCCTTCTCTCTTAGCTAATTCTTCGGCAATTCTGTACATATATCTTCTCATGATGATTGTCATTTCATCACCAGGACATTTCTTGTAGATTTCAAGCTGAATGTCTGTGAAGTTAACAATATTTAATGTAACAGGACCTGTGTATAATGAGATTTCTTCTGCAAGGTCAATAACCTTCTGCTTTGCTCTCTCACTTGTATATGGAGGAGCATGGAAATATGTTGCAGAAATATTTACGCCTCTCTTTGAAATCATATATCCCGCTACAGGTGAATCGATACCACCTGATAAGAGAAGCATTGCACGACCTGCTGTTCCAAGTGGAAGACCACCCTGACCTGGAATACTCTGTGAGTAAATGTTTACCTGGTTTCTTACTTCAACCTGAATTAATACGTCAGGATTGTGTACATCTACCTTTAATTCTGGAAATGCATCAAGAATTCTTGCACCAAGCTCAACATTTATCTCCATTGAGTTAAGTGGGAAATCTTTTCTTGCTCTTCTTGATTCTACCTTAAATGTAAAATCTTTATGCTCATATGCAGAATTAATATGCTCTACTACAGCATCTGCAATGGCATCAAAGTCTGTAACAGGAATCTGAACTACAGGACAGATCCATGCAATACCAAATACTCTCTTAAGAGCTGTTACGACTTCGTCATAGTCATATTCTGAAAGGCACTGAGCGTAAATTCTTCCTTCGTGTCTGATAACCTTGAATTCACCTGTAATCTTCTTTAATGCTCTCTTTACTTCATTTACAAGGGCGTCCTCAAATACTCTTTTGTTATTGCCCTTTACACCGATTTCTGCATATTTAATCAAAAACGCTTTATACATATCAACCTCGTACCTTAATTATCTGCGTGTAAACTGTCTTAAAAACGGAACCTGTTCTTTTAATGTATCTAATACATAGTCAATATCCTCTTTAGTAATATGCTCGTCCATACTAAATCTGATATTTGAATCCTGCTTATCCTTATCTACGCCAATTGCCTGAATAACTGAGCTTAAGCCCGGCTTATTGGATGAGCATGCTGAACCTGAAGATACATATATTCCCTTTTCTTCAAGTGCATGGAGAAGTACTTCAGCTCTTACTCCGTCAAATGTCGCTGAAACAATATTTGGTAAGAAATACTTTTCTCTGTCTGTTTCTGCATTTTCATATCCGTTAATATAAACATTTTCCATGGACTTTAAGCCATTTATAAAATACTCTCTGAGCTCGTAAATGTTATTCATGTGCTTTGGAACAGGGATAATTGCTGTATTTCCTTCAAATGCCTTATCGATTGCAACTGACATTCCGTAGATTAAGAATACAGGTTCTGTTCCTGAACGCTGCCCTGACTGCTGTCCGCCACCGTAAAGGTATGGGGGAATATTTACTCCGTTTCTCTTATATAAGAATCCAACACCCTTTGGTCCGTGAAGCTTGTGGGCACTTACTGAGAGAATATCTACCTTTGCAGCTTTTATGTCGATAGGAATTTTACCAAATGCCTGAACTGCGTCAGTGTGGAAAATAATATCCTTATTGTAGTCCTTTACGATATTTCCTATTGTTTCAATGTCCTGAACAGTACCAATTTCATTATTGGCAGTCATTATTGAAACAAATGTGGTTTCTTCATCAAGAGCTTCCTTTAAAGCTTCAATGTCAACCTTTCCCTTTGAATCAACAGGAAGAAATGTCACTCTGAAGCCTCTGTTTTCAAGCTCTAAAAATGCTTCCTTTACAGATGGATGCTCAATCTGACTTGTAATAAGATGCTTTCCAAATCTTTCTCTTTTAAGTGCTGAACCGAAAATGGCTGTATTGTTACTTTCTGTAGCACATGATGTATATACAATTTCTTTTGGATTGCATTTTAATATTTTAGAGATGGTATTTGTGGCATCCTTTATATATTTTTCAGCATTTACACCGAGTATATGCTTTGATGAAGGGTTACCAAATCCCTGTTCAAGCACTTCCATCATAGCTTCATTTACTACGGGTAATGTCTTAGTTGTAGCTGCATTATCTAAATAAATTTCCATGGTTTCCTCATTCTTCATATAGATATGTAAGTATTGATAAAAGCATAAGTCCTGCTGTTTCTGTTCTAAGGATTCGTCTGCCAAGAGATATGATGTGAGCTCCATTTTCCTTTGCAAGATCTATTTCATCATCGTCAAATCCGCCTTCAGGACCAATAAATATACTTACCTTTTTCTTAGCAATTTCTGATAAGACTTCTCTTGTATATTCAACTCCCCTTGCAGATTCATATGGAAGCAGGATAAAGCTATCCTGAGCATCCTCTATGGCTTTGGCAAATGGCATTACGTTTGTTATTTCTGGGAGAATGCTGCGCTTACTCTGTTCAGCGGCATTTTTTATTATTGTATCCCAGCGTTTTATCTTGTGTTCGCTCTTTTTATCGTCAAGCTTTACAACGCTTCTCTTCATTGCAACGGGAACGATACGTGTAGCACCAAGCTCTACGGCTTTCTGTACTATGAGATCCATTTTATCGGCCTTAGGCAGTCCCTGATATATGGTAATTTCTATAGGCAGTTCGGAATTTCTTGAATGCTTTTCTGTTATTTCACAGATAAATCCCGTATTTGTCTGTTCTTTTATGACACACACATAATCCACGTTGTCGCCTGTAGTTACGGTTACCTTATCACCAACCTTTAATCTGTATACATTTTTTGCATGATTAAAGGTTGAGCCGTCTATTATGGCTTCTGTATCATTTACCTTTTCATGTTCAAGAAAAAAACTTCTCATATCTTACTTATTCCTTGTGGCAACTATTGCACGCCATTCGCCCTGTTCTCTGATTTCCTTAACTTCGAAATGTCCATTTGCATTAATGGCATCAACTACTTCCTGTACCTTGAACTCTAAGATTCCGGAGTAAATGATGTAACCGCCCATTTTGACATTTTTTTCGATATTTTCTGAAAGTGGAACAAGAACCTCAGGCAGAATATTTGCTAATACTATATCGTTGTCCTCACCGCAGAGTTCAATAAATTCATTATCTTCGATAATGTTGCCGTTATAAAATACACAGTCCTTATCTGATAAATGGTTTACTTCTACATTTTCATTTGAAGCTACTACTGCAGCATCGTCAAGATCTACGCCGATTACTTTTCCTGCGCCATATAATAAAGCAACAATAGAAAGAATACCGCTTCCGCATCCGATATCAAGAATCTTCATTCCAGGCTTTATAAGCTCCTGAATGATGCTTATTACAAGGCTTGTTGTCTCATGTGAACCTGTTCCGAATGCAGTACCCGGATCCATGTCTAACATTTTGTAGCCTGCAAGAGATTCATCAGAAGACATATTTAAATGCTTTTTGATATCTTCTTCATTTTCCCATGTAGGCTTGATTATAAGGTCATTTATCTTAAATGAATGCCAGTATTTCTTCCAGTTGTTAATCCAGTCCTGGTCTTCAGTCTCAGATGTAGTAATATCACCGGCCCCAATATCCATATATGATCTTACTTCTTCGAGTTTCCTTGCAACCTGTTCTAAAAGCTCTCTTTTATTTTCATCATCTTCTGAAAGGTAAAATGAGATTATTGCATCATCTCCAAGCTCACTCATGTAATTCTCAGGCTGAATGTCCACAACATATCCACCCAGTGTTTCTCTTTCAGGTAAAATGTTATCAGTTACTTCAACTGATGTAATTCCAAGGTCATAAAGCTCTGCCGTAATTATATCGGAGGCATCTGTTTTTGTCTTAATATCGTAACGAATCCACTTCATATTTACATCCTTAAACCACAAAATACAGCCCGATATTTAATCCGGCTGTATAATGCTATATTAATTTATACTTGCGAGGAATGATTTGTAGCATCTGTATGCTTCATATACGTCAACCTTACTGATAATTTCTTCAGGTGCGTGCATGTTTAATACAGGAACACCACAGTCAATAACCTTCATTCCATAGTTAGCCATGATGTAAGCGATTGTACCGCCGCCACCGATGTCAACCTTACCAAGCTCTGCAAGCTGG
>OLNW01000087.1_pt1 | contig 109479 bp, 93 predicted proteins | sample 1672121 | NCBI WGS metagenome assembly OLNW01 (sample SAMEA3136648, study PRJEB25190) | human gut metagenome
AATTTGGAATGACGGCTCCTTTTTCAGAATAAAAGCGATGAAGAATTCCGGAATTAACCCAGAATCCTTGTCCTTCAGTTATGGAAAACTGTTTTTCTCCTGCCCAAAATATAGCATTTCCTTTTTCAACAAACACAAATTCGAATTCGTTATGCCAGTGCCATTCGATACAATTAAAATCAAATAAAGACAGATTGTCATAATAAAAGTGAAATGGATAATCGCTACGACCATGCTGAATTGTTTCCATCATATTTTCATCTGTCAAAATTTTATTGTAGTAGGTGTTATAATCCATGTTTTTTCTCCGTATTTCTTCTCCATAATTTTTAAGTTTACGATATTATACAATAAATATCTGATATATTCCAGTGAAAAAAGAGTGAGATTGTGTTATTGTACAGTAGACGTTTTTGTGAAAAAGAACGTAGAATAAAAAAATAAGCAGAAAGGAAATTTTTTAATGAAAAGCAAGTATAGAAAAACATTAATTGCCTGCTACTTAGGATTTATCACTCAGGCAATCACTGCAAACTTTGTGCCACTGTTGTTTTTGATGTTTCACAGGACTTATCAGATTTCACTTGGTAAGATTGCTTTTATTTCAACAGTGTTCTTTTTTACACAGTTGCTTGTGGATTTGTTTTGTGCAAAGTATGTAGATAAAATTGGATATCGCAGAAGTGTTGTTGCATCTGAAGTATTGTCCGGAGTAGGTTTGATTGGGCTGGCTGTTTTACCGGAGCTGCTGCCTTCTCCTTATGTTGGAATTTTAGTCAGTGTTATGATTTATGCAATTGGAAGTGGGCTTATTGAAGTACTTGGTAGTCCAATTGTAGAAGCATGTCCGTTTGATAATAAAGAGAGTGTTATGAGTCTTTTGCACTCATTTTATTGTTGGGGTTCAGTTGGAGTAATCTTGCTCTCTACTTTATTCTTTGCAATTTTCGGAATTGAAAATTGGAAAATTCTTGCATGTATTTGGGCAGTGATTCCATTGTATAATATCTTTAATTTTCTTTCTTGTCCGATTGAATCTTTGACGGAAGAAGGAGAAGGTATGAGTATCAGCCAATTGTTCCAAATCCCTATTTTTTGGATCGCAATTATTCTTATGGTTTGTGCCGGAGCAAGTGAAATTTCTATGGCACAGTGGGCATCTGCTTATGCAGAGTCCGCACTTAATATTCCAAAGAGTCTCGGAGATATTGTAGGACCGTGTCTGTTTGCAGTCATGATGGGAATTAGTCGTTCATTTTATGGAAAATACGGTGAAAAATTAGATCTGATAAAATTTATGATTGGTTCAGGAGTGCTTTGTCTTGTTTGCTATTTGCTTGCAGCATTAGGTCCATTTCCGATTTTAAATCTTGCAGGTTGTATCGTATGTGGCTTTTCAGTCGGAATTATGTGGCCGGGAACAATTAGTATTACTTCCGGTAAAATTCCGCTTGGAGGAACTGCTATGTTTGCATTACTTGCGATGGCAGGTGATTTGGGTGGCTCAATCGGACCTGGTGTGATTGGGGTTGTGACTCAGAATGCAAATGATAACCTGAAAGCCGGCATGTTGGCTGCCTGTGTCTTTCCGGTAGTTCTGATTTTATCGGTTCTTTTTATTAGAAAAAAAAGAGCTGAAATTAAGCCAATAAATCAAAAAACAGAATCTTTTTTATGAAATAAAGTTTGAGGTGCTCGCAAAAAGCGGCACCTCTTTTTGCGTTACATTATTTTGTTTTGATAGGATTCTGAATTCATTTGATATAATTACGAAAACAGACTATACTTAGGATAATAAGGTTTGCGTTTGCAAGGTAAATAAGCCAAAGTACGACAAACGAAAGGATGTCATGCGGCTTGTGGTATTTTGCAAATGTCTATAGATACCCATGGTAGAAAGGAAACGTTTATGGAGCATTTGCGTTGTGTAGTAGAGCGAATTACATATCAAAATACAGAGAATGGCTACACAGTTTTGAAATGTGCTGTGAAAAATTATAATGACCTTGTAACTGTGGTTGGCACAATGCCGGATACTCATGTTGGTTCCGTATTATCGCTCGACGGTATGTGGAAGATGGATGCCAAATATGGACGGCAGTTTTCTGTACAGAAATTTGAAGAAACCCTTCCTGCAACCGTATATGGAATAGAAAAATATCTGGGTTCTGGTTTAGTTAAGGGTGTTGGACCGAAGTTTGCAAAGAGAATCGTGGAAAAATTTGGAGAAGATACCTTAGATATCATAGAAGAGACACCGGACGAACTGCTGAAAGTGCCGGGAATAGGAAAAGTCAGAGTAGATCGGATAAAAACGAGTTGGCAGGAACAAAAAGAAATCAAGAATATTATGCTGTTTTTGCAAGGTCATGAGGTCAGCACTTCTCATGCAACGAAAATTTTTAGAACGTATGGAAGTGAGAGTATTGCCATTGTAAAAGAAAATCCGTATCGGCTGGCAGATGACATCTGGGGCATTGGATTTAAGACAGCGGATTCGATTGCGCAAAAGATGGGAATTGAGAAAGGAAAATTTGTCCGACTGCGCAGTGGTATTTTTTATACCTTAAATAAACTTGCAGAGTTGGGGCACTGTTATGCTACAAGAGAACAGTTGATTGAAAAAGCCAGTGTCCTTCTGGAAGTAGAACAGCCGGAACTGGAGATTGCATTAGACGAAATGCTCCGTACGAATGATATCATTCGAGATGTGTTTGAAGAAAAGTTTGAAGAAAAGGAAGCGATATATCTTCCACCTTATTATTTTTCGGAAAGTGGATGTGCAAAAAGGCTGGTTTATTTGATGTCAGGCAGACAAAAAAAGTGTGAGAACCCGGAAAAAATTTTGGAGAAAGTGGCACAATCATCTCAAATTACTTATGATGAAATTCAGTGGCAGGCGGTGAAAACAGCCATTTCATCTAAAGTTATGGTGTTGACCGGCGGACCGGGAACCGGTAAGACAACGACAACATTAGGAATTATTTCCGCATACAAACAGGCAGGGTGTGAGATTATTTTGGCTGCGCCCACAGGAAGAGCCGCAAAGCGAATGTCCGAAGCAACGGGCATGGAGGCAAAGACCATTCACCGACTGCTGGAATATAAGCCACCGGAAGGCTATCAGAAAAATGAAGACCAGCCGTTGGAAGGGGATGTTTTGATTTTAGATGAGTGTTCTATGATTGATATCATGCTCATGTACAATCTTTTAAAAGCGATGCCGGAGCAGATGTCTTTGATTTTGGTTGGAGATATTGACCAGCTTCCAAGTGTAGGAGCAGGTAATGTCTTAAGGGATATTATTGATTCGGGACAAGTTCCGGTGGTACGTCTTAACCGGATTTTCCGTCAGGCACAGGGAAGTCGGATTATTATGAATGCACATCGAATCAACAAAGGGGAAGGGATTGATATGCGTGGCGGAAAAGATGCAGATTTTTTCTTTGCGCCAAAAGAAAGTAATCAGGATGTCGTAAATACGATTGTCCAATATTGTAAGACAAACCTGCCGCGATATTATCATGTAGATCCTTTGCAGGACATTCAGGTATTGACTCCGATGCAGAGAGGAGAATGTGGAGCGATTAATCTGAATCAGGTACTGCAAGAAGCAATGAATCCATCAAAAATCTTTTTGAGAAGGGGTGGAACGCAGTATCGGCTGAATGATAAAGTTATGCAAATTCGAAATGACTATGAGAAAGAAGTATTTAATGGAGATATCGGTACAATTACAAAAGTAGACATGGAAGAGCGGGAATTGACCGTTTTATTTGAAACAAGGGAAGTTGTTTATGATGTGACAGAACTGGATGAACTGATGCTTGCTTACGCAGTTACAATTCATAAATCACAGGGAAGTGAATATCCGATAGTCGTCATGCCATTTACGATGAGTCATTTTGTGATGCTACAGAGAAATCTTCTCTATACAGGAGTGACCAGAGCAAAAAAAATTTTGGTACTGGTTGGTGAAAAGAAAGCAATTTATTATGCGATAAGAAATGAAACGACGACCAGAAGAAATACCTGTCTGGCAAGGCGTTTACAGTCAGATAGTGAAGAATCAGAGGAAGTAAAAGTACTGCGTTCATGAGCAAGTAGCGAAATGGATTGTGAAAGTCTGCTTTACAGAAATTTCAGAAAGGAGAATTTCGGATGATTTACATTACAGGAGATTGTCATCGTGAATACAGGAGATTTAATACTCAAAATTTTCCGGAACAAAAAGAAATGACCAAAGAGGATTATGTGATTGTCTGTGGGGATTTTGGCGGAGTATGGAGTTTTGAAAAAGAAGATAAAGAAGAAAAACATCTGCTCGACTGGCTGGAAGAAAAACCATTTACGACGCTGTACGTGGATGGGAACCACGAAAATTTTGACCGGCTTTATGGATATCCGATTGAAAACTGGCAGGGTGGAAAAGTGCATAAAATCAGACCATCGGTATTGCATTTAATGCGTGGACAGGTCTTTGAAATCTGTAATAGAAGCATTTTTACCTTTGGCGGAGCAAGCAGTCATGATATCAGCGGTGGAATTTTAGAAATGGATACACCGAATTTTCGCAGAGAGATAAAGCGTTTAAATCGAGTGGGAATACCGTATCGTATTAATCATTGGAGTTGGTGGGCACAGGAACTGCCATCTAAAGAAGAGATGGAAGAGGGACGAAGAAATCTTGCAGAGCATAATAATACGGTAGATTTTATTGTGACGCATTGCTGTGCTTCGAGTACTCAGCAACTCTTGGGGAGAGAGGGATTTGAAGATGATATTGAGACAAGATATTTGGAGGAGATACGACAGAACATAAATTTTAAGAAATGGTTTTTCGGGCATTATCATGACAATCAGAACGTGACAGAAAAAGAAATATTGTTGTATGAGCAGGTGATAAGGATTGCATGATATGATGTGATTAAATTATAAAAAGACGCTGCCCCGTAGAGGATGATTTTTCTATGGGGTGGCGTCTTTTGAATGGCTGACTTGTGTCAGGCACTGCTCAAAGTCATTCAGGATGTTGGTCGGCTTTTGATGTTGTCCGACGCTGATTCTTTTGATTCGTTTTCTTTTTTCTGCTGTTGTTTGAAGTTTTTAACAAATTCAGGATATTCTTTTTGGTGCATTTGATAATGCATGATAAAGTCAGTAAATGGTTCAGGTTCTGATACAATTTCTTGTGAAGGATATAAGCTGTTTTGTCGAAGTTGAAATATCAGGTTCATTTTTTCGGCTTCATCTTGGATAAAGTAGGCATTACTTTTTATTGAAGACTCAAGGAATACAGAACAATTAGTAAAAACAGCTTTATCCGATGACAAAAGTTTTGCAAGATTTTTATCTTTGCGAAGCTCTTCCAGCGTATCATTATCCAGAACAAGCGGAGCAGAATTTAGCGCTAAAATTCCATGCAATAATTCAGAAGTTTGAGGATTTGTATAATCTTGCCGAACACGGAAAACAGCCATTTTTTGAAATAAGGGTTCATGAATCTGGTTACTGGAGAATGTCAACATACCAGCAGGAATATAATGACGAAGGTCATAGTTTAAATTTATATATCGAAACATAAGAGTCATTGCCCGGCGGGCATATTTATCAGATAGAAAACTATAAGCGATAGAAGAATTTTCAAGTAGTTTTAATTCACCGGTGAATTCAAATGATGGCTGAGGGTCGCCGCAAAATGTTGTATTTAATTGTACTTCTTTCAAAGTTATAATGGTGCGTCCTTCCTTTATGTCAATTGTCATTTTAGCTTCTTCAATTTTACCGTTTTTACCGGATTTTAAACGATCATAATGATATCTGGTATTGAAATAATAGCAATAGTAATCATTGGCATAATATTGATTGGTAAGCTGATGAATCCCAGAGTCTTTAAGTTTCCCTTTTGTAATACGGGAAAAGTTAAATTCAGATGAAGAAGGAGTATCTGTTGTTTCCGGAAGCTCACAGATACTCCATAAAGGAATATCAAAAATCTGCGCAAGTGCGACAAGCTCTGGAAGTTTTACTTCTCTGTCAGATTCACCATCGAGCATAGCGCGTATTTTACTGGGTGAGGTTTTGATGTTAAACCGTTGAAACATCATATCTGCGATACCGGAATAATTTAAAGTCTGTTCCCCGAGAGCCTGTTCAAAATCTCTCTTCCATTTAAATAATCGTTTCTTTACAAGGGAATTATAATCTTGATTTCCGTTTGAATTATCTGAAGATTTAGAGTTCATAAAAGTTCCTCCCAATAATAAAAATTTAAAGAAGTATAACTATTTTCATCATATCATTGGTACGACAGGAGTTCAATGTGAAAAAATGCCAAAAATGAATCATATTATATTAAAAATAAAAAACATAAAAATCAAATCTGTTATAAATAAAGTTAATAAGACTAATGATAAAAAATAATAAATATGATAATATTACAGTACATCAGATATCTGACCTTTCTAAAATTTTTTTAATAATCAGAGATTTTCAATTTTAAAAGAACAGAGTTTCAATTTTAAGATGGGAGAGTTTCAATTTATGGAAAATTAGAGAAAGATGAAAGTATAAAAGTATGTTTAAATAACAAGTGTAAAGGACAAGGGATAAGTTTTTAGATGGTAAAAAATAAGGGAGCGTGGTATTATGTATAAGTGACTTTGCAAAAATGGATTTATAAAAATCAGAGATACAAAAGAGAAACAGAAGAGAAAATCGGATAGAGAAGAAAAAATTAAGAAAGAAAATATATCAGAGGGGAAACGGAAAATATGAGCGAATTTTCAACTGTATTATCGCGGTTCGTGAAAGAGAAAGATGTCAACGTATACCGTCTGGCAAAATATTGTGGATATGACAGAGCTAATCTTTATAAAGTAATGCGTGGAGAGCGGAAACCGCCGAGTCTGGAAGTTTTAAATCTGTTGTGTGAATATATGCATCTTTCACCGGCGGAGGAAGAAATTTTAGAAGAAAATTATGAGATTACAATGGTAGGACACGATAACTATTATCGAAGAAAAAATGTGATGAAATTTTTTTCTGACTTTTCAATGACCAGTAACTTGGAAAATGTACTGCCAACAGTAGAAATTAAAGAGGACTTTGAAATTCCAAATTCAAGTTATATGCTGCTTCGCGGCAATTATGAAATTAATTCTGCGCTTTTTCATATTATTGCAGATGAAACAAAAAATCAAAAAGGACATATTCAGATACTGGCACAGCCGGAACATGCGTTAGGAAATCTGTTGGCAATGCGTGGAAATACTTCAAACGAAATAATAATTGACCATATTATCTGCCTGGATAACAAACCGGAGATTGCATATTCAAAATCAAATTATACGTTAGATTGTCTGAAGCATATTCTTCCATTATATAATTACAATTACGATTATAACACTTGGTATTATTATGCAGACCTTGGTTCATTGGGAAGAAATTTCTCTGTATTTCCGTATATGATTTTAACTTCAAAATATGTATGTATGCTGTCGGATGATTTGCAGGACGGATATTTAAGTAATGACCCGGAACTGATTAAAATGATGAAAGAGCGTTTTGAAAAATACCGGAGACGGGCTCATCGGTTAGTGGAAAATGTGCAGGGTGAAATTGAACAGCAGTATATGATTATGGGAATGTTAATGGCAAATCCTTATCCGAAATATGCATTTCATATGTCTCCATGTATGATGGCAGTATTAGACAGAGAATTGATTGAAAAATATCTGGTGCCTCAGCTTCCACAAAGAGAAGAATTAGTTGAGGTATTATGTGAGTATATTTCAAATCTTCAAAAACAGGATATGACTTATGTCTGCTCAATGGAAGGAATTTTACAGTTCATTGAAACAGGAATCATCAGTGAATTTCCGAAAGAAATGTATCAGCTTCCGGATAAAGAAGACAGAATGGAGTTAGTGAAGCGACTTTTTGATGAAGAAAAAGCCGGAAAAGTACATATTTTGAAAAAAAACATTGGAGATTTAAAGGCAGAATTATATTTATGCATTACACCGGAAAGCGGATTGCTGCGATTTGCAGTTCCATCTAAGAATGTTTTAAAAGATATTTCCTTAGAAGAATCAGGTTTGGTTTCGGTGTTTTATGATTTCTGTGAAAATTTAAGCCCGGAATTATTTTATTCGGAAGAAGAAGCAAAGAGAATTATTTTCGGATAAATGTAGTTTCAGAATTTTTTGGAGCAAAGGATTTGAGAATATCTATAATAAAAACAGAGTTTTTTGGAAGAAAAAGCCGGAAAGCTCTGTTTTTTATTGTACAAAAGTAGAGAAAACAGGTAAAATAAAAGAAAAACTGTCGAAAACAGGGGGAAATGATTTGAAAATTTGTATGAAATGCAAGAGAGCATTTGAAGACGAAAAGAAAGTTTGTGATTTTTGTGGGGAACCACTAATTGAAATCAGAGAAACGGATGGAGTAAAAAAAGAAAGAATAAAGAAAAATCCAATTGTATTTGCAGTGGCCGGAATTGCGATTGCATTGGTGGCGGGACTTGGAATAGGTTCGCTGACAATGAAACAGCTTGTAACTGGAAAAAATGAAAAAAGTGCGGTGCAAAGCGTTGAAACAGATGAGGAAAACGTGCTCGGAGAAGTAAAAAAAGAAAAAGGTGTTTCAATTGAAGATGAGGAAGAGGAAACAGACGAAGATGTAGTGTCGGAAATTAAAGTAGGAGAAACCTGGACTGTGGATGGTCTGTGGAAGATTACGATTAATTCGGTGACGGAAACGGAGGAGAGAGATAGCTATAATGATAGAGAAAATCCAGAAGCTGTTTATATTGTAGATTATACGTATGAAAATCTGGGATATAAAGATGAGTACTCAAAAGGATTAGGCTTTGATTTAGACGGAGTTTACAGTCAAATCGTAGATTCTGATAAAGAGATGGGATATCACTATTATATATCAAATCTTAATTCAGTTGAGCCTGTACCGATAGGGGCAAGAAAGACTGTTCAGACAGCAATAGGGGTGAATCATAAAGGAACATTTTCTATTTTATATGAAAGAGATATAGAAGATGGAGAAGATGAAGATGAGTATAATACTAAAGTTTACAAAGCAAAGTTTATCTGTGAAGTGAAAGAGTAAGGAGAGCAGGAGTATATTTAAGAGGAAAGAGAGAAAGAAATATGGCATTAATGGAAAAGTACGATGCATTTATCAGCTACAGTCATGCAGAGGATAATGCAGAGATTGCGGAGGCACTTCATAAAAAACTGGAGCATTATCGGATTCCTTCTCAAATTCAGAAAATAACAGGAAAAAAGAAAATAGAACGAGTCTTTCGTGATAAAGAAGAATTACCACTTTCTGCAAATCTCACAGAAAATATTTATACCGCATTAGATAATTCAGAATATCTGATTGTGCTTTGTTCCCCGGAATCACGGGCATCTCAATGGGTGCAAAGAGAGATAGAATATTTTGCAGGGGTTCATGGAAAAGAGCGTATCTTTGCGGTATTAATAAAAGGAGAACCGGAAGATGTATTTCCTCCAATTCTCTGCGAAAAGACAGAAATAAAAACAGATATCAATGGTCAAAATTACATAATTACAGAACCGGTTGAACCGCTTGCAGCAGATGTCAGAGGATATTCAAAAAAAGAGAGGATAAAGAAGTTGGATGCAGAGTTTTTGCGTTTGATAGCAGGAATCCTGCAGTGTCCTTATGATGAGTTAAAACAGCGGCATCAGGAATACCGAATGAAGATTGCAATTGCAGCAATGAGTGCAGTCATGTTTCTTGGAATCGCATTTGGTATGTATTCAGCATATCAAAGGAATCAGGTTAATACAGCATATCAGCAGTCGTTAATAAACCAAATGAAGAATCTGTCAGAAGAATCGGAACGATATCTGGACGGAGGTGACAGAATAAGTGCATTAAAGACGGCGCTTGAAGTTCAGATAGAAGGACAGAGCAGTATTCATCCAATAGTACCAGAGCAGATTTATGCTTTAAATAAGGCTCTTTATACCTATCAACATTCAAGTAATTATATTTACAAACCTGAAAAAATGAAAACCATGGATGGAGCAGTAACAGAAGTAAATGGATTCAGTTCAGATGGAAGTTTATTTTTTGCACTTGACTCCTTTGGACAGGCTTATTTTTATGATACAGACACAGAAAAAGTGGTATGGAAAATTAATGCAGAAAAAGTTTTTGAAACGACTGGGGAGAATTTTCTTTGGGGCAAATTTAATGGAAACCATTCAATTGTGATGGCGACAGAACATTATTTTGTGGCATTGGATGTAGAGAAACAATCTTGTGGGGCAATTGTGAAAACAAAAAAGAAGAATCAAAAAGACCAGGCGATGGATGTATATAAAAATAAAGTAGCCGTGTGTTATAAAACCAAGAAAGAAAATGCCAAATATGACAGTATCAGTCTGTTTATTTATGATATGGAAAAGGGGGAACTTTCAGAGACGTATGATTACCTTTCAGAAAAAGAAACAAAATATATAGCTGAGATTGATCAGATTAGTAAAATAGTTTTTTCAGAAAATGGAAATTATCTGGCAATATCAAAATCGTGGCGTAGCCTAAGTGGTGAGGACGAACAAAGTAAAATGATTTCTATTTATGATATGAAAAATGGAGAAGTTGTTCAGAAGTTTGGAACGAAAAGTGTTTTAGATCTTTGTTTTATAGATGAAGATGCAGTTGCTTCGGTAGAACATAGCTCATCTTTATCGCCATACTATATTGGATGGGAAATGCAGGAAAGTATTTATAGCCTAAAAGATGGAAAGAGCTTGTGGCAAAGCCAGAAAACGAGAATAACAGATACGATAGCAGTAGATAACCCAGCCGCTTTTTGTAAATATATTAGTAAGGTTAATACAGATACGAATGGAGAAAAGGCAGAAGTAGTTGGATTTAGCTGTGAAGGAAATTTGACATTGGTAAGAAAAGGCGATTGGGATATTCTATTTCAGAAAGATTTTGAATATGATATTGTGGAAATTCAAAAGATAGATGACAATAATATTTTGGTTGGACTTAATAATGGAACCGTTTATCGTGTTATGAGTTGTAGTTTGTGGAGTAAGATGTTGATTGTAGATGCTGATATTAGTGAAGAATATTACAACGCAAAGATAGATAAAATTGTTCAGCTAAAGTCACATGACTTAGTATTCTCAAAAAAGATATTTGATGAATCTATGAAAAAAGAGGGAACAAAACGACCGGAATTTGGAAATGATGTAACCAATAATGAAGGAGAAAAAGTAGTTGGAACAAAGTACAGGGCAGAAGTTGAAGGTGATTCAATCATTATAACGGACAGAAAAACGAAAGAGACCGTTTTGACAATTCCCATGTATCAGGCAGAAGAGATGGTTTACGGATTTTTTAATAATGATGAACAATTTTTGGTATATAATGAACAGTATGAGGAAATTGTAGTCTGGGATATGGAAACAGGAAGTATTTTAAAACAGCAAGAACTGAATTTGGAATCCCCTGTTAAAACACAAATCATTATAGACGAAGATTTGCATCTCTTTGCATTAAATCTTGAATATGGAAACATATCGTTTACGGCTGAAGAAACACCACATAATACATTAGATCTTTTTTATTACGACGATGAGTTTAATATTTATCGGTATGCAAGTATTCCTTATGGGGATATTGATTTCAAAAATAAGAAACTATATGTAAGAGATGGGCAGGATTATTATTCGACATGGATTTACAGTTATGATGAACTGGTTGAAAGAGCAGAAAAGATTTTAAAAGAAAAATAAAATTAATAGTGGCGGAGTTTTCTGGTTTGACAGAAAGCTCCGTTTTTTGTTGTAGAATTTCATGATAGAGTTTCAAAAACCAAAGAATATGGAAAAGCTGAAATTGAGAAAAGATGGTTTAATAAAGGTAGAAAGTGAAACAAAGAAGAGACGAAGGTTAAATGAGAATGAAAGGATGCGGTTAATAAAATGCAGATAAGGAAAAGTACTTATAAAAAATTACTAAATATGCCCAGTGTTCCGCCAGAAATAGGAGGAATATTAGGAAGTAAAAACAATGTTATAGATGAGATAAAATTTGATAGAAAGATAACTTCTTGTGAAAGTGGAATTTATGTTCCAGACGTCAAAATATTAAATAAATACATACGAGAATGGAATAAAAGGAGAATTCAATTCCAAGGGCTTTTTCATACACATGCTTTTAACTGGCCTGAATTATCGCAGGCTGATAAAGAATATATTGTATGTATTATGAAGGCAATGCCGGAAGTAGTGAATCAATTATATTTTCCGTTAATATTTCCGAATTCTCATGTAAGAGGATTCTTAGCAAAAAAAGTAAAAGGAGATATCGAAATTATAGAAGATGTGATAGAGGTAATTTAAAAAATTAGAGTTTCATTATTTCAGAATAGTATTTCAAAATTAAAAAAATAAGATAGGATGAAACTAGAAGAAAATGGTTTAATAAAGATATAAACAAGATAAGTTGATAAAAGAGAGGTGAATAAAAAATGAATGTAACAATGTTAATTGCAGAACTTTATGTACTTTGGTCAATTTATTCAGGATATAAAATTATTTCTGGTCGTTCAGCATGGCTGGATGAAAGAAAGCCTTTAAACTTTATTTGTAAATTGGCATTAGGTACAGTAATGGGAATTTTGGTAGCAGGATTCTATTTCATATATTTGCTTTTAAAATTTTTAAATGCAATGGCAAAAATGTAAGAGAAAAGGAGAAAATGATTATGAGAAGAGAAAAAATGAAAGAAATGAAAAATGTAGTAGAGATTCCAGAAGGAAGATTTTGTGGACATAATTGTGCAGATGGATGTATTTATTGGAATCCTTATGACAGAGATGGTAATGGAAGACAGTATTGTAGCCATTATGACAGCTATTATTATCCAAGAGAAAGACAGGGTTGTTTGTCTTATAAATAATAGAGATAATATCAGAATTATATTATAAAGAACAAAGGAGAATTAAAGTTATGATTTATAAAGCTACAAAACTTATCAAAGAAGAAATGGAACGTCAGGGTTTAAAATATTCAATCGAAGAGTTTGAAGATGGTTCTGGTTCTACTCTTTTGGTGAGATTTACAATTAATAATGGACCAAGTTTACGAGTGAAGTTTATATCTTTGGATGATAAGAATGATGTTGCAATTCGTTTGTTTAGAATTGTAGAGAATGTTGCAGAAAGTAAAATTAACGAAATGTTAAAAGCAGTAAATGAATGTAATTGTGAGTATAGATATTTGAAATTTATATTGGATGAGGAGCATGATGTTAATATCGAATATGATCTGGCACTTAGAGCAGAAGATACTAGTATTGGTGCAGAAGCATGTGAAATTCTTGTTCGTATTGTTAGAATTGTCGATGAAGTATATCCTAAGTTTATGAAGATAATTTGGAGTTAAAGTGTTGCTTAGAGTAGATGATAAAGAATGAGATGAAATGAGACGCAAAATTGTTGCGTCTCATTTTGAATAAAGTTTGACTACAAAAAAAGACACGTATTGTGAGGAAATATCTAAAAAGGTAAAATGGAAAGCAAGAATAACAGTTTAAAGGGGGACATCACTTATGAAAAAAGAAAAAAGTCCGGGTGCAATGAAAAAATTCATCAAGAAAATGGCAATTGCAGTTCTTACAGGAGCAATTGCATTTTCAGTTGTACCCGCAACAGTGCAGGCAGCAGGATGGAAACAAAACAAGAACGGATACTGGTGGCAGGAAAATGATTACAGTTATCCGAAAAATCAGTGGAAAACCATTTATGGAAAACAGTACCATTTTAATTCAAAGGGATATATGGATATCGACTGGACGAAGGTAGATGGAAAATGGTATTACTTTGGTGGAAAGAATGATGGAGCGAAGAAGACTTATTGGCAGCAGGTAAGAGGAAAATATTACTGGCTTGGAAGCAATGGTGTGATGAGAACAGGCTGGCAAAATGTATATGGAAAATATTATTGGCTTGGTGGTTCAAACGACGGAGCAATGAAGACAGGCTGGCAAAAAGTAGGGGGAAAATATTATTTACTTGGGAAAAATGGTGATATGAAGAGTGGCTGGCAGACTGTATATGGAAAGAAATATTATTTTGGCGGTGCAAATGATGGTTCGATGAAAACAGGTTGGCAGAAGATTGGTGGTTCGGATTATTATTTTGGAAGAACTGGAGAATCAAATGAAGGTGTTTTAAGAACAAGTACCTGGGTTGGAAATTATTATGTAGATTCATCAGGAAAATGGGATAAATATAAGAGCGTTGATATTAGTAATTATTTAAGTGTATCCAATAATAGTAAGGATATAAATAAACAATTAGAAAAAAATTATGTAAATTTAAAGAATGCATTAGGGATGAATCAGGTAAAGGGGGGAACATGGCTGCTTACAGGACAAACTAATTATTATTATAATAAAGATAAAGTGTATTTGGCATGGACTCTTTCGCATATTGCATACGGTCAGTACGAAATAAACGGTGGACTTTATATAGAAAATAAGGGTACCAGTTATGCTAAGATACATGGAATTACCACAGGAGATTCAATTAGTTACGCAAAAGATATATTAAAATCAAAAGGCTGGACTCAAGTTACAGGATTTGATAAAAAAGGAAATAGTTTTCATAAAGCTATGAATAATAGAAGCTATTTAATAGAGTTTGAAGTGAATTCAGCAAAAAAGATAACTCGTTGGACGATAATTGATTATCCACAAGGAGATGAGTGGGATATACCTGTAAATTACAGCTTAGAGGAGTCAGCGGAACAAGGCGTTGTAATGGAATCCCCACAACAGGAATCTGATACAACAGAAGCTGAAATTCCAGATACCGAGGCAAATAGCGAAGAACCTGCACTCCCAGAAACAACAGAGCAGGAAACTTCCGATGCGACTCAGAACGAGAATAATACAATAGAAATAGAAGAAGAACAGGCAACTCAGGAAGAACAAGTTTCTGAAGAAGAGTCAACCGAAGAGACTCAGCAAGTAGAAGAAAATAAAGAAGAAAACCAGTCATCAGAGATGATAAATGAATAATAAAATACTGTCCGAGTTAAAGGGGGAAAGCTAATGTACTGTAATAATTGTGGCACACAAATGGCAGATGGCGCAAAATTCTGCCCTAAGTGTGGAATAAAGATGGATATTCAAAATCCGGCAAATCAAAATCCAGTAAATCAAAGTATGGGAAACCAGAATATGGGAAACCAAATTTCGAATAATAATTATCAGCCAACTCCTGCGCCTGTTTATTATGCGACCGATTCAGGTGAACTTCCAATGCGATGGTATAAATTTGTGATATGGGTTCAACTATTTCTTAATGCATTGTTAAACATAGTTTCTGGAATAATGACTATGACAGGAGCACATTATCAAGGACAGGCAACAGTGGTTTATATGGTTTATGGGAGATTGAAAGGATTAGATATTGTAATAGGGATTATGATGCTTGTATTAGCAGGAGGAGCAATCTGGGTAAGACAGATGCTGAGTAAATTCCAGAAGATGGGACCAACTGCTTATATAATTCTTATAGCTTCAAATGGTATAGTAAGTTTGATATATGTGATTATGGCATCCGCTATTATAAGGTTGAATGCGTTTAGTGCCACTGTAATTTCTCAAATTGTAGCAGGTATTGTTGTAGCAAGTATTGCACTGTGTATTTGCAATTATATTTATTTTAATAAGAGAAAATCTATGTTTGTAAATTAATCAAAGGAGCATGTAGAGAGTAAAATCTTTGCATGCTCTTTTTGCGTTCAAAATTTCAAAAAATAATTTCAAAATTAAAAAAATATACGGTCAATGAAACCCCGGGAAAATGTTTTAATAAAGACAGAAACAAAGTGCAATGCGTCAAAAGATAATAAAGATTGACGACAAAAATGGACGCATATTGTGAAAATGCACTAAAAAAGTTAGAATTACATTGATTTAACAGAAAAAAACACGAAAAGGAGAAAAGTATGAAAAAACAAGGGATTTTGAAAATTTTTGCAGGAATGATGTTGATTGCAACTACAACAGCGTGTGGTTCAAGTTCAGCAGGAGTAAAAAACGTTGATTTAAAAGACCCAGATGGAGATTATCATGTTCAGGTTGATTTTAAAACAAATGAAGTAACTCTTTCCTGTGATGTGGAAAATGATGATACGGGAACAGGCGAAGGCTGGTCTGAAATTTTAAAAGCCTGCAATAGAGAGCAGGATTCAGCAATCAATTTTGAAACAATGTCTTTTAATACAACTTATAAAATGTCAGACGATTTTAAGAAAGTATTTAAAGATTTTTGGGAGAAGGATTTTCAAAATGAATACTCAGGGGTTGAAATTGATGAGGATGGAACGACATCAGATATAGTGGACATTTGCAGATTTTTAGCATTGGGAGAACAATGGGAAGAAAATCCGAATTTACTTGTTACAGAACGTCCGGTTGTTGAAGATGGAGCAGAGGGAGCAGTAGAAGTATTTGTAACGTATGATGGAAAGGAAGAAAAATTTCAGAAAGCAGATACAGATAAAGATGGATATATTTCAGTACAAGAATATATTAAAATGATGGTTTCAAATTATGAAGAAACCATAAAAGAACTTGAGTCAATATAAAAATAGCAGAAGGGGAGTTGGTTTAAATGAAAAAATCAAATAAAGCGTTAAGTATCGTAATTTCAATCATTTATGCAGCTGTTGCTGTTGAATGGATTATTTCGATTGTATCACAATATCTGAAGATAAAAGGTGGTTTTTCACCCGTAGCAGAAATCTTATATTTTGTTCCGGCAGTATTGATGTTAATTATTGCAGGTCTGGAAATTTATCGTTTGATGAAAGGAAAATATAAAGTTCTTGATTCGGTATTATTTTTAATTTTGCCATTTGTAATGTGTATCTCTGCATTTGTGCTTGCACCAGGTATTGTGGATAGCAATGGAGCATATCATGTCAGCATCATAAGCTCTGTGAGTCTGATGTATTTTGTAAAAGATTTAGTTGCAATTGTAGCAGGGCTTGTGGCTCTTGTACTGGCAGTGATTAAGAAGAAAACAGAAAAATAAAATGACTGTAAATACAGTAAATGCAATATGAAAAGGAGATGATGGAATATGAAAAAAGTAAAATGCTTTTTGGCTGTACTAATGCTTAGTAGTGTTATGCTGTTGGGGTGTGGAGATTCAGCAGAGAAAGTAGAAAGTGATTCTGATCAGTGTGTTGTAGTTCAAGTACCAGACGGCAGTACAGTTGAAGAACTATTTACTTTTAAGCAAAAAACCCAAATGGCATTGTCGTACTTGGAAGACGATAGTACAACGGTATATAGAATAGGTGATCTGGAGGAGGGAGGCTCTATTGTATGGGGAGCAAACGATGCTTTTCTGTATGTTCCGGGAGGGGCAGACGACAGCGATATCCTTCACTATAAAGATAGGTTAAAAGACACACCTATTTCGTATGAAAATTTTAAAGAACTTGAATAAAATCTGATATCTCCAATTGATACGTATTGTGGAGAAATTTTTAAATAGAAAAAAGGAGGAGCACAATAGATGAAGAAAGCAAAAAAACCTAAAACGATGAAAATGCTTATCAAAAAAATAGCAGTTGTAGCTTGTGTTGTAACACTTGCATTTTCTATGATACCTGCAACGGTTCAGGCAGCAGGCTGGAAGCAAAACAAAAATGGTTATTGGTGGCAGGAGAATGATTACAGCTATCCCAAAAATCAGTGGAAAACCATTTATGGAAAACAGTATCACTTTAATTCCGGTGGATATATGGATACTGGCTGGACAAAAGTAGATGGCAGATGGTATTATCTGGGGGCAAGAAATGACGGAGCAAAGAAAACTTACTGGCAAAAAGTGTATGGAAAATACTATTGGCTTGGAAGTAATGGTGTGATGAGAACTGGATGGCAAAAAGTATATGGAAAATATTACTGGCTTGGCGGTTCGAATGATGGAGCAATGAAGACTGGCTGGCAGAAAGTAGGAAAATATTACTATTGGCTCGGTCATTCCAATGACGGAGCAATGAAAACTGGTTGGCAAACCATCTATGGAAAGAAATACTATCTGGGCGGAGCAAATGATGGAGCGATGAAAACCGGATGGCAGCAGATTGGTGGATATTGGTACTATTTTGGTGATGCAGATGATGGTTCACTTAAGACAAATACCTGGATTGGAATTTATCATGTGGATGCGAATGGTAGATGGGATAAGACGAAAAGGGTAGATATAGGAGAGTATTTAACAGATAAGAAAGATGTGCAATTAGTAAATGTTCTGGGCTTGATTCAGACAAAGTCAGAATATGGAAGAAAAGAGTATGCACGAGATCAAATAACTTATTATTATCATGATAGTGGTTCTGGTACTTATTCTCACACATTTGGAATTACGAATGAAGGAAATAAATATATAAATATTTATGGGATTGTTCCAGGAAACTCTCTGTATGATGCAAGAAGCATATTGAAAGCCAAACAATGGAAAGAGGCACAAGAGAATTATAGTGGTGATAAATATGATTATTTGTTCCTTAAGACTATAGGAAAACGGTCATATATGATTGAAATTCATACTGATTCTTCTGAAATAATAACTAGTTGGTATGTTATGAATTGGCCACAGGGTGATTTTACAAGCCCTGATAATTTGAAAGAGATTTCATTGGATGCTTCCTTAGATAATTCTTCACCAGTAGTATTTCAGAATTCAGAAGAAAATAAAGCTAGTGTTCAGGATGTAGAAGAAAGTGAAAATCAGAATGAATCCCCAGTTGTAATTCCAGAAGAAACACAGGGAGATGAACAGAATGGCGAGCAGAACTTAGAGCAGGATGAAAATAAAGAAGTAGAACAAGATACAAAAGTAGAACAGGATGCAGAAATTCAGGTAGATGAAGAAATTTCAGAACAACCTTCAGAAGAATCTCAATCAGCAGAAACTCAGAAAATCGAAGAACAAGTAGATGAATAAACTTAAGAACCTGTGGAGAGAAATCTCTGCAGGTTTTTTGACTTTTATTAAAGTATGATAGTGTGGTATAATAAAAATAAATCAAAAGAGAATAACATGATACTAAAAGGAGTTAGAAATGGTAAAAAAGCAAGAACTTACATTGGAAGAAAAAGAAGAAAAAGTTCGAGATTTTCGTCCAATAGATGATGCTTTTTTTGAAACACTGGCAGATGATAGAGCATTTTGCCAAGAGATACTACGAGTTATATTAAGCGATAAAAAATTAGTTGTAGAAGATGTAATCGTACAGAACAGTAAAAGAAACCTATATGGGCGTTCGGTAAGACTGGATGCATTATGTACACTTGGAAATGGAACAAAATGTAATATCGAAGTACAGCGATCGAATAATGATAATCACTTAAAGAGGGTAAGATATAATGCGGCAAGTATAGCGGTTGTGGATTCCCAAAGAGGGGATAAATTCAGAGAACTGGAAGACTTATATGTGGTGTACATTTCCGAATTTGATGTATTTCATGGCGGTTATACAAAATATCATGTGGACAGTGTAGTTCGAGAGACAGGAAAAAAAGTAAAGGATGGTCTGGAGAGAGTCTTTGTAAATACGGAGATAAAAGATGGAACCGAACTTTCAGAACTGATGACTTGTTTCTTGGAAAAAGAAGTGGATAATCCGAACTTTCCGGAGTTTTCGAAGCGAATGAAATTTTTAAAACATGAAAAAGGAGGTCTGGACGCAGTGTGTGATGTAATGGAAAGATATGAAGAGATTGCAGCGGAAAAAGCAGAAGAAAAAGCAAATATTAAGGCAGTGAAAAACATGATAAAAGTATTTCAAGCAACAAAGCAGCAGATTTTACAGATATATTCAGAAACAGAATATGAGCAGGCTGTGAAAGAACTCGAAGAGGAAGAAACTAAGTAAAAAATAATAGATAAAGAACCCCAAAGGAGTTAGAAATGGTAAAAAAGCAAGAACTTACGTTGGAGGAAAAAGAAGAAAAAGTTCGAGATTTTCGTCCAATAGATGATGCTTTTTTTGAAACACTGGCAGATGATAGAGCATTTTGCCAAGAGATACTACGAGTTATATTAAGCGATAAAAAATTAGTTGTAGAAGATGTAATCGTACAGAACAGTAAAAGAAACCTATATGGGCGTTCGGTAAGACTGGATGCATTATGTACACTTGGAAATGGAACAAAATGTAATATCGAAGTACAGCGATCGAATAATGATAATCACTTAAAGAGGGTAAGATATAATGCGGCAAGTATAGCGGTTGTGGATTCCCAAAGAGGGGATAAATTCAGAGAACTGGAAGACTTATATGTGGTGTACATTTCCGAATTTGATGTATTTCATGGCGGTTATACAAAATATCATGTGGACAGTGTAGTTCGAGAGACAGGAAAAAAAGTAAAGGATGGTCTGGAGAGAGTCTTTGTAAATACGGAGATAAAAGATGGAACCGAACTTTCAGAACTGATGACTTGTTTCTTGGAAAAAGAAGTGGATAATCCGAACTTTCCGGAGTTTTCGAAGCGAATGAAATTTTTAAAACATGAAAAAGGAGGTCTGGACGCAGTGTGTGATGTAATGGAAAGATATGAAGAGATTGCAGCAGAAAAAGCAGCAAAAGAGGCATCAGAAAAAGCAAATATTAAAGCAGTAAAAAATATGATTCAATTTAATATTTCAAAAAACATGATTTTGACAAAATATTCAGAAACAGAATATGAGCAGGCTGTGAAAGAACTCGAAGAGGAAGAAGCTGAATAAAAAATAAGAGACAAAGAAATGATAAAGAAACTAAAAGAAGTTTAAAGGAAATCTATAAGTAAGAACGATCTAAATAAAAATTATAATGTGGTGTAAAACAGTATGTGGAGAAAAAAATCTTTGCATGCTGTTTTTATATTTAAAATTTCAAAAAATCATTTCAAAATTTGAAAAATATGAAGATACTGAAACTCAAAGAAAATGTTTTAATAAAGACAGAAACAAAACGAAATGCAACAAAAATTGACTACAAAACATAACACGCATTGTGAAAATGCACAAAAAAAGCTAAAATTATAGCAATATATCAGAAAAAATGCGAAAAAGGAGAAGAATTATGAAAAGACAAATCAATTTTAGGGGGGAGCAAAATAACTCTATAAAAGTCATAGTGTAGTCAGTTTGATTTCAAAAAGAAAAGGAGTTGTTTTATTTAAATGAGAAAAACAGGAAAAGCATCAAATAATATAATTAAGATTGTTTACATACTTTTGGCAATTATATGGGTTGCAGTCAGTTTGCTATTCTTTTTGGTAGGCAGTAATTTGGGTTCAGTTGGCAAAGTACTTTATTTTCTTCCAACGGTTGTAATGCTGATTGTAATTGTAGTAGGAATTATACATTTATCAAAAGATAATTACGAAACCAGAGATGCTGTAGTACTTGCGGTATTGCCGTGGATTTTTATAGTTGTTGAATTTGCCGTGTCAGTGAGTCAGGATGCCAGTAGAGCAAGTATTGAAGTGTTCATGGGTTCTTTCTTTCAGGGCGTTATAACTGGAATCGTAGGAATTTTGATTTTTATTGTGAAATACACAAAACAGGATATCCAGGAGAATGAAAAGTTAAGCAAGATATTAGATAACATGATGAAGGCAGTATATGCAATTGCAGCAGTTATCTGGGTTATTTTAAGCATCTTTTTATTCACGAGACTTAGAGAGCCTGTTACAGACGCAAAGATAATTATCTACTTTATTCCATTATTAGTAGTTCTGGCAATTATCGGAAGTCAAATTTATTTCCTTCTGAAAGAAAAGCATACAATGATAAATGCTTTAATTGTTACAGTATTAGGATGGGTTTTGGCAATTATTGGATTCATGAATTTATCAAGCAGAGACTTTGATTCATTGGGAGTTGCAATGTTCGTAGGATATATGTTTCCGGCACTGGCAGTGGGAATACTTGGAACAGTAGTTGTAGTGCTGACTGCAATGAGAAGAAAATACAGTAAATAAGAAGTGCGGATGAACCTGTGGAGAGGAGTCTTCGCAGGTTTTTTTGGCAAAATAAAAAGAGAAAGGAAAAGATAGAGTATGAAGAAAAAAAGAGAATCCGGAACAATGAAAAAGCTTATCAAGAAAATTGCAATTGCAATTTTAACTGGAACAATTGCATTTTCTGTAGTTCCTGCAACTGTTCAAGCGGCAGGGTGGAAGCAGAACAAAAATGGCTACTGGTGGCAGGAAAATGATTATAGTTATCCAAGAAATCAATGGAAAACCATTTACGGAAAACAGTATCATTTCAATTCCAGCGGATATATGGATACCGGCTGGACGAAAATTGATGGAAAATGGTACTATCTCGGTGGAAAAAATGATGGCGCAAAGAAAACATACTGGCAGAAAGTGTATGGAAAATATTACTGGCTTGGAAATAACGGTGCTATGAGAACCGGCTGGCAGAAAGTCTATAATAAGTACTACTGGTTAGGAAGTTCCAATGACGGAGCGATGAAGACAGGCTGGCAAAAAGTATATGGTAAATACTATTGGTTGGGAAATAATGGAGATATGAAAACTGGATGGCAGACCGTATATGGAAAGAAATACTATCTTGGTGGAGCAAATGATGGAGCAATGAAGACCGGCTGGCAAAAGATTGATGGATATGATTATTATTTTGGTGGTGCAAATGATGGCTCATTAAAAACAAATATTTGGGTAAATGGTTATTATGTAGATGACTCGGGTCGTTGGACAGGACAAGAATGCTATACTTATTCAAATGGAGAATATTTATCAGAAGTTTCCATATCTCATAATCAGGGAGAATATTCTTACTTAGGATTCTGGCATAGCTATGGAGAAAGTTCTTCCTGTGAAGATTTCCTGTTTGAATGGCAAAATGGAAAATATGAATATACCTTACAAGGCGGTCGTTCAGCAGCAATGTTTACAGTAAAATTTACACTTACCGCAGCAGGCATGAGAATTCAGGTTACACAGCAGGATGGACAAGGATATTCCTGGATAGGGGGACATACAGGAAATAATAACGCAAAAGGACAAGATTGGATAAATGCAGAATATAAAAAATTTAATGGAAAAAAAGGTAGTGGTCAGTAAAAAAAAGGTATTTTATTGAATATAGAGAGCGGAGTTTTGTAGATTTACAGAACTTCGCTTTTTTAAAGATAATACAGAACTGATTAAGAATTTCAATTTATACAGAATGTAGTTTCAAAAAGTGGATAAATAAAGGAAAATGAAATTGATAGAATGTGGTTTAATTAAATCAGAGAAAAGAAGACAAGTTGTTATTTTTTTATTATAAAATTTTTGCGTCTGAAAACAAATAATTACTGCCGACGAAAATGGACACATATTGTAAGAACATAGTGAGAAAAGGTAAAATTAAAACAATAAAATCGAAAAATGAAAGAGGAGGAAAAGAATATGTATTGTGGAAATTGTGGAACACAGAATGATGACCGTGCAATGTTTTGCCAGAGTTGTGGAGCAAAACTAAATGGAGGAGGAAATCAGAATCAGCAGCAATATGTTGGATTTGGACCAGGTGGTCAAAGTACAGGATATCAAAGTATGGTATATGAATCAAAAGGAATCGGAAAAACAGCAATGGTCTCTAAAATCGTTTTGGTTGTTCTGTTTGCTATTATAGCGTTATTTTTCTTTCATGCGGCTGATGAAGCAAAGTATTCAATACGGGCGTGGTCTTATGCTTTACAGACAGGGAATTCATTGTCAAGTAACTATTCAATAATGGGAACATTTTTTATGATAGGGGCAATTGGAGAATTGAGTGTACTTGTATTGTATTGCATTTCCTGGACTAAGATTGACAGCGTTGGTATCACAGCCAGTTGTATGGGGTTAAGGCAAAATTATCAGATATCAGATATCACAAGTGTCAGGACATTATTTGGAATTTTTGTATTTATTCATGGAAATTCAGGAACGAGAAGAATAATTGTAGATGATCCTAAGAAAGTACAGGGAATTTTAGAGAGTATGATATATAGAGTTTGATTAAAGAGAAAAAGATTATTGCAGTAACGGAGTTTTGTAAATTTGCAGAGCTCCGTTCTTATTGTAATTGAAAGCAAGGGAGAAAATCGTTCGGATATAGAGGCTTTTAGGGCAATATAAAGGAGCAAAATTTGACAGGGCAGTTTTTAAATTGCAAAATTTTTGCGTCTAAAAACGAATAAAAACTGCCGACGAAATCTGACACATATTGTAAAAATATACTAAAAAAAGGTACAATTAAAGCAATAAAGTGGAAAAATAAAACAAAGAAGGAGGAAAAGAGGATGTATTGTGGAAATTGCGGAACACAGAATGATGACCGTGCAATGTTTTGCCAGAATTGTGGAGCAAAGTTAGAAGGAAGAGCAGGAGGTAATCAAAATCAGCAGTGGCAGCAAAATATTGATTATAGTTATCAGAATGAAATTCCTGGGCAGGTTTCAATTCAGGGAAAGAAAAAAGGAAAATTGAAAATTCTGATACCGGCTATAGCAGTAGTAGCTGTTGTGTTGATTTTGGTATTTAGTTTAACTGGAAGAAGAGGGTATAAAAAAACAGTAGAAAATTATGTGCAGGGGGCGCTGGATGGAGATATAGAGAAAGTAGTCAGTGTAATACCAGAGGGCTATATGGAGTATTACGGTGTGGACAGATCAACAGTAATTGATATGGTTGAGGAAGCACTTGATGATAGTGGGCTCTATGATTTATTAGATGAAGACTGGGAATTCAACTATGAAATTGGAGATGCAGAAGATATTAAAGGAGCGGAATTACAGGAAATAAAAGATGATTGCAGTGACAGTGGAGTTAAGGTATCTGCTGCAAAATCGGTAGATTTAAAACTTACTGTTACAACAGAAGATGGACCAGAATCTGAAACGGTTTCCATTCCACTTATAAAGGTAGGGCGTAAGTGGTATATCAATATTGAAGAATTTATGGGATTATTTTATTAAAACCTCATAGCAAAAGCAAATCATACGAAAGTAGAATTGAGAAAAGAGGATGAGTTTATGCAAAGAACAAAAATTGGAATTTCAGCAGGATTGTTAGGTGCAGGAATTTATTTTACAGGATTATTCAGTGGTTATTTGATACCGATAATTTTGACATTCTATGTACTTTGGTTTGAAGAGAATGGATGGTTGAGAAGAACAGCAGTAAAAGCCGTTTCAGTCATGATACTCTTTTCTATGATTACATTATTTGTAAATTTGTTTCCGGATTTCTTAGGAATTATCAGTAGTTTTGTTGGAACTTTTGGTGTTGAATTTTATTATTCTTCGGTAAATAGTTTATTTGATTCCATAGTTAAATTGATTGATTTAATGAGAAATATTTTGATTTTAATATTGGGATTCAAAGCATTTGGACAGAGCACAATTTATATTCCGGTTATTGATAATTTACTGAGTAAATATATGCAATAAAAGAGAAGGGACAGCAGAAGAAGCAATTGTAGTAGATACTCTGGGAACATTTACAATTAGATTAGAGTTATCGGATGGTAAAGGAAAAAAGCTTTATAGTGCAAAATTTTTCTGTGAAGTGCCATGATTCCATACTATTTTATCTGTTTTCAGAGTTTCAAAGAATGATTTCAATTTATCATTAAGCCTATAATGTTGAAATTTTATCAGCATGGTTTAATAAAGACAGAAAAACAAAGGAGGACAAATGATATGAAGAAATCAGAAAAGGCAATGGGTGTATTAATTGGTTTTATATATGTGGTACTGGCAGGGGGCTGGATTGCTTCAGGGATTCATTATAAAAGTTTTGCATTAATGTTGATGCAGACTTCAAAGATTGGAATTGTGTATTATGTGCTTCCTCCGGTTGCAATTGTATTTCTTACAGGAAGCAGTTTATGTGAGCTGGCAAAAAATAAAAGTATTGCCTTAAACGCTATTATGAGTATCATATTATCGCTTGCAATCTTTGGAGCAGGGATGTATAGTTATTCCAGATTAGAATATGGAACGAGAGATTATGTTTTGTATACAGCAAGTGCATACCTAATTATTTCAGCAGTCACAATTAGTGTATCGTTTATTTTAATGATGTTGAATTCGGCAAAGAAAAAAATGAAAACGAATTAGAAAAGCAGAAAATGAAAAAGACGTATGAGAAAATATTTCAAGTGCGTCTTTTTTTAAAGAAAATCATAAAAAATAGAGTAAATGAATATACAGATGAAGGAATTTGTTTTAAAATAGATAATAAGAAAAAACGAACAGGAGTGATTAACAATGGCATTTTGGGATGATTTGGAAAAAAAAGCAACCGACGCAACTACGAATGTAATGTCTCGGGTAAAGGGCGTGTCGGATACTACAAGATTAAATTCAATGGTAACAGAAGAAGAAAAACGAATCAGAGACATCTATTTTAAAATTGGACAGACTTATGTAGCGTTGCATGGTCAGGAAAATGATGCTGCGTTTGTAAACCTGCTTAATGCATTAAAGGCATCACAGTTAAAAGTAGAACAGTATAAGCAGGAAATTATGGATATCAAAGGCGTACGAAGATGTGAAAAATGTGGCGCAGAAGTTCAGAATGGAGCCGCTTTTTGTATGTCTTGCGGAACTCCTCTTCCAAGAATTCAGCCACAACCGGTGAATGTTAGAAAAACATGTAAGAAGTGTGGGGCAAATTTAGCACCGGGAGCTCGTTTCTGTACAAATTGTGGAACACCTTATGTGGAAGAAGCATCAGGAGGTCCAAGCGGAAATTCTACAGGAAATTCTACAGGAAGCGCTATGGGTAGTGCTATGGGTAATTCATTTGGAAGTTCAAAGCCTGTAGAACAGCCAAACTATGAACCACAGCAAAGGGAAGAATCTGATTCTTATCAAGAGCCAATACAGAAAGAAGAACAGCTTCAAAAACAATGGGAAAATCCTGCAAAAAAAGTATGCCAGGCATGTGGAGCGGAACTTGGTGAAAATACCAGATTTTGTATTGTGTGTGGGGCACCAGCTGGACAAGCACCAAATAACGCAGAACAACCACAAAATATAACCGTAACAGTGTCTCCGGTTACACTTAGTAAACCAGAGACACAGGCAGTACAAAGTGAACCGGCAAGAACGAAGTTCTGTACAGGATGTGGTGCACCACTTGAAGATGATTCCCTTTTCTGTACCGAATGTGGAAAAAAGGTAGACTAAAAAAGAGATAAAGTGATAACCTGCAGGAAGAAATTTCTGTGGGTTATTTTTATGTAATGAAGCTGCAAAAATACTGCCGACAAAATCTGACACACATTGTAGAAGAAAATGAAAAAAGTTAAAATTGTAACAGAAAAGAAAAAGAAAGGGGGATTTTAAAATGCAGAAGTCGAGAAAAGTACTAAATATAATAATAGGAGTGCTGTATGCTCTTTTGGGAATCATATGGCTTATTTCAGGAATCTCTTCTTTAGGAAATATGCAGATTCTATTAGGAACGAATATACTGACATATGTGTGCTTGTTCCTTCCGGTATTGGTAGTATTTGCTATTATTGGTATTAGTTTGTATCGTCTGAAGAAAAACGAAAGTACAGGATTGATTGCTTTATTATGGGTAATCGCATCTGTTATAATGTTTTTTGTAGGAATTGTTTTATATAAGCAGTATACATCAGATGGAACATACTTTGAAACATTGTTTTATACGCTGGCATTTTATTTTGTGGCAGTAGAGTTGACTGTTCCTGGTGGAATTATTATTATGATATTAACAGCAATAAAGAAGAAAATAGAGCGTTAAATTAAGATTATGGATTACAATGAACTGATATCTTGTTTTCAAGATACGATAAAAATGTCAGAAGATGAGCTTCAGGATGCAACTTTAGAAGCAATTGACAATACCTGTGTATTAAAAGAAAATATCTATGAAGAAGTATTTGAAAATTCAAATGTCAAAATAAAAGAAAGACCAGAAGATGCAGATGTATTTGTTGAAGTTAATACGACTTTTGCAACAGCAAAGGAATATTTGCAGGATGGAAAAGTAGCAGTTTTAAATTTTGCAAATCCGATACGTCCCGGTGGAGGAGTACAAAACGGTGCAATCGCTCAAGAGGAATGTTTGTGCCGGAGCAGTAATTTGTATTGTTGCTTAAGAGAGGAAAAGGTCTTTGAAGATTATTATCTATATCATAGAAAGATGGATCATTATCTGAGTACAGACAGATTAATCTACAGCAAAGATATAACTGTTTTCAAAAATGACAACAGAATTCCGGCATTAATGCCTGCCAGAAACTGGTTTCAGGTAGATGTCATAACTTGTGCAGCACCTTACCTGATTGGAAATGTAAATATTGACCAGAATTCATTAAAACGAGTCTTTTTGAAACGAATACAGAACATTTTAGATGCTGCAATTTTAAATCAAGTAGACACGATTATATTAGGAGCTTTTGGATGTGGAGCATTTAAGAATCCTCCGGATCTTGTAGCACAGGCTTTTTATGAAGTGATTTATGACTGGGATTATAAAAAATATTTTAAACGAATCGTGTTTGCAATTAAATCTACCAATATGAAGTGTAGAAATATTGAAATATTTTCAAAATATTTTATAATTAAATCAGTTTCAGAAGAATGTCTGATAGGGGATAAACAGTATTTCAAACAATGGCAGAAAACAAATCCGTATTTTGGTAAAAAGTTTTCAGTTCTGGGAGATTCAATTAGTACATTAGAAGGCTGTCATCCACAGGGATATAAAGTGTTTTTCAAAGATGAGATATGTAAAAGAACGGGTGTCGTAAAAGAAACCGATACCTGGTGGGGAAAAGTAATTCGTTTTTTTGGTGGAGAGCTATTAGTGAATAACTCCTGGTCGGGAAGCAGAGTGACAATGGTTCCTGAAAATTCTGAATTGTTTCCTTCTGCATGTAGTGATGAAAGAACAGGTTTTTTACATTGGGATGAAGAAGTGCCGGATGTAATTCTTGTTTATTTGGGAACGAATGACTGGGGATTTGGTGCACTTTTATCCAGAAGAGATAAAAGAAAAAAGACCAGACCTCAAATAGCAAATTATTTAAGATATCAGGAATTTGATTATGCTTATGATAATATGCTTAAGAAATTAAGACGAAATTATCCAAGTGCAGAAATCTGGTGTTGTACATTAGGTGTAACGGAAATGTCTTCAAATCCTTATTTTGAATTTCCTTATGAATATTGTGGAATGAATATAGAAGCCTACAATGGAGTAATCAGGAAAAAGGCAAAGAAGCATAAGTGTAATATAATAGATTTGTATGCAGAAAATCAACCTTATGATACCATAGATGGCACACATCCAAATAAGGATGGTATGAATACTTTGGCGAAAATGATAGCATCAAATATGTTATGAAAAGATAAAAAACAATAAAAAATGATAGAAGAAAAGACTGGTGAAACCTAAAAGGATTATGATAGAAAGCGCAATGTATGAATTAAAACAAGACTTAAAACTATATGGAAAACCATTATTATTAACAGCAATGGTACTTGTGGCAATGCAGTTGATTTTTCATGAGTTATGTCCTATGAAGATACTTTTAGGGATTCCCTGTCCAGGATGCGGGTTGACTCATGCCTGTCTGGATATTTTGACATTGCATTGGAAAAAGGCATGGAATTGGAATCCGGCAGGATTTTTGTGGGTACCGTCTATTCTTCTTTTATTGTGGATGCGATATATAAAACAGCATAGAATAAAATATGTATTTGCTTTTTTCTGGTTTACAGTAGGTATGACACTGCTGAATTATGTGATTAATTTTGGGAACATTATTGCAGAGTATAAGGCTTTGTGATAAAATTTCTATAAAAAATATTATATTTTTGTAAAAAACAAATGAGGAGGGGATCTCAATGAGATGCAGTAACTGTGGTGGAGAGAATGAGAGCGGCGTAAATTTTTGCCAGTACTGTGGAGCAAAATTAGAGCAGGAATCAAATTTCTCCCAAAACGATTTTGACAAGGGTCAGGCAGGACAAACAGGATATGATCCAAACTATAGCAATCAAGCAGAATACAGCAATCAAACAGATTATAGTAATAATGGAGGATATTCAGGACAGGCAGGATATTATCAATTAACAGAATCTCAGCTTCCGGAAGAATACAGACCACTTACCATGTGGGGATATTTTGGATATCAGTTATTATTCTGTGTTCCATGTGTAGGATTTATCTTTTTGTTAATTATTGCATTTGGCGGAACAAGAAATGTTAACCTTAAAAACTTTGCACGTTCTTATTTCTGTGTGTGGATTATAGCGGTAGTATTAATTCTTCTGTTCTCAGTAATCGGAGGCGGTTTTGCGACATTATTCAGTCTTGGATATTGATATTATTAAAAGTAGAGGGGATGTCCCCTCTATTTTTCTTCCTCTTGACAGTAATCCTCTTACCTGCTATGATGTCAACAAAGCAATTCTTAAATTCAAATTCAAATATATCTTTTTATTCAAAAATTTTTCCAAGATTGTAAATAATTCAAATTTTAGAAGCTTTTTAATGATTTCAAGCCTAAGACTTCCTCGTTATATGTAAAATTCCGTTAAAAACAGAATAAAACCTCGAAAAAAATGCAAAAAGTGTGAAAGTTTTGTGACCACAAAGTTTGACACATATTGGTTATTTGTTGAAAATTTATTAAAATAGATGACAAATAATGATATTATTATACATTTTTCGCAGGAGGGAAAGGCTATGAACAAAAGATTTGTAAAAAGACTGCTGGTGTTCTTTACCGTGTTATGTATGACAATGGCAATGACAGTGCCGGCACTCGCAGCAGGCAGTGGAACTAATGCCACAACAGATGACCCGGCAAACGGTATTCTTCAGGTAATGCTTGCCTATGTTGATGATGGGGGTAACAGAACTTACTTTAGTGCCGGAACTTGTTTTATGGTTAATGAAGAGTATGTTGTAACCAATAAACATGTATTTGATTTGGACACAACAGATTCTGACGGAGTGACACTTCGTGAGACAATCGTAGAAACAATGGGACTGAAAAGTCTGAAAACAAATGATACTCACTTGAAGTTATATGTATTTGCAAACAGAGATACAAATGTAGAGGCAACTGTAGATGCAAATGCACAGAGTGAAGAGCTTGACTTTGCAGCATTAAAGCTTTCAAGAAAAATTTCCGGAAGACAGTCATTAGTACTTGGCGACAGTGATTCTATTAAACCACAGGATACTGTATTTGCTTTAGGGTATCCGGCAGACTCTATTCAGAATAAAGAATCTAATACAAAAGAAGACGTATCTATCACAGATGGTATTATTTCTAAAGTAACAGTAACAGGAAAAGTCGATGTTATTGAACATACTGCTTCTCTTAATAATGGTAATTCAGGTGGACCGCTTCTTAATGCAGATAATGAAGTAATTGGAATTAACGAATTTATCGTAGGGCAGAAAGGATATTCCATCCAAATCAATCAGATTAAAGAACTGCTTGATACTTATGAAATTGCATACACAGATGGAGCAACAGGAGCTTCCGCTTCCACTTCTAACTCAAATGATGCAGAAGAGACAGAAGAACCAGATGCTTCAACAGAAGAAGAAACTACAGGTGAGGCAGAAGAAGAGAAAGCAACAGAACCGGATGCAGACCTTGTAACAGCACTTCAGAGTGAAATTACAAAAGCTAAAAAGATTGACCAGAAAAATTATACAGAAGAGAGCGCAAAAGTTCTTGATGATACAATTGGTTCTGCTGAAACAGTTGCAGCAAATAAAAAAGCAACAAATGACCAGGTTACAACTGCAACAAATGATTTAAAAACAGCAATTGATAATCTGGAAGAAAAATCCGGACCAAACATGATTATGATTGCAGGTATCGCAGCAGCAGTTGTAGTAGTTATTATTGTAATCGTAGTTATTATTGTAGTATCAAATGGCAAGAAGAAAAAAGCAGCACCGGCTCATAATAATATGCAGCGTCCAAATACACCACCGACCCGCCCACAGCCAGCTCCACAGCAGCAGCCACAGTACAGTCCGGTTGACCAGGGTGATTCCGGAACGACATTATTAAATTCTGGTTCAGGCGAAACCACATTATTAAATGGTGGTGGCGGAAGTGCTTATCTTATCAGAAGAAAAAATGGTGAGAAAATTATGATTACTTCTCAGAACTTTGCAATCGGAAAAGAAAGAAGAAGAGTAAACTATTGTGTTTCTGATAATACATCCGTCAGCAGATACCATGCAATTATTACGAAAAAAGGTTCTGATTATTATGTGGCTGACCAGAAATCAAGTAACTTTACTTATGTAAATGGTGTACAGTTAAGCCCATATCAGGAAACACTGCTTACAGACAGATCCACTCTGAAATTGTCAGATGAAGAATTTGAATTTCATTTATCATAGTTGCTAAATGATTAAGAACAGTGTAGGTGAAAAAGATGGGATTTTTAAGTGTTTTACATAGTGATGTAGGAATAAAAAAGAATACGAATCAAGATTCTGTCTTAATTAAAGTGGCTTCTACAGACTACGGCGAGGTAATGCTTGCCGTGGTCTGTGATGGAATGGGCGGCCTTGCCAAAGGTGAGGTCGCCAGTGCCGCTTTAATTAAGGCTTTTTCAGATTGGTTTGAACAAGAATTTCCAGAAATTTTATACAACAAAAGAACCGAAAATGGAATGGACAGACTGGAACTGGAAAATGAAATGAATCAGCTTGTACTTGAAGTTGGCGAAAGAATCTCCAGATATGGAGAGATGTCTCACGTAGCAATGGGAACAACGGTGGCAGTGCTTCTGATGGCAGAGGGGAAATATCATATCTTAAATGTAGGAGATTCCAGAGTCTATAAACTGAATGAGACTGGATTAAATCAGCTTACAAAAGATCAGACCTTTGTCCAGAAAGAAATGGACCAGGGAAGAATGACTCCTGAAGAAGCAAAAGTACATCCACAGAGAAATGTACTGCTGCAGTGTGTTGGAGCAAGTGAAATTATTATTCCTGAGTTTTCACATGGTGAATACAAAACAGGAGAAGTCTATATGGTTTGTTCCGATGGATTTCGTCACGTCATTGCAAAAGAAGAATTTGAAAAACTTATGGAGCCGAAAAAAATGGATACAGAAAAGGCACTCAAAGATGTTGCCGTTTACTGTACCGAATTAAATAAATCGCGACAGGAGAAAGATAATATTTCAGTCATTCTCCTGAAAGTATGCTAGGGGATAAATGAATGCTGGAAATAGGATCGATTATTGATGGTAAATATAAAATATTAAATAAAATCGGCCAGGGTGGAATGAGCGTCGTTTATCTGGCCATGAATGAAAGAGCAAATAAACAGTGGGCAATTAAAGAAGTCCGAAAAGACGGTGTGAAAGATTATGATGTCGTACGTCAGGGACTGATTGCGGAGACAGACATCTTAAAACGTCTGAATCATCCACATCTGCCAAGTATTATCGATGTCATTGACAGAGATGATACCTTCCTGATTGTTATGGACTACATTGAAGGAAAGTCTCTGGACCACTGGTTGAAAAAGGATGGCGCACAGCCACAGGAAAAGGTAGTGGAATGGGCAAAACAGATTTGCGATGTATTAGGTTATCTTCATTCCAGAAAACCACCGATTATTTATCGTGATTTGAAGCCGGCGAATGTAATGCTGAAACCGGACGGTCAGATTATGATTATCGACTTTGGAACTGCCAGAGAGTTTAAAGAGACAAGTATAGAAGATACTTCTTGTCTTGGAACACAGGGATATGCAGCTCCGGAACAGTATGGCGGTCATGGACAGACCGATGCCAGAACAGATATTTATACACTGGGAGCAACCATGTATCATCTGTTGACAGGACATAATCCAAGTCTTCCACCGTATGAAATGTACCCGATACGAAGATGGAATCCAGCTTTGTCATCAGGTCTTGAAAAAATCGTATTGAAATGTACTCAGAGAAACCCAAATGACCGATATCAAAACTGTGCAGAGCTTATGTATGCACTGGAACATTACGGGGAATTAGATAGTGCATACAGAAGAAAACAATCAATTAAATGGAAATCCTTTGTTGCGTCCTGCGCATTAACTGTTGTGTCATTGGCAGGAAGTATCGGATTTAAAGTAGCAGAATCAAAAACAATTAAGAATAGTTATGATGGATACATCAGCGAAGCAACAAAAGTAACCACGCAGGAAGAGCGTGCAGATTATTATGAAAAAGCAATTAAAATAGATCCAGAACGAGAAGAAGGATATTTAGAATTGCTCGATCTGTTTGTCTATGGTGCGGATAAAAATGAACGTGATTTTAATCGTGACGAAACAGCAGAGATGACAGCAATTCTTGGATATAAAGGAACCGGAAACAGAACAAACGAAAGTTATTTTGAAAGAAATAAAGAAGGATATGACGAGTTTGCTTTCCGTATGGGAGTGTATTACTTCTATTATTATGAAGGAGGCGGAAGCGCAGGAAAATCGATGGCACAGCCGTGGTTTGAAAAAGCACAAAAAGGAACAACCTTAGATGCAGATAAATTACAGCTTGCGGAACGTTTTGCAAAGATTTCCGGATATTATGCTTCTTTAGATTCAAGTGATGAAACAGGATATGGAAGTTCTGCTTCTTATGGTGATTATTGGACAGACCTTACCAATCTTACAGATGGAGATATCAGCAAAGTAGTTAACACTAAGACTGCTGTTGCAATTTACGAAGAACTCATTGCACGTATTAATGAAAATGCAGTTGATTTCAAACGTGCCGGAGTTACCAAAGACCAGATGATGGATAAATTGTCCAACACTAAAACAAGACTTGAAATGCTTCAGAACGAAATTTCACAGAGTGATGAAACCTGGGATGGAGTATTAGATAGTATCAGTGCAGCGGAACATCAGGTAAACGTTGCATTTTCCGGAAGAGACACACAGCCGGAACAGAATCAGGAAGAAGGAGGAAATACGAATGGAAAGCAGTGAAAGACTGATTGAGTTATATCGTATGGGCTTTATTATTTGTCTGTGCCTTGCAGCCGTATTTTTACTGCTGAGTATCTTTTTCTTTTTCAAATTCAGAATCCGTGATGTGTTTGATTTCTTAAGTGGAAGAGCAGAGAAAAAATCGGTTAAGCAGATGGAAGAAAAAAATGCGAAGACAGGAAAGCTTCGTGATGACTATTATGCAGAACCGCTGAGTTCAGAACTCTATAAGACGCCAAGCGGAAAAGTTGTGCCGACGATGTATCCGCAGACAGAACCAATGAATACCGGAACAGAGCCGACACAAGAGACACAGACTAAAATGAGTCAGACTCCGACACAGCCATCATCAAATGGAAGTGAAGAGACGACTTTATTAGGAAGCGGACAAGAAGAAACAACTCTGCTTGGAAATGGTGAAACCGGTACAGAAGAAACCACACTTCTTGGAAACCAGAACCGGAATAAAGAAGAACAGGAAATACCGGGCTATAATGGTGAGACTGCTCTTTTAACTCCAGAGATGGAAAAAGCAATACATAAACAACAAGAAGAGAAAAAGCAGGAAGAGAAAGAAAAAGAAGCCAGACGTAACAAGTTTGAAATTATAAAAGAACAGATAGAAATTCATACAAAGGAAGTAATCTAAAATTTTGATAGAAAAAAATAAGGAAGGAGTGAGAGATATGAAAAATCCAAAAAGAAATCCAGTGGAAAGATTTTGTGCATTACTGCTTGCATTTATTATGGTATTTACACTGGTACTGCCGGATGGGGCATTGAGTGTATCGGCGGCAGGAAATAATTCGGATGAGGCGTCAGGAGAGCCTGAAGCAAGTACCGAGAAAACGACCGATGTTGAGTTTACGATTTTTGAAAAGGTTCCGACAACAGAAAATCCAGATAACAAAGTTGCAATTCAAGGTGCAGATTTGCAGATTAAAGAGGCAGGCACAGACAATGTAGTTGCAAATGGACAATCTGATGCAAACGGAAAAGTGAAAGTTGAAAATCTGACTTATGATACAGAAAAAAGTTATGAATATACTGTATCAAAAGCAGGATATCAATCATTAGAAAACAAATCCGTATCAATTGGAACGGTAAATGAAGTCGAAGTTACATTAGAAATGAGTGACATTAGTTTAGGAGATTTATCAGCTGTAGTATTATCTCCAAATAAAGAAGGTGTTCCTTCTCAGGTTCAAGCAGTTATTAATAACAAAATTGATAATTTTGAGGTTGGAGGAGCAGCGCAGTATAAATGGGAATCTTCCAATCCAGCAGTTGCAGATGTAGATGGAAATGGTTTAATCACTGCTAAAGGAAGAGGAAGTGCAACAATTACTGTATCCAGAAATGGAAAAAGTGCTCAGACAACGATAAAAGTAAAAGAAGTTCCGTCAATGGAATTGAATGTGACTCCGGATAATGGAACAGATGTTAAAAGTGTTACAGCAAAAGCAAGTTTGCCAACAGATGCAACAGGAGGAACGGTTACATTTTCAGTAAACGGTGCCGACAATGTAGTTGATGTGGCAGCAGATGGAACTGCAGAACTGATTTTAAATGGCGCAGTGATGGGCACATTAAATATCAGTGCAGTTTATTCTGGAAATGAACTTTATTATGAAGCCAGTGCAAGTACAAATGGAAGTTATAAACAGAGTAAAGGTATTACTTTAAAAGATGAAAAAAATAGTAGTAACACAACAATTACTTATGGAGTGAATAAAGTACCGGCACTTTCTGTTTTTGATGCGGAAGACAGAGTTGTTACATTTTCATCTGACGATCCGAAGGTGATTGAAGCAACTCCAGAGGGTAAGTTAACTGTAAAAGGAGCAGGAACTGCTAAGATTACTGCGACAGCAGCAGAAAGTGATAATTATATAAAGGCAAGTGCTTCTTATAATATTATAGTTAGTCAAAAACCAATTGGCGAGATTACATTTGATGACTTTGAATGGAATACAACAAGTGCTTCTAAAGTATATGATAGGAGTAAAAAAATTAGCATTACTGGTACTTTAAAAAGCGATAAATTAGTAGGAAATGATCAGATTACAGTTACAGTAAACGCACAATTGAAAAAAGAAGACGTAGGAAATTACTCTGAATTTACTATTACAGATGATGATTCAGATATTAACTTAAAAGGTGCAAATAATTATAAGATAACGACAGACTTTTCAAATAAAAATGTTCAGTTAGCAGAAGGTAAAACAGTTAATATTACTCCAAGACCAGTTTATGTTAAGGTGGCAGTAAAAGAAGGTAAGACAACAAAATTTGCGTACGGAACAATTAAAGCAGATTTACAGAAAGCTGTAGAGGAAAATTATGAAGTGGTACTTGCAGGTAAATATGAAGATGGTAATATACTTGAACCGGATAAAGAGCAGGGACTGCTTTCACCAGCTAAACTTGAATTAAAAAACTATGCAAAAGTAGCATTAAAAGGTTTTAATGATAATAATACTGTGTATTATGTAGGAGATTATACAGCAGAAGTAATTCCTGTTATAACAAACAAAAATGCAGGAAATTATGAAATTAGAGTAGATTCTGAAAATATTGCAAAATACAGTTCAGATCTTACGATTGAAAAAGAAAAAGAAACACAGGCTAGTTTAAATGATTTAGTTAAAATTGTTGGCGCAGATGGAATTTATCAGAATGAGAAAGATGGCTCTGTATATATAAGAGGAAATCAGGCAGTAACATTAAAACTGGAATTCAAAGAAACAAATGCATATTATGACCAGATCTGGGTATCTAAAGGTGAAAAACAGGCTGATGGTCAGGAAATTTATTACGATGCCATTAATAGTGGAATCAGCTTTGATGACAGCAAAGATAAAGAGTACACTTTGAAAGTTTCTTTAAGAAACAGTAAAAATGCAGAGACTGTGACAGACGGCGTTGAATATCAGAAGATAACAGTAGATGCTATCAGTCCGACAGCTGATTTTAAAGACTTAGGAAATGCAGGACAGTTTAATAAAGTACTTCCAAACAACTGGAAAGGCTTTGGAAACTTTTCAAAGGATAAAATAAAAAAATATCTTGTTACTTCTGATGATGCTACCAGTAAAGTAAAGAGTCTTAAAACCTGCAAAATTACAGTGGACAATGATGATGCAGAAGCAATTGTAGAAAAAATTTCAGAAGCAGTTAAAAATGATAGTGTATGGGAAGAAACAAGTAGTGTAGAAACAAGTAGTGTAAAATTCGATAAGGAAGGAAACTATATTGTACTTGCACTTGTAGAAGATAATGTTGGAAATAAAGCGGTTTATGCATCAAATGGTTTGGTGTTTGATTTGACTGCACCAGATGTTTCAGTCGAAATTAATGAACCAAAAGAAAACGATAAAACAGTTAGGTTTACAGTAAAGATAAATGATAAAGATATTACGTCTGGTGTTGATGAAATTAAAGTTATAGCTATGGATTCAAATAAAGAGGTGACTGATGAATACATAGAAACTGTAAAAGTAGCAGGTGGATTTGATAAAGAGAGTAAAATGATTACAGATTCTTATACACTTACTTCAGGAGAAATAAATACAATTGTTGGAAGTGAACAGGATGGAACACTTAAATCAATTCAAGCCCATGCGAATTTTACTGTTAATGGAGAATTGTCTATCAATAAATATCAGTCAGGATATGCAAATGTAAAAGTAATTGTACGTGATAAAGCCGGAAATAGTAAAGATACAATAGTAACAAAAAAGGTAGATGTAGTTGCGCCAAAAGTAAATGTGAAATATGATAAGAATTCTAAAACTTCTTATATTCAGGGTTCAGAACGAACAATGACAATTACTTATACGGAAAGAAACTTTATTGAAGATAAATTGACATTTGATGTTTCGATTAATGGTGAAAAAAAAGATAATGTTAAATTAGCAGATATTGACCAAAGAATTTCAGTAGCTACAGGAACTTCTGAAAAGGCGGATGAACATGTTTATACGCTTACCTTTAAGGGTGATGGGGCATATCAAGTAACTCCACATATAGAGGATGCTGCAGGAAATACGAATGATGGTGTTATATATGCAGATAAGAAATCGGAAGCCAATGGGTTGTTTGTTTTGGATGGCACAGCGCCAAAAGTAAATGTAAAGTATTCACCAGAACCAGAAGAAAGTGTCAGAGAAAACGAGTATTTTAATTTAGAAAGAAAAATGACACTTACTATTACAGAACGTAATTTTGATAAGAGCACATTGAAATTTAAACTAGTATCTGATGGTGAAACAGTGGAAGCAGATAATAAATCTGATACTGAAAAAGAAAAAGTTTTAACAATAAAAGACCTTACAGAAAAAGGTTTAGTCATAAAGAAAACAGAAGATAAAGAAGCAGAAGTTAATGAGGAAAAACGTACTGATGCCAGAAAAATAGTTTATGAAATTGAATTTAATAATGATGGTTTTTATCAGTTAATTCCTTATTTAACAGACCTTGCTGGAAATGAATATGAGGGTTCAACTGAAAGTGAAATAACAAAATATCAAGAATTCTGCATAGATAAGAAAGTACCTGAAGTAACCATTAAATATAATGATAAAAAAGATAATCTGCATAATGATAAATATTTTAATCAGAAGAGAACTGCAACAGTAACTATTAAAGAGCGTAATTTTAATGCGGATGATTTAGAGTTCACTTTAACCAGAGATGGAAAAGAGCAAAAATATAAGGGATTTTATGCATTAAAAGATGCAATGGCGGATGACTGTGTTGTTGAAGAAATTACAGACAGTGAAGAAAAAACTGCAAAACAAAAGCATACAGATGAAAGAATACATACATTTTCTATCACATTTGGTAAAGAGGATGATGATCATGACTATAAAATTTCTGTAAAGGCAATGGATCTTGCTGGTAATAGTAATAATGCAGTTAAAGATGAGAACATAGGGGCTGAGACGGTTGCAACAGGAAAAGAGTTTACTGTTGATATGCGGGCACCAGTTTTAGAGGTTAAATATTTTACATACAAAGATAAAGAGGGCAAAGAAGGCAGAAATGAGATTACAAAAGACATTGAAAAAACTAAATATGAAAAAAAACCTTTTTACAAAAATGCCCCGATTGATATGGAGATAAGCATTACAGAGCGTAATTTTGACAAGGAATCTTTAAAACTTGATTATACTGCTATTGATGCTTTAGAAAAAACAATCGAAGACGCAAAGGCAACCTCTAGTGAGTGGGATAAAAAAACAAAAACTTTTAAATTTGATAAGGAAGCCAACTACACATTAAATAGTATTGAATATACAGACCTTGCAGGTAATTCACTGAAAGTAGCTGGGCAATATTATTTTACAGTGGATAAGACTGCACCGACAGGAAAAATTATAATGTCAAGTGATACCAACGAACCTGGTATCAAGAAGCAAATGAGTAGCACTACTTTGTTTGAAGAATTTAAAAATTTTATATTTGGTCTTTTTTCTAATAACAAGATTGATCTTACAATGGAAGGCGAAGATACGATTTCTTCTGTAGATGAGATAAAATATTATCTTGACGAAGGAGCTACAGGTATTATTACAAATTTGGAAGAACTAAATAAAAATCCATGGACATTATATACGGCTCCTCTTTCTTTTAATAAAGAGAACTCAAGGTTTGTTCCATATTTGTATTTAAAAGACAAAGCTGGAAATGAAACCTACATAACATCCAATGGTGTAATCTATGATACTGCTAAACCAAATGCACCCCAAATTACAATTACAACAAAAGAGCCAGTATTAGCAGGAGTGAGTGACTCAGGAATTGAAATTTTTAATTCAGATGTAGATTTTAATATTTCGGTTAAAGATCCAGAAGTAAATGGAACTTATTCAGGTCTTGCAAGTGTTTCTTATAAAATTATAAATAATGGAACAGTAACGCAAAAAGGAAGTTTTGATGAGGAATTAAAGCCTGCTTCTATGATGATACAATCTATTGAGAATAAAGAAGTGAAAGTAGAAGCTTCCCAAAATAACAGTAATGATATTGTGATTGAAGTAACTGCTACAGATAACGCAGGAAACACTACAACAGAAAAAAAACAAATTGCTATTGATATCACCCCGCCAGAAATTACAGTTTTCTATGACAACAACGATGTCGCAAATGGTAAATACTTCAAAGCAAATCGTACTATGACAGTTGAGTACAAAGAAAGAAACTTTGATGAAAGAAAACTTACATTTGATGTATCAACAAATGGTAAATCGCAAACAGTTTCATTAAGTCAATTGAAAAATGGTGAGGTTAATGGAATTAAAGTAATATCAGGTCCTGAAGACAGTGAAAAAACGAAAAAATTTGAAACCTATACAGATAACCGAACTAATACTTATAAAATTCTCTTTAATGCCGGTGGCAATAACGGAGACATAGATTACTATATTGTTCCGCACATAATCGATAAAGCTAATAATAAGCAGAATAAAGAGACACAGTATAAAGCTGGTACAGAAGCTAAAACAGAATTCACTATCGACAAAAAAGCTCCAGTCATTTCCATGGCTTACAGTGCAGAGGGTGAGACAATCAACCCAGGCGGAAATGAAGTTTCCAGAGTTTACAGAAACAAAACAATTACAGCGACAGCTACGATTGAAGAACGTAACTTCTCCAATAGTAATAGTTTTTCAGAAGATCCGAAACAAATGAACCTCACCTACGAAGCCCTGAATTTCCAAGGCTCTAAGGTCAACACCGAGAACTACACAGGCACAGCAAACACAAGAGGTGAATGGAGTACTAACGTTTACACCAGAACAAAAACCTTCACATTCTCTCAAGATGCCAACTACACCTTAGGTCTTGTTTACAGAGACCTTGCCGGTAACGAAGCAGTCTACGATACACGTTACTTCACAGTAGATAAAACCGCTCCAACCGGAAGCATGACCATCGAGGATAACAGTGGAACAGCGAAGACTTGGATTCAGTGGATTCAGCAGGTATTCTTCGATATCTTCACGCAGAGTCAGAAGGGTGTATCCATGACAAGTGCGGATGAAACAGCAGGTGTAGCAAGTACACAGTACTACAAGTATCATCCGGATTCAGAGAGCCGTCATACCTTTGATGGTTTATCGACACAGAACTTAGATTCTATCAGCAGCTGGTCTGATGGATACAGTACATCTGTTAATGCAGATGAACAGGTTATTGTATATGAAAAGATTACAGACCGTGCAGGAAATGTAACTTATATTAATAACCAGGAAGGTGTTATTGCAGATAATACTTCACCGACTGCACCGGAAATTAAGATTACGGCAGCAGAACCTGCTCAGGGAATTTACAATGCAAGTGTTCCATTTACAATTGATGTAACAGACCCTGAAAATGGTGGAACTTATGCCGGATTAAAAGAAGTTTCTTATGAAATTACAAACAACGGCAAAGTAACACAGAGTGGTAACTATAACAGTGATTTATCTGACCCGACAGCGAGAGTACATAACATTCATCGTTCTGAAACAGTAAATGCAGAACTCAATAACAGCAACCATGTAACAATCAAGGTAAAAGCTGTAGACTATGCAGGAAATCAGTCAGAGGCAACTAAGGATTTGAAGATTGATATCACACATCCGGAAGTTACAATCACATTTGACTTAAATAATCCGCTGAATGGCAAGTATTATAAGACAACAAGAACAGCTACCATTTCTGTAAAAGAACGTAACTTTGATACTAACGCAGTTGATTTGAAGATTACGAATACAGACGGAACAATGCCTTCTGTAAGTGGATGGAGTATCAGTTCTCAAGCTGGTGAATCCGATGATGCAATTAATACCTGTCGTGTTGAGTTTTCAGCAGATGGTGATTACAACATGACAATGCAGTGTAAAGACCAGGCAGGAAATGAATCAAATACAGTAAAAGTGGATGAGTTTACCATTGATAAAACCATTCCGGTTATTTCTGTATCTTATGATAATAATTCCGCAGCGACACCGGGATATTACAATGCAAATAGAACAGCAACGATTACAATTAAAGAGCATAACTTTAATGCAGCAGAAGTTAATTCACAGATTACAGCGGCTCTTCAGGGAAGTGGTATTTCCGCACCGGGCGTTGGAGGCTGGAGTAACAGTGGAGATACTCATACCGCAAGTGTTACATTCTCAGATGATGGAGATTATACCTTTGATATTGACTATACAGACCTTGCCGGAAATGCAGCAGCAGATTATACACAGGACAGTTTCACTGTGGATAAGACAAAACCGGAAGTAGAGTTCTTTGATATCGAAGATAAATCAGCAAACAATGGAGTTGTAGCACCAGGTGTGAAGTATAGTGATGTGAACTATCTTGAAAGTGGCGTAGAGATTAAGATTGAGGGTGCAGAGCATGAATCTAAAGAACTCACCGGAAGCCGTTCCAGTATCGCAAACGGTGAAAGTATTAAGATGAATGACTTTGAGTATACACAGGATAATGATGATGTTTACACAATGACCGCAGTAATCTCAGACAAAGCAGGAAACAAGACAGAGAAGAAGATTATGTTCTCTGTAAACAGATTTGGTTCGAACTACTCATTCTCAGATACAACAAAAGAATTTCTTGATGAGGTATATTCTAATTCAGCAAAAGACCTTGTTATCACAGAAACCAATGTCGATTCACTGGTATTTAACGGAATTTCTTACAGTCTGGATAATAAGACAACAGAACTGAAACAGGGAACAGATTATACCGTGAAAGAAACCGGAGGCGAAGGTTCCTGGAAACAGTATACTTACACAATTAAGAAAGAGAACTTTGAAAAAGAAGGACGTTACAGTGTAACAATTGATTCAGAGGATAAGGCAACAAATACAATGAATAACAAAGTAAAAGAACGTAACATTAACTTTGTTATTGATAAGACTCCTCCAACTGTTGTTATCACAGGTATTGAGGAATCCAGCTATCGTGCAGACAGCAGAGATATGTCAGTCAATGTATCCGATAATACCGCTGTAAAACGTCTCGACATCATGGTAGACGGAAAATCTGTAGCAACCTATAGTCAGGAAGATGTAAAAGAAGCAGGAGGCAAAATTGTTTATACATTGAACAGCTCAAACAGCAAACAGAAAGTAAAAGCTGTTGCGGTTGATATGGCAGACAATGAAGCAAATTCTGACAATCATAATATCCTGATTACAACCAATCTGTTTATTCAGTATATTAATAATAAACCTCTTTTCATAGGTTCTATTATAGCGTTAGTGCTGATTGCAGGTGGTGCAATTTACTTCTTTGTATTTAGAAGAAAAAAATCTGAAGATGCAGCAGATGCAAATTAATTAGAAAGGATGGCTGTCTGAATAGAAATATTTGGGCAGCCAACTTTTTAACCGGAGTATGTATTTTGGGCGTCTGTCTTAAAGAATTTAAGGCAGGCTCCGAGAGTACATCAAAGAAATTTTAAGAAGATAAAAGAGGATTTGGCGGGGAGGTGATTTGATATGCTTCAAAATGGAGAAATACTTGGCGGGATGTATCAGGTCATTGGTGAAATTGGTAAAGGTGGTTCTGGAATTATTTACCTGGGATATCACTTACGACTTCAAAAGCAGATTGTGATTAAGAAGATTAAAGATATCAATGTCGGACAGATTAACACCAGAATAGAAGCGGATATTTTAAAGAAACTTCATCATAGATATCTTCCGCAAGTGTATGATTTTTTAGAGATGCAGGATGGAATCTATACCATTATTGATTATATTCCGGGGCATGATTTGAGTTATTATCTGGGGCGAAACTATAATTTTCCGGAAGAAACAATTTTAAAGTGGATGCATCAGATGTGTGAAGTGTTGGAGTATCTTCATTCTCAGAAACCACCGATTCTTCATAGCGATATCAAACCGGGAAATATTATGGTTACAGAAAATGATGATATTTGTCTGATTGATTTTAATGTTTCTTTGGATGGTGAAGTATCAAAGGAGCTTCAGGGGTTGAGCAGAAGTTATGCCGCTCCGGAACAGTTTCAATATGCTTTGGATAGAATGTATGGAAAACACAGCAAAATAGTATTAGATGCACGGATGGATATTTATAGTATGGGGGCTGTGTTCTATCGACTGATGACGGGGTGGACGCCAGATGCAGAATCAGGAATGCCATATTCTATTATGGAGATGAATCTTCCCTACAATAATGGAATCAAAGCAGTGATAAACAGGGCAACGGCATGGGAACCATCACATAGATTTCAGTCAGCAAAGCAAATGAGAAAGGCTTTGGACAATGTGGAAAGAATGGACCCACAGTACAAGGCATTAACGAATCTGCAGATTCTTACAGCTTTTGGAAGTGGTTTGTTGATGCTTTTTGGTATCTTTTTAATCTTGTTTGGAACAATGTCAAATAAAAAAGAAAAATGGCAGGAAGCTTATGATTCTTTTTATGAAATTACAGAATCCGGCACAGATTCCGAGGTTGTCACAGAGGGAATTGATTTGCTTAATAATGGTTCCGTACAGGGGGCACTAAAAAAATATCCGGAGAAAAAGGCGGAGATTCTTCATGCAATCGGGGATAGTTATTTCAGACAAAAGCAGTATGAAGATGCAATCGATTATTATAAAGAGGCACTTGATACAGGAGAAGTCCAGGAAAATTATTTAAGAGATTATATGATGGCGCTGGCAAGAAGCGGGCAAAATGTAGAACAGTCAGTGATTGAAATAGAATATCCGGAAGCAGCCTATATGGAGCGGGCAGATGTGGAGTTGATAGAGGCGCAGACAAAGTATACACAGGGTGAGTTTGAGGAAGCGTTAATAAAGTGTGAAGATGCATTAGCACAAAGTACGGATATAGAAGTCAGCAGTCTGATTTGTGTCTTAGAGTCAGAAATCTATACGGAGCAGGAAGAGTATACGAAGGCGGCAGATTCAGCAATACGAGTCACCAAATTTGATTCATCCAAAGATGCCAGGAGACGAGCAGGAAGTCTTGCTTTTGAAGCGGGAAATCACTTAGAAGATACGAAAGAAAAAAATGGGTGGTATGAGAAAGCCAGGAAGTATTATGAAACGCTTTGTCAGGATGAGACGTGTTCGTATGAAGATGAAATGAATTACGCACTGGTACTTCAGGCTCTGGAGCAGTATTCGGACAGCAATGTCTGTTTAAGAAAGATGAGAGAAGAATATCCGGATGATTATAAGGTACTGATGTGGATGTGCTATAACTATCTGGGAATCGGAAATCAAAATGGCAGTATGGCTGAGGTGGAATCTGATTTGAATTTTGCATATAGTTCCTGTAAATATTTATATTCTCAAGATGAAAGCATGACAGGTGGTTCAGATGAGGATATGGAAAAATTAAATGAGTTGATGAAGCAGTTGGAAGAATAATAAAAATACAGGAGGAAGTTATGGCAGGAAACGTTATGATAGTTGCAGGCAGCATACTGATAGTCGTAGCAATCAGTGTTATGGTTGGTGTGAATATAGTGTTATCACGAAAAAAAAGGCGGATAAAGGAACAGATTTATTCCATGTATGAGTAAAGAACAAAGAAAATAAAAGAATGAGGGAGGACAGCAAATGAAGAAAAAAGGTTATATCCTATTGAGCGTGATTTGTGCAGTTGTTTTAATTGCAACAGGAATTATTCTGGGTGTAGTTATGAAAAAGCAGTCAAATAAAAAAACATATACGGCTTCGATTAAAACAGCGGAAAAATATCTGGAAGCGGGTGATTATACACAGGCGGTTGTAGCATATAAAACTGCAATCGAAAAAATGCCGGAAAAAGAAACTGGTTATGTAGGACTTGCAAATACCTATCTGGAACAGGGGGATACTTCTTCTGCAAAAATTATCTTGAAAAAAGGTTATCTGGTCACAAACTCTTCCAAAATTCAATATATGTTGAATGGAATCGAAGATGGAAGTCTGCTTGTGAACAATCTGAAAGAAACACCTAAGAAAGAAACGCTCCAAAAGAGTGGAGAATTATCATTTAATCAAAATTTTTTCCAAAAGTTAGAGAGTTTTACCTATCAGGATTATGAAAGAGAATATGGTGGACTTCCGGAAATTGTAAAAGTAAAAAATGGAGAAGTTGAAGTGGTACATAAAAATCTTTCTGCAACTTGTTTTTATGCAAATACCTCAGAACATGGAGATGTAGTTGATACAAAAACTGATACACCGGATAAAACCGGTATGCCGGAAAAAATTGTAGTGGATGATATTTCTTTATTATTCAAGAATTTTACAGGAGAAATTACAATTGATGAACTTCAGAATATTTGTGGCTCTAAAGTAGATATTGTGAATAAAAAAGAGCGCAGTTATGTAGAATTTGAGTCTGGAAGTGCTTTGATTCGAATTGAAAGCGATGAAAATGGAACAATTTCCTCATCTACGGCATGGAATGAGATTATCCTTACAAATGCGAATAAAAACCGGACAGCTAAGAAAAGTGTATTTTCTGGAATTGTATTAAATGCAATGACAAGTGAGGGTGTAGAGGCTGCAAATATTAGTTTAGAAGCGCAGGGAGATTCCAGTCATTCAGCGAATATAAAGACGGAAATGGATGGTTCATTTTCAATTGAATTAGAAGCGGATACCTATAATATTACTATCAGTGCAGAAGATTATGAAGAGGAAACGTTTGAATTTACAATAGAAGAAAATAGTAACTACAGTGGAGAGCAGTTTACGATTTCACCAAGTCTGGCAAGTGGAAGTGCACGTATCGTGCTTGAATGGGGAGATTATCCGGAAGATTTGGATTCTTACTTGATAGGTACGACGGACGATGGAACAGAAGTGGATGTTAGTTTCCACAATGACCAATGTACAAAAAATGGAGAAGTAATTGCAGAATTAGACGTAGATGAAATGGATGGTCATGGACCGGAAACGATTACCTTAAATAATTTAAACGGAACGTATCGGTATTTAGTAGATGATTTTACAGAATCAGGCAAATTGCAAGAGTATGGTGCGACTGTAAAAGTCTATATTTCAGGTAAGAGTCAGCCGGAAGTGATTACGATAGCTCCAGATGCAGGTGTAAAAAACGTTTGGGAAGTATTTGAACTTGACCATGGGAAACTTAATATTTTGAATCGTGCAGCAGTAGAGGATTATGAATAAAGAGGCTTAGTTTATGTGGATGGTATTGGTTATGCTGATTATTGCACTGGCATTATCAGGGATTTTTCTGTGGATAAAATACAGCATAAAAAAATCAGAGGAAAAGAAATATTATGATGCGGCAGCGAGGATGATTAAAGAAAATTGTCTGAATAAAATCATACAAAACCGTGGGCAGAGAAGGCAGACAGTGACAGATAAATTAATGATTTATATCAGCATATCAGGAAAGTCCAGACAGGGATTTGTATTTGACCCGGAGAATGGGATTCGTATTGGAAGAAACATTGAGGAAAATGAAATCTGTATTCGAGATGCACTTGTTTCAAGCAGTCATTGTAATATCTACCTGTATCAGGGGCAGCCGATTATACAGGATTTTAATTCAGCAAATGGAACATTTATCAAGAGAGGATTATTCGATAAACATCCGGTTGATGGATGGGAATATATCTATTCGGGAGATACGCTGTTGATAGGGGATACGAGGATACAGATTAAGTTTTTCTTATTTGATATGATGAGATTATAAAAGCAGGAGGACGACAGAGGTGATATTGTTAATTTACAATCAGAAAATGTGCAGGGAGATTCTTTTGCCTAATCTTCGAGATTCTGATTATGCGATAAGCATATCTGGAAAAGCATATGGATTACGACAGGATATCCGACTGCTTTTGGAGATTACGGGGGTTACCTGGAAAATAAAAGCAGATGAAACTTATCAGTTGCGAAAATCGGGAATATTTTGTGAAAATGTGGTTCTTGAAGAACATGAAAAGCTTGTAATCAGGACAAAACGAGGAGAAGAGCTGGAGTTGATTGTGGCAGATTCGGGATTGGGCTTTTTGACGTTAGGAAAATATGATTTTCGTCAGATGAGTCAGATTTCAATCGGAGCTGCGCCGCAAAACGAAATTTGTTATGAGTTTGAAAATTTGATTTCCTCTTATCACGCAGAATTTCAGAGACATTCGGACGGCTGGTATGTGGTGGATAAAAGTTCAAATGGAGTTTTTGGAAAGAATGGAAGAATCGGTGGAACCTACAGACTTAATTTTGGAGAGCATCTTAATTTATTTGGACTTCATATTATTTTTCTTGGAACGATGCTTGCTGTTGGTACCTATTATGGTGAATTGAAAATCGATCAGGAGCGATTAAAGCGATACGATTTTAAGAATCAGGAAAATAATATACCGTCAAACAAAACGGATACGGAAGAAACGGATACCTATTTTAATCGTTCTCCCAGAGATTTTTCCTCTTTGTATACGGATCCGGTTGAGATAGAGGGACCTCCTGCCAGAAAAGCAGCAAAACAAAAGCCCTGGTTTTTAGTTGTGGGACCATCATTTACAATGGCAATTCCAATGCTTTTAGGGTGCGGTCTTGCAATCTGGGGTTCCGGAATGAGAGGAATGGCATCGGGAGCTTTTATGTATACTGGTTTGATTACGGCAGTTGGTTCTTCCGGACTTGGTGCTTTTTGGGCGGTAACAAATCTGAAATATGCAAAACAGGAAGAAAGCAGTGAAGAAGAAAGGCGTTTCAATGCCTATAGCAATTATTTAATTGATATTACAGAAACAATTGAAAAAAAGTATAAATACAATGCAGACATCATGCGGAAAATGTATCCGGAAGCGCAGACTTGTGCCGGATATGACAGTTCTAATATTCATCTTTGGAATCGAAATTACACGCATGAAGATTTTCTCTTTCACAGACTTGGGATTGGAGAACTTCCATTTCAGGTGAAAATTGATGTTCCGAAAGAAAAATTTACAATGGATACGGATACTTTGATTGAAAAACCACAGATGATACAGAAGCAATTTGAAACTTTATATCAGGTTCCGGTAGGAATTTCTCTTTTGAAAAAACAGTTGATTGGTTTAATTGGAGGAGAAAATAAAAGAGGAGCGATTGAAATCATGCATTCCATTGTTGCGGAAATAGCGGCTTCTCACTGTTATACAGATGTAAAATTTGTTTTTCTTTATGATGAGGAAGAAGACGATAAAAAAGTATGGGAATCTATGAAATGGTTTCCTCATGTGTGGTCAGAAGACCGGCAGATGCGATATATGGCAGCAGATGAAGTAGAAAGAAGAGATGTCTTGTTTGCATTATCCAATATTTTAAGGGCAAGGATACAAGATATTGATAATCGGAAAAAAAGAGCAATTCCAAAACCATATTATCTGATTTTTGTTTCAAATCCAGCACTCTTAGAGGGAGAACTTCTGGCGAGATATATTTATGAACCGGTACCGGATTATGGAATTACGACATTTTTAATGGCGCAGACAGTCTCACAGCTTCCGAATACCTGTGAAGAAATGATACAAAGTGATAAGACATTTGAAGGATATTATAATCTTCAGGAAGGTCCGATGCAGAGAAAACCGATTCGTTTAGACCGTGTTTCCAATGACAGTCTGGAGCAAATGGGGCGCAGGCTGTCTGGAATTAAGGTAAATGAAATAGAAACAACAAGTGAGATTCCTCAGAGTCTGGATTTCTTTTCAATGTATGGAGTGCGAAAGCTGGATGACTTTATGGTGGAAGAGCGTTGGAAGAAAAACAGAACTTATAACAGTATGAAAGCATTAATTGGAAAGAAATCCGGAAATGCAGACTGTTATCTGGATATTCATGAAAAGTATCATGGACCGCATGGTTTGATTGCAGGAACTACAGGTTCTGGTAAGAGTGAAACTTTACAGACTTATATTCTTTCGCTGGCATTGAATTTCAGCCCGGAAGATGTATCATTTTTCATCATTGACTTTAAAGGTGGAGGAATGGCTAACTTGTTTGATGGTCTTCCTCATATGGCAGGACAGATTTCAAACCTTTCAGGAAATCAAATACGAAGAGCAATGATTTCGATTAAGAGTGAGAATCTGCGCCGTCAGAGAATTTTTACGGAAAATGGTGTAAACAATATTAATCTTTATACCAGATTGTATAAAAATAAAGAAGCACAAGAGCCGGTTCCACATTTATTTATTATTATTGATGAATTTGCAGAACTCAAAAAAGAGGAACCGGACTTCATGCGTGAGTTAATTAGTGTAGCTCAGGTAGGACGAAGTCTGGGAGTGCATTTGATTTTGGCAACACAGAAGCCGAGCGGAACTGTAGATGATAACATCTGGAGTAATTCAAGATTCCGATTGTGTCTGCGTGTACAGGACAGGCAGGATAGTAATGATATGCTTCATAAGCCAGATGCTGCATTTATCACACAGACAGGGCGTGGTTATCTTCAGGTGGGCAGTGATGAAATTTATGAATTATTCCAGTCCGGATGGAGTGGTGCACCTTATGAAGAGAGTGAGGATGGCGCAGATGTATCGGTATCCATGCTTACCAGAACGGGAAAAGAGGCACTTGCTGCAAGTCGTCTTAGACGTTTAAGAAAAGAAGTTAATAAAAGGGATACGCAGGAAAAGACGCAGCTTTCGGCAATTGTAGAATATTTAAAATTAAAAGCAGAAGAACTGGGTTATCAAAATGCAAGGCAGCTTTGGATGCCGGTTTTAGAGAAAAATATTGTGTTATCAGAACTGGAAACAGCAGATAGATCAGCTTTGGATAAAGGTGAGAAATGGAGTCTCGATGCGGTAGTTGGTTTATATGATGATCCGCAGAATCAGCAGCAGAAGCCTCTTTTAGTTGATTTTGCCCAGAATGGAAATCTTGCGGTATGTGGTTCTGTTGTGACAGGAAAAAGTATCTTTATGCAGACGATGCTGTATTCACTGTTTCAAAAATATAATCCGGATCAATTGCAGTGTTATATATTGGATTTCAGCAGTCATTTAATGACTCCGTTTGAATCAGCACCGAATACAGGTGGAATTGTATATGACAATCAGGAAGACCGGCTTGGCAAATTTATGCATCTTCTTGAGAAAATGATGGAAGAGCGAAAGAAGCTGTTTGAGGGAGGAAACTATGCACAGTATGTTCGGGCTTATGGACAGAAAATTCCGGCAATTCTTGTAGTGATTGACAATTTTGGAGGTTTTCGTGAGAAGACACGGATGAAATATGATGATATTATTCTCAAATATGTAAGAGAAGGTACCGGATATGGAATGTATCTGGCAGTTACGGCAGCAGGATATGGAATGGCGGAGATACCGGGAAGAATTGCAGATAATATACGGACTCCAATCTGCCTGGAACAAAGTGATAGATTCCGGTATATGGAAATTTTAAGAACAACAAAACTTCCGGTGTTTCCGGAAGCCGGAATACCGGGGCGTGGACTGGCAGAAGTAGACGGAAAGATGTTGGAATTTCAAACTGCATTATCGGTTCAGGCAGATGATGATTTTGGAAGAGGCAGGATTTTGGAACAATTCAGCAAAGAAAAATCAGTTAAGTGGACTGGAAAAAGACCACTTCCAATACCTGAAATTCCGGAAAATCCAATTCTTGGTCAGTTGGAAAAAATGGAGAATTATTCAAAACTGGCAGAGGGAAGAAATCATATTCCATTTGCTTATGAATTAGAAACAGCAGAAGTATTTAGCGTAGGACTTAGAGAAACCTATTGTTATACAATATCAGGACGTGCACATACAGGAAAAACAAATGTATTAAAACTCTTAATGTATGGAGCACAGAAAGCGGGCGGAAAGCTATGTGTAATTGAACCGGGACAGACCGAACTAAAGAAAACAGCACAGGAATGTGGAGCGCAATATCTTACAGATACCAAGATGGTATTTGAATATTTTAAAGAACTGACACCGACGTTTGTAGCAAGGAACAAGAAAAAACGGGCATTGATAGAGGAAGGGGCAGATGAAGAAAGAATTTACAGAGAAATGTATTCAGAAACTCCGGTCTATATCTTTTTAAGTGATTTGAAAGAGTTCTTTAAATTGATTTACAGTGCTGATGCAGAAGTCGGAAACATGTCTGGATTTATGGAGACAATTATGGCAAAGGGACCGCTTCACAGAATTTATTTCTTTGGATGCCTGAAAGTAGAAGATGCAATATCTTTGATGTCTTATAAAGCATATCAATCTTATATTTCTTATAAAAAGGGAATCCATTTAGGTGGAAATTTAAGTACGCAGAAAATATTTAATTTCCAGAATATACCTTATGCAGAGCTTTCCAAAGCAATGAAAAAAGGGTTTGCTTATGCGGCGGATGAAGAAGATGAAACAATAGGAATCCAGATCGTTGTACCTCTTGCAAGGAGGGAAAACATTTGATTGGAATGTTGATTTCATCAATGTCAGAGAAAGAAACCGGATATATCTGTGTGCGGGCAAAAGATATGATGGGAAGTATGAGCGATGAAATGCTTGAAATACATAAATGCCAGACGATAGAGATGCTGAAAGTGCTTGTTGAGTCTGGTGAGAAAGCAGATTTAGCCTGTATTGATATTACAATTCCAGAAGCATTAGAACTTACTAAATTATTTAGAAGTAAAAATGAAACGGCATATATCATATTGATTGCAAGCCTTAAAATTTCTCCGGTTACTTATATGAAGCCGTCTATTCGTGCTGAATCCTTGATTTTAAAACCGTTTCAGTCACAACAGGTAGATATGGCAGTGAAAGAAGCAATTCAGGAAGTGCTTAAAAAGTATCAGAATCCAGATATAGATAAGGTGTTTGTTGTAGATAATCAAGAAGGCAGAGTTTTAATTGAATACAGTGCAATTTATTTCTTTGAAGCAAGAAATAAAAAAATCTATTTGAATACAGGAGCAAGAGAGTATGGATTTTACAGCACAATCGAGCAGCTTCAAGAGGAATTAGGGGAACAGTTTATCAGATGTCATAGAGGATTTCTTGTAAACCAGAAAAAGATTGAACGAGTTGTGTTTGCAAAAAATTTGATTGTCTTGACAGATGGATATGAAATTCCGGTATCACGTACGTATAAATCAATTTTAAAAGAATTTCGTACGAGTGTTTGATAAAGAGGAGAAAAATGTCTGAATATGAGTATGCAGAAAGTGGAGTTTTGCTGACTTTTCGGGAGCTTACTTTGCTTCTTCAAAGTGTGGGAGTAAGATACATAAACGGTTTTTGTCTGTCGGAGTCTGAAATTTCCGATGAAGAAGTAATTCAACTGATAGGAAGTCTGGTTCGAAAAGGGATTCTAAAGACTTCTGATACAGAATTTTATATGGAAGATATGGTTGAAAAAATGATTCGCTGTATTGGGTGGCCTGATGAAGATTATGAAATCGAACAGGAAAATGGACAGATTTATTGTTATGAAAAAGAAGAATATGCATTGGTTACAAAAATCTATCCGGTGAGAGAGAAAACTCTGGAACTTATTTTATATAGTAAAGAAGAGTTTCAACAGAAAATCAGAAAGGAGGAAATTTTGTGATACTGGTGGATGTTGAAGTGCCTGTGATGGGAAAGACTTATGATGTTCAAATTGATGAAACTGTTCCGGTAAAAGAGATTGCAGGGCAGATAAGAGATATGATTTGTCTGCAGGAACAATGTGGAATCTTGGGCGGGCAGGAAAATCTGACTTTATGGGATGTTCAAAGGCAGCAATGTCTGATGGGAGAACATACAGCAAAAGAATATGAAATTACAACCGGGACAAGGCTTATGTTGGTATAAACATGGTTATTGGTCAGAAAATCGTGTCATTCGTCAGAGATGTGTAACAAAAATAGAAATCAGTGATAGGATAACATTAACAACAACAAAGAGAAAAAAATAAGAAAAATTGGAGGTAGAAACATGGGACAGATGGTAATTGGAACCACAGAATTAAAAAATAAAATTGAAGAGCTTCGTGCATTAAATACCCAGTTTAAAAGTGCAGTAAGCGAGTTGGAAAATACAGAAGGTGCTTTAAATGGAATGTGGGAAGGCGATGCAAAAAATACTTTTCATAACGCATTTATGAGTGATAAACAGCAGATGGATAATTTCTATTCCACAATTGAGTTATATGCACAGAAGCTGGAAGTGATTCTTGCAAAATATGTGCAGGGAGAGCAGAAAAATATTGAGATTGCAAATCAGAGAAAGTACAAATAAATTTTGAAGACCAACATTGAGAGTACATATAAAAAATAGGAGGAACTATTATGGATGGAATGATTAAAGTATCACCGGAATTATTAATTTCAACAGCAGGAGAATTTTCAAATCAGGGAACAACAATAAATACACTGACAGGAGAAATGTTGCAGCTTGCAACAGGGCTTGCTTCTGCATGGCAGGGAGACGGAGCAACTGCTTATATCACAAAATTTAAGGGATTAGAAAATTCAATTCAGCTTATGGTTCGCATGATTCAGGAGCATGCAACTGATTTGGAAGAAATGGCAAAAGTATATCAGGAAAGTGATAAAGCTGCAGCGGACGAAGCAAGTGGTCTTGTTACTGATGTAATTCAATAATGAAATAATGATAAAGGCTCAGAGGAGAAGAAAAAGTGATTAGAATTGAAATAGAAACGATGAAAACTGCTGTCTCTGAGTTACAAAGAAAAAGAGCCATTCTCTCGAATATAAAAGAGAGAATGGCTAAACTGGCTTATGCAGTCAGTCAGCAATCTTACGTGGAAGAAACGGTATGTGAGTTAAGAAAACTGAAAAAGCGGATGGGAGAAATTGAAGAAAATCTGAGAGATTTACAAGAAGCTCTTGAAGAAATTTGTATTTTGATAGAAAAAACAGAAGAAAAAGTGGTTTCATATTATGAAGAAGAACAACAGAAACCTCAATTTACAAGATTTACAATTCGATATAATCAAGAGTTGCTGTTAAATCCGCATATACAGGAACTTGCACCTATCAGGCTCAAAAATGAAGGGGAAGCAGATGAGTAAAGTAATAGAAATTGATACAAATGCATTAAATTCAGATAAGAGCAGTATGTCAGAAGAATTGCAGCAGATACAAAATGAATTGAAGTCACTCCAGGACGAAATGGAGACAATGAATAGCTGGTTTACCGGACCGGCAGCTGCAGCGTATCAAAGTCATATGGAAGAAGAAATTGAAAACGCAATGAGTGTATGTACTTATCTTACAGAGTATATGAATTGCATAGAACAGGCTTCAAGAGCTTATACAGAGTGTGAACAATCAGTTGCAGGTGTGGTAAACAGAATCAGAATTTAAGGAGAGAAGCAAATGAGCGATGTTCAGGATATTTTGATTAAAGTAGAGCCAGAGAAACTGGAAGCGTTAGCCGGAAGAGTAAATTCAAAAATTGAGGCAATCAGGGGACGGTTTGAGCGAATTGAATCAGAGGTAAATAACTCGAATCATTACTGGAAAGGCGAGGGAGGAGAGACTCACCGAAGAGTTTACCAACAGTCGAAAGAAGGAATCGAAGAAAGTCTGGAAAATTTTAAAGGAATGGTATCTGCATTGGAAACAATGGCAGGAACTTATAGAAGTACAGAAACGGAAGTGATAAGTTCGGCAGATGGACTCCCAGCAGACGTAATTATATAGGGAGGATAAAAAATGGGATTATTGAAATTTGATTTTAATAAAGCGAATGCGCAAATTCAGGAATTAGAAGAAATTGCATCCGAAATAGATCAGCTGGCAGCTACAGACTATGAGAACCTTATGCAACAAATGCGTAGTGCGTGGAAAGGAAATGCGGCAGATGCTTATATAAGAAAGGCAAGTCAGGTGCAGGAGAGAATAAAAGAGACATCACGGGATATTAAAAAAACTTCGGAAGTCTATGCCAATGCAGTGAAAAGAGTACAGGCAGCAGAGGAAAAAGTCAAAGAAATTGCAAAAGGAAGAAGCTGAGGTTGAGCAGTACATGGAAATAGTTGTATTGATTATATGTGCAGTCATAATTGTAGCGGGAATTGTATTAATTATCTGGCTTTTGAGAAATCGCTATGATAACAGTAATGTAGTAATACATGGCGGGATGGATACAGGAACACAAAAAAACGGAACAGAATCAGGCAGTTTATTTATCGGTGTTTCAAATGAACTTGGAACTTCTGTATTAAATGGTAAAAATAGAAGAAGAACGTACCGTTTTTATTTAATAGATATGGAAAAGGGCGAAAAATATGATATACAATTTCGTGAGAATATAGGAATTGGAAGAGCAGAAAATGTAAGAGGAATTGAACGTTTTCTTACAATTCATAATGACATGAGAATATCAGGATATCATTGTAGGATTTATGCATTTAACAGTCAGATTTATATTGAAGATACCGGTTCAAAGAATCATACTTATGTGAATCAGGAGCAGGTGACAAGACCTCATGTTTTAAGAAATAATGACGTAATAAGAATAGGGGATACAAGGCTGACAGTAAAATTTTAGAGGTGCTGAATATGAAGAAAACAATATTAGCAACAATGATAGCAGTCTTTTTAATTTTTGAAGGGAGCGGGTGTGGAATGACAAAACCAGTATCGGCACAGGAAAAGATAATTTCTGTAATGAAAGAAAAATATGGAGAAGAATTTGAGTTTGAAGGATGGGCGCATAAACAGTATGGAAGCCGTGATATGACAGCCAATGTTACCTGTGCTTCATTTCCAGGAGAAAGAATACAGGCAGGTCAGGAAGAAAATGAAGAAGGAAAGATGATTTACTTTGATGATTACATGGCTTATCAAAATGAAGAAGAGATGCAGATAATACTTGAGAATTTAGTACAAGAAGTATATCCGACTGCACGTGTAATCTGGAAAATTAGTTCTTCAGAGTTTCCAAAAGAAATGTCTCCAGGAATGAGTGTAAAGGAAATAATGGAAAGTAAAGAATCGGTGTTTTCTGCTTATATTGTAGTAAATCAGGCAGTAAATGAAGAAGAAAAATATTATGATTTGGAGAAATTAAGAAAAGTCTTAGAGGATAATAAGATTCGAATGAGTGTGGCATTGTTTTTTACTTTAGATAAAGAAGCCTATCAAACTGTAGATGGAGAGAATTATTCCTATTGGGCATCCAGAGATGGGTGGTTTGAACAGAGATGTAATTTCGCAACAGATCGGGCGTATGAATTTTATTACGCAGATTGGAGGTAAAAGATGAGAAGTGGAAATGAAACATATTCAGCTATTTTTAATCTTTTTACATATTGCAAATTTTCAGGAGAGATACAGTCTGGAACTACACTTAAAGAGATTTTAGAGATTGCAAAGAGTAAAGACTCAAAGGATGAAATTTTTTGTCAAGTATTAGACGATGCAATTCGTCGTTATCCAGAATTAGAAAATGCAAGATTATTAAGTCCTAGCTGGCAACAGGGAGGACGTTATCATTCAGAAACACATGCATGTGTTTTTGAATTACCAAATGGAGATAAATATGTTGCATACCGAGGTACAGATGATGGTGGATGGATTGATAATGGTCAGGGAATGACTCAGGAATCAACTTTAATGCAAAGAGAAGCAGCGGAATATTTTGATCAAATGGCAGAGGAACATGGATGGACGGAAGCTGATAATATTTATGTGACAGGACATTCTAAGGGGGGAAATAAAGCACAGTATGTTACATTGATGTCTAATCATGCAAATTTGGTAGATGAATGTTATTCCTTAGATGGACAGGGTTTTTCAGATGAAGCAGTTCAGAGTTTTAAAGAAAAGTATGGAGAGGAAGAGTACCAGAAAGTTTTGCAGAAAATGTATGGTTATAATGGGGCAAATGATTACGTAAATCCTTTAGGAAATACAGTTATTCCGAAAGAAAATATTACATATATCAATACGGTTCCAAATCCTGACAGTGAATTTAAAGGTTGGCATATGGAAGAGATGATGTTTCAGATAGATGAAAATGGAAATTCCGTAGCAATTTTGGGAGAAAAAACAGAACGGGGCTCGATGAGTGAGTTTTCTGAAAAAGTATCTGGTTTTTTGATGAGCCTTCCGAAAGAGGAAAGAGATGCTGCTGCAATGATAGTTATGCAATTTATGGAAATTGTTTCAGGGGATGGTTATACAGGAACGGATGGAACAACTCTTACCGCAGAAGAAATTATGATATTTTATAAAAAGGTGTTGCCAAAATTGATAGAAGAAGTTGAAAAGAGTATGGGATATAATCCAGAAGACATGAAAATAAAACGTGTAAATCAAATATTAATTCCTTTTATAAGAATGATGTCAGCAATATTAGCATCTTTGCTTATAGAAGGAATAACGATATATAAAGAATTAAGCCAGATTTTAGAAAACTTAGGAAAACGATTTGATGCTGCAAGGAAAAAGTTAGAATCAATTATAGACTGGATTAAAGAAAAAGGCAATCAGCTTGTTGAATGGTTAAAAAAACAAAGAAATTCTTCAGACTACAGTTATTTTTATATCGACTCCGAACAATTATTGCAGATTAAAGGAGAATTGGAACATAAAAAAGCACAGTTGGAAGAAAAGGCAGACAAAATTCGTGAAATCCGAAAAAGGGTTGATTTCGGAAATATAACACAGCAGTATATTTATTACTGCTTGGTATCATCTGCCAGAAATCTTGAAAATGAGGCAAAAGCAGTTAATAGATTGAGTAAAGGAATTGAAAATTGTGTAAATGTTTATACACGAAATGAGCAGAATGTGGTAGGAATTTATGGTAGAATATAATTAATATTAATTATAGAATTACCAAGGAGGTCCGCCATGTTCATCGATTCCCACATCCACCTTTCCCATCCATCCTACTCCACCCCATTTTTATATTACTCTCCAGCCACCCATTCCCTTTCAACCACCACGCGCTCAAACCTAATCGAGGAGTTTCGTTCTGCCAAAATCTCAGCAGTCATCGAGCCTGCGATTGAGTTAGAATCCAATGAACGACTTTTAGACCTTGGCAGAGAGTATCCAGATTTTGTTTTCCCGGCAGTAGGAGTGCATCCGACAAGAACGCCACAGACGCCTTGGAGTGCGAGAAAGCAGGTTGAGGAGTGGTCAAAGGATGAAAAAGTGATTGCGATTGGTGAGCTGGGGCTGGATTATCACCATGCTAGAAGAGAACAGTATCGGTTAAAGCAAAAACTGTGGTTTATCTGGCAGATTCTTTTGGCAGATAAACGTAATCTTCCTGTCATTTTACATATTCGTCTTGCGGACAGGGATGCCATTCGGATTTTACGCTTTTTTAAAAACAAACTGCATGGCGGAGTGTGTCATTGTTTTACAGGAGATGCTGAAACTGCAAGGATTTATACACAGGAATTTGGTTTTCTGCTTGGAATTGGAGGCTATCTTTTACAAGGAACTGAGACGAGCAGGGCATTAGAAGAAGCGGTGAAAGAGACACCTTTGGAATTTCTTGTGCTGGAAACCGATGGACCGTATGTAAAACCAAAAGCACCGGAGGGGATTTCCGGAAAGCAGTGGAAAAAGAGCAGAAATACAAGTCTGATGATTCCGGAAGTGGCAAAGCGTATTGCCGAAATCAAAGGAATTGATGTAGAGGAAGTAGAGCAAATCACGACAAAAAATGTCAAAACCCACTTCAAAATTTAACTTTTTTGTCTTAAAATGGTAACCAGATGGTTGACGTTAATAGAGAAAAATAAGCGAATGATTTGAAGGGGGACATTTTATGACTACATCAGACCTTGTAAAAGAAATGTGTCAGAAACAGGGCATCAGTATCGCTGCTTTAGCAAAAAACCTGGGACAGACACGGCAGAATTTCTATAAAAAACTGCAAAGGGACACCTTAACACTTACAGAATTAAAGCAGATAGCTGAAGTGCTGGATGCAAATTTTGAACAGCTTTTTCGTATGCCGGACGGCACAAAGTTTTCTTTGAAAAGTGAGAATAAAAAACGAACGGTCTTACCGCTTGTTGGCAGTGCATTTGAGCCGGGAGGGGCAAAAGAGGCAATTGAAAAGTTACAGGATAAGGAACTTTCCGAGATTGCGCAGGCGGAGTTGTATTATTTTTCGGCACAGGCGGAAAACTGTGTGAAGATTGTGGAAAACTATCTTTCCAGTGAGGATATTATGTTGAGACTTTCGGCAGATATGCTGTATACCTTTGCAAATCTTACGCTTGGAAATGCAAAGGAAGCGCAGAGTTCCAGAGAAGACGTCTATAAGTGTTTAAAATGGGTATTTCAGGAGGATGAGACAAACGAGAAAAAGGCATCCTGTGTCTTTGCGTTTTATGTCATCAGCATTTTTATTCACATTCCACCGGAAGAAAATATTCCGCCTTTGGAAAAATATATTCCATATCTGCCAATTGGTCAGCGTCTGTTTGCGAGCAGCCTGCTTGCACATGAGACTTATCTTAGAATGGAGTATGCCAAAGCGCAGGGAATCGTTCAGTCTGCGATGTTGATGTCGGACGGAACCTATCCGATATCGATGATTTATTTAAATTGTGTGGCTGCGATGTGTCAGATTAATTTAAGAGAGCAGGAAGAAGCGAAAAAATCAGTTTCTTTTGCGTGGGAAATGGCAAGAAAAGATGGATTTTTAGAACCGTTTATCGAATATCATGGCTTGCTTCAAGGGGTATTAGAGGCCTGTGTCAGAAAAAGTGAGCCGGAAGTATATAAAAAATTAGTAGATGGAGTGATTGCATTTAGCAGAGGCTGGATGAAGATTCATAATCCGAAGATGCAAAAGGCAGTTACGGATTTGCTCACACCGCTGGAGTACTCCATTGCTATGCTTGCCTGCCGTGACTGGACAAATCAGGAAATCGGGGAGCATCTGGGATTGTCGGTTAATACGGTAAAACATTATGTTTCGAGAATTTTGGAAAAACTTCATATTGATAAACGGGATAAAATAAAAGAATTTGTAAATCAGTAAAAGTTTGGCTATGACGAACAAAAAATCTATTCACATTATAAAATAAGAATAGGATTCAAGAGAAAAACAGAGTGTCTGTTTCGTATGATGAAATACGGAACAGGCACTTTTTTGATGTCAAACGGGCATGTGAAACGAAATCCGTTTTTGATAAAATTAATATCAAAGATGTAATGGTTATTGAGCGAAAAATTACCTTTCAAAAGCAAAGCAAGGAAAGACTGCGAGAGGGAACAATTCAAAGAAGGGGAGGGGAAATATGAAGAAACGTCTGATTAGTATGATGCTGAGTGCAGCATTATTTGTCACATCTATACCGATGCCGGTTTCTGCGGATAATCAAGTAAATGAAGGGAATGCGAGTACCGCAGTTTTAAGTGAAGGCAATCAGGGTGAAACTCAGGAAAATGGCATTGATTATAAGATGAATGGCGGTGCTTTTACATCGGGGTATGAAGCACCGGACACTTATCCGGCAGGCGAACTGCCGACAGAGGAAAATATTACAAAGGCGGGATACGAGTTTGGCGGATGGTATGAGGATGAAAATTTTAGTGGGGAACGCATTACATCCTTAGATACAGCGGATCATTCCGGAGCTATCGTACTTTATGCGAAATGGATCGAGCGTTATTATTATATTGATATTCCACAGACGGTATCGGCAGATGGCGGTACGCTTTCTATTTCAGCAAAAGCAGGTGGATTTTACGACAAAGATTATGTGAGTGTGTCAGTTGCGTCAGAAAATGACTGGAAGCTGAAAAACGGAAAGCATGCATTGGGTTATGAACTCCGAGGGGAAGAGGGCGGTACAAAGCTCGAAAACAATTCGGTTGTAACAAGTTTAAGTGCAGAGGAAAATAAGACAGAGGAGAATTTTAACTGTACCGTAACGGATACACCGAGTTATACAGGGGAATATACCGATAAGCTGACGTTTGATATTGCATTTGAAGAGACACGTTATACCGTTCATTATGAGACAAACGGCGGTACGCAGTATCAGGACACCAAAAATGAAACAGGCGAAAATGTTGCATTAACCGACCAGTCCTTTCCGGCAGGAACGGCCCTTGCAAATCTGCCGGAGCCGGTCAAAAAATCTGCAACATTTATCGGTTGGTGTTATGATGCGGAATGTACCAGGTATGTTGACAGTAAGGACAGGCTGTTAGGCGATATTACGTTATATGCGGCTTATACCGATACCCAGCCGTTAGATACGGTCACGATGGAAACTTATGCGAGAGCGTATGATGTGGCAACGGATTTCACCATTTCGATTACCGATACGAGTGGAAAATTAACGGCAGAAGAACTTCGGCAGGCATGTACGATTAAGAATGTAAGTGACCCTTCGGAAGAAATTGTATTAAGTATCATCGAAAACGGCGACCAGACATTTACCGTTGGAAAGGAAAACGGATGGACGGAAGGTGCTTCTTACAAATTGGAATTAAAAAACAATGCGCTGTATTTTACCGGCTATGACACAAGCATCCGTGAGTATGATTTTACAGTTTATAAGGCAGAAATTGAAAATGCAAAGTTAAGAAGTGAACTTAAGTACATTCATACAAATGATTTAAGTGATTTAACCGTAAATGGTCAGAAAGCAAAATCAGTTTCCGTCGCAGTTATGACAGTTGGGGCAGATGGTTCCGTACAGGAAGAGGGAAGTGAAACTTCCGGAACATTTACTTATACCAAACAGAAATTAAGTGTTGGAGATAAGATTGCAGTCTATTCAGGTGATGTGATTCCGACGATGGAACTGTCGTCCGGAGAAAACAGTGATGTTTCCTTTTTTGAAATTACAGCAGTAAATGGAACGTCTTACAGCTATCGTGGCGCTGAGGCAGAAGATGTATTATTTATGCCGGACGTAATTCCGCTTCTTGCTGAGAAAGATAAGGATGGAGATCTAGACAATAACAGTGCGACAGTTGCTGTTAGTGATTTGACCTTTGGCGATGACGAAATGAGTCAGGCAATGAATCTTAACAGTGAGACAACAATTGACTCCGGTGATTTTCTTGCATTTTATACGGACATTAACAGCGAGACTCTTTTCTATGGGGAGATTCAAAGCGTTACCGTTTCAGGGGAGGATTACATATTAGACTATGTGCCTGTTTCGTGGGAAGAAATTCAGATAGCAATGGATGTGTATCGAACAGAGAAAGTAGATGGAAATGAACTTTTAGAAGATACCGACCGTGGCGAGTTTGAAGATGAAATTGAACAGCAGGCAGTTGAGAGTGGATTTGCAAATGAAGTGGTAGAGCGGATTGCCGAAGCAGCGATGCAGACGGAGTCCTTTGAAGAATTAGAACAATCCTTGTCCAATGATTTGGGCGCGGGAATTTCATTGCAGCCGAATACAAACATAAATAAAATCATGCCGTTTGCAGGCGGAAAGCCTGGTCGTGTGACCGCAGAGCTTGACCACGTAAAGGCAAATCTTGGAACGACCTTAAAGCATTTTGATGGTGATATCAGTGGTGTGCGCATGGCACTCGATATCGGTGTGAAGATTACCATCAAAGTTGCACAGGGCGCAAATATTGAAATTTTAGTGACAGCGACATTTGAACAGGAAGTTCGTGTCAACATTAATGTAAATGGAAAAGCAGTCTGGAAGAGATGGGGAATTTTCCCGTATATTGCAGATTATCGAGTAACGGCATCCTTTGATTTATATGAATATACCGGAATCGGTTTAAATGTAAACTTTAAGGTCGTAGAATCCGGATTTATCGATAATGGCTCGAAACTTAGAAAAGGTGTCAACAAGATAACAGAAGAACTTAAGAGCATGATGGAAAATGGCGAGGATTATCTTGCGGATAAATCGAAATTGTCAGGAAGTCTTGGTGATTCAGGAGATGATATTTCGGTTTCTAAGAGCCTTGCCGAGCGATATTCGGAACTGTTAGAAGAAGATTCAGACTGGGTGGAAATCTATAACCGCAAGCTGCTGGAACGGCATTTCCGTGTCTTATTAATTATCGATATTGAAGTACGTTTAGACTTTGTAGTATCTGCAAATGTCAATATTTCAATGGGTATGAGTTACTGGTATAAAAATGCAAAACGTTATGTGTTCTGTGTAAAAGTAAAAGACAGAAGCGCAACCAGTGATACGATTGATTTATGTGAAGAACAATACGAATTTACCGCTTATGCGATGGGAACGCTTGGACTTCGGGCAGGAGTAAGGCTTACAATCAAGGTGGGTCTGATTTCTACGAAACTTGCCAGTGTAGGGATCTCCGCAGAAGCCGGTGGATATGCGCAGGTTTGGGGTTATCTGTATTATGAATTAAAATATGCGGCATCGACGGGACGGCAGACCAGGGCAATGGGTGCGATTTATCTGGAAATCGGTATTTATCTTGAAATTAAATTCCAGGCGCAGGCACTTGCCAATGCATTTACTTACAGTCCGACTTTGTATGAAAATGAATGGCCGCTCTATCGGGTTGGAAGTCTTGAGAGCGTCCTGGATTTTGTATATACGCAGAATGAAGTTGAAGAGATTAGCATGAAGCGTGACATTCAGTCGGTACAGCTTTCTGATAATTACTTCAAGATGCAGTACATGCACATGAAAGATGGCTTAAACGATGGAAAATATTTTGAAAAGATTTATGATGATAATTCAAAATACTTTAACATCGTGATGACAAATCCGGCATTTAGTTATGACCCTGCGACAAACATCATCAGCGTTGACCCGCAAAACAAACCGGAACAGGATGGAGAAATGATAATTACCTGGAAGAACCAGGAGGGCACATTTAATACAAAAGCGATTACAAGAAAGATTTCTCTGCACTGGGATAAACTTCGGGATGGTTATTACATTGCATTCCAGAGTAACGGCGGTTCTTATATTGAAACAATTGTAGGAAAATACAATGTTCCGATTCAGGCACCGAAAAATCCGGTACGTTTAGGTTACAATTTCGCAGGATGGTACAGCAATGAAGAACTGACCAAACCGTATACGATTCCGACAAACATGCCGGACAATGATGCATTGGTTTATGCAAAATGGGAAGCAGCGGATGTGGATTACACGGTTGTGGACTATGTGGAAAAGACAAATGGTGTCTATGAAGCGCAGACTCCGGTGAAATATAAGGCAAAGACAGGTTCTAAGGTGACACCGACCCCGACGAAACGGACAGGATTTGAGACTCCGCCTGAGATTACCGAGACGATACAGGCAGATGGAAGTACGGAAATCGAGTATTATTATGCGAGAGAACAGCATAAAATCACATTTGAATCTGAGGGAGAAATTCTCTCACAGGGAATTTATAAGTACGGAAGTCTCATGCCGACACCGGCGGTATATCGACCGGGATATGAATTTGATGGATGGGACAGCGAAGTTCCGGAAAATGTTCCGGCAGAAGATAAGACTTATCGGGCAAAATGGAAACCATTAGACGGTATTGCTTATTCTGTAAAATATTATATCCAGAATCCGGATGGAGAAGGCTATGAAGTGGGTGAAATCAAGACCTTCTCCGGAAAGACAGCAGAAGAAGTGACTGCGCCGGAAGCAGATTATGATGAGGCAGTTTACCACTTAAAAGGGCAGCTTCCAAAAGGCAAAGTAAAAGCAGATGGAAGTCTGGTATTGAAAGTTTACTATGATTTAAATGAATATAAACTGACATATGACCCGGATGGCGGAACACTTGACGAGACAGAAGTAAGTGCAAAACCAGGCGATAAGATTTCACTTCCGGTACCGGTTCGGGATGGATATACCTTTGAAGGCTGGTATTTAGACAAAGCACATGAGCAGTTATTTGGCGGAACGATGCCAAGAGAGGACTGCACAGTTTATGCAAAATGGGAAAAACAGAAAGTAAATTATACGGTAAGACATCTTCAGGAAGTGGTTCATAACGAAGAAGTCGAGGCAAACAGCGTGGAAATCGACCCATCTATTGCGGAAGAAGAACCAATAGAAGAGAATAATTTTGAATTAGTGGAAGAAGAAGTATTCTCTGCAAAGACAGGTGAAATGGTAACTCCGGCAGTGAAAAGTTATACAGGATTTACTGCACCGGAAACCGTTACAGAAAAGGTTTTAGGAGATGGAAGTCTTGTCATTGAATATCGTTATCAGAGAAATATGCATGAGATTAATCTGGTATTTGATGGCAAAGAAATCATTCGTTACTGGCTTCAGTATGGCGCATCGATTGTTGAGACCCCGGGAAGGATGGGATATCTGTTTGGCGGATGGTACACTGATGATACTTATCAGACTGCATTTAGCGGAACAATGCCGGACAATGATTTGAGCTTATATGCAAAATGGGAACCGACAGATTCCGAATACATCGTACGACATTACAAACAGGATCTTCCTGCAACTGATGAAAAGACTTATACGCTTGTGGAAGAAGAAGTGAAAACTGCACTTACAGACAGTGAAGTGACACCGGAAGTAAAAACTTATGAAGGTTTTGTTTCTCCATCGGCGAAGAAAGAAGTCGTAAGTCCTTATGGAGATACCAGCATTGAATATTATTATGATCGGGTTTCCAATCCGGTTACTTATGTACAGAATAATGGAGAAGCAGACAAGGTTGAAGATACTTTATTTGGTGAAGAAATTTCCTATATTCCAAAACAATCCGGTTATGCATTTGTCGGCTGGTATTTAGATGAAGCATTGACTAAACCGCTTGAGAAGGCAGAAATGCCGGCGCACAGTCTGAAACTTTATGCAAAATGGGAGCTTGGAAAGAAATCCTATCGTGTTAACCATTACATTCAGGAAGTGCGACTTGGTGAAAATTATGAACTGGCTGAGAGTGAAAACTTTATCGGCACAGCAGGTGAAATGGTAGCACCGGAGGTTAAGACTTATGAGGGATTTACCTCACCGGAAAAACAGTATTATGAACTTCAGGTATCGGATGATATGGAAGTGTTCAATTATTACTATCAGCGTAACAGCTACAATGTGACAATAGACAGAAACGACGGCAGTGAGAACATTACATTAGAACCGGTGTATGAAGCCAAAATCGAATATCGTCCGGAAAAGATGGGTTATCAGTTTGCAGGCTGGTATCTTGACAAAGAGTTAAAACAGGAATTTGATGGAACAGTTCCGGCGAAAGATTTGACTCTGTATGCAAAATGGGAGGCACAGGATGTTTCCTACAGCGTGCGCCATTATCTGCAAAATGCAAATGATGACGGATATACCTCAGCAGGTACAGAGAGCTTTACAGCAAAGACTGACAGCAGTGTGACACCGGAAGTTAAGACTTATGCAGGATTTACCTCACCAGAGACACAGACAGCAACCGTAACGGCAGATGGAACATTAAATATTACTTACCGTTATCTGAGAAACACCCATACCTTGACAGAGAAATTCTGCGATGGCAGGGAAGATAAGATTCAGACGATGCGGTATGGTTCAGCGATTGCGGGCGTATCAAAAGCGGGTTACACCTTTGCAGGCTGGTATCTGGATGAGAACTATGAAACTGCATTTACCGGAACAATGCCGGATCAAGACCTGACCTTATATGCAAAATGGGAAGCAAAGAAAATCAATTACGTGGTAGAACACTATCAGGAAAAGGCAGATGGAAATGGTTATGTTTTAAAAGAACGTGAAATCAAAACTGCTGATACCGACAGCACTGTGACACCGGAAGTAACCTCTTACACAGGATTTACCTCACCACAGGTACAGACAAAGAAAGTAGACGGCGCAGAGATGACAGTGATTCAGTATCACTATACAAGAAATGTTCACCGTCTGACCTTTGTTCTTGAAAATGGAGAAGCAGATAAGGTTTCCGATGCTCGTTATCAGAGTACAGTGACTGCACCAAATCCAAAACGGGAAGGTTATACCTTTGTCGGATGGGATAAAGAAGTCGTTGAGACGATGCCGGACAATGACGAAACTTATACGGCAGTCTGGATGAAAAATACTTACACAATCCGCTTTAACACAGAAGGCGGAAATGAAATCAAAGAAATGACTCTGGAATATGGCGAAAAGATTACCAAACCGAAAGATCCAAAACGGAAAGGTTATAAGTTTGTTAGCTGGAACATTGAAATTCCATCGGAAATGCCGGCAAAGAATCTGATGTGTACCGCAATATGGAAGAAAGAAACTTATACCATCAGCTATAACTTAAATGGCGGAAGTGCTTCTAATCCGGAAAGCTACGATGTGGAAAGCAGACCAATTCGTCTGGAAACTCCGAAACGGACAGGCTATACCTTTACCGGATGGAGTGGAACTGGGCTTTCCGAGAATAAAATGACAGTGACGATTACAAAAGGTTCAACTGAAAACCGCAGTTACACCGCAAACTGGAAGGAAAATACTTACACCATCCGCTTTACCACCTGTGGAGTCGGAACAACCGGCTCAATGAGTGAGATAAAAATGAATTATACACAGACAAAACAACTGCCGGATAACAAATTTGAATGTAAAGGCTACACCTTCATCGGATGGTCTTATAAAGCAAACCAGACCATTGCATATTATAGAGACCACGCATGGGTAAGCAAACTTTCGGATGCAAATAATGGCGTTGCAACCTTGTATCCGGTATGGAAAGCAAACACGTATAAAGTAACCTTTGATTACGGATATGATAACAAGAAGTCAGAAGTTAACTGTGTATACAACAAAAATTATTCGCTTCCACAGAATGTAACAAGATATGGCTGGACCTTTGAAGGCTGGAAACTGAAAAATGCGACAGCAGTAACCTATAAACCAGGCAAGAAAAAAGCAAAACTTGAAGATGCAGAAAATATTGTGTTGCATGCAAGCTGGAAAGCAAATAATTCGTACAGTTATCGTCCATCAAATTCGTCAAATAGATATCTGGTTACGGATGACCATGAACTGACTAAATTTACATTCTATGTGGATGGAAATCAGACTTCTGTAAAGACAACCGGCGATACGGGACAAAATCCGGCAAGATATCATCTGAATATGACGAATCTTTCTTATCAGGCAGTTCATAATAGCTACAGCAAGATGAAGATAAAGATAAGCTTTAAGATTACGATGGAAAAAGATGGATATGCAGATTTAAGAGTTTCTTATCATTCCAGAACAGAAAATAAGACTTATGAAAAATGGAAAACCGAAGTAGAAGACATCAAGGCGAAGAACGGAGAGACCGTAACGTATACTTATACAAAAGACGGCACCGATGCAGATAATATCACATTGGAATTTGACGCACATGGAAAAAATTCTGATAAATATTATCTCAGCAACTTAAATGTAGACGTTACTTATGAGTAGTGAGCAAGGGGGAAGCGCAGATGAACGGCAAAAATAAAACAAATAAAATACTAATCGGAATTATTATCTGCCTGATTGCAGTGATTATTGGAGGGGCAATTTATTTTACAAGAGGCACAGACAAAGACAAGAAAAATAAAACTCCGGATTCGGCTTTTGAGCCGAATCTGGACTCCAACGCAAGCGAGACTGCCTCAAATGACGGGAACAATGAAGAAGCTGATAAACCGGAAGGAATCCGGATTCCGGGATATCCATCAATTACAGTTCCGGCAGATACAACAGACATAGAAATGAATCTGGAAAATCCGGTCGGAAATCCATGCTACTTTACATTTGAACTGGTGTTAAAAGATACAAATGAAACTCTGTATACCTCGAAAATGGTAGAACCGGGGAAAGCAATTACGAACGTAACACTGTCGCATGGACTTGAAAAAGGGGAATATCCGGCTGTGATAAAGATTTCGACAGCATCACTTGAGGATGGCTCTGCAATGAACGGAGCAAATGTAGAAACTACCTTGATTGTACAGTAGTAATGTAATGGGCGCTCTCCGAGAGCACATAAAAAAGACAGGAGGGAAACTATGAGAAAGAAATGGCTGACTGTCGGAATCTTTTTTGCAATGATGCTTGCCAATACTGTCTATGCAAATAATACGACAACGGTAAGTTATACAGTAAATCCGGCATATACAGTGCTGATTCCGGTGGATACAGAAGTTGAATTTAATCAGTTATCAGAATCATTTGGAAAGATTCAGGTAGAAAATGCACAGCTTGATGAGGGAAAATGCATTGAGGTTTCTTTAAGTTCTGACGGAGTATTGAAAAACAAAAATAATCGGAGTGATGTGATTCCTTATCAGATTTTAAAAACGAGTGAAGCGACACCATTTGTGTCAGCGAGGTATCACACGGCAGGAGAAGCGACACCGCTTACCATCAGTATTAAACAAGATGACTGGAACAAAGCACCGTCGGGAGATTACTCAGATACCGTGACATTTACGATTTCCTACGTGGATGATAAATAAATGAGAGGGGAAGTATTATGAAGAAAAAAACAATTATGGCAGTTTTAATAGGAATGACAGTCATAATGACACAACAGAGGATTATCGTTTTAGCAGCAACCACTTCAGGTGATCGGCAAAGCAGTACCGTTAGTGCAACTGTACCGGATAAACATACGATTACAATCGATAAAGATGCGCATGTTACGATTACTTATGAGGACTCAAAAGATGAAGGGGAGGGAGATGCATTTCCGATAGAACGCTTTTCAACTCCAACCTTTACGATTGAAACCGAAGACGGATGGGAGATTGATAAAATTCTTTTAGATGGCGTAGATATCACCAGTCAGCTGAGCAATAAAAAGCTGACGCTGCCATCCGTTTATCAAAATGAGACGCTGAAAATTTCAACGAAAATCAAACCGGCATATACCGTAGTGATTCCACAGGATACCAATGTTCAGTTCAATAAATTGACAGAAAACTTTGGAAAAATTTCAATGGAAAAAGTATGGTTGGAAGATGGAAAATGTATTGAAGTATCGATGAGTTCCGCAGGAAATCTGACGAACCAGAAAGATTCAAGCAAATTAATTCCATATCAGATTTTGGAAGAAGGAAAAGATACTCCGTTTACATCAGCAAAATATACGGCGCAGGGAGAAGAAACTTCTCTGCTTATCGACATTAAACAAGATGACTGGAATAAAGCGGCATCCGGTTCTTACTCTGATACTGTTACGTTTACAATCTCTTATGCAGACAGTGAATGATGGACGTGTCTGATTTGTCATCTACTGCGTTAGCGTCAATCACCGTAGCTCCGCTACGTTTCATTCCGCTGCCTTGTATATGAAAAAATCATTCAACGTCAAATATCAATGTAGTAGAGATTTGCTATACATTATACTTGTGAATTGGAGGAGGATAATGTGAAGAAAAAAATCGCTGTGCTGGCTGGAATCTGTATGCTTGTCAGTGTGCAGGGAACGGTTTTTGCAGCCGATAGGAATTCGCCCGATGATTTGTCAGACCAGACGGTTCAAAGCGTAATTCGTGCAGACGTGCCCGATTCCCATAAGATTACTGTAAAAGGAGAGCATGTTACGGTCAGTCTTGAGGGAGGAAACCAAGAAGAAAACAGTATTCTTGTAGAACGGTTTTCAGAACCAAAGTTGAAATTCAGCCCTGAAAAAGGATGGAAAATAAAAAAGGTTCTGCTCGGAGATACGGATGTCACAAGTCAGGTAAAAGATGGAATAATCACTCTGGCATCTGTGTATGAAGATTTGATATTAACCGTCGAGACTGAAAAAATCAAAGACGAATCCGGCGCAAAAACAGATTCCAAATCAAACACAAGCTCCGGTCAGAAAACAAATCAAAACAGTAAAAATAATCAGACAAGCACAACAAATGGAACAAAAACAACTGCAAATTCAGGCAGTGCAACAACTGTGGGACAGGGAATCAAAGCAGCAGTGACGGAAGACGAAATGAATGTGGGAATTTATGGAATCGGAGTGATTGCAGCAGGAGGAATGGCAGTGTGGTGCTTGAAAAGAAAAAAGGAAAAAATCTGATTTTTGGCATATTGTAAAATCAAAATGGAATATGCCATAATGCCAATAGGCAAAAAGATACAAGTCATCCATAGGTGACAAAAAACGAAGGAGCCAGAGGTGGGCAGACCTCTGGCTTTTTCTATTCCCATTTTTGCAGCAATTTATCCCTTTTCTCAACTAACAAATTAAACTATTGCTTGTGATACACAAATATAAATGGTACTATAAAAGAGAAAAGACTCCTAAAAAAATTAAGAAAGGGGCAAGTTTATGGGAAGAGAAGGAGAAGTTAAAGTAAAGAGTCTGCAAAAAGCAATGGAAGTATTAGAGTGCTTTATACAAAAGCAGCCGCTTGGAGTGACGGAAATCAGTGAAAAGCTGGGGCTGTATAAGAGCAACGTACATAATATTTTGATGACCTTTACTGCGCTTGGATATCTGACCCAGGATGTTGAGACAGGAAAATTTCGTCTGGGTGTATCCATTATGAGTCTGAGCAGAGCATTTCGTGAGGGACTCGACATTACGAGAATTGCCGGTCCATTTATGCGTGAAATTGCAAATGAGGCAGGAGAACTGATTTATCTGACAGTTCCAAAAGACGACAGTGTAATTTATCTGGAAGGAATTTCACCGGATAATCAGAGAATGGTCAGTAAATCGGTTGCAGGAGAAGACTGTAAGATGTATTGCACTGCTGTAGGAAAAGCGATGCTTGCAAATATGCCGAAAGAGGAAGTCGAAAAATGTATTTCAGGGAAGCTTGAAGCGTATACAGAAAATACGATTACAGATAAAAAAAGTCTCTTAGAAGAAATTGAAAAAACACGAATTCGAGGTTATGGAATCGATGATATGGAAATCATGTTTGGCATTAAATGTGTGGGAGTTGCACTGTTAAATCATGATGGAAAAGTGGAAGGTGGACTGAGTATCAGTGCCCCATCGCTTAGAATGAGTGACGAGAAAATTGAATTATATGCAAATATACTTAAGGAATATGCCGCAAAGATACAAAAAATGTTATAAACTTGTGCAAGTTTACTGAAAAATAAAAAAGCAGAAGAAAAATATTGAAAAAAAACACAAAAGATGGTAAAGTAGAATTATCAAATAAAGAACGTAGTTCTCTAATAAAGAACAGATGAAAGAGGAACCCGACAGGAAGTCGGGTAAAAAAATGAACGAAAATAAGAACACTGTTCTGTAATAGAGAACAAAGGAAAGATTTAGGGAGGATAAAAAATGGCAAACAAACCGTATGTAGTAGTGGAATGGAATGACACAGAGACAGATGCAAAAGGATGGATGTGTGCGTACAACTTCGTTGGACATTATTGTGGCGGTGGAACAAGAATGCATCCGACAGTAACAAAAGAAGAAGTAATTCGTCTGGCAACAACAATGGGATACAAATATAAAGCATGTGAATCCCAGACAACAGGTGGATGTAAAGCAGGTATTGCTTATGATTATAAAGCTCCGGATGCACTCGATGTATTAAAGAGATTCTTAACAGCAACTGCTCCTTATATTAACGCAGGTGTTTCCATCGGTGGAGACTTAGGTGTTGATTATTCAGACGTACTTCGTATCTTAGATGAACTGGGAATCGGAATTCCTCAGACAAAAGCAATGAAAGAAGACCCAGATATCCATCAGGGAATTGTAAACCATGACAGAGCAGAAAAAGAATTAACCTATGACGGATTTAAAATGTATGACATGATTACCGGATATGGTGTTGCAGCTGCAGCCGATGAAGCCTGGAAATTAAAAGGCGGAAAAGAAGGCGCAAGCGTAGTAATTCAGGGATTCGGATGCGTTGGTGCAAGTTGTGTTAACTCTTTATATAACATGGGTTATAAAGTAGTTGGTATCGCAGACGTAAACGGATTGGTTTACTGTAAAGACGGATTGAATATTCCAAAATTAGTTGAAACAAGACTTCCAAAAGGTGAATTAAACCGTGAAGCATTTGAAGATAATTATGAAGTTCTTCCAAATACCGAATGGATTTCAGCAGACTGTGATATCTTAATTCCGGCAGCACTTGAAGATGTTATCAATAAAGATAATGCAGATAAAATCAAAGCTTCTCTTCTTGTTGAAGCAGCAAATATTCCTACCACTCCGGAAGCAGATGAAATCCTTCAGAAGAAAGGCGTAGATGTAGCAGTTGACTTTATTTCCAACCTTGGTGGAATTCGTATTTATGAAGCTGTTATTTTCCGTATTGTAAAAATTGAAAATATGAATGATGAAGAAGCAGCAAAAGCAATTGTAGATGATACAGTAAATCTGATTCGTAAACAGACTAAACTTGTATTTGAAGAAGCAGCAAAAACCGGAGAATTTACAAGAGACGTTGCAAGAAGATTATTTACACCGGATAAATCTGACACACCGGATATGTAAGAAAAAACTTACAGAAATACAACGTGAAAGAAGTTGGGGGCTGTCGGAAAGACAGCCCCCTTTTTCAGTTTATGGGATGAGAAACATTCTAAATTAGAAAAAAGAGGAGGGTGCCTATGGAATCAAAGGCGAGAAAATATTTGACCATTATTGCATTAGGGCTTGCAGGAGGTTCAATTTATTTCATTCCTTATGTAAAATATGTGTTTTACGATGCACAGATTGCGGCAATGGGAATCAACAATACACAGTCTGGTTTATTACTGACTATGTATACGATTGGAAATATGGTTCTTTATATTCCGGGCGGATATCTGGCAGATAAGGTATCAACGAAAAAAGCTTTGATTATATCGCTGGTAGCGACATCCGTTTTAACGTGGGTTTATGCATTTTCATTAAATTTTGTCGTTTCTATGATTATATGGCTTGGTCTTTCCTTTAGTACAGCCTTTGTATTCTGGTCAGCACTTATGAAAGCGGTACGAATTGTAGGAACAGAAGAAGAACAGGGATTCATGTATGGTTTATATTACGCTTGTAATGGAATCGCAGCAGCTTTAACAAGTTTTATTTCTCTGTATGCTTATAATACAGCAGGCGAAGACATTAAGAGCGGATTTGTACGTGGTGTAAATGCCAGCGGAGTTGTTGTTCTTATCGCAGCCATCTGTTTAGTATTCTTAATGAAAGAAGATGCAGGAAAAGTTACAACAGAAAGTGACGATGATAAAATTTCTCTTCCAATGGTTGGAAAAGTTTTAAAATCCCCTGTTGTGTGGATTTTATCAATCGTAATCTTATGTGGATATGGATTAAAATCCAGTGTTTCTTACTTCAATCCATATTTAACAGAAGTAGTTGGCGTCTCAGCAGTTAATTCAGGTATTTTCTCAATTATTAATAACTATCTGTTGTTATTACTTGCACCGGTTGGTGGAATTTTAGCAGATAAGGTATTTAAATCAACATGTAAATGGTTGAGTGTATCATTTGTGATTCTTGCAGTATTATTCGGTGGAGTTTTATTGATTCCATCTGATATCAGCCCAATGGTAGCAAGTATTTATACGTTACTTCCGGGTGCAGTTACAATGATGATGTATGGAGTTGTATTTTCATCAGTCAGTGAAGCCGGTATTTCGAGAACAATGACGGGAACGGTTATTGGAATTTCATCCATTATTGGGTATCTTCCGGATTCCATTTATTCCGTATTATTTGGTAAGTGGCTGGATAATAAAGGTGCAGCAGGGTATACAAATATCTTTATTTTCCTGGTTGCATCCGGAATCTTAGGTGCGGTTCTTGCATTTTGGATTTATCGTCATGGAAAACGTGCACAGCATGATGCGTGATGCATTAGTAAAAATATAAGAAGGAGAAGCAAGTTATGGGTAAAGAGAAAACAGAAAAGGTGTATACAAACCCGGTAAGATGCAAAGGCTGCGGATATTGTATTAATGCCTGTCCGCAGGAAGCAATCAGTGTTTCCGATCATGTAAATGCAAAAGGTTATAACACGATTGTAGTAGATGAAGAAAAGTGCGTGGTATGTGGTATGTGTTATCGTGTATGTCCGGATTATGTATTTGAGATTAGATAAGGAGGTCAGTCACTTATGGCGAAGGTATTATTAAAAGGAAATGAAGCGCTGGCCGAAGCCGCATTAGCAGCGGGCTGTCGTTTTTATAGTGGATATCCGATTACTCCTCAGACAGAGATTCTGGAGTATTTATCATGGAGAATGGAAGATGTAGGCGGTGTATTTATTCAGGCAGAATCGGAACTTGCCGGAGTTAATATGGTACTTGGAGCAGCGGCTGCAGGTGCAAGAGCACTTACAACTTCATCCGGTCCTGGATTTTCTTTAAAACAGGAAGGAATTTCTTATTTGGTAGCAGCAGACCTGCCGGCAGTTATTGTTGATGTTATGCGAATCGGAAGTGGTCTTGGAGATATTGCACAGGGTCAGGGAGACTACTGGCAGTTGACAAGAGGTGGTGGACACGGAGATTACCACACACTGGTACTTGCACCGGCTTCCGTACAGGAAAATGCAAACATGATGGCAGAGGCATTTGACCTTGCAGAAAAATATCGTCATCCGGTTCTGATTGCATCCGATGCAGCGATTGGACAGATGATTGAAGCAGTTGAAATTCCGGAATTTGTTGAGCATGATATCAATAAATATGACTGGACCATCAAAGGATGTAAAAAAGGCTGTGAACAGCGTAAAATTCAGAACGTTTATTATACACATCCTGATTATGAAGGCTATTTATCCTCTAAATATGCACAGATGGAAGAGGAAGAACAGCGCTATGAAAATATTCAGGTAGAAGATGCAGAAGTTGTGCTGGTTGCTTATGGAATCAGTTCCCGTGTAAGTAGAGAAGCAGTAGAAATTGCAAGAGCACAGGGCTTCAAACTTGGTTTGATTCGTCCGATTACTTTGTGGCCATTTCCGAAAAAAGCATTTGAAGAAGCAAAAGAAGCAAAAGCATTCTTAACTGTTGAAATGAATATTTTAGGACAGATGGTAGATGACGTAAAACTTGCAACAGAAGGCAAATATCCAGTGGATCATTATGGTTCAATCTTTGAAATTCCTGAAACAGATGGAATTATTGCAAAAGCAAAAGAAATGTTAAAAAAGGGGGAGATATAATATGAGATTAGTAGCTCCTGAAACGATTACATTTACCCAGAGTGGTTTTTGTCCTGGATGTGGACATGGTTTAGCAGTACGTTTGATTGCTGAAGTTATGGAAGAAATGGGCTTAAGCGAACAGCTTTTAGCGATTGTAGACGTAGCCTGCGGTTCATTAAATATTGACTCCTGGAGATTCGATACAATTATGGCAGCGCATGGAAGACCAATCGCAACAGCAGTTGGTGTAAAAAAAGTTCGTCCGGAAAATCCGGTTATGGCATACATCGGTGACGGTGCAGCCTATTCAATTGGTATGGCGGAAACCATGCATGCAGCACTTAGAAATGATAATGTAGTGACAATTGTTATTAACAACAGTTTATATGGAATGACAGGTGGACAGTGTGCACCGACTTCTCTTCCGGGACAGATTACAACTTCTACTCCAAGAGGAAAAGATCCGAAAAAAGCAGGTATGCCATTCCGCGTAGAAGAAGCATTTACCGGTTTTGATATTGCATATCTGGCAAGAGGTTCTATGGCAGATGCAAAAGGTATGATGCAGGCGAAAAAATATGTGAAAAAAGCATTTGAGAAACACATGAAGGGAGAAGGATTCTGCCTCGTAGAATTATTATCTCCATGTCCAACCAATCTGAATATGACTCCTGTTAAGAGTGTGGAACGTATTAAAAATGAAATGATAAAATATTTCCCACTGGGAGAATTTAAAGATAAGAAAGAGGAGGAATAGACATTATGGCAAAAGAAATTATTTGTGCCGGATTTGGCGGACAGGGCGTACTGACAGCCGGAATGCTTTTGATTAATGCCGGTATGGAACAGGATAAAAATGTATTGTTCTATCCTTCTTATGGTTCTGAGATGAGAGGTGGAACTGCAAACTGTACAGTAAAAATCAGTGATAAATTAATTGCAAGTCCAATTTCCAAACAACCGGATATCTTATTTACAATGAATACACCGGCAATTGACAAATTTGAAGAAAGATTAAAACCAGGCGGACTGCTTCTGGTAAATTCTTCTATCGTTCCGGACGACAGAAAATATCGCGATGATATCACAGTCGTAAAAGTTCCGGCTACCGATATCGCAGCAGAAGTAAAAAATCCAAAAGGTGCAAATCTGGTTATGCTTGGAGCACTTGCTGCTCACAGTGATTTATTTTCTATTGAATATATGGAAAGTGCAATTGTTTCTTTTTTTGAGAAAAAAGGAAAAGGCAAATTTAATGAGAAAAATGTTGCCTGCTACCGTCGTGGTGTAGAAGGAAAGTAAAAACTGGAGGTAACGGAAAATGAATTTAAATAAACTGTTGAAACCAACATCCGTAGCCGTTATCGGTGCAAGTGAAAAAGAAGGATTTGGTGGAGATGTTTGTAGAAATATTTTAAGTTACGTGGAAGATAGAAGCCATGTGTATTTTATCCATCCAAAAAGAGACAGTGTTTTTGGAGTTCCATGTTATAAATCCATCAGCGATGTACCTGAAAATGTGGATTTAATGGTTATCTGTACTTCACAGAAAACAGTGATTCCGCTTTTACAGGAAGGTGCCAAAAAAGGTGTTGGCGGAGCAGTTGTATTTGCCAGCGGTTATGGTGAAGTTGGAACAGCAGAAGGAAAACAAAATGAAGCAGAACTGATTGCAGCAGCAAAAGAACTCGACATTGCGGTTATGGGACCAAACTGCGCAGGTTTTGTGAATTATATTGATAATGTACAGGCATTCGCATTTATCTCCGCAAAAAGAGACAGAAAAGGAAGCGTTGGTGTCGTGTCCCAGAGTGGTCAGCTTTGTCTTTCCATGATGGATGACCCGGGAATGCGTTTTTCTTATAATATTTCAGCAGGAAATGGAAAAATCGTTCAAATGGAAGATTATATGGACTTCCTTGTGGACGATGAAGATACAAAAGTAGTTAGCATCTATATTGAAGGTGTTAAAAATGCAGATAAATTTGCAGCTGTATTGAAAAAAGCAGCTGAAAAGAGAAAACCGGTTGTTATCTTAAAAGCCGGACGAAGTGCAAAAGGTGGAGCAATCGCTGCTTCTCATACAGGAAGTCTTTCCGGCTCCGATGCATCCTTTGATGCAGTATTGAAAAAATTCGGAGCAATCCGTGTAGATGACCTGGAAGAATTAATCGCAATGTCACTCATGCTTTCTACTATGAAGAGAATGCCGGAAAAAGCAACATTTGCTTCTATGAACTTATCCGGTGGAGAAACAGGAATTTGTGCCGATGTAGGAAGCTTAAATGGAATCGAATATCCGGATTTCACCGAAGAAACTCTGAAGAAATTAAAAGAACAGCTTCCATCTTATGCTTCTCCAAACAACCCGCTCGATATGACTGCAAGTCTTTCTTATGATGCAGACCTCTATGCAGGAGCACTTCGGACGGTTATGGATGACCCGAATATCGGTATGGTACTGATTGGATATACTCTGCTTCTTGAGATTGCAGACCCGTGTATCCATTACATGTATAAAGGAATTGAAAAGGTAGTTCAGGAAAAAGGCGGTAACTGCAAACCGATTGCCATGATACCATTTGCGGAGAACACAAGAAATCCTGAATATCAGGAAAAATTATTCCAGATCGGCGTACCGGTTTTACCGCCTCCGGTATACGCCTTCAAATTACTCCGCCATCTGGCTGACTTTATCGCTTATGAACCGGAGACAAAGACTCTGGAACTTGCGGTAGGACATCCGAAGAGCGAAGAAACACAGGCATTATCTGAGCATGAAAGTAAACAGGAATTAAAAGTATACGGTGTACCGGTACCAGATGAAGTCATCGTAACATCAAAAGAAGAAGCAGCTCAGTTTGCAAAAAATCATCCGGGTCCATTAGTAATGAAAGTAGAATCAGCTGATATCCTCCATAAGAGTGATGTGGGCGGTGTAAAATTAAATGTTTGTGGTCCGGAAGCAGCAGAAAAAGCTTATGAAGAAATCATGGAAAGTGTAACCGCAAAGAGACCGGATGCACACATCAATGGAATTCTGACAGTTCCAATGTTAGATGCCGGTGTGGAAATCATCATAGGCGTAAACAATGACCCGCAGTTTGGACCAATGATCATGGTTGGAATGGGCGGCGTCTTTGTAGAAGTCTTTAAAGATGTAGCCTTATATCCGGCACCTCTGAAAGAAGAGGAAGCGCTTGAAATGCTGAAATCACTGAAATCATTTAAACTTCTTAATGGATATCGTGGAACTGAGAAATGTGACATAAAAGCATTGTGTCAGACAATCGTAGCAATCAGCAACTATGCTCAGGCCAATAAAGATGTTTTAAAAGAGCTGGATATCAACCCATTGTTTGTATATCCGGAAGGTAAGGGTGTCGGTGTAGCAGATGCTTTGATCGTAAAGAGAAAATAATGTATTAGCTAGTCCATTTGGTAAAAAATAAATTCAGAGATATCCCGTAGAAGTCAAAGATGACAGACTACGGGATATTTCTGTTTTTAAGAGAATGTGCTCTGAGAGTACATAAGGAAATTTAGGGGGATATATGATTCGAGAAATAAAAAAAGAGGAAATTGCGGAGCTCATTCAGAAAGTAGATGAATTAGGTAGGTATTTGACAAATCATCCGGAAGTAAGTGGAGAAGAAAAAGAGTCATGTGAATACATTACGCAGTTCCTGAAAAAAGAGGGATATGAAATCACTGCGCCTTACGGAGAAATGCCATATTCTTTTCGGGCAGTGGATAAAGAAAAAAAACAGTTTCATGGAAAAAAAGCGGTTTTTTTATGTGAATATGATGCGTTGCTGGAAGTGGGGCATGCTTGTGGGCATTCTTACAGCTGCGCAATCAGTATTTTAGGAGCATTATTGTTAAAAAAATTTTATCCGGATCTTCCGATGCGAATTGATTTAGTTGGCACGCCGGGAGAAGAGTTTGTTGGTGGAAAATGTTATATGACTGAAAATGGAGCATTTGATGAATATGAATATGCAGCAATGATTCATTTATATAACAGAGATTCTACATATTTTGAAATTCTTGCATCAAATGATAGATACTTTACGTTTCATGGAAAAGCAGCGCATGCATCTGCGTTCCCGGAAGAGGGGGTTAATGCTTTGAATGCGGCGCGTTTATATATGGAAGCAATGGATATGTGGAGACAGCATATTACAAAGGATTGTCAGTTTCATGGCATTGTAGTAAAAGGCGGAGAAGCTCCGAATATTGTACCGGAGGAAGTTTGCCTGGATTATTATTATCGAGCTGCAACGCTGGAAAATTTATGGAAGTTAAATAAGATCTCAGAAAACTGTGCGAGAGGTGCGGCACTGGCAACCGGTACAGAAGTGGAGTGGCAGCAGAGATATCCGGATTATGGAGAAATTTATTGGAATGAATATATGGATCAGATTATGAAAGATATTTTTGAACATGTAGGAAGAACTTGTGAAGATTCTCCGGGACCTGGAGGCTCTTCGGATATTGGAAATGTAAATTTGAAAATTCCTGTGTTTCATCCTTTACTGGATATTACGGGAAAAGATAAAACGTGTGTTGTGCATGATCGTCGTTTTGAACGAATTCTTCATACAACAGAAATGCAAAAAGCACTGTATGATGGTGGAAAAATCCTGTACGAGTTGGGATATTTGTTGGCTACAAATGAAGAAAAGTTAAAAAGCATAAAAGAAATGCACAAAAAATATAGAAAATTAGTCTGAAAAAGGTTAAAATATATAAATATATGCAGCGGGGGACATTGAAATAGGCTTGAATACGAAAGGGGGCAGTTTATGCGAAAACTGTTTGAAAACATAGAAAAGAAAATATTTATACCGGCGTTTTTGGTATTAATTGTACTGACACTTACGATTTATCTGTTTCCAGGTCAGGTAAACGGAGTGATTTCGATTTTATTTTCACTTTGTACCCATGAGCTTGGCTGGCTGTTTATGCTGACCTGTCTGGCATCATTTGGATTTATGATTTGGCTGACATTCAGCAAGTATGGAAAGATCAAACTTGGAAACAAAGATGAAAAACCACAGTACAATAATTTGTCCTGGATTGCGATGTTGTTTACAGCGGGGGTTGGAACAAGTATTGTAATTCTTGGATTTTTAGAGCCGATTTATTATGTGAGTGCACCACCATTTGATTTGGAACCGTTTAGTAATGCTGCATATGAGTATGCACACATGTATGGGCAGTTTCATTGGGGCTTCAGTGCATGGGCATTTTATAATCCGGCGATTGTGGCAATTGCCTATGTGATGTATGTGCGGAAAGAAAACAGTATCCGCTTGAGCAACGCCTGTCGAAGCGTGCTTCATAAAAAATCAGATGGATGGCTTGGACACATTGTGGATATTCTTGTTGTATTCGGTATTGTAGGTTCGATTTCTACATCTCTTGGAATCGGTGCACCGGTGCTTTCTGATATTATCCGTGAAGTGTTTGGTATCCCTGCACAGTATGATTTTACTGTAAAAATTATTGTGTTGATTATCTGGGTATTAATCTTTGGAACAAGTGTGTATCTGGGGTTGGATAAAGGGATCCAGCGGTTAAGCAATATTAATGTTGTGCTGGCATTTATCTTTATGGGACTGATTCTTTTGATTGGACCGACAATGCAGATTTTTAAGATGGAAGTAAACTCAATCGGTTTATATGCATCTGATTTTATCAAGATGAGCACTTATACAGATCCATTTGGAGAAGGAAAATTCTCCAGTGAGTGGACGGTATTTTACTGGGGATGGTGGATTGCTTTTATGCCGATGATGGGAATGTTTGTCGGTAAGATTTCAAGGGGAAGAACTATCAAAAATGTAATGTGGGGACAGCTTCTATGGGGGACACTCGGATGCTGCTGCAGTTTTATGATTTTTGGTGGATATTCTCTTTACCTACAGCAGTCCGGAAAAGTTGATTTGGCGACCATCCTTGCAGAAGAAGGAAACAGCGGTGCAATTATTGCAATTTTGCAGACCCTTCCAATGTCTAAGATTATGATGCTGTTCTTGTGTATTGTCTGTTTTGTCTATCTGGCAACAACGATTGATTCGTGTGCTTATGTACTGGCCGGAACAACAACAAAACGCTTATCCTATAAAGAAGACCCTGCAAGATGGAATCGTATTTTATGGGCAGTTTTATTTTGTGTCTTATCCATTGGGCTTATGATTATTGGTGGATTGGAAGCTGTAAAAACGATTTCGGTGTTGACGGGACTGCCACTGATTGCAGTGTTGATTGTGCTGATGGTTTCAGTGAAACGAATGTTGAAAGAAGACGAAGAAAAGGAAGAAAAAAGAAAATAGAAAAGTTTTAACTAATTAACATTCAAGAATAGCCGCTTAGTTTAGAAGACGTGGGCGGCTATTTTTGTGATTTATGATTATCTTTACCTATTTACTTATAACAGTCAGTTTCAATTTTTCTGAAAATAATCACTGTTGAAACTCTCAGGATATGATTCAATAAACTTAACAATAAAAATAAAGCTGAGAAAGGGGTTTATAAATGATAAAGGTTATAAAAAATCATGGAAAAACAGTGCATGCATATCGCCTGGGAGAAGACAGTGAAAAAATTCAGCAATTAATAAAAGAGAAAAAAATCATTCCGCTTCCGGATGATAAATTCGAAGTGAAGTCCTCAGAAACGCTTTCAAGTCAAAGTGAGCATGGTGAAATTGCAAGGGCAGGAGATTTTATTAAAGTGGACAGTGATGGCAATCCCTATCCAAATGGTGCAGAATGGTTTTATCGAAATCACAGACATTTGGCAGGAGATGAATATGAACAGCTTCCGCAGACTTTAGACGCCTGGACGTGCAATGAGAAAATGTGCAGGGAGATTGAGTTTTTAATTCAACATAAAGGACTTGTAATAAACGAACAAGAGGAGGCAGATTATTTTGTAGCTCCACTTTGGGGAACAACAGAGACTGCCGCAAAAGATGCTGTAATTGTATTTTACGGAATTACATATACAGAGAATGGTGAGATTATGGATGTGGAGTTTAATTTTGTCAAACGCACAGAATTTGATAAAACCTACCATGTGATGTAAGTGTCAAAAGTAACTTTTGACACTTACATCATCATATTGCGGAATAAAAAGTCTAAAAAATAATGCATTTTTACTGCGAGTTTTAGCTATATGGCTAGTGTACAAAATTTGATAAACTGATATAATAAAATTACGAATATATATGTAAAAAAACAAATTTGTGCGAAATCAGCAGAAAGGAAGGTATTGTTATGGGTCTTATTAAAGCGGGAGTTGGAGCGGTAAATGGAGTATTGGCGGATCAATGGAAAGAGTTTTTCTATTGCGAAGCGCTGGATAAGGATATTTTGGTAACTAAGGGACAGAAACGCGTTGGCAAACGTTCCTCTAACACAAAGGGCAGTGATAATATTATCTCGAATGGAAGCGGAATTGCAGTTGCAGACGGTCAGTGTATGATTATTGTCGAGCAGGGAAAAATTGTTGAAGTCTGCGCAGAGCCTGGAGAATTTGTTTACGATCGTTCAACTGAACCAAGTATTTTTACAGGAAAACTGGGTGATGGGATTAAAGAGACGTTTAAGACAATCGGCAAACGATTTACATTTGGCGGAGATACCGGAAAAGACCAGAGGGTTTATTACTTTAATACCAAAGAAATCATGGATAACAAGTTTGGAACACCGAATCCATTCATGTTTGATGTGGTAAATAAAGACATCAATATGAGAAGAACTGTTCAGGTGCGCTGCAATGGTGTGTATTCTTATAAAATGATTGACCCATTGTTATTCTATACACAGGTTTGTGGAAATGTAGAGCGCGAGTATACCAGAGAAGAGATTGACAATCAGTTAAAGACAGAATTTATCGATGCCCTGCAGCCGGCATTTGCAGCACTTTCCGAATTAGAGCTTCGTCCGGCACAGATTCCGGCACATACAAAAGAATTAAAAGATGCCATGAATCGTGCATTAAAGATAGAATGGACAGAACGAAGAGGAATTGAAGTACAGGCGATTGCCTTAAATCCAATTACACTCACTGAAGAGGATATGAAGAAAATCAACCAGATGGAGGATGCAGCAACACTTGGCAGTAATCCATTTATGATGGCAGGACGTATGACAGATGCAACTGCAAATGCAATGGAAAATGCAGCTTCTAATCCAAATGGGGCAATGAATGGATTTGTCGGGATGGGCATGTCGATGAATGCAGGTGGAGCAGGTGCAGGCTTTGGCGCAGCGCAGAGCTTTTATAATCAGGGAGTTCAGCAACAACAGGCACAACAGGCACAGCAGCAGATGCAGCAAATGCAGCAGACCGAGCAGCAGACAGCACAGAATCAATCCGGGCAGCAGTCTCAGGATAGTTGGAAATGTGCATGCGGAGCAGTTGTAACCGGAAAATTCTGTACCGAATGTGGAGCAAAGAAACCGGAACCAATTCAGGCAGGAAGATGGAAATGCAAATGTGGCGCGATGGCAACCGGAAAGTTCTGCCCGGAATGTGGCTCACCTAAACCATTAGAGGATGGATGGACCTGCACCTGTGGAACAGTAAATCAGGGAAAATTCTGCCAGAACTGTGGAGCAAAGAAACCATCGGGTGCACCGTTATATCGATGTGATAAATGCGGATGGCAGCCGGAAGACCCGAAGAATCCACCTAAATTTTGTCCGGAATGTGGAGACCCTTTTGATGAGAACGATGTTCAGTAAAAAATATAGTTTAGAATCTTTTGACATTTAATTTGTGAAAAGTTTTTTGATGATTGTGTCAGAATTTCTAAAGTATAAGTAAATGAAAGTTATTACATCATAAGAAAAGAGAGGGGGAAACTGCATGGGAAATTTACAGGAATATAAGTGTCCGTGTTGTGGAGGCGCAATTGAGTTTAACAGCAAACTTCAAAAAATGAAATGTCCATACTGCGATACAGAATTTGAAATAGAAACCTTACAGGGCTATGAAAAAGAACTTCAAAATGAACAGTCTGACGATATGACATGGGAAACTTCTGCCGGAAGTGAATGGCAGGAGGGTGAAGCAGAAGGGCTTAGAGTCTACATCTGCAAATCCTGTGGCGGAGAAATTGTTGCCGATGCAAATACTGCCGCAACATCCTGCCCATACTGTAATAATCCGATTGTAATGACCGGACAGTTTGAGGGGAGTTTAAGACCGGATTATGTGATTCCGTTTAAATTAGATAAAAAAGCAGCAAAAGAAGGTTTGATGAAACATTTAAGCGGAAAACGGCTTCTGCCTAAGATTTTCAAGGACCAGAATCACATTGATGAAATTAAGGGAGTGTACGTTCCATTTTGGCTGTTTGATACAGATGCAGAGGCACATATCCGATATCGTGCAACGAAAGTGAGAAGCTGGAGTGATAGCGAGTACGATTACACCGAAACAAAACATTATATGATTCACAGGGGCGGAACCGTTGGGTTTGAACGAATTCCGGTAGATGGTTCCTCTAAGATGCCGGATGATTTGATGGAATCGATAGAACCGTTTGATTTTAAAGAGGCGGTAAAATTCCAGATGCCGTATCTGGCAGGATATTTGGCAGATAAATATGATGTAAGTGAGGAAGAAAGTGTCGGAAGAGCAAATAAGAGAGTGAAAAAATCGACAGAAAAAGCATTTGCGTCTACTGTCAAAGGTTATTCTTCTGTGACAACGGAAAACAGCAGTATACAGTTGCAAAATGGAGAAGCAAAGTATGCGCTGTATCCGGTTTGGATTTTAAATACGACCTGGAAGGGAGAAAAATATCTTTTTGCGATGAATGGACAGACTGGAAAATTTGTTGGAAACCTTCCGGTGGATAAGGCGGCAGCAGGAAGATGGACCGCATTGCTTACAGTGATATTTGGAGCTTTGAGTTATGGCATTATCTGGCTGTTTTGGTTGTTTGGTGTGTTATAGAGGGAGGGCGGAAAAATGAAGAAACGAATTTTTGCAGTTTTTTTAATCATACTTCTTTTTATGCTTTCCACGGTGGGAGTCTGGGCATCAGAGGCATCGGATGACAGCGGATTTTCAGGGGAGTACGAACGCCTGACTGATTCAGCAGGACTATTAAGCGAGGAAGAAGCACAGAATATTTTGACAAAGCTGGATGAAGTAAGTGAGCGCCAGAAGTTTGATATTGTAATTCTGACAGTAGATAGTCTTGAAGGTGCAACAGCGACGGAGTACGCAGATGATTTCTTTGATTATTATGGCTATGGATATGGCGAAGGGAAAGATGGAATTTTATTCTTAGTCAGTATGGAAGACAGAGACTGGGCACTTTCAACACATGGATACGGAATTACTGCATTTACAGATGCAGGATGCGATTACATAGCAGAACAGTTTAAGAGTTCACTTTCAGATGGCGAGTATGAGAAAGCATTTGAAATTTATATCGACCAGTGCGATGCATTTGTCACACAGGCGAGAGAAGACCGCCCTTACGACAATTCCAATCTTCCAAAAAAACCACTTGGAATGATATGGATTCCGGTTGCACTGGTGCTTGGATTTATCTGTGCATTTTCAATTGTAGGAGGAATGAAACGACAATTGAAAACCGTGGCAAGAAAAACAACGGCCGGAAATTATCAGAAAAAAGGCAGTCTAAAAGTGACAGAAAGCAGTGATTTATTCTTATATGAAGATATAACCCGCACAGCAAAACCAAAATCCAGTGATGGAGATTCCGGAAGCAGTACACACACTTCATCGTCGGGTGAAACACACGGCGGAAGCAGTGGAAAATTCTAGCAAATTGGGCTGAAAGTTAGTCTTTCAAAGGGGAGTATATAAGGGTATAATGAAAGAAAAATTAAGACCAATTTTGTTAGAGAAGGGAAATTAAGACATGAAGATTGCAATTTTAGGTGCTGGAAGAATCGCAGTACATATGGCAGAAACACTGGCTGGAATGGATGATGTTGAGGCTTATGCAGTTGGAGCAAGGGAACTTGAGCGGGCAGAAGCTTTTGCGGAGAAATATGGATTTACAAAGGCTTATGGTTCTTATGAAGAAATGCTGGCGGATAAAGAAATTGATTTAGTCTATATTGCTACGCCACATTCCCATCATTATAAACACGCAAAAATGTGTCTGGAAGCAGGGAAAAATGTGCTGTGTGAAAAATCATTTACGGTAAATGCAGACCAGGCAAGAGCACTTTTTAAACTGGCAGAGGAAAAAAATCTGTTAATCACAGAGGCAATCTGGACCAGATACATGCCGTCAAGAAAAATGATTCAGAATATTGTGGAAAGTGGAGTGATTGGAGAGGTAACTTCTCTTACTGCAAACTTAAGCTATGCAGTTACAGAAAAAGAAAGAATCCGTAAACCGGAACTTGCAGGCGGTGCACTGCTTGATGTCGGAGTCTATCCGATTAACTTTGCAAGTATGGTACTTGGTGAAGAGCTCAAAGATGTGCAGTCGAGTGCAATTTTTGAAGGCGGCGTCGATATTCTCGAAACCATTATTATGAATTTTGAAGGAAATAAAATGGCAACGCTTCAGAGTGGTGTCAGAGAAATTTCTGATAGAATGGGAAGTATTTTTGGAACAAAAGGCTACATTCAGGTTCAAAATATCAATAATCCGGAGAAGATTACAGTATTTAACCAGAACCATGAAGAAACAGCAAGCTATTTTCCTCCAAAGCAGATTACAGGATACGAATATGAAGTCCGAGCTTGTAAAAAAGCATTGAAAGAGGGCAAAATTGAGTGTCCAGAAATGCCTCATGCTGAGACGGTAAGAATCATGGAAATTATGGATGGTTTGAGAAAAAGCTGGGGATACGAAATTCCGGAAGTGGAGTAAACTAAACTCAAATAAGTATGTCAGATTAATATTAGAATAAGTGATGAAATAAATGTTCATATAGACAGCAAAACAAAATCCCCGATGTTGACGCATCGGGGATTTTTACGTTCTAATTATAAAATTATAAAAGAAACAACCAGATATGCTTTTAATTTAAAATTTTTAAAAATACCTAATAAAACATATTTACATAGTATGAAATAGGTGTTATAATGTGAACCATAGTAGAAAACCAATATAAAGTTGATAAGATAAATATGAAATAGAGATGAAACAAGCGAGAGGGTGAAAACAATGAAAGAGATATTATGCTTTGGAGATTCCAATACCTATGGATTAATTCCGAAAACAAATGGAAGATATGACAGAGAAGTAAGATGGACGGGTCTGCTTCAGGATGCATTAAAAAACGATGGATTTCACGTATTAGAAGAAGGATTGTGCGGAAGAACCACAGTATTTGAAGATGAATTCCGCCAGAACAGAAAAGGCAGTGACATGCTTCCGGTATTATTAGAATCCCATAATCCAATTAATATTGTGGTATTGATGCTTGGGACAAACGATTGTAAATCTTATTATCATGCATCTGCTGAAGTAATCGGAAAGGGAATTGAGAAATTAATCGAGCAGATTTGGAATTATTCACAGTCCGTGAAAATCCTGCTGGTATCTCCGATTTTACTTGGTCAGGAAGTGTGGAAAACCGAGTTTGACCCTGAATTTGATACCGATTCCATTGAGACTTCAAAACAATTAAAAGCAGTGTATGAGAGAATTGCCAAAAAACAGAAGATAGAATTTCTTGCGGCTTCAGATTATGCAAAGCCAAGTAAAGAAGACCAGGAGCATATGTCTGTAGAAGGTCATCGAAGATTGGCAGAAGCAGTGATTGAAAAAATAAAAAAATCCGCACTCAGCGCATAAATCCGGTAAGATGGATGTAAAAGTAAATGAAATAAAAAAAGGACGCTAAGATAATTTCTTAGCGCCCTTGCTTATGGTGACATTATAGTAACGGATTTAGAAAATGTCAAGAAAGATTTAGAAATTTTGATTCTGTCAGTCGCCTTTTAAGACTACACGAATTCTCTTATAGATTAAAAATACAATCAAAGAAGTCAGTGTGTATTTAAATAAGTTAAATGGGAAAATAATCAAGGCTGCAAATGTCAGAAGATTATGAACAGAACCATGAACGGCACTTCCCATCTGAATAAATGCATCAACCGGCATTCCGAATGCTTTTCCGTAAGCCGGAAGCAGAATAAATGCATTGATAAAGCAGGCTACAACAGAGGTTAAAAGTGTTCCGGCAATCATTCCGAGAACAGCATGTTTTCTATTTTTCATAGAACGATAAATGAAACCGGCCGGAACAACGAAAGCACATCCAAAGATAAAGTTGGCAACATCACCGACACCGGCTGTCATTGTACCCTTTGTTACCAAATGAACTAAGATTTTCACAAGTTCCACCCAGACACCTGCAAGCGGTCCCATTGCAAAAGAACCAACTAATACCGGAACTTCAGAAAAATCCAGCTGATAAAAACTTGGTGCTAAAAAAGGAATCGGAAATTCCAGATTCATCAAAATTCCTGCGATTGCACCAAGCATTGCAATCTGTGTAATTGTTCTTGTACGACTTCTTGTCGATACATTTCTTCTTAATACCTGTTCACTCATTTTTCGTCTCTCCTTTAAAACTTATGATTTTATTAAGAGAATCCTTTGAAAATTTCTTAGTCTATAGCATATATAACAAGTTTCCATAAACTAAAAAGCCCTTGGAATTTTTTCCAGGGGCTTGAGCACGTATTTAAAAATTTGCGCGTTCTTCTCTCATCCAGACTATACTGTCGGTTTCGGAATTTCACCGAATCAGCCGCTTGCGCGGGTCGCGGACTATACCGCCGGTAGGGAATCTCACCCTGCCCCGAAGAATTCTCTTTTTCTTTGTCCTCATTATACTATATATGTATTCTGGTTTCAATAGTGAATCTGTTTTTCACAGTTCGCTTGAATTTACCTTTGTTTCCGAGTATAATGAAAATAATTATAGGATGTTTTCTATTTCTATAAGTGAGAATTGAGGAGGAACTTATTATGATTAAGTGGAACAATTTAAACACTCTTTCTTCATTTGAGAATCTTTCAAAAGTAGAACGTGTAAAACTCGCAGAGGTAATGTCAGGAGAAAACGGTGCAGACCGTGTGAAAAAATACACAATTCCTATGGCAGCCGGTCTTTCTTACAATTATGCAGCAAAACAGGTAGATGATGATGTATTAGAAGCATTAACCAAGTTAGCGGAAGAAGCACAGCTTGCAGAAAAATTTGAAGCCCTCTACAATGGAGAAGTCATCAACACAGGAGAAAAACGTCTGGTTCTTCATCACATGACACGTGGTCAGTTAGGTGAAGCAGTAGAAGCAGATGGTGTGGATAAACGTACTTTCTATACAGAACAGCAGAAGAAAATTGCAGATTTTGCAAATAAAGTGCATGCCGGTGAAATCACAAATGCAGCAGGCGAGAAATTTACAACAGTAGTTCAGATTGGTATCGGTGGAAGTGACCTTGGTCCTCGTGCAATGTATCTGGCACTGGAAAACTGGGCTAAGAAAAACAATACATTCAAAATGGAAGCAAAATTTATCAGTAATGTAGACCCGGATGATGCAGCCGCAGTATTAAATTCTATTGATGTTGCACATTCTATTTTCGTACTGGTTTCCAAATCCGGAACAACTCTGGAAACACTGACAAACGAATCTTTCGTAAAAGATGCTCTGAAAAATGCAGGCTTAGACGCATCCAAACACATGATTGCAGTTACAAGTGAAACTTCTCCGCTTGCTAAGAGTGATGATTATCTTGCAGCATTTTTCATGGATGACTACATTGGCGGTCGTTTCTCCTCTACATCAGCAGTAGGTGGTGCAGTTTTATCTCTGGCATTTGGTCCGGAAGTATTTGCACAGTTCTTACAGGGCGCAGCAGAAGAAGATAAACTTGCAATGAATAAAAACGTCTTAGAAAACCCGGAAATGCTTGACGCATTAATCGGTGTTTACGAACGTAACGTATTAGGATATCCGAGTACAGCCGTTCTGCCATACTCTCAGGCACTGAGCCGTTTCCCTGCACATCTTCAGCAGCTGGATATGGAATCCAATGGTAAATCTGTAAACCGTTTCGGTGAAGCAGTAGATTATCCAACCGGTCCGGTTATCTTTGGTGAACCGGGAACAAACGGACAGCACTCTTTCTACCAGTTACTGCACCAGGGAACAGACATTGTACCGCTTCAGTTTGTTGGATTTAAAAACAGCCAGATTGGTACAGATGTTGTAATTCAGGACAGCACAAGTCAGCAGAAACTCTGCGCAAACGTAGCAGCACAGATTGTAGCTTTTGCATGCGGAAAAGCAGATGAAAATAAAAACAAAAACTTTAAAGGTGGACGTCCATCCAGCATTATTATCGGAGAAGAACTGACACCGGAATCACTTGGTGCACTCCTCGCTCACTTTGAAAACAAGATTATGTTCCAGGGATTTGTATGGAATGTAAACAGCTTTGACCAGGAAGGCGTACAGCTTGGTAAAGTTCTTGCAAAACGTGTCCTTGCACATGAAACAGATGGCGCATTGAAGGTATTCAGTGATTTATTAAACATCTAATTCTTTAATTTTAAATTTTTAAGAGAAAGTCTGTCTGTATAGAAAAATCTTGCGGACAGGCTTTTTTTAGGATGAATGTAAACTTATAAAAATAAAACGGTTGACATTTAATTCTTTTATGGATATACTAAATTTTATACGCAAAAACATCGAAAAATGAGAGGAAAGTATATTATGTCAGAATTATCCATCACATCACGTTTAGAAAACTGGGACGAGAGCAGACCGCTGACTCGTGAGGAAGCTGTTGAAATTTTAAATCTTCCGGAAGAGGAAATGCCAAAACTTCTGGATTGTGCTTACGCACTTCGTACGAAATATAAAGGGAAAAAAGTCAGTGTACAGCTATTAACAAATGTGCGCAGTGGAAACTGTTCCCAGAACTGTGCGTATTGTGCACAGTCTCGTGATTCCGAAGCTTCGATTGAAAAGTATCGCAGAGTTTCCGATGAAAAATTATACGGAGATAATGATTTGGTGGATGAAAAACATCTGGCAAGACATTGTATTGGCTTAAGTGGAATCGGTTTCTCCGATGAAGAAATTGAAGACTTGGCAGATCGTATCCGTGAAATGAAGAAAAAGGAAACACAGATTTGCTGTTCCATCGGATTTTTAACAGAGAAACAGGCAAAAATGTTAAAAGAAGCCGGACTGGACCGCATCAATCATAATTTAAACAGCAGTCGTTCTTTCTATCCGGAAATCTGCACCACTCATACCTATGAACAGCGTGTAAATAATATTAAAATGCTTCAGGGCTTAGGTTTTGAAATCTGTAGTGGCGGAATTATTGGAATGGGCGAAAGCAAAGAAGATGTAGTAGATATGCTGATGGATTTAAGAGAAATCAATCCGGAATCCGTACCGATTAATTTTTTACTTCCAATTCCGGGAACAAGACTGGCAGACAGAGATATTTCAGAATTAACACCGGAGTATTGCCTGAAGGTGCTTTGTCTTGCAAGACTGATGATTTCAAAATCAGATATTCGATGTGCAGCGGGACGTGAAGTTTATTTCAAAGGAATTGAGCCGACTTTATTTAAAGTAGTGGATTCTATCTTTGCTTCCGGATATCTGACCGCAGGCGGACAGGGAATCGATGCGACAATGAAAATGATAGAAGAAGCCGGATTTACCGGAGAAATTGAATCGACAGATGAAGAGTAATAGAGAATCATAAAGCCCAATAAAGAAATAAGGGAAAAGACAAAGAAGCTGAAAAAATCGTTTCTTTGTCTTTTTTTGTGCTATAATCAAAAAAATAAAAAATAAAAAAACTTACAGGAAGGACGAAAATCATTATGAAAGAAAAACAAAACGGCAGTTGTGAAAGCTGTACCTATTATATTTACGATGATGAATATGAAAGTTATCTTTGTGATGTCAGCATGGACGAAGATGAGTATATGAGACTGGTTTCCGATACGCATTATCAATGTCCGTATTACCGAAATGGAAATGAATATGCAGTAGTAAGAAAACAGATGTAAAGAACAGTAGTAACAATTTAGAAAAAGAGGAGAGAGCGATGACAAAAGATTTGACGACAGGAAAAATTATGCCGATACTGGTAAAATTTACGGTGCCGCTTGTCCTTGGGAATTTATTTCAGCTGACCTACAATGCAGTTGACAGTATTATAGTGGGACATTTTGTCGGAAAAGAAGCACTTGCGGCAGTCGGAATCTGCAATCCTGTCAGTACACTGATGATTTTATTTTTAAATGGACTTTGTATGGGTGCAAGTATTTTGATGGGGATTCAATATGGGGCAAGGGATTATAAAACTTTGCACCGCCAGATTAGTACAACAATGCTTTCAGGTGTTGTATTTTCTGTATTTTTAACACTTATTTGTGTCATTTTTGCGGTGCCGATTTTGCGGTTACTGCAGGTAGACCCATCGATTCTGGAAATGACAAAAGAATATTTGAGAATTATTTTCTGGGGACTGGTATTTACTTTTTTATACAACTTTTTTTCAAGCACCCTTCGAGCACTGGGAGACAGCAGTTCTCCGTTGTATTTTCTGATTATCAGTGCAGTTTTAAATGTATTTGGCGATTTGTTTTTTGTCGTGGTATTAAAGGCTGGATGCAATGGCTGTGCGGTTTCGACGGTATTAAGTGAAGCATTGTGCTGTTTATTCTGTGTGATTTATATTCAGAAAAAAGTGCCGATTCTGCGATTGGGAAAGAAATGGCTGGTGTTTGATGCAAGTCTTTTAAAGAGAACGATTGCTTATGGATGGGCATCGGCAATGCAGCAGGCGACGGTACAGCTTGGAAAGATTGGGATTCAGGCGATTGTCAATACGATGGGAGTTTCCGTTGCGGCGGCATTTGCAGTGGTAAACAGAATTGATGATTTTGCCTATACACCGGAACAAAATATCGCACATGCGATGACGGCACTGATGGCGCAGAACAAAGGGGCAGGAAAGAAAGACCGTATGCGGGAAGGATTCCGTTGTGGATTTATATTGGAAGTGATTTATGGAATCCTGGTTTTGATTATCTGCTATGTGTTTGCAAGACCGCTTATGATGCTGTTTGTAAAAGATGAAGAGGTAATCGGTCACGGTGTGATTTATTTACAGTTGATTTCACTTATGTATATACTTCCGGGAATTACGAATGCACTTCAGGGATTTTTCCGTGGAATTGGAGATTTGAAAGTTACCTTAATCAGCAGTTTTACAAATATGGGAGTGCGTGTACTTGCAGCCGCTCCGATGGTTTTTTTATGGGGATTTGGAATTGAAGCACTTCCGTATTCTTATCTGGCAGGATGGATTGGAATGTTACTTGTGGAAGCACCGCTGTTAATTAAGATTTACAGGAAGAAATAAGGCACAAGCTGAATAGAATAATAAAAAAGAAAAATAAGAAAGCAGAAATCTATGAAATTAGAGCTTTTGCACATTTCAAAACAATATGGCAAAAAAACAGCAGTGGAAGATATGTCTCTTGTTTTGACAAACGGCGTGTGGAGAATTTCCGGAAATCCTAAATGTGGAAAAACAACTCTGCTTCGTCTGATTACAGGAAGCGTGAAGCCGACAGAGGGAAAACTCTTTTATAACGAAAGAAATATTTTTGAAGATTATTCACAATACAAAGCAGTGCTTGGTTATCTGCCGCAGCATTTTAAACCGGACCATTTATTTACGGTAAAGGAATATCTGAATTATATTTCAGCTTATAAGGGCTTATCGAAGAAACAGACAAAAAGAAGAACTGCAGAGGCACTTGGAGCACTTCGTTTGTGGGAAGTGCGGGACAAAAAAATAGCGAGACTTTCAAGAGGAATGAGACAGAGAGTCGGAATGGCACAGGCAGTTTTAAATAAGCCGAAGGTTTTAGTTTTAGACGAACCTTCGGCTTATTTAGATGAAAGAGAAGAAAATCTGTTTTATGAGCTGGCAGGAGAATTTTTTCAAAACTGCATTGTGATTATTACAGAGAGAAGCAGTTTGGATGAGACGAGAAGCAGATGCGAGGAAGTAGCGGACTGGAATCTGACGATGAAAAACGGGAAAGTGGGGAGTATTTAGAATGAACTCAATAAGTGCGAAATTAAAATCGGAAATAAAACGAACATTGTATACAAAATGGATTTGGTTTGCAGGATTTTTGGCATGTCTACTTGGAAAGATAACCCAGATGGCAGGACAGGACAGCATTACATGGAGGTGTATTTTTATTGCTTCGGCAATTTTAATCAGTGAAGTTTTTTGGCTGTTTGAGCTGAAAAGCCCGAAAGATGAGGCAGTACTCTGCACGAAATACGGAAACCGGTGGATGCATCAAAAAAGAGCAGTGAGTCTGTGGATAGCGATGTTATTGATTTTGTTAATTTCCGGTTTATAATTTTGTCAGAATAAAACAAAGAGACATTCGATTTTTTTCGGATGTCTCTTTTGCATATCAACCGCTTTACTTAATCAATCACTTTTTTGATTGCATCAAGCAGTTCGTCATAAGTTTCATAAGCCGGAATTTCCGGATATTCTGCTTTGATTGCTTCTGTACTTTTAAATAAAAATCCTGCTTTACTTGCCTGAATCATACCAAGGTCATTATGGCTGTCACCGCTTGCGATTGTGTCATAACCAATGGACTGTAATGCTTTTACAGTAGTATATTTGGATTTTTCACAGCGCATCTTAAAGTCTGTGATTTCTCCATTTTCTGCGACAACGAGAGAGTTACAGAAGATGGTCGGATAGCCGAGTTTTTTCATTAAAGGTCCGGCAAACTGGGAGAAGGTATCACTGATAATGATAACCTGAGTCATTTCTCTTAACTTGTCCAAAAATTCCTTTGCACCGGGAATCGGGTCAATCTTTGCGATGGTTTCCTGAATCTCTTTTAATCCAAGGTTGTGTTCTTTTAAAATGTTTAAGCGGTATTTCATCAGCTTATCATAATCCGGCTCGTCTCTGGTAGTTTTTTTGAGTTCCGGAATACCGGTTTCCTCTGCAAATGCAATCCAGATTTCCGGTACGAGTACGCCCTCTAAGTCTAAGCAAACGATTTCCATTTTTTCCTCCATTCTAAAGCAGGTTGATAGGGTCCATTCTATCGAACCCTGCTTTTGCTTAAGTATTTATCTATTCTTATCAAAACCTATTATATTAGAAAACGAAAAAAAACGCCACTGAAAATTTTACGTTTTAATGCGATAAAATTTTCAATAACGCTTAGAAATCATTTTAGAATCAAATACAGGATTCAATTAATCTTAAAATAAATGATTGGATTGTACTTAAATAGTGGTAGGTGATTTTTTATTTCTCAATTGGAAACCAGCCAAAGTCAACGCATCTTCCAAGGTCCCAGCTGTCCCAGCCAACCCATCCAGGGGTGTTTACAGTATCGGTCAGCAGTTTGTAGCTCCAGTAGAAGTATCCGCTTCCGGCATCCCATGCATCTAACATGGCTTTTGCAAGTGTGTTGTAAATTTCTTTTTTCGTTTCAGCACTGATACATTCTTCGCTTAAACCTTCTACACCATTTAATACTGTCTGTCCGCCTTTGGTGTCATGTCCAACAGCGAGAGAATTGAATAAGCACCATTCCCCACAGATAACCGGGAAGTATTCCTGCATTTCTGCGATGTCTTTTTTGAGTTCTTCTACATAAGAAACATAGTTTTCTACGTTCTGTTCACAGCCGTTCATCTCAGCAACCATCAGGTACTGGTGCGTATCAAGTACAACGTTTTTATATTTTTCTTCACGCATGAAATCTTTCCATGCTTTTAAGCGGAAGGCATCATGGAAAACAACGTATTTTTCTTCCGGCATGTGTTTGCGGATTCTGTCGTAAGCCTCCAAATAAAAACCGCGGATAAATTCCATTGTATTTGGTTTTGTTCCCTTTGCTTTTTCAGGGTCAACTGCCGGATAGCGTTCTGCTACGTTCATAGATTCCCACATATCTTCAAGTATAGGCTCGTTTAAAATTTCGATTCCCCATAAGCCTTTTCTTGTACCGTATCTTTTTGCAAGTCTTTCAAGAACAGTGAGTTCAAATTCAACTTCGTCCGGATCCTGTGACCATTTGCAGACACCACTGATTCCGCCATTATCAAATCCGTTCTGGCTGTCCGGTGCAGTATGTAAGTCGATTAAAATCTGAAGTCCATATTTTTCAGCCCAGTTAAATGCTTTGTCAAGTTCTTCGATACATCCGATAAAGGGCTCTCTGTCGCCAAAGATGAAATACGGAACAGGGATTCTGACTGCATCCATTCCCATCGATTTGATTCTTGTGAAATCTCTTTCTGTGATATATTCAGAACGATGGATTTTGATTTTTGCCTCATAAACTTCTTTGGAAAGTTGTGTTGGAAGATAATATTCATCTTCAGCAGTTGTTCCATCGAATAAAGATGGGCTCATCCATTTTTCAAGTACCAGCCAGTTACCAAGATTAACACCTTTTACTTTCATGTGTTCTGTTTCCTTTCTCTTTTTTAAAAAATTTTTTATTTAAAAATGTGATTCATTGTTTTTTGCAATCGTTATTTTATCCATCCAAATCTTAAATTTATATCATAATTATTGGAAATTTATCACTTATATTGTGAAAAAATCTGTGCTATAATGGAAAAGCAAAAGAAAATGCAAAAAGAAATGCAGGAAGAAGGGAGCGTGAAAATTTGAATATAGATTATCTTGCATGGCATGTTTCACATGAACTTCATACATTTGTAAGACGCTGGAGCGGTGAATTAAAACCGGATAATAAGCCGGAAATTTTTTGTGCCAGAAAGGATTTAAAAGACGATTATTTTTCTTTTTCAGAGTTTGAAGATTATATGAATCAATGTCTGGCTGGAAAATTTGTGTCTGCGTGTCCGGTAGTTTTTTCGGCAGGTTTAAAAGAGAATCAAGTCGCTTATGCCTATCTTCAGGCAGGAGATTTTTACTATTTAGTCGGACCGGTACGGTTTGATTCAAAGGTTCGTCTGTATTATCATATTGGAGAATTTGAAATCCCAAAGAGCGATTTTAATGCGGTATTTAGTTCTGAGTTTTATTTTTTCTGTTCTAATATTTTACTGATGTGTAATCTGTTTCGCAAGGAAATTTTGACAAGGGATGATATTGTCTATGAAAACTGTGAAGAACAGATTCGAGATTCGGAAATTATGGAAGAATACTCGGCACTTATTTTTGAAAGGCAGGAACTTGAAGAACCACACAATCCTTATGAACAGGAAATTCGAGAACTTACCAGTATTGAACTGGGTGACATCGAGATGTTGAAAAAAAGTATTGGAGAAGATTATCTTGGAAAGACCGGCGTGCTTTCTAAAGATGAACTGCGCAATACAAAAAATCTTGGAATTGTGGTTATGACGCTTGCGAGCAGGGCGGCAATTCGAGGCGGATTAATGCCGGAAATCTCGTATTCCATGAGTGATGTCTTTATCCAGAAAATCGAAGAAATGACAGATATTGTGGCGATTTATACGGCAATCCGTCAGTTTGAAATGGAATATGCAAAGCTGGTGGCAGAAATCGGTAAGCAGGATGAGAAAAAATCCAAAGAAAAGCAGAGTATCTGGGTGGAAGCAAGCAAAGAGTATATCTTTAAACATCTGCATGAAAAGATTCGGGTGCAGGAAATTGCAGATTACCTGCACTTAAATTCCAGCTATTTATCTGAACTGTTTAAACAACAGGAATCTATGACACTGACTGATTTTATTTTACAGGAGAAAGTAAAACTGACGAAGAATCTGCTGACGTATTCGCCGTATTCTTACATAGAGATTGCAACTTATCTGGGATTTTCTTCGCAGAGTCATCTGGGAAAAGTCTTTAAGAAATATACGGATATGACCCTTAGGCAGTATCGGGAACGGTATGGAAGAGAACAGATACAGGAACGAAGAAAGGCAGAATTAATATCAAATGAATGAGGTTGAGGAGTTAACCGAATCAAAAAGAAAACAGCGAAGCGGAGGAAAAATATCCGCTTGATACAAAAAAGAAAGAGGAAATTAAAAAATGGGAAATGACTTATTTGAAAAAGCACCGATTCCGAAAGCTTATTTCAGCTTTGCGCTTCCGGTGGTATTTAGCATGGTGATTTCGCTGGTTTATAATATGGCGGACACCTATTTTATTGCCGCTACCGGAAATACGAATCTGGTTGCGGGTGTTTCACTTGGCGCACCGATTTTTACGTTAATGATTGCGCTTGGTGATATTTTTGGACTGGGCGGAAGTTCGGTGATTTCACGACTATTCGGCAAAAAAATGGATGAGGACGGAAAGCGTTTAAGTGTGTTCTGTTTTTATGGAGCAATTGTATGCGGAATTGTTGTAGCAGTGTTGATGATGTTGTTCCGTGCACCGATTTTAACTCTATTAGGTGCAAAAGCGGATACCGTGCAGTATGCATCGGATTATTATACTTGGCTGGTAATCGGTGCTCCGTTTATTATTTTATCTTTTACGCCGTCTAATCTGCTTCGAACGGAAGGATTTTCAGTAGCATCTATGACAGGAACGGTGCTTGGCTCTGTGATTAACATTATCTTAGACCCGATTTTTATCTTCGTGCTTGGCATGGGAGCAGCCGGTGCAGCGATAGCCACGGTAATCGGAAACATCGGTGCGGATTTATTTTTTGTATTTTTCTTACTGACAAAAAGCAAACGTTTGTCCATCAATCCAAAAGGATTTTTTATCAGCAAAAGAGAACTTGGAGATATCTTTGCCATCGGAATACCGGCATCTGTTACCAACTTTATGCAGAGTCTTGGAATTGCGCTGACCAATCGTTTTTTACTGGTCTATGGAACAGACAAAGTGGCTTCGATGGGAATCGTAATGAAAATCAATATGATTGCAATGTTGATTTTAGTTGGCTTTGCTTTTGGTTCACAGCCGTTAATCGGATATAATTATGGTGCTGGAAATAAAAAGCGTCTGAAAGCGATTCTGGCATTTAGTTATAAATTTGAATGTGCAATGGGAGCTGTGCTGGCACTTATTTTATGTGTTTTTGCAAAGCCTTTGATTTCGATGTTTATGAATCAGGAAAGCATCGTAAATGCAGGAGTTCCGATGCTCAGACTTCAGCTTGCAGGTGCAGTATTTACTGCGGTTACACTCGTAAGTACCTGTACGTTCCAGTCCGCCGGAAAAGCATTAAATGCTTTTCTTTTATCTGTCAGCAGACAGGGCGTTATCTTTGCAGTTGTGATTTTTATTTTGTCTAAAACAGTGGGCTATTATGGAGTACTTTCGGCACAGCCGGTGTCAGATTTTCTTACAGCTGTGCTTGCCGTGATTCTGGTGAGAAGGAGCGTATACCGAGAGATACGATAAAAAATTAGAAAATACCGTTATTGTGGTTTACAAATTGTCAAATAAAAGGTAATATACTTTTATAAAATATTTTATAAAAGGAAGCTTTTGTATGGCGGGAATAGAGAAAAAAAATGTTACAAAATCTAAAATTGTGAACTACATTATCAATCATAAGGCAACGTCTAAGGTAGAGTTATCTAAAGATTTAAATATCAGTATGCCGACAGTATTGTCTAATGTAAAAGAATTGCTAGCAGGTGGAATTGTGATTGAAACAGGAGAATACGAATCAACAGGTGGGCGAAAAGCGAAAAAGATTAGTATTAATCCTGCATATCGTTATGCGGTTGGAATCAGAATCACTGCAAAGCATATAGGGTTTGTGCTTGTAAACATGAAGTATGAAATTGAAAAATATGAAAGAATACGGCTGGAATTTTCAACAAATACTTCTTATTATTCAAAAATCAGGGAAGAATTGGAGGCATTTCTTAAGGATGTAGAAAACAGGGAGAGGATTCTGGGAATCGGTATTTCGATTCCTGGAATTGTTAACTTGGAGAATCGAATGTTGGTGAAATCTCATGCTCTTCAATTAGAAAATTATAGCTTGAATTTTCTGGAACAGGTGTTTTCACTGCCGGTATACTTTGAGAATGATGCAAATGCAGCGATGAGAGCAGAAGATTTAAATAGATATAAAAATGCGTTGTATTTATCTTTAAATAATACTTTGGGTGGTGCGTTTTGTATTGATGGAAAATTAATCTTGGGAGAAAATCAGAAGGCGGGTGAGTTTGGGCATATCATTCTTGTTCCAGGCGGAAAGCAATGTTATTGTGGAAAGCGTGGATGTGCAGATGTTTACTGTGCGGCGAGCGCACTGACGGATGATACCAGCCAAACATTAGAACAGTTTATGCAGCAGTTAGAAGAACGAAAGGAAAGTGCACAGCAGGTTTGGCAGGAATATTTGGAATATTTAGCGGTTTTAATTTCAAATTTGCGGATGGCTTATGACATGGACATCATTCTTGGAGGCGAAGTGGGTGGATATCTTTCAGATTATATGATTCCATTGGAAGAAAAAGTGATGAAATATAATGGGTTTGACCATGATGCAAGATATTTGAAGATATGTTCTTATAAAAGAGAAGCTTCTGCAGTAGGTGTGGCAAAGTATTTTTTGCAGGAGTTTATAAAAGATATTTAGTTGCTTGTAAAAGAGAAAAAGTTCCAGAGAGAAAGCAGTTTAAAGAATGTTTTCTCTCTGGAACTTTTTTTGCTTTCTGGAAAAATGCATAAATTCACAGAAACAATCTTGTGCAATAGGCAGAATTAAACGTTGGGATATTGACAAATTTTATCTTTTGGATAATAATATAGTTACTTTAATAAAATGTTTAATAAAAGAATATAAATAAAGGAGGAAATACATTATGTTACAGCAGGTAATGACAAATCCAGGAGAAATTATTTTCAGAGAGGTACCAGTTCCAGAGGTGAAAGACAATCAGGTGTTGGTTAAAATTATGAATATTGGAATTTGTGGTTCTGATATTCATGTATACCATGGAAAACATCCATTTACAAAATATCCGGTTACACAGGGACATGAAGTGTCTGGTGAAATTGCAAAGATTGGAAAAGATGTTATAGAGTTTCGTGAAGGACAAAAAGTAACAATTGAGCCTCAGGTATATTGTGGAGAATGTTATCCATGTCGTCATGGAAAATATAATCTTTGTGAAGAACTCAAAGTTATGGGATTTCAGACAACAGGAACAGCTTCTGAATATTTTGCAGTAGATGCGTCGAAAGTAACACCGATTCCAGAGGAGATGTCTTATGAAGAAGGTGCAATGATTGAACCTCTTGCTGTAGCAGTGCACGCTGTAAAACAGATGGGCGATGTGAAAGGAATGAATATTGCAGTGCTTGGAGCAGGTCCAATTGGTAATCTGGTTGCTCAGTCAGCAAAAGGAATGGGAGCAGCAAAGGTTATGATTACAGATGTCAGTGACCTTCGGTTAGAGAAAGCAAAAGAATGTGGAATTGATGTATGTGTCAATACAAAAGAAAAAGATTTTGGTGAGGCAATGATTGACGCCTTTGGTCCGGATAAAGCAGATGTAATTTATGACTGCGCAGGAAATAATATCACAATGGGTCAGGCAATCAAATATGCAAGAAAAGGAAGTGTAATTGTTCTTGTGGCTGTATTTGCAGGCATGGCAACAATTGACCTTGCAGTTGCCAACGACCATGAACTGGATATTAAGAGTACAATGATGTACCGCCATGATGATTATGTAGATGGGATTGCACTCGTAAATGAAGGAAAGGTACATTTAAGACCATTAATTTCTAAGACTTTTGCTTTTAAAGATTATTTGAAAGCATATCAGTATATTGATGATAATCGTGAAACAACAATGAAAGTAATTATTAATGTGCAGGAAAAATAGAACGATAAATTTTGGAAGGATGGGGTTTAGTCAGAAACGCTGATAAGGAGGAAGTTATGGGAAGTGAGAGTAAGAATGGAAAAGTGCCGTTGATTAGTAAAATCGCCTATGGATTTGGAGATGTAGGCTGTAATTTTAGCTGGATGTTTGTCAGTAACTTTTTAATGATTTTTTATACCGATGTGTTTGGAATCAGTATGGCAGCGGTATCAGCTTTGATGCTTTTTTCAAGATTCTGGGATGCAATCAATGACCCGATTGTAGGAGGACTGACAGATAAAACAAATACAAGATGGGGGAGGTATCGCCCATGGCTTCTGATTGCGGCTCCAATTACGGCGGTGCTTTTGATGCTCTCCTTCTGGGCACATCCAGACTGGTCGAATACAGCAAAAATCGTTTATATGGTAATTACATATTGCCTTCTGGTATTAGGCTATACTTGTGTAAATATTCCGTACGGAACACTTTGTGGAGCTATGACACAGGATATTGATGAACGTGCAAAAATTAATACTTCCCGTTCCGTGTCAGCGATGATTGCAATCGGAATTATTAATATTGTGACAGTGCCTTTGATTAGTAAGCTAGGAAGCAGTAGTGCCAAAAAAGGCTATCTGCTTGTTGCGATTATTTATGGATGTATCTTTGCAGCCTGTCATTTCTTCTGCTTTGCAAAGACAAAAGAACAGGTAACAATCCCTGAAAAAGAGAAAATTTCAATTAAAGTACAGCTGAAAGCAGTTATGCAGAATAAACCATATCTGCTTGCACTGGTTGGACAGGTATTGTTTGGATTTACATTGTATGGAAGAAATGCTGATATTTTGTATTATTTTACTTATGTTGAGGGAAATGCTTCTTACTATACCACCTATTCAATGTGCATTATTATTCCTTCTATTATTGGTGCAGCATGCTTCCAGCCAGTATTCCGTAAGTTAAATAATAAAGGAAGAACAGCTTCTATTTTTGCATTACTTACAGGTATCGCAATGCTTGCTATGTATTTCTTTAATGTAAAAGAATCACCAATCACATTTTATGCATTAGCCGGTATTACACAATTTTTCTTTTCAGGATTTAATACTGCAATTTATGCCATTATTCCAGACTGCGTGGAATATGGTGAGTGGAAAACAGGACTTAGAAATGATGGATTCCAGTATGCCTTTGTTTCTCTTGGAAATAAAGTTGGGATGGCAGTAGGTACTGCGTTTCTTGCAGCATTACTTGGAAAATATGGATATGTGGCAAATCAGACACAGAATCCGGAAGTAATTGCAATTATGAAACATGCATTTTCAACGATACCTGGAATTTTGTGGATTGTTACAGCAATTGTTCTGTTTTTCTATCGTCTGAATAAAAAACGCTATAATGAAATTGTGGAGGACTTGAAAAATGGCAAAAGAGGTTGATATTGTCGCTTTAGGAGAACTTTTGATTGATTTTACAGAGGCAGGAAAAAGTGATTCAGGAAAAAAGCTGTTTGAGCAAAATCCTGGTGGCGCACCGGCAAATCTTTGAACTGTAGCCTCACGTATGGGGTATCGCACGGAATTTATCGGTAAAGTCGGAACGGATATGCATGGGAATTTTCTGAAAAAAACTTTGGAGGAAGAAGGAATCGGAACAAAATATCTGATTTAGGATGAAAGATATTTTACAAATCTTGCTTTTGTAGAGATTGCGGAAAGTGGGGAGCGTCAGTTTTCTTTTTCCAGAAAACAAAGTGCAGACACACAGCTTTGTGCAGATGAGTTAAATCAGAAATTGCTTGAAGATTGTAAGGTATTTCATTTTGGTTCGTTGTCATTGACAGATGAACCGGCAAGAACAGCAACAATAGAAGCTGTAAAAATAGCAAAATCATCAGGTGCACTTATTTCTTATGACCCTAATTATCGGGCATCATTATGGGAAAAGAAAGAAACTGCTGTAGAACAGATGAAATCCATGATACCTTATGTTGATGTGATGAAAGTGTTAGATGAAGAACTAGTTTTGCTGACAGGAAATAAAGATTATAGTCAGGCAGTTAAAATACTTCTTGATATAGGACCAAAGTTAGTGGCTGTGACGCTTGGAAGCGAAGGGGTTCTTCTTGCAACAAAACAGAGACAGGAGAAACTACCAGGATTTAAAGTGAAAGCGATTGATACGACGGGGGCTGGAGATTCTTTCTGGGGAGGCTTTTAAAGTGAGTATCTAAAACAAAATAAAAAAATTGAAGAGCTTACATGGGAAGAACTTAAAAAGTGTGCAAAGTATGGCAATGCAACGGCGGCATTGTGTGTGCAGAGAAGAGGTGGAATTCCGGCAATTCCTAAAAAAGAAGAAGTAGAAAGTTTGTGTAAGTAAATGATGCAAAGGGGAATGTGAAAAAAATGGATTTTCACGTTCCCTTTGATGTTTTATCGAGAGATACGATAAAAAATTATATTTAAAAATCCAAAAAAATCAGTTATTTTATTTCCAAGTAAAGATAAAATGTACTTTTGAAATGTACTTTCAAAACATTCCAAAAGTAAAAAAGTACATAGAAATAAAAAGTTCCAGTTTAGTTTTTTTAAGAACTATTCTGGAACTTTTTTGTGCATATCAGGAAGGGTTCGTACGAAGTTGTATATTGGAGATAACCTCCGATGCACACTAAAATTATTAATAATTGGAAAAATGCACCGTAATCGTACAGATTTCGCTGTCTGTTCCAACCCGCATTGCCGGACCCCAGACACCGACTCCGGAAGTTACAATGCTGTTCAGATTACCTTTTTTTAAGTAACCGCAGGGATTTTCCCAGAATAATTTTACCGTTAGATTTCCGGGAAAAATCTGTCCATCGTGAGTGTGACCGCATAACTGCATATCTACGCCGGCATTATCAAGTTCTTCAAGTTGTTTTGGCTGATGTTCCAGGACAAAAACAGGTTTGGTTTTATCTACGTTCGAGAGCAGTTCTTCGATAGTTTTTCGGTTCGTTGTGCCGTCTCCTGGTTTTTGAATATCTTTTCGGTCAACGAGATAAAAGGCATTGTCAATACAGGTGACTTCATCATCGAGAAGAGTGATATCGGCATCTTTTAGAAAACTTTCAAATCTCGGGTCACGGACTTCGTTTTCTTTTGATGTAACTGAAAATCCACCTAAGAGCCGTTCTGTTACATCATGGTTTCCGAACACAGCATAAGAGCCATAAGTACTTTGAATCGTAGAAAGTGTTTTGGCAATTTTATCTGGATTTTGAACGGCTTCATATTCGTTGTCAAAAACGTCGCCCGCAAATACAACAAGGTCTGCATTTTGTGCATTGATTTTCTTTACCATGCGCTGCATCTGCCTGTCATCGACACTGTAACCAAGATGCAAATCAGCAGCGAGAACGATTTTTAAAGAATCATGTCCGGCGCAGGATTTTTCTACAGTAATATCATAAGGCGTCACTTTTACGTGTTTGGAATGTAAAATTCCATAAGCACTGATACCGCAGATAAGTGCGGTAAGCAGAAGTCCAACAAATACATAGCCGGCTTTACAAAAGAAAAACTCATGTATTTTTCCAGTAATTTGTTTTAAAATCAGCCGGAGAATATCTGCGACTGCAATAAACATTAATAAATATAAAAATGTGCCAAGCCAGTAGTTGCTGATTCGCTTTACAAGTACCTGAAATTCAGAGGCAGGCAGTAAAAATGCAAAAAGCAGAGAAAGCGCCAGCAGAGAATAAATAGTAAGATAAGGCACAACAAACCATTTGGAATGAAAACGCTCAGAACATGCAGTCAGCCATTTATGGATTCGGTGCAGGATGTAGGCGTTTAATAAAATATAAATGGGAATGATGAAGATTAAAATCATAATAGAGCTTCCTTTTTGTTTTTCAGAATAGCACAAATGGCAGGAAGAAGCAAATGAAGGGTGGGCATTTGATTTTTGATAAGAAAAGACATATAATAAGTATAGCTAAGAAATGCGATTATACTCTAAGTGAGTAAAAAGAAGTTCGGAGTGCCAGCTCTGAACTTCTTTTTTTCTGATTTTTTATGCTAATCCCTAAATTGCTTCTTCTATGATATCAGCAAGTTTTTCTGTTGTAATTTCCATAAACAGTGACTGCATCGGTCCAAATGAATCAATAATTTCCATTAGTTTTTTGCGGTCATGAGGATTTTCTTTTAATTCTTTATACTGACCAGCACCATAGATGATGCGGACTGGCCCTTCATAAATAAAATCTTTCATGAGCTACCTCCAAAATAAAATGTTATATTAGTGTGTCCGTATAGTAGAAATATTAATATACTAGGGTAACCCGAGGACAAGAAAAATTTTATCATATCTAAAGTTTACAATGTAGAATAAAAAGGCTAAAGGTGGAAGTTAGTTTTTTATTTGAATTTTCACAGAATGTTCACAAAAAAATTAGCACTCATCTATTGACAGTGCTAATAATACGTGCTATAGTACAACTAGAACAAAGGAAGAGGGAAA
>OLNW01000092.1_pt1 | contig 106896 bp, 89 predicted proteins | sample 1672121 | NCBI WGS metagenome assembly OLNW01 (sample SAMEA3136648, study PRJEB25190) | human gut metagenome
AGCGTCGGAGAGACACGCCGAGGTCGCCGCAGGAGGGTTGAGATAGAGGAAGGGCCTGACTCAGAAAACCTGGGCCAGGCCCGGTTTTGCCTATTGACAATGTCCTGCTCATATTAAAAAGGCCCCGACGCCTGCGGATGAATCTCCGCAAAGCAACGGGGCCTTGATTGCTCGGGTGCGGCGAGAGTCCGCCTTCGCAGACGAGCTTGCCGATCTAGGCAGCGAGGATAGGCGCCGCGACCTGCTTCTTGCGGGAAAGAACGCCGGGCATCCAAGCGCTTTCGCCATCGTTCAAGTTCACGCCGAACACGTCGGAGACGAACTGCGTATCGCCCTCGCAAATGAACTGCGAGCCCTCGGCGAGGATGTCAGTCGCGAAGAACAGCACGAACTGGTAGCCCTTTTCAGCGACGAGCGCCTTGATAGCCTCGCGAATCTCGGCTTCGCGGCCGAGCACCGCCTTCAGGTCGACGGTCTCGAACTGGCCGATGTAGACCTTGTTGCCATTCTTGAGTTCGAATTCCTTCGCGTCGGCGTTCACCAGCTTGTCGATAGGAAGCTCGGCGGGATTCGAACGGCACTTGAAGATGTCCATTCCGTATTCGACCGGATCGACGCCCAGGGTCTTGGCCGTACGCGCAATCATGTCGCGGTCGAAATCAGTCGTGGTGGGCGACTTCATGATGACGGTGTCAGTGAGCATCGCACCGAGCAGCAGTGCGGCGATGGACTCGGGAAGCTCCACACCCTCGATCTCGAATTCGCGCGCGACGATGGCGGCGGTGGAGCCGACAGGCTTCACGTTCACGCGAATCGGTTGCGCGGTGGTAAGGCCGCCCAGGCGGTGATGGTCGACAACTTCGACGAGGTCATCAGTGTTCAAGCCGTCCACGGACTGGAGCATCTCGTTATGGTCGACGAGGATGACCTTGGCGCCCTCGGGAACCGACTCGATAAGGCGGGGCTGCTCGATGCCGCGCTCGCCCATGATCCACTCGGTCTCGGGGGGAAGCGGCCCCAGGCGCACCGGCTCGAAGACGGCCTCCCCGCCCGCGCGGCGCGCGAGCTCGTTTTTCAGGTATGCATACCCGACAGCCGCGCTTATGGCGTCGTTATCAGGGTTTTTGTGACCGACGACGATGATCGATGACATGTTCTCTCTCCTTGTTTCTCCGCCGTGCAGCTCAAAGCGGCAGCGTACATTGTGATGCGCAGCTAACCTGAGCGATCTCGGCGGGATATTAAAAATGCCCGAACAGTATAACGCACGCCCCGCATCGCGCGAGCTCGGAAACGCAATCGCGCCAGACGTCGGCGTGAAAGGGATTGCGGGTCGCGAAGCCTCTGCGCTTGCGAGCTCGCGCCTTCCATCCTCTTTGCCCCAACGCAACTGATATATAGTGTTGATGGAATCGGCACGGCGATGCGCGTCTCGAAACGGAAGTTGAGGATGCTTGTCGTGCACATTATCTACGCAGCGTGCGCCATTGCACATATCGCGTATGCCACGAGCGGCTTCGCACACGCTGCACGCAATGTGAGCGCATTCCGCGAGACGCGCGCGTCAGCATCAAACTGAGAAGAAACAGGAGCGCATTCCTATGAAAACGCTTGGACTTCGCGATATCATCGGCCCGATCATGGTCGGACCTTCCTCCTCGCATACCGCAGGCGCGCTGCGCATCGCGCTTATGGCGAGAAACCTGTGCGGCTCGGCACCCCAAAAAGCAGTGTTTCGTCTTCTCGGATCGTTCGCGCACACCTACCAGGGGCACGGCACTGACAAGGCGCTCGTTGCTGGCATGCTTGGGTTTGCCGCTGACGACCTGCGCGTTCGCGACTCCTTCCGCTGGGCCTCCGCAAAGGGGCTCGCATTCTCCTTCACCCCCGACCCCCAGGCCGACGATTTCGCGCACCCCAACACGATCGACGTCACCGTGACCGATGAGTCAGGTTGCACGGTTTGCGTGCGCGGCGAGAGCATCGGCGGCGGCGCAGCCGTGATCACGCGCCTCGACGGCATCGACGTGCACATCACCGGCGAGCACACGAACGTCGTCGTGCGGCAGCGAGACGAGGCGGGCGTGCTCGCCCATATCGCAAGGTGCCTATCGGACGAGGGCGTGAACATCGCGACGACGCACATGTTCCGCGAAAGGCGCGGCCAGGTGGCCTACACCGTGCTCGAGTGCGACCAGCGGGTGAGCGACAAGGTGCGCCGCGCAATCGCCGAACACCCCGGCATCTTCGACGTGCGCGTGATTCCCGCCGACAGCACAGCTTCCGAGGGCGAAGGCGCGAAAGACTGCACCCTCGACGAGGGGCAGGCGCTTATAAGCTTCGAAGCGCTCGATTTTGCAAGCGGGAAAGAGCTCTTGAACTGGTGCGACGCCTATGATTCGACCATCTCGCAAGCTTTCTGCGCCCGAGAGGAGGTCCTGTGCGCGTCGCAAGGATGCGCCGCCGACACGCAGGAATATCTCAAGCGCGCGCTCGATGTGATGCGCTCCTCGACGCTGCGACCGATCGAAGAGCCGACCGAGTCCATGGGCGGCCTTCTGGGCAGCGAGGCGCAGCGGATGCGCACGTTCCATGCGTCGGGGAGAAGCGTCTGCGGCGATTTGACGGCGAAGGCGGCGACCTATGCGATGGCCGTGCTCGAAACGAACGCTTCGATGGGTCGAATCGTCGCCGCGCCCACCGCGGGCAGCGCAGGCGTCGTCCCCGGCGTACTCATGGCTCTCGGCGAGGAGCGCGGATACACCGATGAAGACTTGGCTCGCGGGCTTTCCTGCGCGGCCGCCGTGGGATTCCTCATCACGAGAAACGCCACCGTGTCGGGCGCCGAGGGCGGCTGCCAGGCAGAGGTAGGCGCCGCGTGCGCCATGGCCGCCGCAGCGACCTGCGAACTTGCCGGCGGCACGCCCGTGCAGTGCCTGAACGCTGCCGCGAACGCGCTCACTAGCCTGATGGGGCTCGTCTGCGACCCCGTGGCAGGGCTTGTGGAAGTGCCTTGCCAGAAGCGCAACGCGGCAGGCGCCGCCGTGGCGCTCGTGAGCGCAGAAATTGCCCTTGCGGGCATCGGGAACCTCGTCGACTTCGACCAGACGGTCGATGCGATGTTCGCTGTGGGCAAAAGCCTTCCCTTCGAGCTACGCGAAAGCGCCCTCGGGGGCCTCGCCGCCACGCCCGCAGCCTGCGCTTATTGCGAAAGCTGCATGAGCAGGAGCTAGGGGTATCTCACCGAATGCCAGATTTGAGAAAGCGCCCTCAGATTCGCTTTCCCGAATCTGAGGGCGCACAGGCAAAGTGCGAAGTTGGCCGTGGACAAGAGCGCCGCCGAAAGCAAAACGCCAGAAAGCTAAGCCTATTTGTCCGAATAATGGCTTCTCGCCGAGTAGATGCGGATTGTATTTCCTTGCACGTCGTAGATAAGTCGATCTTTCTCATTGATTCTTCTAGACCACAAGCCAGACAAGCTGCCCTTGAGTTTTTCAGGCTTCCCCAGCCCCTCATAGGGGTTTCGCAGCGCATCTTCTATCAACTTGTTAATGCGTTTGAGCGTTCGCTTATCCTCGGCTTGCCACCAAAGATAATCTTCCCAGGCATCGTCGGACCACAGTTTAGGCATCCTCTACCTCGATGAGCTCGTGGTTTGCACCTCGTTCTTCGGCAAACTGCTTCATCCCTCGCTCAATCTTGCTCATCAGTCGCGCATTCGATTGGACTTCCAGGTTTTCAATGAGATTATCGTAGTCCATCGCATTCATGACGACCACGTTCGCGCTTGGATCTTTGCTCGTGACCAGCAGCGGAGTCGCGTCATCGCGCGTCTTATCCAAGTATGCCCGTAAATCCTTGCGAAACGTCGAGTACGCAACCGCTTCCATGGCGAGACCTCCATAATTGTACAGGTTCTTGTACGATAATTACATTCTACGAAAGTACACAAACGATTGCAAGCGCAGAGCCTCCATCTAGCGTTTTCCAAGAATACGAAGCACGGCATACCAAAAAATGAATACCGCCAAGGAAGTCAACAATCAGTAGGTGCGGGCGAAAAGCTGAATCTTGGAGGGTCCGGATTGGAGTTCGCATGTACAGCAAGGAGTCCTTCAAGCTGCTCCTGCTCACCATCGACGAGGGGATGCGGGTGCCAGACGCCGCCGACTTCGCGGGCGTGAAGAGGAGGGCGGCGAAGAACTGGGCCGCGGGCAACCTCCCACACAGCTACACCGGGAAACCGCGTAAAATGTTGGCGACGGGAAAGTCGAGAAGGGAGGGCGGCCCCATGCCGACGAAGGGGATCTACGACCCGCCGGATAGCGGCCCGCTCGCTGGCCTGTATGTGTACGTTAGCTTAGTAGCGGCCCGCTCTTTGGCTTAAAAAAGGGGCCATTCCCTCTCCGAAGATGTACTTACCGCCGGAGGTGATTCAGGGAGATGATTACATTGGCTGATAAGATGAAGGTCATTCAGATGCACCTGACTGGGTATTCGAACCGCAAGACCATCGGCAAGTACGTCGCAGAGTACGAGGCGGCGCAGGCGGTGATAACGAGCCCGGGCGCCCCACCCGACGCGGTTCGGGAGGTGGCCGAGTCGATATCGGCAGCGCCGTCATACAAGGAGAGGAAATCGCCGCCCCGTAAATGAAATGCCGAGATGGAGCTCCATGAGTACCAGCGCGCCGGGTTCTCCCGCCGCGAGGACCGCGATGCGAACATAAGGCAGCTGGTCAGTGTGGGGCTGTTCTCATCCGAGCGCGGCGCCCACAGCTACCGTGCCCTCCACACCCGGATGCGGAGGGCCGGCGTCGTGGCGAGCGAGAAGCGCGTCCGCCGCGTGATGCCCGAGGAGGGAGTTCAGCTCGTACGCCGGCAAGGTGTCGAAGGCGCCGGAGAACCTGGTCGGGCGCGATTTGCATGCCCCCGAGCCAGACATGCTACGGCTGACCAACATCACTCGCATAAAGCGGCTTCGCCTACTGAGACTTCGAGCCTCTGAGAGTTCCCAGCAGACTGGCCCTCGGGCGCTCCCTGATTGTGAGCCTCCCAATCAGGGAGGCTCCTCGGGCGCCCCAGGATCAGCCTTAAGCACGCATATTGCAAGCTATCGCGTAAAGCGTTGGTGTTTTTCACGCGCGGACGCCTTCCCGCATAGCGCAGCTGGTAGAATGTCCCTCATGAAATGCAACCATCCCAGAATCAGATTCTTCCCGTCCGCCGCGGTAGTCGGGCTGCTGTTCGCTTTTTCTCTGGTGACTGGGCAGAGCTTCGCCGAGACGGGCGATTTCTCCCAGATGCTCGGCGGCGTGTCGCGGGTCGCAGTTTCGCTCGCGAAGCTCCTGCTATATGCTGTCGCAACCTCCCTTCTGCTGAGCGTCCTGTTCTCATGGTTCGATGGCTGGGATGCGCCCAAGCCCAGACCGCAGACGCACCGTGCCGGGCGGACCCGCGCGGCCCACCTGCGGGTTTTCGCGGACCGGCACGTATTCGGTCTCGCCCTCGCGTTGCTGGCTGCGTGTTGGGGCACCTACATCGCCGTGTTCGCGCCTGGCACGCTCACCTACGACGGTGCGCGCAGTCTGAACCAGTTCTGCGCCGGCGCCCCGCTCGAGAACCACCACCCCGTGCTCATGAACCTGCTCTACGGGCTGCTCATGCACGCGGGGCGCGCCATGGGGTCGGACGACTGGGGTGTATTCCTCATCGTGGCCCTCCAAGCGGCAGCGCTCGTCTGCGCCCTTTCAGCCGTTCTTTCCGAGTCGCGCCGGCGAGGGCTGCCGCTGGCGGTGACCGCCCTCGCCGCGCTCTACTTCGCCCTGTTCCCTGCGTGGGGAGTCCTCGCGCAGGATGCCCTCAAGGACACGCTCTTCTGCGCCGTGTTCACCTGGTTCATGCTGCGGCTAGCCCGGGTGGCTGCACCGCCCGAGGGCTCGGCACCCATCGGGGTGAGGGACTGGGCCCTGCTTGCGGCGGCGGGCTCGCTCGTTGCACTCACGCGCAACAACGGGATCTACCTCGTGGCTCCAACGCTCCTCGCCCTCGCGATCACGCCCTGCGCTCCCTTCGGGGGGGGAGACGTAGCCCTGTGGAAGCCGGCAGCTCCCTCGCCGCAGTCGTCGCGACCTACGTCGCGCTCACGAGCTTCGTGTACCCCGCCTGCGGGGTGGACATGAGTGAGGAGAAGGAGATGCTCTCCGTGCCCTTCCAGCAGACGGCGCGCATCGTGGGCGAGCACGGTGACGACGTGTCCGAAGCAGAGCGCGCCGCGATCGACGCGGTGCTACCCTACGATCAGCTCGCCGAGCTCTACGACCCCGATTTGTCAGATCCGGTCAAGGAGTCCTACAAGCTGCACAACTCGAAGGTCGAGAGCAGCTTCGAGTACGCTAATGAGCACCCCGAGGCGCTCGGGGACTATCTCCGCGTATGGCTCGGCCTCGCCCTGCGCCACCCGGCGTGCGCCCTGACGGCCACCGCCGCCAACACCTACGCCTACTTCTACCCGGGAGAGGTCGTCGACGTCGACGGCACGCGCCCGGTGCTTCTAGTGGGCTGGCAGACCGACGGCGACATCGCCGCTGCCTACGACGTGTCCTACCTCATGCCTGCCAACGCCGTCGCGCGCGCCTCTGCCGCCGTGCAGGCCACGCTTGAGGTGCCAGGGATGAGGTACCTCTACTCGCCAGGTCTCTACGTCTGGCTGCTCGTCGCCATCGTGGCGTATTTAATCCACGCGAGGCGATGGGGGACGCTCGTTGTGTGCGTCCCGCCCGTCATGCTCATGCTCACGGTCCTCGCGGGCCCTCTGAACGGGCATCTACGCTACGTGATGCCGATGATCGCCGTCCTGCCGCTTCTGTGGTCATTCGCGTTCCATGGCATCATCGTCCGAGAACCTCGCAGCCAGCGGGCGAGCGGGCAACGATGCCCTTTAGCTTGCAATTCGGAGGTATTTATGAAGGATGAGGCATTCGACGTCGCGCTTTAGGACTTTGACCGTGATTCCGCCGAGCGGGGCGAGCATCTTTTTTCAGAGAGTCGCCACATTAAACGCTTGCAATCCTAATCCCGTCATTACGTTCAGAATGTTATTCAATCTCGAAAAGAAAGTCACTCGGCATCTAACCGATTCTGGTTCCCATCCCGTCCTTCACGACATCAATCCGAGAGGAAAGGCTGAGCATTAAGAAATCTCGCTCTCGTCTCATTAGAAGAACGTTTCCCCGGAGGCGAAGTCACCCATGAAACATTCCGTGCTCGATATCTAATGACTTCCAATACATCCTTCAATTCTGCAGAAAGAGTAGTCGAGCTTTATTGTTCCTTCTCGCACCCTGATCAATGGGCTGACAGGTTATTATCGAAGCACTACCTTTTGTCGCCCGATGAGACGATTGCGGTTTCAATTAAAGAAAGACCATCCGATTCAGAGACGCTGCTCCAGGATGACTGGGGGTGCATCGCTCTTGTGCACGGTACGGATAAACGCTCGTTCACTTCGACAAGCTTTGACGTCGAAGCCGCATACCGCATCGTTATCGCATCCAAAGATGCCAATCAACCTCGATATAGCTGTTCGCGACTATCTTGTCCTGCTCAGCACGTTTCTTACATTTTGCATGAGAACTCGGATAGGGTCCCTCTTCTTTGTTCCGAACGACCCGGCAGAGAATTTGCGTGTCGTTTCCAGGTTTCCTGCCGTATCGATGGCGAAATTATTCAAAACCCCGAGATACCTGTCGATACCCTTACCGAGGTCTCTTCGCCAGTAGTCGGTAATTGACTTAGGGCAGATGGTGAGCTTGAAGCCACCTGCAACCTTGCAGCGCCGTGTCATGCGCGTGACGACGATATCGGAACCGAGTCTTTTCTCTTCGAATCGGCTCGACTTCTCGAGATAATGACAAAGTATAAGCACGAGAAGAAACGCTTCTCCGGCGAGGAGTTTAAGAGGAGAACCTACCTCGTCAATTTCCGGACTTAATCCCGATGTGCGCGAGGGTGCGCAACAGCCCCGACGGCACCGACGGGTTTGGCCAACTTCGACTGCTTCGCGACCTGCTCAAATTATTGGAATCGTTCACAAAAAGGCTTGTTTCCAACGAGAAGCGTTCCTTTCCATGCGTGTTCAAATGAGAAATTCGCTACCCATCGCGATGCCGCCAGGGCAACAAAATTCGACCTGCAAGCGTTGGATGCCCATGCGCACGGCGTGCTTCTCCTATCGTGCGGAGCAATCCCGGTTGTTTTCGGGCTAAGCGATACTGAGGGCATTACGACCCTAGAGCTCTCTCGACTCTCAAGATGGATGCGGCCGTTTCAGGAGCTTCGCGCGAAAGAACAAGGCTTCGCGGGGATACTCTTCGTATCGCGTTATGGCTAGAAACAAAACGACAACCAACGACAACGATCAAGCTTTCTGACACGACAATTTACACCAAATCTCACGCTGCTCAACTTCATCTTTGGAAGGAAGAGAAGGGAGCTTCTTAGCATCATGCCCTTTCTCCTCAGCCCACTCTTCGAGCTTCAGCCCTGGCACGCGCTTGAATTCCCTTGTGTTGCGCGTCACGAGGATGGCATTGCGCGAGCGCGCTGTAGCGGCAATGAGCATATCGTTCGGGCCAATGAGCTGCCCTTTCAATTCCAACTGCGCACGAATGGTCGCATACTCCCGCGCGGCAGAGGAGTCGAAGGGGACGATTTCGAATGGAAGGAGAAACTGCTCGACGAGCAAGCGATTCTCTTCCACGCGAGCGCTCTTCTCTGCTCCAAGCAAAGCCCCCGCTCGGAAGCGCCCTGCTTGACGGCGCCCCACCTTCTTACGAAAAGAGGCTGCCAGGGAGATGAGCCTTCCCTAGCAGCCTCTTTGCTCACGCTACCCAATCTTCACGATGGGGGCGTAGTCCTTCAAAAGCTTCTTCGTCTGTCCGGTTTTCGCGAAGCGGATATGGAGCGTGTCGCCGTCGACTTTCACAACCTTGCCGCGGCCGAACGTCTTATGGTCGACTGCATCCCCCACAGCGAAGGTGACACCCGCGGCCTCCTTCTTCCCCGCCTTCGGGTTCACGTACCCGCCCGAGCCGTGAGCACTCGAGCCCGTGTGCCCGCTTCGGCCTGCGCGGTCGCGGTCGCCGCGGCCCGCGCTTCCCGATGCGCTCGAGCGCCCGAACACGCGACCGCCGCCCGCTTCCGTACCGCTTCCCGCGATACCGCGACGGCTTCCGCGTTTCTCCCAGCCAGTACCGGAAAAGCCCGCAGAGCCGAGCCCCGAGGTTTGACGCAGCTCGGCAGGAATCTCGTGGATGAACCGCGATACCGGGTTCGCCGACGTCTGACCGAAAATCTGGCGCTGCTGCGCGCACGTGAGATAGAGAACCTTGCGCGCACGCGTGATGGCAACATAGGCGAGCCTGCGCTCCTCCTCGATGCCCGCAGCATCGTTCACGCTGTTCATATGCGGGAAAAGCGTCTCCTCCATGCCCGCCGTGAACACGCAGTCGAACTCGAGGCCCTTTGACGAGTGCACGGTCATGAGCGTGACAGCCTTGCCGTCTTCCCCCATGGTGTCCAAATCGGTACGCAGGCGCACCCATTCGATGAAATCGGCAAGAGAGCCCCCACGAAGCACGCGCGCAGGTTCCACATCGCCGGCAACCGCGTCCCCTTCCGTCGGCGCAGCAAACTCGGCGTCGTCTTCCGCATGCGTCTGCGAGAACTCGTCGACGACGCCCATGAATTCCTGGATGTTCTCGATGCGCCCGCGCGCTTCATCGGTGTTCTCGTTGGTGAGCGCCGAGATGAGCCCCGCGCGATCGACGATCATCTCCACCACGCGGCGCAGCTCGCCCGAGTACTCCTGAGCCTCCTTGATAAGCTCCACGAACTCGCCCACCGCGCGACGGGTCGAGGCGCGCAGCTCGGGGTCAAGCACGACAAGCTCAGCCCCTTGCATGAACGTCATACCCATCTCGCGGGCGAACTGCTCGATGCGCTCGATGGTGGTCTTGCCGATTCCGCGGCGCGGCACGTTGATGACGCGCTTCGCGGCGATGTCGTCGGCGGGGTTCACGACTAGCGTGAGATACGCCATGACGTCGCGGATTTCCGCGCGGTCGAAGAACTTTGTGCCGCCGACGATGCGGTAGGGCACGCCCGCGCGCAAAAGCATGTCTTCAAGCATGCGCGATTGGGCGTTCGTGCGGTAAAAAACGGCAATCTGGTTGTACGACATGCCGGCGGAACGGCGCTTCTCGATCTCGCCCGCGATCCAACGGCCTTCGTCGCGCTCGTCGGTTGCCATATAGACGTGGATCTTCTCGCCGTCCTCGGCGGAGGTAAAGAGCTTCTTCGCCTTGCGGTGCTGGTTGTTCGCAATGACCGCGTTCGCGGCGGCGAGCACATTGCCCACGCTTCGGTAGTTCTGCTCGAGTTTCACCGTATGGCAGTTGGGATAGTCCTGCTCGAACTCGAGGATGTTGCGGATGTCGGCACCGCGCCACGAGTAAATGGACTGGTCGTCGTCGCCCACGACCATGATGTTTTTGTACTTCTGCGCCAAAAGCCCGGTGATAGCATACTGCGCATGGTTCGTGTCCTGATATTCATCCACCATGATGTAGCGGAAGCGCTCCTGGTATGCCTCGAGCACATCGGGGTGGTTCTTCAGCAGCAGATACGCGTACACGAGCAGGTCATCGAAGTCGAAAGCGTTCGCGGCACGCAGACGCTCCTGCAATCGCGTGTAGATTCGGGCGGCCACCTTCCCCACCGGGTCGATCGCCTGCTTCTCGAAATCACCCGGCACAATAAGCTCGTTTTTCGCCTGGGAGATGCGTCCCATGAGGGCGTTTACGGGAAAGCGCTTCGGGTCGATGTCGAGCTCAGCCATGATTTCCTTGTACAGGCGCTTCTGATCGTCGGTGTCGTAGATGGTGAAGCTTTTCGAGAAGCCGAGGCGCTCGGCGTCGGCGCGCAGCATGCGCACGCACATACTGTGGAAGGTAGAGACCCACATGCCGCGGCACCGCGGCCCGATGATGCCCTGAAGGCGCTCGCGCATCTCAGCGGCGGCCTTGTTGGTGAAGGTGATCGCAAGTATTTCCCACGGCGCCACGTCCAGGTCCTCCACGAGATGGGCGATGCGATAGGTGAGCACGCGCGTCTTGCCCGAGCCTGCGCCCGCGAGTACCAAAAGCGGGCCTTCCGTGCACTGGACAGCTTCGGCCTGAGGGCCATTCAACGTGGCGATGTCTACGGGCATAGGTATCTTCTCCTGCATACTGCGAACGGGAAATGCGCGGATGCGCAACGCGGCCGCGCAAGAAAAGCCTCGCGCGGCCGGCATCGATTCATGTGTCGTCTCCGCATTGTATCGCAGCGCGACAAGACCCGTCTCGCTTACCGCAGTCGCTGCGCGAAAGCCACAGCATTTGTTCGATTACGGGCGGTTTCGCATGGAGATAGCCGCGCGCAAAGCACCTTTGGAGTAAAGTGGGCGGTAGCAAACAAAAGCAATCGAGCTAACTGCAAAGGAGCGTTTCATGGAAGAAGAAAGGCCCATCAAAATTATCCTGCTCACCGGGTATCTCGGAGCAGGTAAGACGACGCTGTTGAACCACATCCTCGCAAACGAGGAGGGCATCCGTGCCGCGGTCATCGTGAACGACATCGGCGAGGTGAACGTCGATGCCGCGCTCATCGACGCAAACGGGTTCTCCGAGATGGACGGCGACCTTATTCCGCTCACGAACGGCTGTCTGTGCTGCACGCTTTCCGATGACCTGGCTAACCAGCTGACCGACATCGCGAACGCAGGCAAGTACGACTACATCATCATCGAGGCATCGGGCATCTGTGAGCCCATCCCCATCGCGTATATCATCTCCGACTTCTGCGATCAGACGAAAAACGAAGGCCACGCGCCGCTCGATTTAGACAACATCGTCGCTGTCGTGGACTGCGCGCGCATGTACGACGAGTTCAACGGCGGACGCGACCTGCTAGAGGAAGACATCGACGAGGACGACATCGAAAGCCTGCTCATCCAGCAGATCGAGTTCTGCTCAACCCTTATCCTGAACAAGGCCGACAAGGTAACGCCCGAGCAGATGAGCGAGCTGAAGGCAATCGTTCACAGCTTGCAGAAAGAAGCGGTCATCGTGGAGGCGACGCGCGGCGACGTTCCCATGAGCGAGCTTCTCGACACGAACCGCTTCGATTTCGAGAAGGCGTACAACTCCGCCGCCTGGGTAGATGCGATGGAACATCCCGAGGAGCATGACGACCCCGAGGTCCTCGAGTACGACATCGAGACCTTCATCTACAAGCGTCGCAAACCCTTCGACCTCGACAAACTCAACGAATATGCGGAGGGATGGCCCACAAGCATCATCCGCGCGAAGGGCATCATGTGGGTGACCGAGCATCCCGACACCGCATACGTCTTCGAGCAGGCAGGCCGCCAGATGACGATGGATGAAAGCAGCATGTTCGTCGACGCCGCCACCGAAGAAGAGCGCAAGCAGGCTATCACCGAGTACCCCGAAATCATGGAAGACTGGGACCCCGAGGTAGGCGACCGCATGAACAAGATCTGCTTCATCGGACGTCACATGGACAAAGAAGCCCTTATCGCCGGTCTCGATTCCTGCCTCGTCGATTGGCATCGCGGCAAATAGCTCACCTTCGCAAGCGAGCGCGCAACCGAAGCGGCCGCACACCCCACGTGGCGGCCGTTTTTCTATGCCCTCGCCCGCCGATTCGCACTCCCGTGGAAAGCGCTGCGCGCAAATCGGGACGCGATCGAAAAAGTACTCTTCCAGGCAAATTCAGTAAAGCACATAGCTCAGCCAAAAGTCATCGAGCTTTCTTCACTCCAGAGACGCTTCTCCCAGAAGGCGTCTTCAGCTTGTCACACGAGCGTTTTCAACACTTGAGTTACGCCATTTTCCCACTTGCCATCGCATGGCCGCAAGCCACATTCACGGCGGTGAACAAGCATTATGTTTCCTAATCTATTAGGAAACATTGACCTTAAGGTCAATCGCCATTGGAAAAGGAGACCAGCTTAGGTGGGCTTCTTTCGTAGACGGAAAGGGGTCTCATGGGAAAACGACAGCAATTGCACCTTTGGATGCTCCGCAAAGGTATGTTTTCGCTCTTCGATAATCTAATCCCTGGAGCGGAGGCCGAATAAATCATGACCGTAATCGACGTTATCAAATATGAGGGAGACAATCAAACCTTTATATGGAAATACCCCGTTGAGGACTTCAACACCTCATCGCAATTGGTAGTTCACGAATCTCAGGAAGCAATCTTCTTCCTTGACGGGCAAGCGCTTGACTCATTCGGTCCTGGGCGTCATTCTCTGGAAACCTCGAACATTCCCTTAATCAACAAAGTCATCAACTTGCCCAGCGGCGGTACAAGTCCTTTTCATGCCGAAGTTTATTTCATCAACCTAGTTGAGCAGATGGGCATTGCCTGGGGCACTAACTCTAGAGTTCAATTTCTTGAACCTAACTACGGGTTTCCGCTTTCGGTTGGAGCATCGGGGGAAATGGCTATCGCGGTACGAAACGGCCGAAAGCTGCTGATAAAACTCGTCGGAACGGAAGCTATACTATCGCAGACCAAATTAATAACGTACTTTAAAGCTTTTCTGCAGACGAAGATTAAGAGCGCGGTCGCGCAATCAATTCAGAGCCAACAGATATGTATATTCGAAACAGACTTGAAACTCGACGAACTGTCCCAAGAGATTAAAACGAGATTAGCACCAATCTTTGAGGAATACGGGCTAGAACTAACTCAGCTGATGGTAACCGCCATCGTCAAGCCCGAAGACGACCCGATTTACCAAAAGTTTAAGGATCTCTATTTTCGTCAGTATGCGGACATACGCGAATCGGAAATCAATCAGCAAGTCGCAATTGTAAACCAAGAAACCGAAGCTAAACGAACAATTATCGAGGCTCAGGCAAAAGCGAATAAGCGAGCCATTGAAGGTTACACCTATCATCAGGAGCGTAGTTTTGATGTGGCAGAAAAAGTTGCGAGCAATGAAGCAGTCGGAGAATTTGCCAATGCCTGCATTGGCATGGGCGTGATTGCCGGTGTTGGCGGCCCCATCGGTTCGACCGTAAGTACCGCGATGACGGAAGCCATGAGGCCCGTCGATTCGCGCGAGTCCTCACCAGTCCAACAAGGAGCAAGAGCGGCTTTTTGCCCTAACTGTGGCAAGGCGTTTAGTGAAAGCGACCTGTTTTGCTCTCGCTGCGGAACGAAAAGGATGTAGCCAGATGAGACGAATCAGCAGCAGCGCTTCTTTAATCTTGATAACTGGCATAGCGTTCGTAACATACTCGATCATCTGCCTTTTGTTTGCGCCGTTCGATGAATCAACATGGTTCGCAATCGGTTTCTGCTTTTTTCAAAGCGCTCTACTTGCATACGCGTCACTAGCTAAACGCAAGCAAGGTTCCAAAAGTCTCTTTAAGGTATATCCAAGCATTTATATTGCATCTAGCTGCACCTTCATCCAGGCAGTATTTGGGCTAATTGCTGCAGTAGGGATACAGAATCCTATAACCATAATCGCTGTTGGCATTGTGCTCCTATCGATATCCGCAATCGGCTTACTTGCAACATCAAAAACCATTGAGCACAGCGAGAGCATTGAAGGAAACACGAGACGAAGCACCGCATTTATGAGGAATCTGCTTCTCGACTTAGAGACAATTCGATCACGCGTCAGCAACGACGAATTTAACGAAGACATAGTTGCAGTTATCGAGCTAGCGCGCTTTTCCGACCCGTCCTCAAACGACCTAACAACCGAGGTCGAAGCGCAAATCGTGGGACTTCTTCACGATATGGAAAACGAACCGACCACGGAAAAACTTCGACAATTGTCAGCATTGCTAAGCGAACGAGCCCGAGTTTGCAAGGAAGGGAAATGACCTGTGGATTACGAAAAATGGATGGCGATAGCCCTAAACAGCATCGAGAGCAACGTTATAGAAAGAAATCCCTTCGAAGTAAAAGACTTATTCGAAGGGCACCGATGGAAAGCTCTCAATCGAGGAAATCGTATTGGATTCGGGCGTTATTTCGCAAACGAGGTTAAAGAAGGCCGAGTACCTGGAGTAAGTGGCCTTGAACGTGGAAAAGACAACCACTCGAGATATATCAAGCAACAACAGAAGGAGCGATAACATGAAACAACTTGTTTGCGAGATGTGTGGAAGCACCGATTTGATAAAAGACGATGGAGTTTTCGTTTGTCAAAGCTGCGGCTGCAAGTACTCCATCGAAGAAGCCAAGAGGATGATGGTTGAGGGCGTCGTAGAAGTGCAGGGCACCGTCAAGATTGACGATACTCGGTTAATCGATAATTACTTGTCGATGGCGCAAAAAGCTGCGGATTCAGATAATCTTAATGAAGCTGAGCATTACGCAAACAAAGCACTCGAGTTAGAGCCAACCAACTGGGCAGCACTCTACGCAAAAGGAAATGCATTAGGCTGGCAGTCGGGAACGAGAGAAAATAAATTGTCCGTAGCCATCGACTATTTCTCACAAGCAATCGCGAACTGCGAGGATGAAAGCGATCTCACCGAACTTCGAAACAATATCGCAAAAACCACAAGCGAACTCGTCTTAGGCATGATTAGATTGCGCTGCGACAATTACGCGAAGGTTCCATCTGTCGACAATGCGCAAAAACTCATTTCCGAAGCTCAAACCTCTCTTACTTTATCCGCTAAACTAATTACAAGTTGCGGAATCGTGCCGAATGATTTTAAAGCACAGGCGGCAATACTTATGAATGCAAGCGTAGTAAAAAGCTGGGATTTAATTAGTAAAGCCTGGATTGAAGATGGCTTCAGCAATTTCCTCAAACGAGCAGACGCGTGCAAGCGTATCCTCATCGTTGCCATTAAGCTTGATAGTGATGACGATGAGGCAAATCTCCAAAGGTACGACAATATCATTTACATCGCAGAAGACGTTGCCCAAAAGGCTTCCATCCACTATGACAATTCCTTGGTGAAGTATGACATTAAGGTATCTGCGAAAGCAAAACTAAGACAAGAAATTACTCAGTGGAAAACCGTGAGAGAGTGCTGCAAGAAGCGAGTAGAGGAAAAGAAGGCCAAAGCATATTGGGAGTCGAATCCCGAAAAGCGGGAATCCATACAAAATCAGATTGCTGAATGCGAAGCGACAATCGATAAGCTCACCTCAGACACCGTTTACCTTGAGAGCAGAAAACGAGTCGATGAGTTTGAAGAGTCTCGGAAAGAAATTGAGGCTTCTATAGCAAAATGCGGCCTTTTCAACAATAAAGACAAGAAACGACTCCGTAACGAGCTTAAGAATCTTGAAGAGAAAACAGACCCTTATCGAGAAAAGGTTCAAGAAATCGAAGCAGAGATCGAGTCTAATCGGCAGGAGATAAGAAGGCTTCAGGAAGAGCTTCTTTATCCTAATATTAAGCATCAAAGCACAACGCAGTAGTCAAGGCATGAACCGCCGCGAACTGTCGATCATTCCAAAGGAGAGCACAACCGAAGCGGCCGTTACCCCAGTAGCGGCCGCTTTCCTATACCGTCGCCTAGCTCATCTATCGGGGTCGGGGCCCAATTTTGCCTCGTGACAATGTCCTGCTCATATTAAATAGGCCGACCCCCATCGGGAGTCGGCCTTTTCTTTTCAAGTGATGGCTGCGATAAGCCTACTTCACAGCACCAACAGCCTTGAGCTGAAGATCGTACCACTCCAGCTTGGTGCGGTGCGTTTCCAGCAGAGCCGTCGATTGGTCATCGCCCTTGCCCTCGAGCTGAGCGATTGCCTCACGAAGCTTCGCCGCTTTAGCGGTGAGTTCCTCGACATCGATGCTGTCGACGTCCTTGCCCATACGGGCGAGAACCGACAGGTTGTTGTCGAGCACCTGGGCGAATCCGCCGTACGTCACAAAGTAGCGCTTATCCTTGCCGGCCTCATCGAGCGTCAGCGTCAACACGCCAGGGCGGTTGGTACACACGAACATCTCATGACCGGCCATAACGCCGAGGTCGCCCTCACTGCCCGGGATCTGAGCGTACTCGATCTCGCCGTGGAACAACTCGCGGGTCGGAATAGCCACCGTGCAACGGAATTTAGGCATCGGCTTTTTCCTTCGACTCGTTGTAAGCAGCGTACACCTCGTCGATGGAGCCCTTCAAGCGGAAGAACTGCTCAGGAATCTCGTCGCACTTGCCGTCGAGGATGTCGCCGAACGAACGGATGGTGTCCTCGAGCTTGACGTACTTGCCGTCGAGGCCGGTGAACTGCTTGGCCACGTGGAAGCACTGGCCGAAGAACTGCTGCGCCTTACGGGCACGGTTCACGACCAGCTTCTGCTCTTCGGAAAGCTCGTCCATACCGAGGATGGCAATGATGTCCTGGAGGTCCTTGTAGTTCTGCAGAAGCTCCTGGATGCCGACAGCCACGCGGTAGTGCTCCTCGCCGACGATCTGCGGGTCGAGCGCGCGGGAGGTGGACTCCAGCGGGTCGACAGCCGGGTAGATGCCGAGCTCAGCGATGGAACGGGAAAGAACCGTCTTCGCGTCGAGGTGCGTGAACGTGGTGGCCGGAGCCGGGTCGGTCAAGTCGTCAGCAGGAACGTAAACGGCCTGCACCGAAGTGATGGAACCGGTCGAGGTCGAGGTAATGCGCTCCTGAAGGTCGCCCATCTCGGTAGCCAGCGTCGGCTGATAGCCTACAGCAGAAGGCATACGGCCGAGAAGTGCGGACACCTCAGAACCAGCCTGGGTGAAGCGGAAGATATTGTCCACGAACAGAAGCACGTCCTGGCCCTGATCGCGGAAGTACTCAGCTTCAGTCAGACCAGCGAGGCCGACGCGCAGACGCGCTCCCGGCGGTTCGTTCATCTGGCCGTAAACCAAGCAGGTCTTGTTAATAACGCCGGAGTCGCTCATCTCGAGGAACAGGTCGGTACCCTCACGGGTACGCTCGCCTACGCCGGTGAACACGGACGTGCCGCCGTGCTCCTGAGCGAGGTTGTTGATAAGCTCCTGAATGATAACGGTCTTGCCGACGCCTGCGCCGCCGAACAGGCCGGTCTTGCCGCCCTTGATGAACGGCTCGATGAGGTCGATGGCCTTGATGCCGGTCTCGAAGATCTCCGTCTTGGTGGACAGCTGATCATATTCGGGAGCCGGACGGTGAATCGGCATGTAGCCGGTCACATCGGGCATCGGCTTCTCGTCAACAGGCTCGCCCATGACGTTCCAGATGCGACCCAGGGTCTCGTTGCCAACGGGCATCATGATCGGATGACCGGTGTCGAGCACCTCGAGGCCACGAACCAGACCGTCAGTCGAGCTCATAGCGACGGAGCGGACGAGGTTGCCAGGAAGATGCGTTTCAACTTCGAGAACGACATGCATGTCGTCCGCGAGCGTCTTCGCGTCAACCGTAAGAGCGTTGTAGATTCCCGGCATGGATTCCGCGGGGAATTCCACGTCGACAACAGGACCGACGATACGCACAATGCGGCCGGTAGCGCCCTTGCTGGCCTCGAGCTCCTCTCTTGTAAGCAAATGTTCACTCATATTTAATCCTCCAAAGCCGCTGCGCCACCGACGATTTCCGAAATCTCGGTCGTAATGGCGCCCTGACGGACGCGGTTGTACAGTCTGGTCAACGTTTCGGCCATCTCGGTAGCGTTGTCGGTCGCCGACTTCATAGCCGTACGACGAGCGCCCTGCTCTGCTGCGGCCGAATCAATCAGCGCGTAGTAGAATGTGTTACGCAGGTACGCCACCATGAGCTGGTGCATAACGGTTGCAGCATCGGGCTCGAAGTCCACATCGCCGGGGATCTTCTTCTCCCCATCGCGATAAGGCTCGAGGACATCCTCTTCCTTCGGCTCCAAACCGAGAACATCGGCAAAGCTCATCATGTTGATCGGCAGAACCTGCTGCACGATGAGCGTTTGCTCGGCACCATTCTTGGCGTGATTGAACACGAGGGTAACCTCGTCAATCTGCCCGTTCTCGTAGCCGTGGTTGTAGCCTTCCCCGATGTAGGCGGAAATCTCTGCAGCCTCTTCGTAGGTAGGATCTGCAGACAGATCGCGGAACTCGAAGATCGGCTTGACGCCACGGTAGTTGAAGTAGCCGATGGCCTTCTTACCGCAAGCGATAACCTCAACCTCGATGCCCTGCTTTTCCTTCGCCTTGATAAGCTTCTCGGCTTCGCGGAGCACGTTGCTGTTGAAACCGCCTGCAAGCCCACGATCCGACGTGACCACAACGACGACGGCACGCTTCACCTCGTCATGCGTGATCAGCAGAGGCTCGGAATCGAGCGGGGCGTATTTCGCCGTGCTGATCAGCATGTCGGAGATGCAGTTAGCCCAAGGAAGCGCATTGAACACACGGTCGGTGGCGCGACGGATTTTCGCCGCCGCGACCATCTCCATCGTGCGCGTAATCTGCTTCGTCGAGGTGACGGAGTTGATTCGCCTTTCTATGTCGTGAAGGTTGGGCATATGATACCTACCTTACACCGAAGGCGAAAACTGGGTCTTGAACGCCTCGATAGCGGCATTCAGCTCGGTCTTGGTCTCGTCGGTGAACTTCTTCTCGGTCTTGACGCTCTCAACGATGGCAGGCTTAGACGCATGCAGGTACTCGATGAGCTCGCCACGGAAGCGAACAACATCGGCAACCGGGATATCGTCAAGGTAGCCGTTACCGCCAGCATAGATGGCGATAGCCTGATCGTAGAAGGACATCGGGACGTAACGACCCTGCTTCAGAAGCTCGGTCATGTGAGCGCCGCGGTTCAACTGATCCTGCGTCGCCTTGTCGAGGTCACTGCCGAACTGCGTGAATGCCTGCAGCTCGCGGTAAGCGGCCAAGTCGAGGCGCAGGGTGCCTGCGACGGACTTCATAGCCTTGGTCTGAGCGGAGCCGCCAACGCGGGAAACCGAGATACCAACGTTGACTGCCGGTCGCTGGCCCTGGAAGAACAGGTCCGTGGACAGGAAGATCTGACCGTCGGTAATGGAAATCACGTTGGTCGGAATGTAAGCGGAGACGTCGCCAGCCTGAGTCTCGATGATCGGCAGAGCCGTCATGGAACCGCAGCCGTACTCGTCGGACATCTTGACTGCACGCTCGAGCAGGCGAGAATGCAGGTAGAAGATGTCGCCAGGATATGCTTCGCGTCCCGGCGGGCGACGGAGGGTCAGCGACATCTGTCGGTAGGCCACCGCCTGCTTGGACAAGTCATCGTAGATGATGAGCACATGACGTCCCGGGTTCTCCGGACCTGCGGGCTTGCCGTCTTCGCCGTTGTAGACGAAGTACTCGCCCATTGCAGCACCGGCCATAGGCGCGATGTACTGCAGCGGAGCGGAATCGGCAGCCGTTGCGGACACGATGATCGTGTACTTCATGGCGTCGTAGCGCTCAAGAGTCTCCATAACGCCGGCAACCGTGGAAGCCTTCTGACCGATCGCAACATAGATGCAGATCATGTCTTCGTCTTTTTGGTTGATGATGGCGTCGATGGCGATAGCGGTCTTGCCGGTCTGGCGGTCGCCAATGATAAGTTCGCGCTGGCCACGTCCGATAGGAATCATGGAGTCGATAGCCATGATACCGGTCTGCATCGGCTCGTGAACAGGCTTGCGGCTGATAACGCCAGGAGCCTTGAACTCGACCGGGCGGGTGCCTTCGGCCTCGATCTCGCCCTTGCCGTCGATCGGCATACCGAGCGGGTTCACGACACGGCCGAGCAGGCCTTTGCCGGACGGAACCTCCATGATGCGGCCCGTAGTGCGGACCTGATCATTTTCCTTGATTGCGGTGACGTCACCGAGAAGAACGGCGCCGACCTCATCCTCTTCGAGGTTCTGGGCCAAGCCGAACACGGTCTTACCGTTGGATCCGACGAACTCGAGAAGCTCGCCAGCCATCGCGTTCTTCAGACCGTCAACACGAGCGATGCCGTCGCCGACCTGGATGACGGTACCGACCTCGCGGGAATCAACGCTCACTTCAAGGGAGGCCAACTGCTTACGCAGCGCTTCGTCAATGGACTGTGCGGTAATTTCAGTCACTAGCATTCACCTCCATCTGTTTTCTTCTTCAGCACGATGCGCGCATTGTTGAGCTGGCTAGCCACGCTCGCGTCGATGCGCTTGTCGCCCGCGCTCATGATGATGCCGCCCAAGATGGACTTGTCGATGCGCTCGCGAAGAACGACCTTCATGCCCAGCTCGGATTCGGCTTTTTGCTTGATGATGTCGCGCAGATGGTCATCGAGCTCAACAACCGTGATCACATCGAGGATGCACAGGTTGAGCTTGGTTTCCACCTGGTTTTCGTAGCTTGCACGGACCTGCGGGAACAACTTGATCTCACCGCGCTCGGCCATGACGGCCAGAACCTCGGTGAAAGCAGGGTTGCACTGCGCAAAAGCCGCACGTGCAATCTGGGCCCTCTGTTCGGGCGTGTACGCCGCGTCTTCCAGGGCGCCTGAAAGATCGACATTCGTCCGCATCACGGAGACGATCTTCTCCGCCTGTTCGCGCACTTCGAGAACAGCGTCTTGGCCGCCGGAAGTGTTCGCGGCATCGAGGAGTACCGATGCGTACGCGGCGATCTTCTCTTTGGTGATGAGGCGGTTATTAGGCATTGAAACTGCCCGCCTCGGTCACGTAATGCTCGATGATCTTGCGGTGCTCATCGTCGTTCAGGTCGTGGCCGACAAGGCGAGAAGCCACGTCGACGGACAGATCGGCGATAGAGCCCTGCAGCTCGGCGACAGCGGCCTTCTTCTCGGCCTCAATCGCACCGCGAGCCTTTTCGATCATCTGGGCAGACTCAGCCTGGGCCTTGTTGGTGATGTCGGCCTTGACAGCCTCGCCCGTAGCCTTCGCATCCGCGATGATCTTCGCGGACTGAGCCTTAGCTTCCTCGAGCTGGCGCTTGTACTCGGCAAGCGTGCGCTCGGCTTCTGCCTGGGCTTCCTCAGACTTCTTAAGGGCTTCCTTGATGGTGCTCTCGCGCTTCGTGATGATGTTGTCAACCACGGGCCAACCGAACTTGGCCAGCACGATGAGAATGATGATGAAGGCAACGAGCATCGGAATGAACTCATTCATATCGGGAATGAGCACCGCGATGCCTTCTTTCTCCTCAGAGGCGAACGCGAGGGTGGGGAAAGCACATGCAAGGCTTGCTGCAGATGCAGCTGCGACACCGGCCTTTGCCAACTTCGTCTTCAGTTTTGCTTTCACTCATCCACCTTCTCTCTCAGCGTGTATTTCTAAAACGATACAGCCGATTTAGAAGATGAAGGTAAGAACGAAGCCGATAAGGGCGAGTGCCTCAGCCAGAGCGCCGAAGATAAGCGCGTTGGTGAAGAGCTTGCCGGCGAGCTCGGGCTGGCGAGCAGAGCCAACGCACAGGCCATAGCCGCAAAGACCAAGACCGATGCCTGGGCCGATGGTGCCGAGGCCGTAGCCGACAACCTTCAGGGCTGCGATAACGAGAGTAGCTTCCACTTTTCCTCCTTTTTTCGTTTCTGAGCCTTTTCTCAAAAACTGCTTTACTTATGTCTCTCGGCGTTTCTAACGGAAACGTCGTTGAAACCGAATTGGTGCGCCTTTCGGCGCGATGCGGGCGCGGCCCGCGCGGTTCTAGTGCTCGCTCTGAGCGAGGCCCACGTACACGGCCGTCAGCACGGAGAACACGTATGCCTGCAGGAAGGCAACGAGGCATTCGAGCGCGTACATGGCGACGAGGAACACGGCCCATGCAATCGCGGCGACGCCTGCGGGATTGGCGAACGAGATCAAATCGAGGATGAAGAACTGGGTCATGATCGCGAAGATGCCAAGGATCATGTGGCCGGCGAACATGTTGCCGTAAAGTCGAACGGCAAGGGTCAGCAGGCGGATGACCAGGGAGAAGAACTCGAAGAACCAGATGATCGGAACCATCGGCTTAGGAAGGCCCGACGGAGCGATGGACTTGATGTAGCCCCAGCCGCCCTTGGCCTTGATGCCGTAGAAGTTGAAGTACAGGAAAGAGAGCAATGCAAGTGCGAACGTGACGGACAGGGTGCCGGTCGGCGTCTTCGCGCCCGGGATAAGGCCGATCACGTTGGAGATGAGGATGAAGAAGAACATGGTCGCAATGAACGGGATGTGCTTCTTGTAGCCATGGCCGATAGCGCCCTCACCCATGTTGCGGCGAACTGCGTCGTAACCCCACTCCACAAGGCCCGCGAACTTGCCTTCGGGGACGACCTTGATCTTGCGCACGCCCACGAGCACGCCCACGAGCACGATCGCGCAGATGATGATCATCCAAAAGGTGTACTGGGTGATTCCGACGCCATTGCCGAAATCGAAGACGAGCGTCGAGTTGAACGACTCGCTGAGCTCCTCAATAGGAGCGGAGATATCGTTCAGGGGATTGCCCGTTAGTTCAAAAGCCATGTACCTCTCCTTTTTCCTTCTCTATCGACGCTTCGACAAAAACACGCCGAAGACAATAACCCCGACCACGAATGCGACAAGTTCCGCAACCGCATACGCGAGCGCGACGTCAGGCGCAACGAGCTTGCACACGACCATACCCGCGACGAGGATGACAAACGACGCGGCAATGGTCAAAAGGAAAGGGCCGAGAAGATTCAAAGACTTGGTCGGATCGACCGCGCGGATTTTCTTGATAGCCACGTTGAACGGGATGACGCTCACCAGTCCAACGAGCACCGCGACGATGATTGCTACTACCATGTCCTTCTTTCCTTGACCCTCTGCGCGCACTGCGCCCTTCTTAAAGCCTTCCGTATAATAGCCGAATGTGAAGGAGTCGCGAAGGCGCCGTAGGAAACACGTCCTTTTTTCGGGTGAGCGGTCATTTGCGCGCGCTTGGCCGAAAAGAGGGACCGCTCACTCTTGTGCCGCCTTGCCGAGACGCTTCGTGTGACTCGTATTTTGCGAGGTCAGTCCTTTACTTGTTCGCCGGCTCGAACACCCTAAGCTTGATTCCTGCCTCTTCGAGCATCGACATGGCGAGCTCGTCGGGATAGGGATTTTGGTAGATGATCTCCTCGATATCGGCGTTGATGATCATCTTCGCGCACACGACGCAGGGCTGGGTGTTGATGTAGATCGAGGCGCCCGCGATGTTGATTCCGTAGCGCGCTGCCTGGATGATGGCGTTCTGCTCGGCATGGAGTCCGCGGCAGATCTCATGGCGCTGCCCCGAGGGAACGCCGAGCTGCTGGCGTAAGCATCCGGTCTCGGCACAGTGCGCAAGTCCCGCCGGCACGCCGTTGTACCCCGTCGCAAGGATGCGGCGTTCCTTCACAATGACGGCCCCCACCCCGCGCCGCATGCACGTCGTGCGCGTGGCGACCTGGTTGGCAAGCGTCATGAAGTATTCGTCCCAGCTGGGTCTCTTATCTTGAGTCATTGGAAATCCATCCCTCATATGGCGAGAGCGCGGCGACGCTCAGTCGCTCGGCAGTCCTGCTCGACTTCCCTGTCCCCGACCGACGCTTCGCGCGTTCGGGGACGCGCCCGCTCGGGCGCATAGACAGGGAAATAACAGTCCACAGGACTGTTATTTAGTCCCGAAGATGCGGTCGCCGGCGTCGCCGAGGCCGGGGACGATGTAGGCTGCGGAGTTAAGCCCCTCGTCAATGGCGCACGTGTAGATGTGCACGTTGTCGTCGGCGGCGAGGACGGCGTCGATGCCCTCCGGCGCGGCGACGAGCACCATAAGCTTAATCTCGCCGGTGACGCCACGCGAGCGCAGATAGGTGACGGCCGAGATGATCGAACCGCCCGTCGCGAGCATCGGGTCGACCACAAGCACCGTGCGGTTGGCGATATCCTCGGGCATCTTGTCATAGTAGGGAACCGGCTCGTGAGTCTCCTCGTTGCGGTACATGCCCAGATGTCCCACGCGCGCCGCGGGAATCAAGTCGAGCACACCGTCGACCATACCGAGGCCCGCGCGGAGGATGGGCACCACCGCGAGTTTCTTGCCCGACACCTGCTTGCAACGCGCCGTGCAGATGGGGGTTTCGACGTCCACGTCGGCCAGCGGCAGATCGCGCGTCGCCTCGTAGCCCTCGAACAGGGCAAGCTCGCGCACGAGCTCGCGGAATTGCTTGCAGGAAGTCGCCTTGTCGCGCAGGATGGAAAGCTTATGCTGCACCATAGGGTGATCGACGAGGGTGACGCGGCTGTTGTCCATGGTTCCTTCTTTCGGCCGAAGTTCGCTTCCATAAAGAAAAGGGCCCGCGGTAAGCCGCGAGCCCTTCACCGTTTCATGCGATTCTACCAGCATTGGGTTGCCACGTGAGCCACAACCGATGTTTGCACAGGACAAGAATTCAAGAAAGCGCCATCTCCCGACCCGCGTTGAAGGACCGTACCGCGCACTTGCGCCCATCTTCGCGGAAAAGGGTGAAACTCGTCGACCTGGCGCAAGATATCGTCTGCCCGGCGGGCGGCTTCTAGTACTCCAAACCCGGGTAGAGCGGATGGGCCTCGAGCATCGCGTCGACCTTCTTCTTGATGTCGGCGAGCTTTGCGTCATCGTCGGCGTTGAACACGGTGCCGGCAATGCACAGGCCGACCTCGTAGAAGTCGTCCTTTGTGAAGCCGCGCGTGGTGGCCGCAGCGGACCCGACGCGAATGCCGCTCGCCACGAAGGGGCTGCGCTGCTCGTTGGGGATGGTGTTCTTGTTCACCGTAAGGCCAACGCGCTCGAGCAGCTTCTCGGCATCCTTGCCGGTGACGTCAGCAGGCGTGAGGTCCACGAGGCACAGGTGGTTGTCCGTGCCGCCCGACACCAGGCGCAGGCCGCCGTCGGTCATGCCCTGGCCGAGCGCCTTCGCGTTCTCGACGACATGGTCGATGTAGGTTTTGAACTCAGGCTTGAGCGCCTCGCCGAACGCGACCGCCTTGCCGGCGATGACGTGCATGAGCGGGCCGCCCTGCGAGCCGGGGAACACCGCGGAGTTGATCTTCTTGAAGAGCTCCTCGGAGTTCGTCAGAATGAAGCCGCCACGCGGACCGCGCAGCGTCTTGTGGCTGGTCGACGTCGTGATGTCGGCATACGGCACGGGGCTGGGGTGCGCGCCCGTGGCGACGAGGCCGGCAATGTGGGCCATGTCCACCATAAGGTAGGCGCCCACCTCATGCGCAATCTCGGCCATGCGCGGGAAGTCGATCGTGCGAGGATAGGCGGAAGCGCCACCGACGATGACCTTCGGGCGAACCTCCTTCGCCTTTTCGAGAAGCGCGTCGTAGTCGATGACCTCGGTCTCGGGATCGACGCCGTAGGATTCCGCATGGTAAAGCTTGCCCGAAAAGTTCGCCGGGCTGCCGTGGGTAAGATGGCCGCCGTTGTCGAGGCCCATGCCCAAAATGGTGTCACCAGGCTTGATCAGCGCGAAGTACGCCGCCAGGTTCGCATTCGCGCCGGAATGGGGCTGAACGTTCGCGAACTGCGCGCCGTAGAGTTTGCAGGCGCGATTGCGCGCGAGATCCTCCACGATGTCGACCTTCTCACAGCCGCCGTAGTAGCGCTTGCCAGGATAACCTTCCGCGTACTTGTTGGTGAGCACGCTGCCCATGGCCTCCATGACAGCCGGGCTAGTGAAGTTCTCCGAAGCGATGAGTTCGACACTTGTGCGCTGACGTCCCAGCTCAGCGCGGAGAACGTCGGCGACCTCGGGATCGCTTTCACTTACATATTGCAACGTCATACAACTCGCCCCTTCCAGAGCCCGAAAAAAGTATGCGCCCACTCTAGCACAATGAGCAGGCGCAGTTGTTACAACTTGGTTAGGGGAAGCTTGCGTTGGTCAAGGGAAATTTGACTCGGCTGGAAAGCGCGACCGCTACGCCGAGGGCGTCTCGAGCGCCATAATCTTCTCGACGCGGCCCGCGTGGCGGCCGCCGCCGAAATCGGTGGACAGGAACACGTCGAGGATGCGCTTGTTTTCCTCCACGTCGACAAAGCGACCCGACAGCGTCACGATGTTGGCGTCGTTGTGCTCGCGGCACAGCTCGGCGAACTGGGTGTTGATGGCGTTCACCGCGCGGATGCCGTTGATCTTGTTAGCGGCGACGGCCATGCCGATTCCCGTGCCGCACACGAGAACGCCGTACGTCGCCACGCCGCCTGCCACCTCGTGGGCGACCTTGGCGGCGAAGTCGGGGTAATCGACGCGGTCATCGGAATCGGGGCCCAGGTCGTGCACCTCGTAGCCCTTCTCTTCAAGATAGGCAGCCAAAAGTTGCTTCTGCTCGAAACCCGCGTGATCGCTTGCGATGCTGATAATCATGTTCCTACTCTCCCTTATGTCGTGAACTTGTCCTATTTCGTCTTCGTATGCCCCACCGCGCGCCGCCATCCTTCCAAAAGCTCGGCGTGGCGCGTGTGGTCCATCTGCGGCTCGTAGACGTCGTCGGTCGTGCGCAACCCGCGCAGCTGGTCGGTGCTCTCCCAAAAGCCGGTCGACAAACCGGCCAGATACGCGGCGCCGACGGCAGTGGTCTCCGCGTTCTGCGGACGATGAAGCGACGTGCGAAGCATATCGCATTGGAACTGCATGAGGAAGTCGTTTTTCGACGCGCCGCCGTCGACGTTGAGCTCGGAGAGCTTCACGCCCGAGTCAGCTTCCATCGCTACCACCAGGTCATGCACCTGGTAAGCGAGCGATTCGAGCGCCGCGCGGACGAAATGGGCGCGGGTCGAGCCGCGCGTGAGGCCGACGACTGTGCCGCGCGCCTCGGCGTCCCAATAGGGGGCGCCGAGGCCGGTGAAGGCGGGCACGATATAGACGCCCTCCGTGCTATCGACGCTGCGGGCGATCTCGCAGGTGTCGGCCACGTCGTCGATAAGGCCCATCTCGTCGCGCAGCCACTGCAGAAGAGCGCCCGCCATAAACACGCTTCCCTCGAGCGCATATTCAGGACCCTTTGCATCAGGCGCACTTGCGGCAACGGTAGTGACCAGACCATTTTTCGACTCGCACGCCTCGTGCCCCGTGTTCATAAGAAGGAAGCAGCCCGTGCCGTAGGTGTTTTTCGCCTGACCGGGCGAAAAGCAGCACTGCCCGAACAGCGCCGCCTGCTGGTCGCCCGCGATACCACGGATGGGCACGCCAGGGAAGACGGCGGGATTTCTCGTCACGCCGAAGTCGCCCGACGAGGGGCGCACCTCGGGAAGCATCGAGGCGGGGATGTCGAACAAATCGAGCAGCCACGGGTCCCATTTCATGTCGTGGATGTTGAAGAGCATGGTGCGGCTCGCGTTGGTGACGTCGGTGGCGTGCACCTCGCCCTGCGTGAGCGCCCATAAAAGCCACGAGTCGACCGTGCCGAACGCGAGCTTTCCCTGGAGCGCATCCTCGCGAGCGCTGGGGACGTTGTCGAGGATCCAGCGGATCTTGCTGGCAGAGAAGTACGCATCGGGCACAAGGCCTGTGCGGCGCGTGACCTCCGCCGCGATTTCCGGGACTCCGCACAGCTCCTCGACGAGAGGCGCCGTTCGGCGGCACTGCCACACGATGGCATTCGTTACCGGCTGCCCGGTCTCGCGGTTCCACACCACCGTGGTCTCGCGCTGGTTGGTGATGCCGATGGAGTCGATGTCACGAGGTCCCAAATCGTTCGATACCAAAAGTTCTGTCAGCGCCCCGAGCTGCGACGAGAGGATATCGCGCGGATCGTGCTCGACCCAGCCCGGCTTGGGAAAGATCTGCGGGAAGGGGTTTTGCACCACGTCCGCGACGCGCCCCTCGCGGTCGATGAGCATCGCCCGGGAAGACGTAGTCCCCTGGTCAAGCGCGACAACGTAGGTTTTCGACATGATTATCTCCTCAAAGGGATGCTTCCGATGATTCCAGCGCTTCCGGTGTTTCCAGCGCTTCCAATGCTGCCAGCCAACTGAGGAAACGCGAAATCAGCTGATATGGCAGTCGATCCAGGCGAGCACGTCGTCGTAGACCTGCTGCTTGCCGGGCTCGTTCAAGATCTCGTGGCGCATGCCCTGGTAGAGCTTCACCTCGACGTCTTTGATCCCCGCCTTCTTGAACAGGGCGGCCGTGCTTTTCACGCCGCGCCCCTTGTTCCCTACCGGGTCGAGCGCGCCGGCGACGAGCAGGATAGGCAGCTCGGAGGGAATCGCGAGCGCCGAATCGAGCGTTGCAACCTCAGCGGTAAGGCTCGTGAGCGTCGCGTAGGCGCCAGCCGTGAACGTCTGGCCGCACAGGTCGTCGGCAATATAGGCATCGACGATGGCGGGGTCAGTGGAAAGCCAGTCGAGAGGCGTGCGCGCATCTTTGACGGCCTTTGAGAAGGCCCCGTCCGCAAGGTTGTGGAGCAGCTTGCTGCGCGTGCGTTCCCCCTGTTTGGCGGCGACTCGACAGGCAAGCGAGTGTCCCATCTTCGACTTCACGACAGGCTCATTGCCGGTGCCGCAAATCACGGCGCCCGAAAGGCCTTCCGCATGGCGGGACAGGTACGCCCGCGTGACGAAGCTTCCCATGGAATGCCCAAAGATGAAGTAGGGCGTCTTGCGCGAGAAGCGGGCGCTCACTGTTTTCCGCATCTCGTGAACGTCCTCGATGAGGGCGTCCTTCCCGCAATCGAGGGGCATGTGCCCCAAGTCCATCGGGTCGGTGACCGAGCGGCCGTGCCCGATGTGGTCGTGGGCGCATACCGCGAAACCGGCGCTCACGAGGAAGCGGGCGAAATCCTCGTAGCGGCCGATGTGCTCGGACATGCCATGGACGATCTGCACGATTGCGCGAGGAGCGGCACCCGATGCGCCATGCGAGGCAACAGGCTGCCACAACACCCCCTTTATCTGGGAAGACTTGTCGAACGACCTGAACCCTACCGATGATTTCTCAACTGGTTTGGACACGAGACTCCCCCTTATGCCAAAGCGATTTTCCCGTCGCACCTCAGTATAGCGGGAAAGCCCCGCGCGCGGACAGGCAACCCTACGAAAGTGACTTGATGTCCGCGATGGTGATGGCGCCTTCGCGTACGATCACGGGATGGTCCTGCGTGCAGTCGACGACCGTTGAGGCGATGCCGCTCTTGGCGCCGTCTTCCCCGTCCGAAAGCACCGCGGAAACCTGGGAGCAAAGGCCCGCGTCGAGGTCGCCGAAGGAGCCCGCTGGACGCTTTCCCGATACGTTTGCCGAGGTCGTTGCAAGGGGGCACCCTACCGCGTCGATCAGCTCGAGCGCGCAGGCGTTGTTCGGCATGCGAAGTCCGATCGTGTCGGTGCTCGAGCGAAACGCCTCGGGTACCTCGTCCGACGCCTTGACGATCAGCGTAAGGGGGCCCGGCCAAAACGTTCGGGCGAGCACAAAGGCGAACTCGGGGACGCAGCGGCCGAAGCGCGCGAGGTCGTCTTGCTGGGAGACGAGCCACGAGATGGGCTTTGCCTTCTCGCGGCGCTTCAAGCTGTACAGGATATCGGGAGACGCGGCGTGGCGAATAGAAACGCCCAGGCCATACACCGTTTCCGTGGGGAAAATCGCGGGCTGTCCCTTTTTGAGGACAGATGCCGTGACCGCAATCGAATCGGAAAGACGCGCCATGGAACCACCTTTTCAAGCACTTGTCGTTCGCCGTGCGCGCGGTGTGCGCAGCAACGTGCCGTAAATTGTAGCACTCACGGCACGGCAAGGGCGCGAGCAGGCCGCCGGGCGCAGGGCCGAGATGGCAACGAGCCGCGGACACGTGCGAGCGAGCGGGCAGAAGGCAAGGTTGGCAGCGGACCGCAAGCGCGAGGGGTGCTAGCGGGAAGAGAACTCGGCCGCGATCGCCTCGGCGACGCGCAGGCCATCGACGGCGGCGCTCATGATGCCGCCCGCGTAACCCGCGCCTTCGCCGCACGGATAGACGCGAGTGGCCGGCTCCTCGTCCGAATCGGGCAAATCGCTTGCCAGTCGCGCCTGAAAATTCTCCCCACGAACCATTCGGATGGGGCTTGAGCTGCGCGTTTCGGGGCCGGTAAGCACAGCGCCGGGATCGGCGAACCCATGCAGCTTCGCATCGAGCAACGGTAAACCCTGCGCGAGCGCGTCGCAGACGAATTCGGGAAGACACTCGCGCAGATCGCACCAAACGACGCCGCGCGGATAGCTCGGGCGCACGACCAGGCGGCTATGCGATTCAGACGCACCAACGCGGCGATGAGACCCGGGAACGACCGTGCGGCGGCGAGCCTTGGACGCAGCCGCAACCGTACCACCCGGCTGCCCACCTTCAGCTTGCCCACTCGAAGATGTAGCACTCGAAAGAAAATCCCCCACCGTCTGCGCGGGCGCGGCATAGGGCACCCCGCCGTTGCGGCAAGCAAGCTCGAACGCCGCATGCTCGACCTCGCGTTGCAGGCGGACACCCTCCATGACGTCGTTCCCCGGCAAGTCGTCGGGCCGCACGTCGGCGAGCAGCGCGCTGTTGGAATTCTCGCCATCGCGCGCAAAGCGGCTCATGCCGTTCACGACGACACCGCCCTCCTCGCTCGCCGCCGCGACGACTTCCCCACCTGGGCACATGCAGAAGGTGTATACACCACGGGTCGCGTTCTCGCTTGTAGCATCCGTGCGAGTGCCGTTCGCGCGAGCGGGGACGCGCACCGCCATCTTGTAATCGGCGGCGCCGAGCGCCGTGTGCTTCGCAGCCGCACCGTATTGCGCCCGGTTGATGAGCGTCTGAGGATGTTCGATGCGCACGCCCATCGAGAAGGGCTTGCGCTCGAGCGCGAACCCCCGATCGCGGGCGAGCTCAAAGATGTCGCGCGCCGAGTGCCCACACGCAACGATGACGCGCGAGGCTTCGACCGTTTCGCGAGCGCCCGTGCGGGAATCCTCCAGCACGACCGAGCGAACCGCACCGCCCGCCAGCTCGATATCAGCCAAGCGGGTAAGGAAACGCACCTCGCCACCTGCGGAGATAATACGCTCGCGAACACTCTTCACGACGGCGGGCAGCTTGTCGGTACCGATATGGGGCTTCGCCTGCCAGAGAATCTCGTCAGGCGCCCCCGCCTGGACGAACGCCTCGAGCACGTGGCGGATATGCGGGCTTTTCGTGCCCGTAGTCAGCTTGCCGTCGGAAAACGTGCCGGCGCCGCCTTCCCCGAACTGCACGTTCGCCGCTGCATCGAGCGGGCCGCCCGCGTTGAAGGACTCGATAGCCACCGTGCGCTCGTCAACTGCGGCCCCGCGTTCGACCACGAGCGGACGCAGCCCCGCTTCCGCCAGGTACAATGCGCAGAACAGCCCCGCCGGGCCCGTTCCTGCGACCACGATGCGCCCATCCGACGATATCGCGAGCGAGCGCAAATCGGGAATCGCAAGCGGCGCAGGCGGGTCGTACGCGCGAACATTTACCCCGCGAGCAGGGGAAAGCGCGTCGTAGGCCACGCCTTGCGCAAGGTGGACGGCGTAGGTGGCGTTGAAATGCACGTTCGACTTCTTCCGCGCATCGACGCTACGCTTCACAAGGGAAAACGAGGCAACGCCCTCGGGCGCGACCCCAAGCGCGGAGGCGATGGCGGTGCGCGAGAGGCTCTCCGCATGGGAACCCTCCGCGGGTGCGAGGGAGGCTGCGGGCGTGGCGGGGGCCGGGTGATTTGTCTCAGTCGAAAGTGGGACAGGGGTCGGGCGATTTACCTCACTCGCGGGGCTCTCCAATCCCGCATCGAGCGGAAGTGCGACGTTCGACACCTCGATGAACTCCGCTCCCTCGAGCGCACTTGCGTCGAAGGAGGCGCCACGATGCGAGGGACGACCGGTACGTTGGCGGGAAGAGGCTTGCGATTTGGTCTTTCCCCCGCGATGGGGACGGCCTGCCGCCTTCTTGCCACCGCCTGGCCCCTTGCTGCCAGTGGACAGCTTGGCACCGCTCATCTTCTTGTTGCCGCCTACCCTCTTGCCAGTGCTCGCACCCTTGTCGCCGCGGGCATCCTTCGAGCTCATTCGCCTTCCCCTTCCCCATCGGCCGACACGGCACTGCGAGCAGCAGACACGCCCGCGAGCAGGCCAGATGACCATGCCCAATGCAAGTTGTAGCCCCCGCAGGGAGCATCCACGTCAAGCGCCTCGCCAGCTGCGAACAGGCCCGACGCACGCACGGCCCCCATCGTCTGCGGATCGAACGCCGCAATCGAAAGCCCGCCACGCGAGACCTGGCACTGCTTCGCGTCGCCGATGCCTCGAACCGTAAGGCGCAAGCCGCCGATGACACGCGAGAGCGCGAGGGCGTCTTTCTTGGAAAGCAAGTGCGCAGGATCGATTCCCGCGCACTTGCAAAGTACCTGCGCCACCTGAGGAAGCATCGCGCCGCGCAGCACGTCCTCGGCGGCAATCTGGCCGTTTTCGCCCAGACGGGCCGAGAGGTGCTTGCGCCGCGCGAACAGCCACGCATCACGGTCGGCGGCGGGCATATGCGGCAGAAAATCGATCGAGAGCACGTCCCCCTCGCAGGCAAAGCGCGACAGGTTGAACACGCACACGCCCGACACGCCGTAGTCGCGGAACAAAAGCTCGCCTTCCTCGCGCGCAACGAGGCTTCCCGAGCGCTCGAGCGAGACGGCGCACTTCACACGGATGTTGTTCAGCTGCCGCGTGATGCGCGAATCGGTGGAAAGCGGCCCTAGGACCGGACGCGTCAGCTCGCACGGAATTACGGAGGACGTATCGACGGCGCTCACACCGCGCCCGCCGACAGCGAGGACGACCTTTTCGGCATGGGCGATCGTGCCGTCGGAAAAGCGCAGATGGAAGCGGCCCTTCCCTCTCGCAGGCGCCTCGATCGCACGAAGGGATTTCCCGAACTCCACGCGCGCGCCCGACACATCGAGGGCAGCGCGCAGCACATCGAGCACCGACGACGCCTTGTTGGCTGCTGGGTACATGCGGCCCTCGCCCTCTTCGCGCCACATAAGGCCCAAGCTGGAGAAGAACCGCTGCACGGGCGCTTCGAAAGCGCTTGCAGATTGGGTGCTTTCCCGACCAGGCGCTTCGAAAGCGCCCGCAGGTTGGGCGCTCCCTTGCGCGGAGGTTCCGTAGGCTCCTACAGGTTGAACGCTCCCCCACTCGGAAACCCCAGAAAGGCGCGCGAGCGAGCGCAGCGCAGCCTCCACGAAGTCGGCGTTGCGGTAGCACGCGGGGTCGATGTGGGCGTTCGAGAAGTTGCAGCGGCCGTTCCCCGTCGCGAGGATCGAGCGGCCGACGCGCTCGGGATCGGCCTCGAAGAGCACGATTTCGCACTCGTTCGCCGCGCCGAGCCGCACAAGTTCGTTTCCAGCGGCGATGGCTGCAGTCAATCCGGCCGCGCCGCCGCCTATGATGGCAATCTTTTTCATGATGTAAGAGTATAGGCGATGCGGGGCGCCGCTTTCCGCTGACTTCTCTTCGCCTCGCAAACAACAAGGGCGCCCGACGGCGCCCCTGGGGAAATCTATCGACGTATTTGCAGCCGCGCCTACTTCGAGGAGATCATGGGAATTTCCCGCGTGTCTTCTTCCTCGATGTTGCCCTCGTAGACGTAGTGTTTTGTCTCACGGCAGATCAGCCCCGAAAGCAGCAGTATGGCGATGATGTTGGGAATGGCCATGAGCGCGTTGCCAATGTCGGAGATGGTCCACACCACGTTGCCCACGCCGATCGCGCCGAGGAACGCGACGAGAACGTACACGATGTGGTACGGCAGGATGGCGCGCTTGCCGAACAGGTAGGCGGCGCAGCGGTTGCCGTAGTACGACCAGCCGAGAATCGTGGAGTACGAGAATGACACCATGCCGATGACGAGAATCGGCGTTCCGACATAGGGAATGGTGGCGAACGCGGTGGAGGCGAGCTGCGCGCCGGTGTAGAACGTCGGGTCGGCGAGCACCTCCGCCTGGATTTCGGGGTGCGCGATCATCGTCGACACGAGCACGATGCCCGTGAGCGCGCAAATGACGACCGTGGACCAAAACGTGCCGGTCATGGCGATAAGCGCCTGCTCGGCGGGGTTTTTCGTCTTGGCAGCCGCCGCGATGATGGGGGCGGAGCCAAGGCCCGACTCGTTGGAGAACAGGCCGCGAGCGCAGCCGAATTGCAGCGCCATCAGAAGACCGGAGCCGACCGCGCCGCCGAACGCAGCCTTCGGCGTGAAGGCGCACTCGAAGATGAGGCCGATCGCGCTGCCGAGGGCAGGCGCGTTCATCAGCAGGATCACGATGCACCCGCCGGCGTAGGCGACCGCCATGACGGGAACGAGCTTCTCGCACACGTGTGAGATGGACTGCACGCCGCCGAAGATGACGATGCCTACCAGCACGACGATGGCGATGCCGACCGCCCAGTCGGGGATGCCGGGAATCGAGGACGTGATGATGCCGGTCATGGACGTTGCCTGCACCGCCGAGCCCGTGCCGATGGTGGCGACGACGGCGAACGCGGCGAACGCGATGCCGCCGAGCTTCGCCCACCAAGGGCGCGTGCCGTCTTTGCGCGTGAAGGCGCGTTCCCACACGTACATGGCGCCGCCGAGCATATTGCCCGCATGGTCGCGCACGCGATAGCGCACCGAGGCGTAGACCTCCACATATTTCGTGGCCATGCCGAACACGCCTGTGATCCACATCCAGAAGACGGCGCCCGGACCGCCTGCCAGGATAGCCGTGGCGACGCCGACAATCGACCCCGTGCCGATGGTCGCGGCAAGCGCCGTCGCAAGTGCACCGAAGTTGGAAATGTCGCCCTCGCCCTTCGAGGTGCCGCCGCCCCACGACATACGAAGCGCCTGAGGCAGCTTGCGCTGAATGAAGCCCGTGCGAACGGTGAGGAAAATATGAGTGCCGAGCAGGAGCGCGATCATCGCAGGCCCCCACACGACTGAGTCAATGGTGTTCAAGATTTCAATCATAGTGGGTTGGTATTGTAAAGGAAATGCATACGCTCGCGCAGGCGCATCCCCCGAACGGCAAAGAGAAAACATCGCAAGGCACGCGATAATCACCCACGCGACACTATCGGGCACCCTGCGATTCTCGTCATCCGCTGCAAGCACAGGAGCGAAGGCCCGCATACCTCCGCTCCGTCCTCGCTACCAAAACGCTAAGTTCCTCCTCATTACCACCCGAAGTCGTCAACGGGGGCAAACGCCACTTCGATGCGATACTTCTCGCGCCATACCTGAACACCCGAGCCCTTATCGCGCGCTACCAGGTAATATGCTTCCTTCGAGTTAAACGAGCAGCCCGCCTTCAAGCTGAAGCGCACCTTGATCACGCGGTCCTGCGGGTTGTCGGAAGTAAGATCGGCGTGCGCCTTCACCACATCAGACACTTCGTTTCCTGATGAATCGAGGAAAACGAGCTCATATTCGCACGGCAAAACCTTGCCCGCAGCAGGCTCCTCCTGCAAAAGGCTCACGTTAAAGAGCGAATTGGTTATGCGCCGCGATTCCGAAAGCACACGAATCGTCGCGGCTTGGGTATCCTGGAAGCCCTTCGCACCCGAACGAACTCGACGGAACGATAGCACGGGAACGCACAGCTCTTGCAGCGTCAGCCCCCCGTGCACGTAGTTGCGCGTACCACCCGGCTGCTTGATGCGGATAGCGCGATGCGGCGCAAGCCCCGTGTATCTGCCGCCCGAAACGTCGCTCATGTTCATTTCCACAAACAGCGTGCTTGCCGGATCCCCTATCGAGTCAGCCCATTCGGCGTCGTCCGCGCGAGCCACGATATGGCGCTTACCTGCGACGACAGGCGACAGCGGCATATCGCCCTTGTCGAGGCTTCCGCATTCGCGCAGCTCGCCGCGCGTATACAAGAAGCCATGATCGGCCGTTATCGTCACCTGGCAGCCCTGCACTTCAGACGTGAGGCGCCTTGCAAGCGCGCAAAGAGAATCTATCTCGTCGGCGCACGCCTTGAACACGTCGTCTTCCGTCGCGATTTTTTCGCCTGTGGAATCGATCTTGTTGTGATACAGGTACACCACGGATGCACCTTTGACGAGCGCCTTTCGCTCCTCGGCAGGCAAATCGAGGAAGTCCTCGACGCGCAGGGCCCGTGCATCGGCAGCAGTGGCGCGCAGAACCGCCTCGCGCTGCGAGGTGGTGGCGGTGGGCATGCCGTTCGCGAACACCGCCCCCGTCTCCCAATCGAGCGACAAGTCTCGCTGCGGCAACAGCGCCGCCATGCCGAATTCGGTAACCGAGGGGAACACTGACTGCATGCTGGATAGCGCGACGACGCTGCCCCTTTCACGCTCGAGCACACGTGCCATCTGAGCCGCGACCTCAAATCGCAGCGCATCGGAAATGACAACGACCGCATTTTTCGCACTGCCCTTGCACGAAGGGAGTACCTCCCAGTAAAACCGCCGTTCACGAGGTACGCCTTCGATGTAGCCCGCGCTTGCCCATTGCGAGGACGCTGCGTTCTCCCAGCACGCGTTCACACCTTCGATGTACCAATTTGAGTACAGGTTCTCCGCCCAGCCGACCACGCTGCGCAGCGGCCCTTCGAGCGCAGGGCGCGGCTTGGTTTTGCACAGCTCGAAGGAATGGCACAGGTGGCGATAGAAGCTGTCGGCGCGGTACCAGTCGGTCTCGTAGGCGCGCCACACTTCCTTCGCCTGAGCTACATGGAAACCTCCCGCATGCTCGCGCCGAAAATCGCATAGGCTCGCAGCGGCATCAAGCGCATCGAAGTAGCACGCCACGTAGTTATGCCAGGCCAAATCCTTGCGGCGAGCGCACACTCGATGCGCCTCTTCAGCGCGGTCGGCACCATCCGCCAGCGAAACCATGAGGCCACCAAGGATCGCCTCATTTATGCAAGGGAACACGTCGCAATCGACGATGTCGTCAAGCGGCAGACCCGCAAAACGCGCCGGCAAGCCGCACGACTCCTCTACGATTCGCGCCACTTCATAGAGATCGGCCGCACCCTCGCTTCTGTCCCAGTCCCTCACGATGGACAAACAAAACGGCGCATGCTGTTTCGATATGCAGCGCTCAAGCCCCGAAAGCGCACCATCGGGAAGCACGAACGACGCCGCCGATACGAGAACGTGCGAAGCAAGCGCCTCGAGCGAAGATGTTTCGTCAAGCGCCCCCGTAAAACCCGTCTTGCGCGCAACAAAATTTGAAAGAGCCTCGTCAGCACCATATTTAGCGAAGGAATCGAACGCGTCGGCCGGGTTTTCCCTGCACTTCAGCAGCGAGCGCATATATCCGCGCACGATAAATCCGACCGAAGCATCCTCAGGACCCGCCGCGCCAAGCAACGCCGCAAGCACACCCACCTCGACGTCTTCGGCCGACGAAGGCTCAGGCATGCAGTCGTGAAACTTCTTAATGCGCGCCTTCGAGGCGAAATAGCCTTGGAATCCCCGCAGGGCATCGCGCACCGCGTCGACATTCGACGCCCCGAGCTCTGTGGCCAAAAGCGAGAAGCGGTCGGCCTGGAACGACTCCGCGTACAACTCGACGTCGGCCAGCCAATCGCCCTCGACTTTGCCCTTGCCCCGTTTCCGGTACAGCAAGATGTCGTTCTCCACATCGTCGCGGGCGATGAGCTTCTTGGCAAGAAACATGACACCCTCTTCGGCCTTGAAAAACCGAAGATTGCGCGGGAAACCGCCCCCAGCAGGCATGACCCCGTCCGCAACACCCGCGCCGTCGAATCCCTCCGCTGCCAGCTTGTCGAAGTCTTCCTCGAACTCGCCGTCGGGGTCGTGCCACACTACCACGCGCCGCGCGTCGAAATCGCCCAAAGGACGCGCGAACCGCAGCTTCAACTGTTCGTTTATATCTAACTGATTCATCGTTCCATCTCGTGTTTCAAAGGGAATAGTCGTTTAGTCTCGAATCATTCTAGTAAGGTCGAGACTGGCTTCTGCGTACTCAGCGTTCGCCGTCTTGTACAATGCCGCCTGACTGCGACATTCATCAAGTTGGGCCTGGCACTGAGCCAATTCCTCCTTCTTGCGCTTTTTGCCAAAGGAGAACAAACTCGCTTTGTTTATCTCGTCCGAAAGCTCCTTTACGCGTCTTTCGAGTTCGGGGATTTTATCCTGCTCGCTTTTTAGCTCAATGGCCCTTTCTTGCTTTCGGGATACCTCGACCAGCCCGCAATCGATTTGATCAAACTGGCGCTTGAGCTCAGGCAGCCCTTCGGGTAGCGTCACATCTTGAAGCGCACCGATGCGGGAGTCGCTTATCTCAATACAATCGCTCACTAGCTCAAGAACCTCGTTCATCTCGTCTAAAAGCTCTTGAGCATCGTCAAGCTTACTTTGGGAGATCATTTCCCGAAGAGAGATTTTTAAACGAGAGACCAACTCGAAGAAAACGCCGTTGTATCTGCCGGCCTCTTTCCGAATCACTTCCAGATCAGACGAACTATCAGTTGCGCCAGCTGTGAGAGTATCGATTCGCCTCTGGCGAGACTGAAGAATTTCAGGGACGATACGCTCATCGAGCGCGATGAATTCATCCGCGGAGACTTCGTAGATGTTTTCTTCGAGCCTCTTCAGCTCTCCAAGAAGGTCTGCGCCCAGAACATCCTCGAGGTGGAGCGGCGTCACTTTCGGCTCGTTCGGCTCCTCGAGTTGCTCCCCTTCCTCGATGGACGGGGCGGCAGTTTCGCCTTTTTCGCCCTCGTCTGCCTTGCCTTCGGGCAAAAGCGATTCGAGACGGTCTCGCAGTGCCGTCTTTTCAGGCGTGTCATCGAGAATACCTTCTTCGGTCACTATTTTCGCTTCATCGTCGGCGAAAAGAGCTGCGCTCGGGAAAGCACCTTCGAAGATGTTCTTCAATAAATCGTATGCCTCATGACCGGTCGTTTCCGTCTCTCCGAAGCAATCGTTGGCCGCATAAATATCGAGCAACTTGCCGTAGTACGGGACAAACTTCTCGCCATATTCTGCAAGCATGCGTGCGCCGGCTATTGTCGCATCGCGCGCATCAACCTCTTCGCCACCGAGTTGGAAGACATATCTATTCTGACCAGCGGTAAATAACTTCTGGAAGAAGTTTGGGATGGGCGAAGCAATTCGACTCGCCAAATCCGTGAATTCATCTTTGGTGAGCTTCTCCCCGAAAGCCGCCTTGAGACCCCTTTCCGCATTTGATTCAAAAGGCTTGTCCAACTCGACAGTTGCCGCTATGTGCTTCACCACTTCGCGAATAGCATTGATGTCGATATTTTCATCCATGGAGAGGCAAACACGTAAATAGTCGGAATGATCAAGAGAGTACGGGCGAATATTGAACTCGAGTCCATTTATGCCCGTGCCGGAATTGTACTGGACAATGAAACATTTGGTGTTTTGAGCATCGACTTCGCAATCCCACATAGTTTTTTGCGCAAAAGCGGCAAAGGGCGAAGTGGGGTCAGTCATCTGATTGGCCATTTCGACATAGTGCGCCTGGCAGAACATAGCCCACCGCAATGGTGCCGTCATAAAGGCGGATGTCTGGCCGAGCTTGGCAGCGCGATCGCCTGAATCAACGTAAATAATACGGTTTGAAAGCTCAATGTCGTCGTTGGAAACGTGTTCAGGGACGGCTACGAACGGGCGCTTCTGCCCAAAGAGGCCGTCGCGCTCGTAGTTTTCGACCACGTGCCACCCATCAGGGATGGCAACGTCAAAATGCTTGCCCCGTGCCACCCGACCCTCGTCAAAAGTTAGCGAAGCGGCATCGACCGAATGCTCGTCGGGCGTCATGTCGTTGATTGCCTTCAACAGCTCATCCGGGTCAATGCTCATGTCGCCTTGTTCTGCCCGTTCGAGCTTGTCGAGAAATTCCTTAGGGAACGTGGCTACGCCCACAAGCTGCGCCGCCGTTACCGCAAGACGCGCAAGGGAAAGCTTATCTTCGCGCGTTGGCCCGTCCGACTCGGGTTCGGAATCGAGATCGATCTCTGGTTCGGGCTCGGGAGCAGGCTCAATCTCGGACTCGGATTTGGGCTCGGTCTCGGATTCGAGCTCGGGAACAGAGCCAAACTCCGAGTCGCCCTCCGGGTCTCCCGCAGGCGCGTCACCTTCGAAAGATAGCTTCTCATATTCGCGTTTGCGCCAATCGTCACCGCCGAGCATGTCGTCGTCAGTAAGCACACCGTTTTTATAGAGCAGGTTGATCATGGTTTGCGCGGTGAGCTTATGCGGATAATCGAACCGGATGCAGACGAGCACGCGTCCGCCAGCCTCATGTGAAATATTCTCAATCCGCGCCCCGATCAAATCAGCAAATGAAGAGCCCTTATGGACACCTTCCGCATAGTCGTCATATTCGTCAAATAAAACTGGGTGAAAGGCATGCGAAGGCGATCGATTTGACAGCAGACAACCGTCTAACGTTTCAAAATTCATATAAGGATATGACGCCGCACAGCTCAACGGCATTCCCGCTTTCACTTCGTGCAGTGAAATGTCATTCTCATTAGCAACTGCATGAAAGAACGACCTGCGAATTTCAACGCCGCAATCAACGTCAATCGCCAACACGCGCTCAGGCAAAGCAAGGTGTCCCTCTTTCGCGCGCACAAGAGCTTTAGGCCCTCCTACTCTTTTCCATAAAGAAATAAGTTCATCTAATGCAGCATTTCGTACGCAAAGAGGGGCGGTCTCCTTAATCTTCTCGCGCAGGTCGAAATCGCTCATCCTAATCACACCATTTTTCTTAAGGCACTCAAAGAAAGTATCGTCATGATTCGATTTCCACGTTCTTTGAGCGCTCTTTAATTCCGTACGCCTATCTGCATTCGCAGAAATAATATCTTCAACAGAAGCTGGCTTCTCGTTATCAGGACGCGACGAATAGCTTTCTTTGAGCCACTCAATCAGTTTTTCCGCATCGTACGGATGGACAAGAATGCCACGCCGATGCAAAACATGCGAGGGAGCTGCGCCATACCACTCATCGCAAACCTTTGGTAAAAAAGCGATTGCCCTTGCGTAGTCTGGATACGCTTTTTTTAGCTCAGCAATTGTCGTTGGTTGATTCCCGCTCGCCTTAACTTTCCCTTCAAGATCCTTAAGCGCTTCGTCCATCTCCTCACGCGTGAATTCGCGTGCAGCCACTCTCTCTTTGACCGCAAGCAAGCCTTCGCCGACGAGGATATTCTTGAACCCATCCCCAAAATCTTTCACGGAATTGTTTTGCAGCGTTTTCAACTTGCCTTTTAAATCGGGATTTTCCTCTATGAGCTCCTTGGCTGTAGTGCAGAGAGCCTTCCCATCGTAGCGACGATGAAGCTCGGCAAGCACTTCTTTGGCATCAGTTGTGAAAGGGTGGCCGGGTTTCCCCCTCACTACCTCAAATCCATAGGCAGTAAAAAAGTCATCACGAGACTGATAGCCTATTTCCTTATACACCTTCCCTATACGCTCGGATAGTTTTTTGTGATCGCTGCCAATCCGAACAACCTTGCCATCAGGGTAATATTCCTTGAGCTGTTCTATGATGCGATCTACTTTGGCCGCAAGCTTCGGGTCCTCAATTTTAATGGGCTCCATGGTTAATCCTCCTCGCTCACGACGCTGCTCAGTGAACGCCTCTTTGGGTCGAGCCTTAAAAGCTCATGTACTTCCGCTAAAACGGCAGCGAGATCTATAGGTTCCAATTCCAAGCGCACATTAAAGTGAGCCTGCTTTCGCCAATCACCGCGCGAGCCACGCGTTTCCATGTTCACAACTGTTGCGCGAATATGGGGCAATAAGCAAGCGATTACCACAAGCCCGTTGTCTTGCGCGCTATAGTCAGTCCCCACATCACCAAGAGATTTTCCCTCTTTGTCAAGGATGTCGACTTCCACGTACCTGAACCGAGAAGTATCCCAATCAGACTTCAGACGAACCTCAGAGCCAGGGACGCAATACTCAACATTTTGACCTCGCCCAAAGAGACCCTGGCCTGTTGCCTTGCGTTCAATAGGAAATAGAGGCAGCATTTCAATAATCTGTTCATCGATTTCTGCAAGGTCTTCTTCATCTGGATTATCCCAGTTGCGCGGAGAATAGAGAAAGAATCTACTTGGATCAGTGGACTCGCCGCCATCATAGTCCTCTTCGTCTTCATAGTCCTCTTCGTCATCCTCGCAATATTCTCTCCACAATTCCCCGTCATTCCACCAAGAGACGGTGCAACTGAACGCAAGGCGCGCCAAATCGTCAATCTCATCTTTGTTTTCGATGAGAGCTTCTTCCTGAAGCTCCCACAGCTCACGGCTATCAATATTGTCGTCCTCCCCTTCCTCTGCCACATCATGCAAAAGCGCACGGCCATGATGGACGCCGCTGAAAACGGAAATAGTTTCATAGTCATCGTATTCATCTGCGTCAAGGAAGGCGACGCCGTACTCACCTTCAGGAAGGCCCAAAAAGAACAGGTTCAGCTCGCGGGAATTAGGTTCCCAGCCCGTACTGTACATAAGCTGAATTACCCATCGATCTCCGTATTGAGTGAGCTCGACAGACGCTTCATCGCTTAAAGGTCGGCCTGATGGAAGAACTTCAAACGCAATGCTCGCCCCGGAACCTTGCAATCGTGAAGCAAAACTCTTCATCGCTTCAACCTGCGAAGCGTATCCCGAAGCCGAACTCGTCGATGATTCCCATCCAAGCGAATCATTCGAAGGGATTTCCTCGTCTATCGGAGCACCGGAGAAGGAGAATTCATAAAAGCCAGAGAGTCTCCCTTCGATAGCCTCGTAAATAGCCTTTACGGATTCGATTCCCGCGACTTCATGGAAATCAAACCCCGTCTCTTCTGAATTCGCCGCAAGGTTTGCCGCAAAGTTCAGGAGCACCTTTTTCATGTTTTCGGTATCAGCGGCAATCGCGAGATCGTTGGTATGATAATTCGCCATAGTCAGCCCCTCCTTTTCCGATAAATCAGCTACTTGATTTTCGCTAGTACGTCCTGGAACTTCGCGTAGTTCACTTTCACGCCATCGTCGAGGTCTATCTCGATCATCTGATCGGCGAGATGGTGCACCTTCTCCTCGAACTCGCTTGCCTCGCGCAGCTGGTCGTTCAGCTTGGAGATGCGTTTCTCCAGCTTCACACGGTTGCCCTTTTCTGCCGTGGCAAGCGCATCTTCCGCATACGACACCTGCGCACGATAGCGTTCCTGCTGCTGATGCACGTAATCGGTGCGCACGCGCGCGAGCAAGTCGGGCTGATAGCGGTGCATGTAGATGAGCGCCTTGAAGCCGTTCTTCTTGCCCGAGTCGAACTGCCAGTAAATCGGGCGTTTCTTGTACGTCTGACAGTGATCCTTGAAGAATTCCTTCAGGAAATACGAGCGGATGACGTCGCGCGACGTGCCCTTGCCGCCGAGCGCATCGGCCACAAACCGCAGGTTCTCCTCAAGCGTCTCGACGCCGTAGGCAACGCGCATGAATTCCACGAAGCGGCCCACGATGTCGTCTTCGAAGTACTCCTCGTCGGTGATGGGGATGGCGTTGTCGGCGTCGGGTATGAAGGAAACGCTCGCCGGGTCGGGCATCTTCTGCAGGTAGTCCTCAATCGTGTCGCCCTGATCCGCCAGCACCAGCCCGTCCACGTCGAGCGAATAGCGCCCGAACATGCAGCCGACCGCGTAACTGATCAGGCTGGTTATCTCATCGCGCTTGGTGCGCACGTACTTGTTGCCCTTGTAGCTTTCGAGAATCTCCTCCGCCGTGTCGAAGATGCGCGCCACCGAGACGTATTTGTCCTCGACTTCAATAGGAACCTCACCGACCATGTTGTATATCTCGGCGAAGATGCGGTTGAGCTCCTCCTCATTCGCACGCAACTGCTCGAACCGTTCGTTGACCTCGGCTTTTCGCGCCGCGTACTTATCTGCCAAAAGTGTCGCCATCAGTGATTGCCTCCTCTTTATGCTGCCAGTTTACATTGAATTTCGAACATTTGTTTGTTACAATTACGACTTGAAAGGACGTGCTCGGCATGGTATAAAATAAGCGGTTTCCTCGAATAGAGGGACCTCCGAGCGTCGGGGGGTTTCCCCCCCGACATTTTTATTTTAAAGGGGGTCGGCTCATGAGGGAGCTGTCTATTTTCATGGACGAATCTGGCGATGCGGCATTTCGATCCGATTTTTACCTTGTCACTTTGGCGTTCCACAGGCAGGATGAGCCCATTCAGCCCAATATCGCCCAGTACGAATGCACCCTCACGAAAGAGTTGCTCTATACAATCCCCTTTCATTTCAACCCACTGCTTAATGGGCAGGACGACTACAAATGGAAAGACATTCGCAGCAGGAAGCGTCAACTTCATGCATTCAGAATATTCGCGGAACATCTTCCCATCGCTTACGCCGCATTCGTTTTCGAGAAGCGCAGTCGCGTCACAAATACTGCCCAACTGACGCGAGCAATAGAAGCCGACGTGAAGGACCTCCTTCGATCGAAGCAAGCCTATCTGCAAGACTTTGACCAGGTGAAAATCTACTACGATGACGGGCAGAGCATCGTAACGAAGGCGCTTCACCTCGCTATCGAGGGCGCCATCTCGAGTCAGGCGGCCGTATACAAAGACGCCTCCCCCAAACTGTATCGGCTCGCGCAGGTCGCCGATTATCTGTGCGGAATCGAGTTGACGGCTGCCAAGTACGAACGGCACCTGGAAACGCGAACCGACGTCGAGTTTTTCGGAAGTATCCGAAATTTCAAGAAGAACTACCTCAAAAAGATTCGCAGAAAGCGACTCAACTGAGGTTTTCGCTTCTTTATAGAGAAGTGTCGCCATCGGTGATTGCCCTTCTATCCCATTCTCTCTTCATATCACTCTCGACGTATCAGATAATCGCGATACTCCGACTGACAAGCTTTCCTTATCGCCTTCAGCTCTCCTTCGATTGCGGGGAGAGCGTCACGCTTCGCGTGCGCGTCTTTGAGAAGCCCCTCCTTTTGCGAAAGCTCGCTTTCAATTACCGACAAGCGCTCCTTCAGGGGTTTTCTCGCTTTGAAATCGAACAATCCCAGTTGTTTGATCTGCTTTTGCAGTTCTTCCTTCTCCACAAGAAACGAACGCCTCTCCTTTTCGAACTGCTCAATGCGCCCCGACTTTTCCTTGGCGTCGGCAAGCGCGGCACTCGCATTGAGCAGCCTTTGACCCCAATCGACGCCATCCTGGCACCAAAGGAACCACATGCCGTTATCCGATTTGATTGTCTTTTGCTCATCCAGCAGCTTGGCCATCTGCGCAGCCTCACCCATCGGAAGATATCTTTGGTACTCATTCGTAATCGTCCGCGAAGGATCCGACATGAGCTGAAGCATTTTGTCGTATTTTACGGAGCCTCCATTCGAGTTGGGCTGCCGCCATTTCACGTTACGCGTGCGGTTTAGATCATCAAAAATCTCCTGCTCCGTGAGGCCGCCTCCGCGCTCAAGAAGGTGATAGCAAACCCGTTCCCTCGGCCCGCCATCGAATGTTGTGCTTTTATCCCCTTTTCGGCCCTTCTCAAACTGTTCTACGACTTTTTCATGCCGATCAAGCGCATACTGCTCAGCTCCCGCCTCGACCGCGGCCTGGCGCGCCGCTTCGCGCGCTTCCTCGTCTTTCCGCCTGTCTTCTTCGGTATACGTCTTCTTTTCCGCGATCTGCAGTGCGAGTTTCTGAAGCAGCGCCCGATTGGGCTCCACTTGGACGCTCGGTTTTCCCTTACTTGACGAGGCATCTTTGGCGGCCAACTTGTCTGCCGCCTTCTTTTTCTTCAGTTCCTCCTCAATCTCGTAAGGCAGCCAGACCGGAGGGCAGTGGCGCACGCGCTTCAGCAAAGGATTCTTCTGCCTCCCTGCAACGTGGCCAACCACTCTCGGGAAATACATGTCAGCGTCCATGCTCTTGCGTTCCGAGAAGGCAATGGTAAAGGGTTTGCCAGCAAGCGACCGACTGAGCTGGCGCATGTCCCAAATCAGTCTCGCCACCAAGTTGTAGAAGCAGGGGATCCCCGCGGTGAGGCGGTTGTCGCAGCGAACCGCGTAATCGCCGTCATTTGCGTTGCAAATGGTAATGGCCTGAGCGTATGCAGCAAGATTGGCCAGCGTGATTCCCGTCAAGTCGCCTTCCGGCAAAGCTTTGCTGATTCCAGGAGCTATCGCGATGCGCGGAATGATAAGGCCCTCGTCTTCTTCAACCTTGGCCAAAAGCGCAGCGAAATGGTTCGCCAAGTCGGAGGTGTCGCTGAATTCCCCTTCTTCGACCACAGTCTTCAGATCGCCCAGCTTCGGCTCATTTGCATGAATGCCCTGGATGGAGTGGCGCTTACCGTCCCAGGCGATATCGTCCTCCTGGAAGAACAGCAGGTCGTCGGAGAGCAGCGACAACATCAAAACCGGCAGATCTTGCGTGTCAGTACCTCTTTCGAAGTCCAACTTGCCCTCTTTGCGTTTCTCTGGAGCATGTCGCTCGGCCTTCGCCTGAGAATCGGCGCCCTGCTTTTCAGAAAGGCTGGGCGCACTCTCACTTGCCGGCGTGTTAGGCGATCCACTGGGAAGATTGATCGAGGGACATTGGTCCACCGTCATCGAAAGGGGGTTCTCCTGCCTTCCCGCCACGCTACTGACCGTCGTCGGAAAAAGAACGTCCGCATCGAAGTTTCGGCTCCCTACGAAAGCGACGGTGAAGGGCTTGCCGGCAAGCGACAAGCTGAGCTGGCGCATGTCCCAAATGAGTCGCGCCATCAAATTGAAGAAGCAGGGGATCCCCATGGAGAGGCGGCTATCATAGAGAACTCCATAATTGCCATCATCGGTATTGCGAACGATGATGGCGCGCGCGAATGCGGCCAGGTTGGCCAGCGTAATCCCCGTCAGGTCGCCTTCCGGCAGACTATTGCTGATTTCCGGGGCGATTGCGCCGCGCGGGACGACGAGCCCCTCGTCCTCCTCAAGCTTGCCAATGAACGCAATGAAGTGCTTCACCAAGTCGGAGATGTCGTCGAACCCCCCTTCCTCGGCCACCGCACTCAGCTCGTCCAGCTTTGGCGCGTTCGCCTGAATGCCCCGTATGGAGTGGCGCTTGCCGTCCCAAGCGATTTCGCCCTCCTGGAAGAACAGGAGATCGTCGGAGAGCAGCGACAACATCAAAACCGGCAGATTCTGCATGATGGAACCCCTTTCTTGTTATCCTCGTAGCCCTTTAACATCGAACGTTTGTTTGCTATAATTTCATCTTGAAAGAGCATCCTGGCCTGTGATATAAACTAGATAGCGTTCCGCAATGGAAGGCTGTCGAAGTAGCCGGGGGCTGTCCCCCGGCATTTTTTTATTTCGGCAGAAGGGCTCACAATGAACGAACTCTCTATCTTCATCGACGAGTCCGGTGATGTTGGACCTGGATCCGAACGTTATCTGGTCACCCTCGTTTTCCATAATCAGGCTGTCGATATCTATGAGAATATTGAACGATACGAGCAATCCATCAGAAACTCCGGGCTTGCGAAGACTGCATTTCACTTCACGCCTATCATAAGAGGACATGACCAGTATTCGCTGATGGAATATCGAACCAGAAGAAAGCTCTTCACTGCGTTTGCTATCTTTACTGAGAAAATTGACTTCAAATATGGAACATTTGCTTACCTGAAGCGCGAGTTCCCGACCCAGGAGACCCTTGAAAACAAAATACGTCGAGATATCAATCTGGCAATACGCAACAATCTCGAATTCTTCCAATCGTTCGACGCCGTTAAGATTTACTACGACAACGGCCAAAAAATAGTCAAACGCGCGATTCACAGCGCAATCGAGGGCACGATTTCCAAAGAAGCCATCGTCTACCGCGACATCTCGCCGGCATCGTATTACTTGTCCCAAGTCGCCGATTACGTATGCGGCATTGAATTGACAGCGATCAGATATCAAACACATGCAGCAGGCAATACCGAAGAGCGTTTCTTCGGCGAATGGATTAACTTCAAGAAAAACTATTTGAAGAAGATTCGCAGAAAACGAATCAGCTAGATTCCGATGGACGCAGCTTGTGATATAAGATCTTTGGCGAGCCCGCAAGGGGGAGCTATCAAACGTCGGAGGTATTTTCTCTGGCATTGGACCTTGCCTGGTCATGCATGCAAGGCCGAGACACCTAGCATGCCATTTGGGCATGGCTGTACTGTAAGGGGCAGCTTCCAAGAGCTGGGGGCTGCCCCCCAGCAGGGGCTGGCGCACAAGCCCTAGCGTCAAGCGCCGAGCAGCATGCGCAGCACGCTTGATGCGGATTGCACCCCTATAATTCATCGCAACAATGACAGCATAATAACGCTTGCTCACTTCAGCATTAAGAGCCTTCAATTCGTCGAGCATAGGAGAATTGACAGCAAAAATAGTCATAGCGAAAACCTCACACCCACCAAGGCTTTTCGTAGTATTTAGCGACAGCGGAATTTGTCGCAGACGCAAAATCTGATAGCAATTCAAATAAACTCCGAGCGAATGCGTTTTCACCGCAAATAGCATTAACATCTAAATTGATCCACTGCTTTTGAACCCCCAAGAAACGCGCAAGCAATTCGCTATAGCCTGATTGATTGCAATCAAATAACCGAACTTGCCCAAACACTGGCTCAAGTTTGGATTCAATTTCAGCTTTGCTCTCTTTAATCTCCTTAATGCAGCGCCTTTTGCGCACGCTAGGACAATCGGAGAAAACAGGGATTCGGCTAAAGCAATCAAACAGATAAGAAAAACACTCGATTTCATCATCAAAACGAGGGCCCATTTCCCGAAAAGATCTATCGCAGTCCCTATAAGTATTTGCCACTTCTAACAAGTTTTTTTCGAATCGCGCGATGTATCTCGATGAAGAAGACCCGGGATTATTCGCATAGAGATCGCATTTCCCTTCATCGCAGTGTTCAATCGCGCAGATTAAAGTATTTCTTGCGACATGAGACGCGGGAAAAACCGGAGAGGCGCTTTTGTCAAGAAGCTCATTCGACTCTTTTTCCTCGAAATATGCAACCAACAAACTGGGGGCATTGACACCGTCTCCGATTCTCTCAAAATTACATCGTTTAAGCCCAGCTACAGCTGAGATAAGAGGCTCAGCCGTTATCAGCAATCTATTCTCTAGTTTGTTTTTGTGATGACAATATTCAATTAAACCAACTCCTAAAGAAGATATTCCAGCGCCAAAAATGGCCAGCAGCACTTCGTTCATCTGATTAGAGCTTAATATAATTGCATCATAAGGAGCAATGTACAGCATGAATGATACGGATACCGCCCAAAACGACACGACAACGACTGACTTAGATAGGCTCATGATGATTGCCTACAGCAATGGGTGGCGCTTGAAGTCCCAGGAGGTTTCAAACGAATCCCAATCGAGTTTAGAATCGTTGCGCAATTTGCTTACCAAATTGACAACCATAGGTTGCCTTGCCTCATTTTGCATAATTGGATACGTTGCTATTTGACCTACCTCAAAATTTAAGGTTGGCGAGAGCATGCTTGCGACCGTCATAATTACCGAGCAATTGCATGCGCCTTGCAAATAAGACAGCGTTGGCTCATCGGCGAATACGCTAGTTCCAGCAACATCGAAAATATGACCATTGGGCTTAAAGCGAAAAGCAATCGACCCACTCGATATCTTCGACCAGGTTATTGATTGTCTGAAATAGAAATCGGGATTCCTAATCACCGCACCAGGGAATTTTCGAATCTTTTCGCCATCCGACTGCCAGTCTATGATGCATTGATTATTTCCGTACCATTTGCGGAAGTCCCCTCCTTTGTTATACGGGAACCATTTTTTGCCACATTCGAGTGATTCCTCAATGCTTTTGCAATCGAACTTCTCACGATCAAGCCCAACTTCCCACCATTCGCGGACAAAGCGAGCATTCTCGCCTGTAGCGAGCCCTTGCCGAGGTTTTCCGATGTCAGATAGCTTTTTCCCGCCCGCAAAAGCATTCAGCAAGGCCTCGCTTGCCCAGTAGGCTATGGGGGTGCCGGGGATTTGGGTGAAGGTTTTTGCGTTTCGGCGGTAGAAGTAGCCGCAATCGGGGTTTGCTATTGTTTCTCGCGCTGCTGCCTGCTTGGCCGCCTCTCCAACCGGATCGACAAGGCGCAGGTATACCCCATCAACGCCTGGTTGACCAGCAGCGAAAACGGTCACCGTCGTAGACACAACCTCGCCACCGATCGAATCGAATCCACGAGCGCCAATATGGGCCATGGATACTATGGAGTGCTCGGCAATTAGCTTCGTGCGCATCTTCTCGAAGCTACCGAGGAACATCCAACTCTGCATGGTTATCAGTGTGGGGTATCCACATGGCTTCACGAGGCTAAAAGCGCGTTCGATGAAGCACGTGCACAGATCGCTTTTCACGTCGGGGTAGTTCTTCTTGATCCACTTGCTCATGAAGGGGCTGAAACTGCTCGATCCCATGTAGGGCGGGTTGGCAACCACGCAGTCGAACTTCCTTGCAAGTGCCTCGCACACCCGAAGTGCATCTTGCAGCTTTACGCCCAAGCCCCTCCCGAAAAGACTGTCGCTCTCCACCTCGGCGGCAAAACGGGCCGCATCCGCCCGCAGCGCTGCCAACTGGGTTTCCGTCGGATTGAGCAAGCTCCCTACTTCGTCTAGGTGCTCCAGCGCCTCAATAAACTGCTGGTCGGCCATAATCGCCGCATCTTCGGGCAGCTCGATAACGCAGCCAGCCTCGTCGCGCTGGAACTTCGTCGGAGCAACCACAAGCACATCCGCCTGCACTCCGCGGCCGAAGAAGCGCCTATCGTGCTCGCGCGCGCACATGGCCAGCGCCAAGTTGGCAATCTGCGCCGCGCGCGGGTCGATTTCCATACCGCTTAGGTTCTTCTCCAAAATGAGCTGCGGAATCTCGCGCTCGCGGTATCCACGTTCCACATACATGTCGAACAACAGCTGAAACGCGTACACCAGGATATGACCCGAACCGCACGCCGGGTCGCACAGCGTTATGTCCTCCGGCCCGTCGATGCGGATGAAGTCCTCGTGCTCGGCATCGGGCGCAATGTAATAGTCCCACTTTTGACCCAGCATACTTTCGGGGAAGTTCAGCATCCACAGCCGACCGAGCGAGTTCTCCACCATGTAGCGCACAATCCATTCAGGCGTGAACAGCTGTGTCGCAGGACCTATGGTATCGGGCGTCTCCTTCGCCTTCGACTTGAAAAACGCGTCTTTGACCTCGGCGTTGTAATACTGATACATCCACCCCAGGATTTCCACGCGCTCCCAATCCTCTTCAGGGATAGACGTCACCAGCCTGTCAATCACGCTGTCTTGCCGCAAAAGGCCATCGGGCAACAGCAGCTCCATAGCGCTTCCCACCCGATCGAACACGCCGGGAATGCAGCTCGAAAGCTCGTCGCATTGCGCCAGGAACAAGCATCGGAACAACGCCTCGTCGTCGCCCGTCTGCATAAGTTCCATCACGCGCGACGCGTCAAGCCCCTCGATCTGCACGTCGAGCGTGCACTTCAACACCTGCGGAGCGAACGAGCCGTCATCCGCCGAGAGCATGCGCACGCGGCACGGCAGGTAATCGTGCAGCTCCATGAAGCGAATGGCCACCAATCGGTTGAACCACGTGTACGCAGCGCGCTCGGCAAGCGCCGCGTGCCCCACCTCGCGCTGCAGCCGAAGGAGCTCGGAACGCTGGCGCTGCTCGTCGGGCGACAGCGGCATGCCATCCACGCTCGTAGCGTCTTCGGGCAGCGCGTTCGCTTCCACCACCGAAAAGCACCTCATGCGCGTTTCCACCTGCTCGATCAGAGCGTTTCGAGCCCACGTGCAGAAGTTCTTGATAGCGGTATCGTTCATGACGGGCTCCCTTTAGCTCAGGCGAACGGAATCGTTTTCGACAAGCGCTTCGAGGAGCGCCTTGCGCACCGAAGCAAGATAGGCGTCAACCTCGGCCTCGTTCGTCAGCACAGCGCGATCGAACGCCTCGTCGCGACGCAATACCTTGCGCTTGAGGGGCTTGGGAGCCGCCTCGGCCGACTTCTCGGCGACGATAACCCTAGTCACCTGCCCCGATTGGCTAACGCCGCGACCGCTTTGGGGCATTCCCTGCGAAGCGACATTGCGGGCGGCGGCAGGCTGCGAACTTGCGGGCCTGGGGCTCACCCGAGCCTCCACAGGGACGGCGCCTGCCTCGCGCTCCGTCAGCTCGCGCTTCAGGCGAATCTCGCGCTCGGCCTTCGCGCGGGCTTCGTCAACCGCAGCGTCGACAGCCTGGTAGCCCTCTTCAATCAGGTCCTTGAACTGCATCCTCAAAGTATCGATGACGCCTGCCGCCTTCGCGCTGTGCACGCGTCCCTTAACCGACGCGATTTTATGCTCGGTGCCCGCAATCGCCAAATTCGCAGCCTGCTGATAAGGTTCCTGATTGTTCGCAAACTCCTTCAGCTCTTCGACCGCGCCGTCAATCGAGCTTAGAAGCTCGTTTTGTTTGCTGCGCACGATTTCGCCATGCATAGCCGATAGCTTTTTCGTGAGGCCGGGCAGCTCGCTCACCCGTCGATACGGCTGCGGATCGCGCAGAATGCCCTTCATGCCCGCAATGACCTGCTGAGCTTCCTCGTTATCGCCGAGATAGAACGATTCGCGATCCATAAGCGCAAGCGTCTCCACTGCCCCATCGAACAAGCGCTGCTGGTTGGGGAAGAACCCGTCGACCGGCTCCATGTCTTCCGCAAAGTCGAGCAGTTTATCGCCATTGGCGTTGAATGCGCGCAGGAACGCCTCGCCATCGGCCCGATCGGCGAGTATTTCACCAATCACATGGAGCCCGTCTTCGACAATGCTTTTGCCAGGATACGGGAACTCCGGTGCAAGGCCCGTGAAGTGGTCGTGCATGAGGCTTTGGCAGTGCTCCTGCGTTTCCTCGAGCTTTGCTTGGATGCAGTCGATCAGCTTGTCTTCATCCTCGGGCACAGCGCTCGTGTCGGCAAAATCGCGAAGGATGCTACGCGCTTTGCTGAGCAGCACGTCCGACATCTTTTCGCGAATTCGAATCTCGACCTTGTCGGCATGTTTGCGTAAGCAGTCGATCATGTTCTTGTCGTCCGCGCGCATCGCCTGCCCTCCGTAGAGGATGGTCGCATCTTGCGCGGCGACAAGCTGGGCGGCAACGGCGGCGATGTCGATATCGCGCCACCCGTATGGATCTGCCTGGTATTTCCGCTGGATGTCGCCCATCGTGGTTTGCACATGCAGGCGTTTTTGCAGCTCGAGGAACGTTTTCATGTCGGCGACCGCGCGCTCGTTCGCGCTACCCATGCCCGCCATCGCCGATTGCTCGTTCGTGTGACGCAGAATGCGAATGATGTCCCCGTCGCCTTCCACAGGATCGGAAATGTAGTCCGCCTTGGTGAAGATGCTGTCGACCAGCTTGTCGAGCACCGTTTCGAACAGCTGTTTCGCACTCATGGCGCGTACCGTCACCATACTACCGTTGACAGCCACGCGCGCGTTCACCACCGCGTTCTCGATGAGCGTCTTCGCCTCTTTTTCGTCGTGCTGCGCCTGGTTCATCTTCCCCTTGATGATCTCCTGCGTGCTGGGCGGTAGCTGGCTCTTGTTGATGGTTCGTGCGTATTTCCTGGTCCGCGCCACGTTTTGCATCATCTCGAAGTAATCGGCGTCATCGGAGAGCACCACGAGCGCCTGCCCTTGCGACTTCACGGCAATTTCGCCATCGGCAGCCTCATAGAGTCGGCCCTCGTTGGCGATTGTTGCTACGTTGAGCTTCATGCCGCCCTGCGACGGGCCGTAGATGGATCCGTCGACGTAATGGTCGAACGGGAAGTTGTTGACGCCGCGGCTGAGCTTGCGCTGCGGGAATATGCCCTCGAACAGCACCTTCTTGATGTTCTCGATCACTTCCGCAACGTCGATGGGCACCTGGGAGATCTCTCGCGCGATGTCTTGCTCTTCGTCGGTGAGGAAATTGTACGCATCGCCCTGACGCGCCACGTAGTTTTCACGCACCAGGCGATCGAGCGACGCCTTCAAACGTTCGCGCAGGGCAACCTTGTCCACGCCCATGTCGTCGACCATGAGCGTGGCGATGTTGTTCAGCGTGCCCTTGAGGTACGTGATGTAGCGGATAAGGTAGAGCAGCTTCAGCACGCTGATATCCTCGGGCCGCAGCACCTGATGCGCCTCGGCAGCACGCGTGGCGCGGTCGACCACCTGCAGAATGCCGTGCTCCAAATCCTTCGATATCGTGTCGAAGAACCGCCAGAACGGGACAAGCGCGGTGGTCTGCTCGCCTTGCACGACCTGCGCCGACTCCTGGAACGCCGACAGCATCGAGCGCTCGCCCGTCGACATGTGCTTCGCCTTCACGCCATGCTTGCGAATTTCGGTCATCACGTCGGGGAGCACCTTGAATTGATAGGACACGAATGGATAAGAATCGACGAAGTCGCCTTCCGATTCGTAGCCCAAAAGATCGCCGCGCGAGCCTTCGAACGAGAAGAGATTGCGCAGAACCGCGCTTTGATCCTCGTATTCGTCTTGCAGGGTCAGCTGCGCCGCCTGCGTTTTGTCGAGGACACGACGCTTGATCACCTCGTCGACCGACGAGCTGGAAAGCGACAGGCGCGTCGTGAATCGTCCCTGGATTTTCGAGAAGTCGTCACCGACGATAAGCTGATTGCCGTCGATGGATTCCTGGCTCGTTACCATAACCCACACGCGTCCGGCGCAACGCGCGCCGATTTCCTCCACCAGCGTTTGCAGGCTCAGCATGAGGCTTACGTCGTCGCCGATGAACTGGCCCACCTCGTCGACCATGAACAGCAGGCGGAAGCGCCCGCCTTCCTCGTTCGCGCGGCGCGCCGCGTAGTCGCCTACCATGCCAACAAAGCTGTCGACCGCGATCACATCGTCCTCAGTGCCGTTGAACCAGTTGCGCGCGGCGGCTTCGCTCATGCCGAGCGCGCTTTGAAGAGCCTCGACCACGTCGTCTTCGAAGTAGGCGTACGTCTCGCGGCTTTCCACCCACGGCATGCCGTTCACCTGCTCGAACGTTGTGCGGAACTCGTCGGTTTTGCCCCGCGACTCGATGAACATCTCAAGCTTCGCGAGCTTTAGATCCTCGCCGCAGAAGCCCAAATGCTCGAAGAACACGCGCTCGAACGCGCGCAGAAGCGCCGTTTTCGCCGTGTCGCCTTCCTTCCACTGCCCGCCCTTCGTGTCGATGTTGAAGAGGATCGCCTCGGTGGGCACACCGGCGCAACGGCGCATCTTGGAATAGACCATCTCGTCTTCGAGCTTGCCGTCGAAGTAATCGATGGCCGCCCTGCCACCGACCACCTTGTTCGCCAACAGGTATGACAGCATTTTCAGGAAGTGCGACTTGCCCGAGCCGAAGAAGCCCGAAATCCATACGCCGATTTTGTCGGTAGGTATATCGAGGGCGGTTTCGTAGTTTTCAAAGAAGTACGCGAAGTGGCGCTGCAGCTCGCGCGTCACCACGTATTCGGAAAGTTCCTGCTGGATGGACTCCTCGTCGCTTTGCGAGACTTTGATGACGCCGTTGATGGAACGGTTGATGTCTTTGCTGAACAGGTCCCTAATTACCATGATAATCCCCTAAACAAGGTCGAAGGCCCGATAGTAATTCCCATCGGATAGGCTATTGAACAGGCTGAATGAATGTCCTGTGTACGAACCTGGGTACGCGATGACCACGGGTATATCGCTAAATCTCACGTGCAAGTTGTCGAGCAAGGTATGAATCCTAAGAAACGGGTACACCTCGCCCACCCCTGTGAGCACCAGCACATCCCCGCGCTCGTGCGGTTCGTAATCGATCGCCTCCGCGAACGCTGCGGGCGTGCATATCTTCGACAGCTGCTTAAGCTGGCTGGCTGTGCCATGTTTTGCTTCCTGCACCGGAATCGCCTTGAGGATTCGGCGCTTCTCGCATATGTCGAGAAAGGTGTCGTAGAGGTTGCGCGGAACGATGCGATACGGCTTGTCGCCCGCTTCAGATTCGCGTTCAAGGGCGGCGAAGAAAGTCCGTGCCTGCATTTCGAGGGCGGGGTCGTAGCAGAAGGTGAAAAAGCCTATCTCGTTTCCGATGCCCTTGTTTTCCAAAAAGTTGGCGTCAAGAAGATGAGCCCGAAGTGCTTCGCAGCGATGCGAGAAATCGGCCTGCGCACGAGCGGCTCGGGAATGCTCGGCAACGATGTCGCGCGTGGCCGTTTGCTTCCCGCGAGGCGATTTTGCCCCTTGCTTTGGTGTAACCGCTAAGGGTTCTGATTGTTTGGCACCTTTTAAGTCAGTTGATGAAGGGGGGGGGTCATTTTCGAAGACAATTACATCACCGTCGATCCATCGAATGCGAAAAGTAACTCAGCGTCGCCGTTGTCGCGAATCGCCTGTTCAACCTCGTAGTCAAGAAATACTGGTTGCAGCTTTTCAGAAGACGCCGTTTCCAGAAACCCAACCTGCACGAGGCAATACGAGAGCACGCCCTTCAATCGCGTGATGGTTTCGTCGCTCCACTTGTCGGCACCAGGGTACTCGAGTTGAAAGCGCGTAAGAAACGCCCCCAAATCAGCCTTGGTAAACGACGAGTCCATCGCCTCGATACGCGCCCCGATTTCCTCGATCATGAACGACCGCATGAGATCGAAACGAATCATCAGGAGGTAGAGATTTACCTGAGCAGCCTGGTCGAACGAACCTTGCGCAAGAATTCTCACCAGACGATCGCAGGCTTCATCATTCGCACGATCCCCCTCGCGAAGCGTTGCGAGGCGAGCAATGCAGTCGCGAGACCGTTCCCGCAGCGAGCGTACACTGGCGCATTGGAAGAGATTGTCGCGAACGACATGTTCAACGATCTCGTCGAGGCTTTCCCCTTGCAACGCAAGCGACGCGACGATGCGCATTTCTGGAAGCATGAATTTCTCGCGGGTCAGGGTGCCGCCGCTATGTTTGGCTCGACGAGGGCTCACGCCGACGAACAACCCCTTTCGCAGTTGGATTCAAAAGGCATCAAATGATTGGCCTGTCCTCATTCTATATCAGTACTTGGGAATAGGGACAAAACGATGTCGGAAATTACTCGGCTAGGTTTCGAGGCTGAGACAGATATTTCGCCGAGCGGCGCGTTCCCAGACGCCTGCAAAGCTCTGAGAACTGCCGCATCGCATCCTGCATGCGAGCATAAAAAACGACCCCGCTTTCGCGAGGCCGTTCAGCATGTATGAATGTAAAAAAGGATTTACAGCTTCACCACATTGCTTGCCTGGAGCTTGCCGTTCTGACCCGTGGTCACGTCGAAGGAAACAGCCTGGCCCTCATCGAGCGTCTTGAAGCCGTCCATCTTGATCTCGGAAAAATGAACGAAAAGGTCTTCGCCATCCTTCTGGGAGATGAAGCCGTAGCCTTTTTCCGGGTTGAACCACTTAACAGTACCTTCCGCCATTTTAAAATCCTCTTCTCTTCCCCTTAAGCCGGGGAGGTAACTCTGCGCGTTGCATGGCGGCAACACTCGCCCTCACTTCGAGGGCACATGAATACTATACGCTATCGCACTGCGAAACCGTTCCGAAATCGCAGGAATTCGAACCATTTTTCCCAAAGCGCGCGATGCGGGAAGATGCCGACGAAAGCGGCTTGCACTCAGTCCTGAGTCGCCTCGAGATAGTCGAGCCTCTCAGTCGGAGTGCCCTCGGCAAGCTCGAACCCGTAGGCCGAGGCGAGCGCTTGCGCTTGACCCGCGCGAACCTCTGCGAGTTCGTCGTTTCCCGCACTGCGCAAGAACTCGGACTCGAGTTGCAAGCTGTTCGCGACGTATTCGGTGACATGCGGGTCGACGCCCGACACCTGGAGCACCGATGCCATCGATTCGGGGGCAAGCGAAAGAAGCATCGACCCGTCGAGGTCGGTTGCGTCGCCGATAGCGTTCTCGAGCATATCGGCCGCAGCCGCTGGGTCTCGACCATCGTCGGCGCGCTCGATGCTGCGGCGCATCGCCTCCATGAACTGCATGAGCAGACGCATGAGATAATCTTGTTCGAACATAACCCTCCCCGTTCGCTATAGGTTACAGTCGGTCCTTCATCAGTCGGCCTTCGGCGGCACGATTCCCAAATGCTCGTAAGCGCGCTCAGTCGCCTGGCGGCCCTTCGGTGTGCGCACGATAAGCCCTTGCTGCATGAGATAGGGCTCGTACACGTCCTCGATGGTGTCGGTATCTTCCGAGAGCGCCGACGCAAGCGTGGTGAGGCCCACAGGACGCCCTCCGAACTGCACGGCAAGCAGTTCTAAGATGCGATTGTCGACCGCGTCGAGGCCCAGGTTGTCCACTTCGAAGAAGCTGAGCGCCTGCGCCGCGACATCCTCATCGATAACGCCGTCGCCCCTCACCTGCGCCCAGTCGCGCACGCGCTTGAGCATGCGGTTCGCCAAACGTGGGGTTCCACGGCTGCGGCGGGCAATCTCGAGCGCGCCATCCTCGCTGATGGGAACATCGAGGATGGCGGCCGAACGCGCAACAATCGCTGCAAGTTCCTCGGGCGTGTAATACTGCAGGCGGAATGCAATGCCGAAGCGGTCGCGCAAAGGACCTGTGAGCAGGCCCGTTCGCGTCGTCGCACCAATGAGCGTGAAGTGGGGCAGATCGAGACGAATCGATCGCGCGGCCGGCCCCTTCCCCACCACGATATCGAGCGCGAAATCCTCGAGCGCGGGATAGAGCACCTCCTCGACCATGCGATTCAGGCGATGAATCTCGTCGATGAAGAGAACGTCGCCCTCTTCGAGGTTCGTGAGAATCGCAGCCAAGTCGCCCGTTCGCTCAATAGCCGGCCCGCTCGTCGTGCGGATGTTTGCACCGAGCTCGTTGGCGACCACCGTGGCAAGCGTGGTCTTGCCAAGCCCCGGAGGCCCGGAAAACAGGATGTGGTCGGCGCATTCCTTGCGCTGCTGCGCCGCCTCGATAAGGATAGCGAGCGACTCCTTCACCTTGGTTTGCCCCAAGTAGTCGCAAAGCTTCTTCGGGCGCAGACTGCGGTCGAGCGCGAGATCGTCCTCTTGCAAGTTGGGCGCCACCGCGCGATCGCTTGCAGACGGGGACGCTCCCCCCTGCATTGCAGTTGCCGCCTCGAAGACCATTCCCTCTATTTGAACACCGTCCGCCATTGCGTCCTTTTCATCTAATGAGCCGTACCCAGTCGCTTAAGGGCATATTGTAACAGCGCTGCCTCGGTCGCACCCTCGGGAGCCCCCTTCAACGCCAATTCTGCCTCCTGCGAGGTGAATCCCATGGAGAGAAGCGCTTCGGCCGCGCCTTTCAGCCTGTCATCGAGAATCGTTTGCGTGGAAGGCTCGGAGAGCAGGCTTTCGAAGCTCGCGTCGAAGGAGCCTTTTAGCTCGAGGATAATGCGCGATGCACTCTTCTTGCCCACGCCTGGGATCTTCTGCACGAGAGCGACATCCTGCGCGGCGACAGCGTCCGCCAGCGCGCGCGGGGAAAACGTGGAAAGCGCCGCCAGCGCGACCTTCGGCCCGACGCCGGTCACTCCAATCAGGCGCTCGAAGGTGGCCTTCTCCTCTTCAGAGAGGAACCCGTAAAGCGCAATGCCTGCATCGCTCACCTGCAGATACGTGAGCACCGTGACGGCGCCGCCGGATTCCGGCAGCTTAGAGAGCGCCGTTGCCGACATGAAGACAGCGTATCCCACGCCGTTTACGTCGATATAGGCGACTTGCGGCGTTTTGCCGGCGAGCTTTCCCTTGAGAAACGCGATCATACTTGCTCCTTATCTCGCAAGTCCGCCGAAGCCTTCGTGGGTGGTGTAGCAGATGGCGGCAGCCAACGCATCGGCGGCATGGTCGGGACTTGGAACCGAATCGAGCGAGAGCAGCTGGCTTACCATGTACTGCACCTGCTCCTTGTCGGCAGTGCCTGTGCCCACCACCGCAAGCTTGATCTGGCGAGGCGTGAATTCCCCCACGCTGAGACTCCCCTCCGCGCAGGCGACGAGCGCCGCGCCGCGCGCCTGACCCGTTGCGAACGCCGCAGTGATGTTCTGCCCGAACCATACCGTTTCGATTCCCACGCACGTTGGTTTGAAGCGACCGATCACCGCGCCGATCTGCTCGTGGATCTTGCGAAGACGCAAGGAGAGCTCGACCTGCGCGGGCGACGATACGCAACCGTATGCGATGCACGAGAGCTTGGCGCCATGCTGCGACACAATTCCCCAGCCCGTGTTCGCCAGGCCTGGGTCAATCCCGAGTATGATGCGCTCGCGCGTTGCCACTGTGCTCCCTTGCATTCCCAAACGTTTGTTCGGTATTGTATCATACCGATTCGAGATGCGAACATCCTTTCGCGTTTTCCTTCGCAAGAAACGCAAAAGGCGGCCCCTTTCGGAGCCGCCTCGCAATTCAATTCCTAAAGCTGGAAAGCTTCCTCACCTTGCCCGACGCTTCGCGCGAGCAGGGCGCGCCCGCTCGGGCGCCTAGATGGGGAAAGAATAGTCCACAGGACTATTCTTCTTCTAAAGCCTCGGCGATCTCGTCGGTGATATCCATCGTGTGATAGACGTTCTGGAGGTCCTCCAGCTCTTCGAGGCGATCGATGAGGCGCATGACCTTCTTGGCGTCCGCCACGGACACCTCGGTCGGCGTGGACGGAATCATGGTGAGCTCGGCGCCCTTCACCTGAACACCCTGCTCCTCAATAGCCTTCTTCACGGACATGAGGTCGGACGGCGAGGTGTAGACGATCCACTCCTCGTCGGCATCCTCGTAGTCGTCTCCGCCGGCCTCGGCGACGGCCATCATGAACTCGTCCTCGTCAGCGGCAGCACCGTTCGGGCCGATGGGGTTCTTCTTGTCGCCGGTCTCGATTTCCTTGGCGACCATGATCTGGCCCTTGCGCTCGAACTGGAACGACACGGAGCCGGAAGTGCCGAGCGAGCCGCCCGCATGGGTGAACGCGCTGCGCACGTCGGCCGCGGTGCGGTTGCGGTTGTCGGTCAGAGCCTCGCAAAAGATAGCGACGCCAGCCGGGCCGTAGCCTTCATACTGAACGGTTTCGTAGTTCGCGGCGTCCTTGCCGGAACCGAAAGCCTTGTCGATAGCGGTCTTGATCTTGTCCTTCGGCAGGGAGTAGCCCTTCGCCTTTTCGATAGCAGCGGCGAGCGACGCGTTGTTCTCGGGGTTCGGGTCGCCACCTTCCTTCGCAGCAACAGTGATGTTACGGGAAAGCTTGGAGAACAAAGCAGAGCGCTTAGCGTCCTGGGCAGCCTTGCGGTGCTTCGTTGTAGCCCATTTTGAGTGACCTGACATATACGTCCCTTCCGATAATGCAAATACCAGCCGCATAGTTTAGCACAGAGGACAAGCTACACAAATACCCCACGCCCCACCCGCACGCAATTTGCAGAAGAGAAAATTGTCACCATCGCGACGAATCCCCTTGACATTCTCTATGTTGTACAGTTATTGTTGTACAAAAGCGAGGAGGACGTTATGCCAACATCGATGGTTACCGGAAGAATGGATGACTACAAGAAGGAACGTGGGGCGCAGGTGCTCGCGCAAGCTGGGCTTACTGCCTCGCAAGCCATCAACCTTATGTACGATCGGATCATCAGCAAGCAAGACGTCACGTTTCTGCTCCCCGACGCGCAGGCTACTCCGCCAGCTGAGCGCATCCAAGTCGCCGCTCAGTTTGTCGACTCGCTTTCGCGTAAGACAAGCTCAAAGTTCGACGACATGACCAAAGCCCAAATTAGGGCCGAGCGTCTTGCGTCTCGCGGATTGATGTAGCCATGGGCAAGATTAAAGCGCTTCTCGACACGAACATCGTGATCGATTTCCTCAACCAACGAGAACCGTTTTACGAGCAAGCGCGACTTCTCATGATTGCGGGGCGGGTCGGAGAATTCGACCTATGGATCTCGTCATCCCAGGTGACGGATTTGATTTATATCCTTTCCGAAGGAGGAAAGCCCTCCCTTATCCCCGAGACACGCGAAAGAATTCAAGGCCTGCGAACATTCGCGAACGTATTCGCCGTAAGCGAGCGGGAAATCGACAAAATGCTTGCATCTTCATGGAAAGATCCCGAAGACAGGCTCCTCTTCGAAGTTGCACTGAGCATACAAGCCGACTGCATCATCACCCGGAACAAGGCGGACTTCGAAAGCGACCTCGTTCGCGCGCTTGACTGCGACGAGTTTTTCACCTGGCTGAGAACTGATTTCAACCTCAACTACGACTCGATAGAGATTTAAGCAAAGCGAGGCATGGGAATCCGCTCGCGAATCCCCATGCCTCGCAACTATTTCGCAACACCCGGCAGCGCAGGCTGCCCCAAGACGCCATTCCGAAGACGCGCAAGCACCACGGCCGCATGCTTGCGTTCCCGGCACAGCCTCTAACGCTCGCCTTCCAGCTTTGAGAGCAAACCGCGACACCCGGCGACGACGTCTCGATAAGTCGCGTCGAAGTTGCCGGTGTACCACGGGTCGGCCACGTCCTTGCCGTGGCGGGGGTCGTCATCGGGAAGGAAATCGAGCAGGCGCACGAACTTCTTCTGCGGGTCGCCGCCGAAAATAGACTCGAGGCCGTGCAGGTTCTCCCTGTCCATGTAGACGAAAAGGTCCCACTCTCCGTATTCGGTTGCCCGCACCTGCCGCGCATGATGGGCATGCGCGGAAATCCCCTGTTCGCGAAGCTTTTTCAGCGTGCCTGGATGAGGCAGTTCGCCGATTTCCTCGGTGCTCGTTGCTGCGGAGTCGATCGAGAACTTCCCGCCAAGACGAGCTTTGCGCACCATGTCTTCCATAACGAATTGCGCCATGGTCGACCTGCAGATATTGCCGTGGCATATAAATAGGATGCTATGCACGATCCCCCCTTCGCCAATTCTTCGAGACGCCAGCCAAGGCCAATACGGCTCGGCCAGCAACACTTAATCATAAGAGTCTTCCGTTGCGAGAAGGTTAACAAGCCGAGCGCGGAAGAGAACCTACGGACAATGCCCGCACACGGGAAAGTGCGGGGCCTAACCGCACGAGAAGCATCGGCGGAGGGGCTCCCACCGGAAGACGCGAAGCCCCACTGCACGAGAACCCTACCAGCAAGAAAGTGCCCGCACACGAAAATAGTACGGGCCCGAACCGCGCGAAAAAGCACGGACGGGCCCGTCAGCCGACAAACTCAGCTAAGCGGTCGGCGCCGCTTGCGCCCTTGCTACTCGGATTCCCCGCGAAGCCACAGACCCGTCTTGCCGCCATCCTTCTTGAGAAGGCGAATCTCGGAGATTTCCATCCCGCGGTCGACCGCCTTGCACATGTCGTACACGGTAAGGCACGCGACGCTCGCCGCCGTGAGGGCCTCCATCTCGATGCCGGTCTTGCCGGTGACGCCCGTCGTCGTGGTGACATGAATGCCCACGCGGCCGTCTTCGCGCTCGCCCTCGAGCACCGGCGTGCATTCTACCTTGGCTTTCGTGATATTCAGCGGATGGCACATCGGGATGAGCGTGCTCGTCTGCTTGGCCGCCATCACGCCCGCCACGCGCGCGCACGCCAAAACGTCGCCCTTCGCAGCCTTGCCTTCCACGATGAGCGCCAGCGTCTCGGGGTGCATGGAGATGAAGCCCTCTGCGATCGCAATGCGCTCGGTGTCCGGTTTTTGGGACACGTCGACCATGCGGACGTCGCCCTTCTCGTCGATGTGCGTCAAATGAGTATCGCCACTCATGGTGAATTCCTTTCGAAAAACGTCCGTTACGCCCGTGATTCTAAACGATATGGCAAGCTGGCGAAAGCCGTACGGCACCGAAGTGCCGCACAGCCTTCTGAAAACCTAGCCGCCGATTTGGCTCATGCCGCGCTCGGTGCCCACCTTGTCATGATGCTCGTCGGGCTTCGCGCCAAGGGCCTGCAGGAACACGGCACGCTGGTCTTCCTCGGTGCCTTCGCGCAACGCGGTTCGCAAGTCGTATTCCACGTCGGAGAACAAACACGGGCGCAGCTTGCCATCGGCCGTCAGGCGCAGGCGGTTGCACTTGCTGCAGAAGTGGCGCGAGAGCGGGCTGATGAAGCCCACCGTGCCCGCGGCGCCGGGGAAATGATAGTACTCTGCGGGACCCCAGCCGATTGGCTTGTCCTCCCCCGCCGGAACGAGCTCGCCCAAACCTTGCGCGCAAGCGCCCTCGTTGATGATGTTGAACACTTCCTCGCAGGAGATGACGCCGTCCTTGCCCCAGCTGATACCGTCGACCTCGGAGACATCGCCAATGGGCATGTGCTCGATGAAGCGCACGTGCAACGGACGGTCGATCGAGAGCTTGGCGAAATCGAGGAAGCCGTCCGCAAGCGAGCGGAGTGCGACCGCGTTGATCTTCACGGGGTTGAATCCCGACTCAAGCGCCGCATCGATGCCGCGAAGCGCGTCGTCGAGCGATCCGCAACGCGTGATCTTGTGGAACTTCTCGGCGTCGAGCGTATCGAGCGAGATGTTCACGCGCGAAAGCCCCGCCGCCTTCAGGTCGGCCGCCATGCGCGGCAAGAGCACACCGTTCGTGGTCATCGAGACGTTCTCGATTTCAGGCATCGCCGCGATGTTTCGCACCAGGTCGACAAGACCCTTGCGCACCGTCGGTTCGCCGCCTGTCAGGCGCACGCTTTTGATGCCGATCGTCGTCGCGACGTGAACCGCCTGCTCAACCTCTTCGATTCGCAGAATATCGAAATGGGAGAGCTGCTGCACTCCCTCTTCGGGCATGCAGTACACGCAGCGGAAATTACAGCGGTCCGTCAACGATATACGCAGGTAATCGATTACGCGGCCATGGCCGTCCTTCATATTCCCCTCCTACAAGTTCATTCGCAGTTGCCTAGTATACTCCAAGAAGGCAAGGCACCGCGCAACTGTGGTCGGAGCGCTACCATATAAGACGATTCGAGAATTCTTGTCACGCAGCAACATTATTCCAAGCGCCCGCCCCAACCGCATGCCCCCTGGCCGCAGCGGCGTGCATTTCCAAAAAAAAGGGGGGGTCCTGCCAGAAATCGAGTAGTTTTCATCAACTCGGAAAGAAGGCACAAGAATAAAGGGGGCTGTCTGAAAACGCGAACGTCGCCGACCTGGCCTTTTTCTTCCTCTCCCATCGCAGCCGCCAGTATCGAGGGAAGGAAACGCCCTCTAAAGATTTCCCCTTGATGAAAACCGCCTGATTTCTGGCAGGTTGGGGCGCTTTTTCTGCCACAGAGCAAGAAGAAAAGGGTTGCGGGGACAGGGGCTCGCCCCACGAGAACAGGCCAAGCGCGCCGAAGCCAAATCACCCAGCCCCTGGGCGTGGCGGCGTGCCCCGCGCGCAGTTCCGCAGCACAGCGAGGACTGTTTGAGCACGGGGTACGCCACCACGACCAGGGGCAATCTCGCAAATCGAAGCTACCCGATCGACGGATGACGCACCTGACGCAAGAGCCCCACAAAGCGCAGGCAACAGTAGGCAAGCCCCACCAGCGCAAGAACGCCGCCCACATACCCGATGAGCCCGATCCCCGCGTTCGCAGTAACCATACCGCCAAGCCATGTTCCCGTGCCGATTCCAAGGTTGTAAAGCCCCGAGTACATCGACATGGCTACCGAGCTTGCACCCTCTGGCGCGCACTTGATGACAGCGGCGTTGAACGACACGTTGAACAGCGACGCTGCAAGCCCCCACAGCACGCACACAAGGCACGACGCGACCTCGCCGCCCGTCGCCGCAGGCGCCATGAGCAAAAGCGCCGCTGCGATGCCGGCACACGCGAAGCGGATGAACGTCGCGAGCGTCACGTGCCCCAGGCGGGCGAACAACAGGCTCCCCACCAGGCCCGCCGCGCCGAAAAGCACGAGCGCGAAGGTGATCACGTCGTCCGGCAAGCCCGCAACCTGCTGGAAGAACGGCTCGATGTAACCGTAGCCGGTGAAGTACGCCGTGATCACGACGATGGTGACGAGATACATGCTCAGAAGCGAGCGGGTGCGCAGAAGGCTCGGCAGCTTCCCCAGCGTGAAGGGTTTCCCCGCGTCGAGCTTGGGGAACACGAACGCAAGGCATGCGACGATGGCAAACGACACGATCCCGACGGTAAGAAACGTCGCGCGCCACCCGATGGCAAGGCCGAGCATGCGCCCGCACGGCAGGCCGAAGATCATAGCGACCGACGTTCCCATGCCCACCATGGAGAGCGCGAGCGAGGCCTTCGAGGAAGGCGTCACACGCACCGCGAGCGGCGTGATGATCGACCAGAACACCGCATGAGCTGCGGCAACGCCGATGCGCGCCGCCATAAGCATCCAGAAGTTGACCGACGCCGCCGAGAGCAGCTGGCAAATGCCGAACAGGACGATCACGCCGAGAAGCAGGCGCTTCGGCGGCACCTTCGTCACGCAGAGCATAAGAGGCAGCGACAGAATCATGACCGCCCATGCGTACACGGAGATGAGCATGCCCGCCGCCGACTCGGTCATGTTGAAATCCGCGGCAATGTCGGTGAGCAGGCCGATGGGCATGAACTCCGACGTGTTGAACACGAAGGTCGAAAGCGTCATCCCCACAAGCGGAACCCAAAACCTCATCGACACGAGCACCCACTTCCTTTCCGAGGGCGTCCCAAAAACGTCCATCTTCACTAAGCCGACACAGCTTACTCCATCCACCGAACAGGTCTGCATATTTTTCTTGTGGCGGCGCGAGCAGCGTTATTATCGTGCGGCACTTTTCCTAGAAGCACATCACTTGCACGGAGGCACAACTGGTATGGACGGCGAATTTCTCAGCATTCTCGGCACGATGGTCATCTTGTTCTTCGATATATCGATTGGATATATCGCGAAGAAAGCCCACGTCATGGACAAGGCCATCGACAAAGGCCTGTCAAAGCTCATCTTGAACACGGCGCTGCCGGCAATGATCTTAGGCTCGGTGCTCACCGCCGATTCGCTTCCCGGATCGACCGAGATTCTCATCACCATGGGACTGTCGATCGTAAGCTTCGCCATCATGACCGCACTCGCGTTCCTCGTCACGAAGCTCCTCGGCGTCCGCGACGGGCACAGGGGAGTATTCCGCTTTATGCTCACGTTCGGCAACGTCGGCTTCATCGGGTTCCCCGTGCTGTCGGCCATCTTCGGGCCCTCGACGCTGATCTACGGCTCAATCTTCAACCTGCCGTTCAACTTCCTCGTGTTCACGATGGGCGTCTGGTTCATCGCGCAGGACTCCGGCCGCGGCGCAAAAGTGAAGATGGGGCTTAAAACCTTCCTCACCCCGGCGAACATCGCCTGCGCGATCGCTATCGTCCTCACGCTTTTGAACGTGCACAGCGTGCCCATCATCGGCGATGCCGCCGAGACGCTCGGTTCCTTCACCACGCCGGGCGCGCTTCTCATCATCGGCTCGTCGCTTGCCGACCTGCCGGGTTCCCAACTCATCGGCGGTCCGCGCCTGTGGATCGCGTCCCTCGCGCGCCTCATCGTCTCGCCGCTCATCGTGTGGGCGCTCTTCCGTCTCGTGCCGGTCGACCCGATGCTCATCGACATCATGGTGGTGCTGTGCGCGATGCCGGTCGCCACGAACGGCACGATGCTGTGCTACCAATACGGCGGCGACTCGCGCACCATGGCTCAGGGAACCTTCGTCACCACCGTGCTGTCGATCATCACGATACCGATTCTCGTCATGGTCATCGGATAGAAGACGAAGCACGGGAAGGCGAGGCCGCGCGAGACATTCGGACAAGGGGCATTCGGGTGTGGGAAGGCGAGGCCGTTCCTCCCCCGCTTTCGGGCGCAGGGCATATCCCGTGCTCAAACAGTCCTCGCTTCGCTGCGGAACTGCGCGCGGGACACGCCCTGCGCCCGAAAGCGAACCACCGCTCCTCCAAACGCAAACAGGGCTGCCCCTCGTAGTGAGAGACGGCCCCGCGCGCTCGGTTCAAGCTAACGCTACCGCGACACGAGATAGACGCGGTCCTTCGGAATGCGAATCCACAGTTCCTCGCCCTCGCTGGGAAGGCTCGCCTCATCGGCCCGCAGCTTGTCCACGCGCCAGAACATGTGCTGGTGCAGGTACTTCATCTCGTCCTCATTGCGATCGAGGATTTCCTGCTCGTCGCGGCAAGCGTCCACGAAACCCAGAAGCGCCGTGCGCTCGAAGCGCGAGTCGCTCACGCGATCGACGCGCGCGCGGTAGACGTTCTCGCCAGGGCCGTCGACTTGATCGAGATAGAAAGCGCGCACACCCAGACACTTGACGTCCCGGGACACCTCACGGGAAGTCTCCACGGTGATGCCCCAACGCGGCAGGCGCACGTGATGGGCGTCCACGTATTCCGCCCGCGTCGCGTTTTTGCACCCCGAAAGCTTAATACCCGCCTGGCTCTGCGGGTTGTTCACCAAATCGTCACCCGTGCCGATCTCCATGACGTGGCCATCCTCCACCACAGCGATGCGGTCGCAGAAGCGAAGCGCCTCGTCGATGTCGTGGCTCACGTACAAGATCGTGCCGTCGAATGCGTCGAACAGGCTGACGAGGTTCTGCTCGAGCACGCTCTTCAGGTGTGCGTCAAGCGCAGAGAACGGCTCGTCGAGCATGAGGATCCCCGGACGCGCCGCAAGCATGCGCGCCAGAGCGACACGCTGCTGCTGACCACCGGAGAGCTGCGCCGGATAGCGCTTGTCGAAGCCCTCGAGCCCGAAGCGCTTGAGCTCACACGCCACGGCGGCATCGCGGTCGACCGCGCTCACGTCCTTGCCGATGCCCGCCGCCACGTTCTGCGCGACGGTCAGGTTCGGGAACAGCATGTAATTCTGGAAGAGAAGCGCGGTCTTGCGCTGCTGCGGCGTCAGGTCGACCTTGGGCTTCTTGCCCGGCGCCCTGTCGAAAAACACCGTGCCGTTCACGACGATCTTCCCCGAATCGGGCCGCTCGATCCCCGCGATTGAGCGCATGGTGAGGCTCTTGCCGCAACCGGACGCGCCCAAAAGGCCGAGCGTCTCCGTCCCAGCGGAAAACGCGTTATGCAGCTCGAAGCCCTTGAACTTCTTGCTGATGTCTACTTCAAGGCTCATCTACTTCTGCTCCCTCTTGCGGTATTTCGTGGTGTGGTTGGACCACAGGTTGATGAACACGATGACGATCAGGCTGAACACGATGATGACGAGTGTCCAGAACCACGCAGTGGAATCGTTGCCGTTCATCCATTCGAAATAGATGGCGATCGGGATGGTTCGCGTGATGCCGATGTAGTTGCCCGCCATGAACAGCGTCGCGCCGAACTCGCCGAGCGCGCGAGCGAAGGCGAGCACCATGCCCGCCGCAATCGAGCTCCACGACAGGGGCAGCATCAGCTTGCGAAAGATCTTCGCGTTCGACCAGCCAAGCGTGCGGGCGGCGTCAAGCATGTTGCGATCAAGCCCCTCGAACGCGCCGAGTGCATTGCGGTACATGAGCGGAAACGCAACGACCACAGCCGCGATGACGCAGGCTACGGGACTGAAGATCAACGGGAAACCGATGTCGATCCAGAACTGCCCAAACGCCGTGTTCGAGCCGCATACGAACAGCAGGATGAAACCACACACCGTAGGCGGTAGCACCATCGGGATGGTGAAGATGGCGTCGAAGATGCTCTTCGCGCGCGGTGACAGATTCAGGCAGAAATACGCCGCCAAAAGACCCAAGATGACGATGAACACGATGGCGATGCCCGTGGTGCGAAGCGAGACCCACAGAGGGCTCCAGTCAAGGTTCGACAGGAACTCGCCCACGGCAGCAAGCCCTTCGGGAGCCTTCTCGATGCTCACCGCGTCGGGCGAGGTTAGCTTGCCGAAGTCCCCGAACGACGGCTTCATATAAAGGGGGCTCTCCGAATCGGTGAGGTCAGACCCATCGACGCCGATGACGCTTGCGTAGACATTGCCAGTGATGACCTGGTCAAACGTAAAGCGAACGCCATCTTTGTCGAACGTCGTGTCGCTTGTGAAGTACCACGTGTCGTACTCGGAGAGCTTGGCCGACCCCATGGCCTGCCCCTCGTCGAGCGCGACGAAGTAGCTTTTCAGCTGCGCCTGGTCGGATACGCTCCGCACGTCGAGGCCGAGCTTCGCAGCCACGGCAGCGGGAACGTAGGCAACAACGTACTCGTCGGCCGCAACCACCTGCGCGAATGAACCCTCTTCCTGGCCAACCAGGTAAGAGTACCCGTAATAGGTACCGTCGATCGCGCGGTTCGAGCCTTTCTGTGCGCGGGAGAAATCGCCTATCGCAAAGCTTGCCCCGTCCTTCAGGGCCGCCGAGCCCTCCCTCGATACTTCGACGCCGTCCGTCGTCGCCTCGGCGTCCGACGCGGACTCATCCGAAACCGAATCGGCAGCGCTCGACGTCGCCGTAGTCGTTGCCGTCGGCGTCCGCGGGCTGTCGACATCGCCAAGCGCGTCGTCAGCGAACGCCGCAGCTGGCAGCGTGCCAACCGCAAGCGCAGCCGACAGAACAAGACTTGCGATAAACTTTCTCGCGCGCATGGAACCCCTTCTCCTTGCACCCATGGACAAGAAAGGGGATGAGCGATTCGCGTCGCCCATCCCCAGATTGCTACTTCAAGACGAACCTTCTTAGCGAAGATTATACTACGCCAACTCGAAGCCCCAGTCCTGCCAAATCTTCTGAGCTTTCTCGCTGCTCAGACACCAATCCAGAAATTCCTGGGTCGCCTCAACGTTCGTGCAGTCCTTGGTGATGGCACCAGGGTACACGATATTCTTGTGGGTATCGGCCGGAACGGTGCCGACGACCTGCACGCCACCGAAGCGATACACATCGGAGGTGTACACGAACGCGATGTCGACGTCGCCAGACTGCGCATGCTTGCAGACGTTGCCGACGGAGGTGTCCAGAACGACCTTACCGTCCTTCACCATATCGGTGTTATAGGAGCCGCCCTTGCCGGTGATGTCTTTGCCGGTCTTGCCCTCGTCGTCGCCAGCCGGCGCGTACACGCCAACGGTGGAGAGAGACTGGGCAGCGTAGTTGCCAGCCGGAACGGAGTCGTCGCCGACGCAGATGGTGTACTTGCCATCAGCGATGTCCTGCAGCGTGACGTCCTTCATCTCGGCACCTTCTTTAGACACCATCACGAGATCGTTCTTGAACATGTCGACGCGCGTGGACTCATCCACATAGCCCTTGGAAACCGCGGTGTCCATGGAGCCCTTGGAAGCAGAGATGAGCAGGTCGGCATAGGAGCCGGCACCGAGCATCTCGTTGAGCTCACCGGAAGACTTGTACTGGGTGTCCTTGAAGGTGACGTTGTCGTGGCCGTCCTCGATGTAGGCCTTCTGGATGTCTTCCATGGCCTTGGAGAGCGAATTTGCGGCGAAGACCTGGAGCTCAACCGGCTCGGCTTGTTCGGTCTTGGCGGTATCGTCCTTCTTCTCCGTGGTGGTGTTGTTGCTAGAGCAGCCGAACATCGCAAACGCCCCGACGAGCGAGAGCGCGAGCACAGCGGACAGCACCAAGCGTACCTGCTTCTTCATGTGTTCCTCCCATTAAGTGGTCAAATACGAGCCCCGCCGGAAGGCGAAGGCCTGCAGCACATCGATTTGCGAAGCGGCTCTAGCTTGCACGAACTCAAACCAAGCATGCATCGCCCTATCCCTTTTCGATGTGCCGATACTTAGATTATTTATTTATAAATATATAGTCAAGAAAAAACCTTGTCGTTCAGCTATATTCGCGACTAATTTTATTCTGAACGGCGGGAATCAGCGACATTTTGAAACAGAAAAGCCCCGCTTGTCCCATATTCCAACGAAGGACAAGCGGGGCTGCAGGCATCGCGCAATCGCGGTGGGCTACCCTTCAAAGCCCACGAGAACGCCGCCAGGCTCGCAGTAGTAGGAGCACAGGCCGCGGTTGGCGCCGATGCTGATGTCGCATGAAGGCCAGATCTCGCGAATCTTCGCCGCGAGTGCCTCAGCCATCTTCAGATTCTCGGTGTGCCTAATGCGCACGCGGCCGCCGACGAAACCCACGGTCTCCATGTTCTCGAAAAGCTGCTTGAGCGCGCGCTTCTCTCCGCGCGCCTTGTTGAGCACGCCAAGCTCGCCTTCCTCGCTCGCCTGCCCGACGATGCGCACGCCGAGGACGCCCGCAACCTTCGCGACGATCGGGCTCACGCGCCCGTTGCGCACGAAGTTGTCGATGCGCTCGAGCGAGAACATGAGGTGCGTGCGCGAAGCGTAACGGCGCAGCTCATGCGTCAAATCGTCGAAGTCCATGTCACTTTGCGCAAGCTCGTTGGCGTGCTGAGCGAGAAGTTCCAGCTCGGGGCCGGTCGTCAGGGAATCAAGCACGAACACCTTCGCCTCGGGGTGGTCGAACAGGTAGTGTTTCGCGGCGGCCTGCGCCGAGTTGAACCCGCCCGAAATCTTACTCGTGAGGGCAAGAGCGACGATCTCGTCCGCGCCCGCGAACGCGGACGTCCATTCCGCGATGTTCGGGCACGACGTACTCGATTCGGCCGCCTCGTCCGAGAACGCCTCGATGAGCTCCCCCACGTCGAGGTTCGCGTCGTCGGGAAATTCCCGCTCCCCCACGCGCACCTTCATCGGCACCGACACGATATCCTGTGTACCTGCGACGAACAAATTCGCCGAAGAGTCGACGACGACCCTGCGCACCATAGTTCCCCCTTGCCGCCCGTGCGAGCCCGATGCCGGCGACGCTCGGCGGTTTTCCGTAGCTTGTCTGTTTCGCATTAAAGGTACGCCAAGCCGATTGCCGTAACAACTACAATGCCAGACAGAATGTCAGTTACTTATACAGTTATGGCGCAATGTGAGGTCGATATGGATAAACGCGTCGTGAAGACAAAGCGCACCATCAAACGCACGCTCGTCGAACTGCTCGCGACCATGCCCTTCGAGAAGATCACCGTCACCGAGCTGTGCCGCGCCGCCGACGTAAGCCGCATCACCTTCTACACCTACTATGACGACAAGTATGCCCTCGCCGACGAGCTGTTCCGCGACGACATGGCGAAGGCCGAGGAACGCTATCGCGCGCTCCAGGCGGAGAACAATCCGCGAAAGATTCCCACCAACAGTTATCGCAACCTGCTGACCTGCATCTTCAGCGTTTTCGAGCAAAGGGACGGCATCTTCATCCACTGTTCGTCGACGAAGAACCCCTACCTGCATTCGGCATGCTTCAACCACGTGGTGCGTGTCGTGGAAAATTACGTGCAGAATCACCGCAACGCGCTCGAGCCGAAATACCCCTCGCCGCTCACGGCAGCGCTCGTGTGCAACGGGTTGTTCGGCATGTTCAGCCAATGCCGCGCCCAGGGGATGTCGCTTCGCGAAACGAAGAAGGTCGTCTTCGCCGCGTTCGACGACCTTCTCAACTCGACCCTTTTCTTCCACAGCGCCCTCATCGGGTAGCGGGAGGGGTCGGGAATTTGCCGCCCCTCGCACAAGAGCCCCGAAACGCACAGCGGCGATAGAGGCCGCAACCCCTATCGCCGCATGAAGGCTCAGTTCGCAAACGTCAGCCGTGCTCGGCAGACAGTCTTTAGTCGGTTTCCACCTCGATCGTCATCCTGAAGCGATTGGAGGCGTGCTCGTAGCCGGTCTTTTCGGCAACGTGGCGCATTGCCGCATTGCGCGTTTCAACGTAGATTGCATCGACCCCCGCGCGCATCGCGACGAGCGGCCACGCGCTCAGCATAGCTGCCATATGCCCGCGACCGCGGAACTCGGGTCGCGTGTAGCAGGCGACCACCGTCGCCGTGCGCTGCACGCCGGACACGCCGCCGAAGGTCGGCAGGCGATCGAACACCTCGACGCCGGACATGGACGCAATCTCGCCGTCCTCCTCGACGAACAAGAACATCACGCGTTCGCCGAGCGTGCGTCTGAGATGAGCCTCGGTCTCGCTTCGGAAATGGGCAAGCTCCGACTGACCGGGGTTCACCCCCCAGTACTCGAGCGATTGGGCGACGCGCAGGTCGCAAATGGCGGGAATATCCTCTTTGGTGGCGAGGCGAATCGTTGCTCCCTCACCCGCGAGAGTCGAGAAATCAAGTGCAGTCATGAAAGTTAGAATCCTATTTACCTATTTTACCGTCAGAACGGGAACATCCGTCGAGCGCAGAAGTCCGAAGCTCACGCTTCCGAGCATGCCGCGAATGGCGCCCAGGCCGCGTCGGCCCATGACGATCAAGTCGCAGCCGTTCTTGTCAGCGTAGCGCGCAAGCGCCTCGGCGGGGGCGGTTCCTGCGACAACATCGATAGTCACGATGTCGGCGATGTCCTCGACAAGGCCCGCCAGGTTCTCCGTGACCTTCTCTTTCGCCTGGTCAAGCGCTGCCCGAACCACGCCCTCGTACTGCTCGTAGTTCAGCATGCCGAACGGGACACCGTCAAGGGACCCCTCCGTGCCGATCTGGTCGACGCCCATGACGCCCGAAGGCACCACGTGCACGATCGCGATCTTCGCATCGGAGATCGCCGCGAGGCCCTTCGCATATTCGAGGGCATGTTTCGCGTGCTCGGAACCATCGTAGGGAACCATAATCTTGCTGTACAGCATGAGGTGCTCCTTTCAAACGACCGTTCGCGCAATGCTCGCACGCGAACCCTGCAGCACCATTATACGCCGAACCGCTTCCGCGAAGAGGCTAGTTCACCTCAGCGATCACTTCGACTTCCACAAGCGCACCCTTGGGAAGCTTCTCGACCGCCACGGCCGAGCGCGCAGGGCGCACCTCGCCGAAGGACTTCGCGTACTCGGCGTTGAAGGCGGCAAAGTCGTTCATATCGTTTAAGAAGCACGTCGTCTTCACCACGTGGTCGAAATCGGTACCTGCCGCCTCGAGGATCGCAGCCACGTTCTTCATGACCTGAGCAGTCTGCTCCTCGATGGTCGAACCCACGATCTCGCCCGTCTCGGGGTCGAGCGGAATCTGGCCGCTCGCGAACAGAAGACCGCCCGCAATGTTGCCCTGGGCGTAGGGACCGATTGCCGCCGGCGCGTTTGCGGTGGAGATGGTTTTCATATTGTGCCTTCTTTCTAAAGTTCACCATATTCGGAAAAAGTTGCGCAGATTTTTCGCATGTGACGATTATAGTGATGGACGCTTATGAACCATTGAGAAATGCAAGGAAAAACGATGTCGGACGAAGTTCAGGAAATGCTCACCCTGCCCGCCTTCGAGCAGGCGGCCCACAAAGTTCGCGAGGTCACCCAGGAGACCAAGCTCATCGAGAGCCCGCACTTCAGCGAGATAGCGGGCAACCGCGTCTTCTTCAAGCCGGAGAACATGCAGCGCACCGGCGCCTACAAGGTGCGTGGCGCATACTACAAGATCAGCACGCTCTCAGACGACGAGCGCAAGCGCGGTCTCATCACCGCGTCAGCCGGCAACCACGCGCAGGGCGTGGCCTACGCGGCACAGCGCTACGGCGTGCCCGCCACCATCGTTATGCCCGCAACGACCCCCTATATCAAGGTGGAGCGCACCAAAGCGCTCGGCGCTGAGGTCGTGCTCGCAGGCGACGTGTACGACGAGGCCTACGCCCGCGCGCTCGAGTTGGCCGAGGAGCGCGGCCTCACCTTCGTGCACCCCTTCAACGACCTAGGCGTCGCGACTGGGCAAGGCACCATTGCGATGGAAATCGTGCAGGAGCTGCCGCTTGTCGACTACATCCTGGTCCCCATCGGAGGCGGCGGGCTTGCCACGGGCGTATCGACCCTGGCCAAGCTCTTGAACCCGCACATCAAGGTGATCGGCGTGGAACCCGCGGGGGCCGCATGCATGAAGGCGTCGCTCGAGGCGGGGCATGTCGTGAAGCTTCCGCACGTGAGCACCATCGCCGACGGCACCGCCGTGCAGGAGCCGGGCGACAAGATCTTCCCCTATCTTCAGCAAAACCTTGACGGGATCATCACAGTCGAGGATGAGGAACTCATCGTGGCGTTCCTCGACATGGTGGAGAATCACAAGATGATCGTGGAGAACTCGGGGCTTCTCACCGTCGCCGCGCTGCGCCACCTCGATTTCACGGGAAAGAAGGTCGTGTCGATCCTCTCGGGCGGCAACATGGACGTCATCACCATGTCGTCAGTCGTGCAGCACGGCCTAATCCAGCGCGACCGCATCTTCACGGTCAGCGTGCTCCTGCCCGACCGCCCCGGCGAGCTCGTCAACGTTGCCCAGGTCATCGCCGAGAGCAAGGGCAACGTCGTCCGACTCGACCACAACCAGTTCGTCACGACCAACCGCAACGCCGCCGTGGAGCTGCGCGTGACCATCGAGGCGTTCGGCACCGCGCACAAGCAGCAAATCGTCGAGGCACTCGAGGCAAAGGGCTTCCGCCCGCGCCTTATCCAGGCGCACCTGTAATCGCAGGTCAAGCGGGCGTTGTGTCCCGCCCGCAAAGCATAAGGCACCCCCCCACGACAGGGGCGAACCTCTCACCGGTTCGCCCCTGCTTGCTTTTGGAAGGACAGTGACTCGAAAGCATGGAAGAAGTCATGTTGAAGGTGGCGGCGTTCGTCGCCATTATCGTTGCCGGTCATCTTGCGGGAAGGTCGCGGACCCTCGGTCCGAGACCCGAGCAGTGCGTGAGCAAAATCGTGTTCACCTTCACCCTGCCCTGCGCGATCGTCCACGCGTTTGGCGCGGCGGAGTTCACCCATGACCTGCTCATCCTCGTGCCGCTCGGTCTCGCCTGCGCGCTTATCCCCTACCTTGCCGTGCTCGGGCTCACCCGCCGCTCCGAGCGTCGCGACCGCGTGTTCTACCTGCTCAACTGCTGCGGCTTCAACATCGGGTGCTTTTGCTTGCCCTTCGTGCAGACGCTCTTCCCCGCGCAACTTGCGGTGACCACCTGCCTGTTCGATGCGGGCAACGCCATCATGATGACGGGCGGCTCCTATGCACTCACCGGCCTCGTCGCGGGCAAAGAGCCCGTCGAGCGTCCGGTGAGGTTCGTCGCGAAGAGGCTTGCGAAGTCGATCGCCTTCGATGCTTACATCATCCTCATCTTGCTCGCGGTGGCGGGAATCCACATCCCTGATGCGATTGTGCAGTTCACCGCGCCCATCGCGAATGCGAACTCCTTCCTCGCGATGTTTATGCTGGGACTCATGATCCGCTTCGAGGTCGACCGCAATAAGCTCGCGAAAGTGGCGCGCCTTATCGGGCTTCGCGTCGTCGTATCGGCCGTGGCGAGCGTTCTCGCGTTCTCGTTCCTGCCCTTCGACGCGACCACGCGCATCGTCATCGTGATGCTCCTGTGGGCACCGGCAAGCGCGATGGGGCCGACCTTCACGCTCTGGTCGGACGGCGATTTCGGCCTGGCGGGGCTCGCGAACGCGCTCACCATCATCCTCGGCGTCATCGCGACGACGACCATCGTCCTTGCGAGCGGCGTCGTGGCATAAAGAAAGCGCCCCGCCGACGGTAAGGTCGACAGGGCGCGGGGGAAGGCAATGCGCGGGCGACGCTCAAGCAGCGTGCCGCAAAGCGAAGCGCCGTTAGAACTTCATAATGCCGAGCGACTGGGCGAGCGCAGTCACGAGGATAACCACCACGAGCACAGGCGCCACGTACTTCACCATGACCGACCAGGCTTTGGCCGCCTTGAAGGGCGCAGAGATGCGCACCTCATCGATAATCGTCTTCGGCTTGATGATCCAGCCAACGAACACGCAGGTCAGAAGCGCAACAATCGGCATAATGACCGAGTTGGAGATGAAGTCGGCGAAGTCGAGCAGCGAGGAGCCTTCGCCCAGGGGCTGGATGAACGAGAGCACGTTGTAACCCGAGTTGATGATAAGCCCGGCCACCACGATGAACACCACAGTGATCACCAGCGACTTGCGACGGGAGTATCCCGCGCCGTCCTGGATAATGGAAACGCAGGTCTCAGTGAGTGAGATCGCGCTGGTGAGCGCCGCGAAGAACACCAAGAGGAAGAAGACGAATCCCACGATGGTCGCCACCTGCCCCATGTCCGCGAACACTTCGGGCAAGATGATGAACATGAGCGAGGGACCAGAGTTCTGAGCGACAGCGTCGCCCGAGCCCATCGCGACAAACGCGGCAGGCACGATCATGAGGCCCGCGAGGAACGACACGCCCAAGTCGAAGCAGCCAATGCGCGTGACGGACTGCGTCAGGGACGCCTTCTTCTCAAGGTAGCTGCCGTAGGTGATCATGATGCCCATGGCGAGCGACAAGCTGTAGAACATCTGCCCGAGCGCACCGATGACCAGCTCCGGGGAGAACTTCGAGAGGTCGGGCTTCAGGTAGTATGCCGCGCCGTCGAGCGCCCCGGGGAGCGTCAACGTGAAGATGGCGATTGCGATGGCCATCACGATAAGCGCAGGCATCAAGATGAGGTTCGCCTTCTCGATGCCGCCCTTCACGCCGCGCGCCACGATGATGAACGCCGCAGCCATGAAGATCAGCATGAAGATCGAGCTGTCGACGCCGTCGGTGATAAAGCTCGAGAAGAACGTGCCGCCATCCGCCATAGCCGCAGGTCCAGCTGCAATATAGGCGAAGGCGTACTTCGTCACCCAGCCGCCGATGATGCAGTAATACGGCACGATGATGAAGGGCACGACCGACGCCAGCACGCCGATGAACATGAACTTCTTTCCGAAATGGCGGAACGCGCCGATGGCCGAGAGGCCCGTCTTGCGGCCGATCGCCGTCTCAAGCAGCAAAAGCGACACGCCGAACGTGAATACCAGCACCAGGTAGGTGATGAGGAAGGTGCCGCCGCCGTACTTCGCCGCCAAATACGGGAAGCGCCACATGTTTCCCAAGCCGACCGCCGAGGCGGCAGCGGCCAAGATGAACGCCCATTTGCCTGACCACGACGAGCGCGATCCGGTTTTCATTGATGCCATACTGTTCCCTTTTCCGATCAAGAGCGCAAGCAAAAGCGTTGCGCAGGCTGAAGCCCTCCAATTCGCGTTATTTTACCTGAATGAAACGAATTCACGCACGAGAGAAGGGTATTCGGCACTCCCCTTCGCCCAGCTGCGGTATCGCAAATATGAAAGAAGAGCCCGATAGGTCCCTCGAAAAATGACGGGAACTTGGCAAAGCGCGTTGCATATGGCTAACTTTTGAGCAATAAGTTCGCTAAATGCAACCTTAAAGGGCCACGTGGGCCCTTTTTCGAGAAAGAACGACCATGGCAAAATCAAATACCCCCTACCTCGTCGTCGAGGGCCTTGCCAAGCACTACGGCGACGGCGAAGCCCGCGTGCAAGTGCTCGACGGCATAACCACCACCGTGAACCGCGGCGAGATCTGCGTCATGCTCGGCCCCTCGGGCTCGGGCAAGTCGACCTTCCTGAATCTCATCGGTGGTCTCGAGGGCGCCGACGGCGGCACGATCTCGGTCGGTAACTGCGAGCTCACTGCGCTTTCGAGCAAGGACCTCGGCGAGTATCGCCGCCGCGAGCTCGGCTTCGTCTTCCAGTTCTACAACCTTGTGCCCGATCTCACTATCAAGGAGAACATCGAGGTCACGGCACACCTCTCGAGCGATCCCCTTCCCATGGAGGAACTACTGCGCTCGCTTGGCCTCTGGGAGCACCGCAACAAGTTCCCGCGCCAGGTGTCCGGCGGTCAGCAGCAGCGCTGCGCCATCGGCCGCGCGCTCGTGAAGAACCCTGGCCTTATCCTGTGCGACGAGCCCACGGGCGCCCTCGACTACAAGACCTCCAAAGAAGTGCTCGAGCTTATGGGGCATGTGAATCGGAAGTACGGCTGCACTCTCGTAATCGTAACGCACAACGCCGCCATCGCCCGCATGGCCGACCGCGTGCTGCGCCTGCGCGACGGACGCTTGGCCGAAAACGAGATCAACAGCTCGCCCGTGCCCGCCTCCGAGCTCGATTGGTAGGCGCGCGATGACCCCCTTGGCCAGCCGGCTCCCTCGCGAGCTCAAGCACAACATCGGCAAATACCTCGGCATCTTCCTCCTCATGTGCGGCGCAATCGCCCTCACTTCGGGCTTCTTACTCGCCGCCCACTCCATCGGCAGTCTCATCGATAACATGCGCGACGAGTACATGATCGAGGACGGCCGCGTGGTGACGGCGTTCGAGACGACCGACGCCCAACTCGAAGCGGCAGAGGACGCGGCCGAAAGCGTTGGCGGCGCTGTGTTCTACAAGAACTTCTCCATAGACGCCGACATAAAGAAGCCTGCCGGCGACGATAGCACGAAGCGTACTCTGCGCACCTACGAGCACCGCACCGAAGTCGATATCGCGTCCTACTGCGAAGGTACCGAGCCCCAAGAAGACGATGAGGTGGCCGTCGACCGCGTTTTCGCCAAGAACAACGAGCTCGCCGTCGGAGATACCGTCGAGCTCAGCGGCCGCGCCTACACCATCTGCGGCATCATGACGCAGCCTGACAGCCAAGCCCTCTTTCCCAACAACTCCGATTTCACGGTAAATACCATCACTTATGGCGTGGCCGAGGTCACCGACGCCGGCTTTACCGCCCTCGAGGACGCCGGCGGCGCGCCCACCTACACCTACTCGTTCGTCTTCAACGACCGAGACCTCTCCGTCGCCGACCGCACCGATGCCGAGGAGGACATAGTCAAGGCCTTAACGGACGCCGACGCACGCGTGGATGATCTTATTGATGCCGGCTCCAACCAGGGCATCGGCTATGCCCGCGACGACGTGGACGGCGACTCCGCCATGTGGACGACGCTGCTCGACATCATCATCGTGATCATGGCCTTCGTCTTCGTGGTGCTCACCAACGCCACCATCGAGGAGGAGAGCGCCATCATCGGCACACTCCTTGCCAGCGGCTACCGCAAACGCGAGATAGTCCTTCACTACCTTGCACTACCCGCTATCGTGGGAATTCTTGCAGCGGGCCTGGGATGCGCGCTCGGCGTTGCCTTCTTCACCGAGCCCATGCGCGACCTCTATTACGGCTCCTGCAGCCTGCCGCCTTTCCACGTGTATTGGAGCTGGGAGATTTTCGTCAAATGCGCCGTGGTGCCCGCAGCTGCGCTCATCCTCATCACGCTCGTGGGGCTTCTCCGCAAGATGGGCAAGACGCCCTTGCAGTTCCTTCGCCACGAGGCCAGCGGCAAGTCCGGGACCAAGCGCGGGCTGCGATTACCTGAGCGCATGGGCTTCGTCGCGCGCTTCCGCCTGCGCATCTTCCTGCGCAATCTCGGCAACTTCGCCACACTCTTCGTAGGCGTCGCCTTCGCCTCGCTGCTTTTGCTCTTCGGCCTGGCGATTCTCCCCACGATGACGCACTACGCCGACAACCTCGAAACGAGCCTCGTCGCCGAGCATCAATACACCCTCAAGGCTCCGCTCGAGCTTGCGGGCAGCGATGAGGAGCGCGGGCAATGGGCAGCGCTCGAGCGACTGCAATCCATCGATGGTGCGGTCCTTTCCGCCGCCGAGGATGCGGAGGACGAGCTTAAGGACGTCGCCGACGCGGCTCAGGCGGCGGCCGATGCCCTCGCAGCCTCGCCAAGCGCCGAGGCCATGCAAGCGGCGAGCAACGCGCTCGATGAGGTCGAGGCAAAGAAGGACGCCCTCGGCACGCGCCTCGACGAGCTCGCAGCCGCCCTCGGTTGCAATCGCGACGAGGCGATCGATCTTATCGACGACGCTTCCCAGATCGACGCCGACAGCGACGGCATCCATCCCGTGAACACAGTCGACAACGGCGCGGACACGATTGCCCAGGCCGAGAAATTCGCCGTCTACCAACTGCAATACGACCGCGGCGAGGGCAACGGCACGGAGACCGTGTCGGTCTTTGGCGTCTTGCCCGACTCGCGCTACTGGAAAGACCTGAACGTCGGCGACGGACGCGTCGTCTTCGGCGGCGGGCTTCTCGACAAGTTCGGTTGGAAAGAAGGGCAGCACGTCGAGTTCCACGACAAGTACGGGGACAAGGACTACTCCCTCGAGTACGCGGACGAGGACTGCACCTGGGGCTCGAAGTCCGACATGAACGTCTACCTGAGCATCGAGGACTTCAACAAGCTCTTCGGCAACGACACTGCCTACTTCAACGGCTACGCGAGCGACGAGACGCTCGACCTCGACGCGCGCTACTTCGCTGGCGACACCACGCCCGACGACATGCGCGCCGTCGGTAACCAGTTCATCGGCATGATGAGCAGCCTGATTGGAATGATGGTCGGCCTTGCCGTGTTCATCTTCCTTTTGTTCATGTACCTGCTGACCAAGGCCGTCATCGACCGCAGCGCCCGTTCAATCAGCTACATGAAGGTCTTCGGCTATCGAGACGGCGAGATCTCTCACCTCTACATCCGCTCGATCACGTTGTGCGTCATGGCGGCGCTCGTGCTGTCTCAGCCCGTGATCATCGGCTCGCTCACCGCGATCTTCCGCTCGATGCTGCTCGCCTACAACGGCAACATCGAGATTTACGTGCCGTGGTGGTCCATCGCAGCGTGCGTGGGGATCGGGTTCGCGACGTACCTCGTCGTGGCGCTCCTGCACACGCACTCCATCAAGCGCGTCAGCCTCTCCGAGGCCTTAAAGGTGCAAGAATAGAAAACCATGTGCGAGGGGCGTCTTCCTCAAAGGAGGCGCCCCCGCGCATGGGTCGTTTTCAGGGGAAGGCGACCCTACAACCGCCAGGCCGCCGCCTCCTTCTGCAGCTCCACCATGCGGGCGAACTCCCCGCCCGCCGCCTTGAGCTCGGCAGGCGTGCCCTGCTCGGCGACCACGCCGCCCTTCAGGACCACGATCTTGTCGGCGTTCTCGACCGTGCGCATGCGATGAGCAATCACGATAACCGTCTTGCCCGCGAGCAGGCGGGAAAGCGCCTGCTGAACCACGGTCTCGTTCTCCACGTCCAAGCTTGCCGTCGCCTCGTCCAAAAGGACGATGGGGGCGTCCTTGAGCAGCGCACGAGCGATAGAGATGCGCTGGCGCTCGCCGCCGGAGAGCTTGGAGCCGTTCTCGCCGATCATGGTGTCGTAGCCCTGCGGCATACGGCTCACGAACTCATCGCAGTTGGCGGCATGTGCGGCGGCCAAGACCTCCTCGTCAGTGGCGTCGCGGCGGCCAAGGCGGATGTTACCCATCACCGTGTCGTCGAAGAGTAGCACGTCCTGAAAGACAATCGCGTAATCGCGCAGCAGCACCTCGGGATCCACGCTTGCAACGTCCACACCGCCCACGGTGACCTTGCCAGAGGTGGCGTCCCAGAAACGCGCCGCCAGGCGACTCACCGTCGACTTGCCCGAACCGGACGGGCCGACGAGTGCGGTGACCTCGCCCTCCTTTGCGGTGAAGCTCACATCTGTCAAGACCTTCTCGCCAGCGCGCCCGTCGTCGCCTGCGCCGTAGCTGAATGCCACGTGATCGAACACCACATCGTGGCCCGCGGGCTCAAATTTCTCGCTGCCCCGCACCACAGGCTCTTCCATGATGGAACGCATGCGCTTGGCAGACGACTCGGCGGCAAACAGCTCGGAGACAAGCATAAGAGCCTGGTCGAACGGCGCGTAAATGCGGCTCACCATAAGCAGAAAGGCAAACATCACCATGAAGTCGACCTGACCGGAGACGACCATCGCCGCGCCTGTGACGAGCGTGGTGGCGATTCCCAAGCGCAGGATGGCGAAGGCTGAGTTGACCAAAAGCCCATTGGCGAGTTCTCCTCTGGTCGTTTCGCGTTCCTCGCAGTCGATTACAGCGCCCAGACTCTCAAGATAGTACGCTTCCTGATTGGTGGCGCGGATCTCGCGGACACAGTCGAGGGTCTCCTGGATAGACTCGGTGACCTTAACCTTCTCAGCGCGAACCCGATCAAAAACCGGCGTCATAGGACCACGCGTGAGATACAGCACGGCAAACGCCGCAGGCACGCTCCAGAACGCTGCGATGGCAAGTTGCCAGCAGAAGAAAAGCGACGCCGCGAATACGACGGCGCTTGCGATAACGGCGCCCCAGAGCTCGCCCAAAACGTGGCTGTAGGCATGCTCCATGGTTTGGACATCGCCCATGATAGTCTCAGTAAGATCGGCCAAGTCGCGGCGGCCGAAGAACGAAAGGGACAGCTTGCGAAGGCGCTCGGCGATCTCGATGCGCTGGTTGCTGCACTCCTCGTAGAAAATGCAGTAGGTATAGTAGTACTGCTGCCAATTGGAGGCGAAGAGCAGCACGAGAAAGACCACGAGGCCGACTACGATGGGCGCAGCGGCGGGCAGGTCCGCGCCCGTTGCCAAGCGATCGATAAAGCCCACCATGGTCAGGAACAGAAAGCCCATACCTGCCATGGTGACCAGATTGGTAATCGTGGTCCAGAAAATCCCCCGCTTTACCCCGGCGATACCTTTATCGGACAAGAAGTACTTCTTTTTGAACGAGGCGAACATTTAGGCCTCGCCTCCCTTCCAAGCGACGGCGTCCGCAGCCGCATCGGCAGCCGCGGCAGATATTTTCCAGTTGGCAGCCCGCTCGTAGTCTGCCCACATCCTTGCATAGAGACCGTCCTTGGCAAGAAGCGCCTCGTGTGTGCCGCTCTCGGCAACGCACCCCTGGTCGAGGACCACGATCTTGTCCGCGCCCACGACAGTCGAGAGCCTATGGGCGATCATGATGACCGTGCGCCCGCAGGCCAGATGCGCAAAGGCACGCTGGATGAGGGCCTCGTTCTCGGGGTCGGCGAAGGCGGTCGCCTCGTCGAGCACGACGATGGGCGCATCCTTGAGAATCGCACGGGCAAGCGCCACGCGCTGGACCTCTCCGCCCGATAGATACGCTCCGCCGGTCCCGAGCATGGTGTCGATACCCTGCGGCAGCTTCGCCACGATGTCGTCGCACTGGGCGGCAGCGAGGGCCTCGCGCACTTCTTCATCCGTGGCATCGGGCCGCGCGGCGCGCACGTTGTCTGCAAGCGTCTGATGGAAGAGCTTGTTTGTCTGGAACACGAAGGCGACGTGATCCATAAGCTCGTGCGGGTCGATGTCGCGCACGTCAACGCCTCCCACAAGCACACGGCCTGAGGTCGCATCCCAGAAGCGCGGGATGAGCGAGGCGCACGTGGACTTGCCGCCGCCCGAGGGGCCGACGAGTGCGAGCGTGCTGCCGGCGGGGACGTCGAAGCTCACGCAATCGACAGCAGGGCCTTCTGCCCCCTCCTACGTGAAGCTCACATCGTCGAAGCGCACGCTGTTTCCCGCCGGGTGCTTGAGCGCAGTCGAAACGGCGAGAGGCTTGGCCTCCATGATGCCCCTGATGCGAGCCAACGAGTCGGCGCTCATCTGCGACGCCTCGCCCACGAACATGAGCTTGGTCATCGCGGTGGGCACCACAGCGGAGAAGATCGAGTAGAACGCGAAGTTGGCCACGAACCGAGCGAAATCCGCCTCCCCGGGAGCAAGTAGCAGCGCCACAGGCAAGAAAAACGCAACAATGCCGTTCAAGGCCGTGAGGTTCGCGACCTGCGGCGCCCGGCAGAACGTGCCGGCGTAGTCCTGCGCCATATGCGCGTAGTCGACGATGGCGTCGTGGAACGCCTTGAACGAGTGGACCGTCTGCTGGAACACCTTGACCACGGGGATGCCGCGCACGTACTCTGTGCCGGTCTTGTTCATACGCACGAGCGCGCCCATATAGGCTTTCATGAACTCGCCGCCCTTGCCACTCATCATGGTCGCCATGGCGCCAATTGATATGACAACCGAGATGAGACAGGCCGCGCCCAGGTGCCAATCGAAGGCAAAGAGCAGCACGAGCAGGCCCGCGACCATGGCCACGGCACCCGAAATGTCGGGCAGCATGTGCGCAAGCAGCGTCTCGGTCGAGGCGGCGCAGCCGTCAACGATGCGGCGCAGCTCGCCGGTAGCGTGCGTGTCGAAGTAGCCGAGCGGCAGCTTGAGCAGGTGCTCGCTCGTGGCCTTGCGGATGTTGGACGCGCAGCGAAACGCCGCCAGATGCGTGCACATAAGACCCGCGAAGTAGACCACGATGCTCGCCAGGGCAAAGCCTACGGCCCACCAGCCGTAAACCGCGATGTCCGTAGCCTCGCTCCAGTTGGGCGCCGCGGCGATGAGGTCGCGAGCCACAAACCAGATACATACGTAGGGGCCGAAACTCAAGAGCTGCGACACCGCCGACAACCCCATCCCCAGGTACGTGAGGAACTTCCGATTGCCAGCGTACGCAAGCAGCTCGCCGATGCCCCCACCTTCCTTTTTCTTCTCCTTCTTCTTAGCCATGCAAATCCTTTCTAATGGCTTGATAGTTAGCCGTAATAAACTTATCATTCAGATGTTAGCCTCGGTTCATCATGGGGGCAGAGTTGGACGATTTCGTAAAGGAAAGGGACACTTTCGCAAATGTCACGGTCGCCTACCGACATAACTGAGCTTTACGCACCGCAGTTCGAGCAGTTCGGCCTTGAGCTGAGAAGCAAGGGACCCACCTTCACGGGTGAAGTGGCGAACGACCGAGCGAATGGCCGAGCATGGATCATGCCCATCTCCCCCACCTGCCTTGTGATGGAGCACTTCATCACCCCCACGCATGACATGCACCTTACGGAATACACCCCCGAGCCCTACGCCTGCGTAAGCGAAATCAGCGGGTCGACGCTCGCATGCATGCCCGACGCAGGCATCACGCCCGCGAACCTCAAACCGCTGCGCGGCCCATGGCCGAACAGCGCGATGTGCAGCTTTATTCAGGACAATTGCGGCGAAGAGCAGAGTCCGCTCTTCGCGGGACAGCTCTATCACTCGCGTTCCGTACTCTTCTTGCCTGGGTTTTTCAACGAGCTAGAGAGTCGCTATCCCACTGAGTTCGCACGGCTCTTCGAAGCGTTCGCCGAGCCGTGGCACGAGGAAGCAGCATCTGCCATCTGCCGTACGCTTCGTCGGCTCAGCGAGGAGCGCGCCCGCGCGGTGGGCGGACAGGTATATATGCAAGGCATTGTGGAGACGATGGTCGCCGAACTCGCCTGCTCGCACGCGGCCTGCGAACAGGCTCGACAGGCAGCTGGCACGCGGGCAAGCACCGATCTCGTCGAAGAGGTGGCCGCAACCGTAGAACGCGCTCTAGACGCAGGCAAGCGTATGGGCGTCGACGAGCTTGCCGATCGCCTGTACACGAGTCGGTCAAAGCTCTGCGCCGCCTTCAAAGCCGAAACGGGCGAATCCATAGGAGCCTATGTACGCAGGCGACGCACTGAGCGGGCATGCGATCTACTCGCCGGCAGCTCGCTTCCCGTGGGGCAAATCGCCGAACGCCTTGGTTATCCGCAGCAAGCCGCCTTCGCCCAAGCCTTCAAACAGGAGACGGGGCTCTCGCCCACCGCCTGGCGAGCTGCAAAGCCCTAAACCGCGACGGCAGAAAACTTCTCGGGGAACCGAACGCGCTTTTGGCCCGTGACCGCAAAAGCCCCAACTTGCCAGAAACCGTCCCCCGCCGTTCGCTTTGCCCTCAAACGCTCGCATTGCCCTCTCAAAAAAGCACATAGGTTTTGCCGCGCTCCCCTTGACAGAGCGAGCGGCATTCCTATACTTGTGAACAGTTGCTCATATGTTTACATGAATGAGCAAACAGAAGTTGCGAAAGGATCCACCATGACGGAAAGCCCCAATCACATCGTGCAAGAGGCGGAGTCTATCGTGAACGCGGCAAACGTACCTAGCGCGAACTCTGAGGAAACGACCCGCGCAAACACGCCCTCCCCGTCCGAAGCAGCCTGTCCCTGCGGTTGCAATCGCGAGGAGACATCCTGCCTGTTCGACGAGATGCCCGACGAAGAGCTCCTCTACGACCTGGCCGATCTGTTCAAGGTGTTCGCCGACACCACGCGCATTAAGATCCTCTATGCGCTCATGGGACACAACCGCTGCGTCGCGGACATTGCCGAGATCGTCGGCGCAACGCAAAGCGCCGTGTCGCATCAGCTGCGCACGTTAAAGCAGGCCCGCCTCGTGAAATTCCAGCGCGAAGGCAAAAACGTCATCTACTCGCTTTCCGACAACCACGTCTACACCATGCTCGCCCAGGGCATGACGCATATCTGCGAATAATAAGGAACCGACCGAATCTCGGCTCACATAAACCCCAAGGAAAGGACTCCCCCATGCGTAAGTCGTTCAAACTCGAAGACCTCGATTGCGCCAATTGCGCCGCCAAGATGCAGGACGCCATCAGCAAAATGCCCGGCGTCGAGAAGTGCACCGTCAACTTCATGATGCAGAAGATGACGCTCGTAGCCGACGATGCCCGTTTCGACGAAATCCTCGACGAGGCGCAGAAAGCCATCCACAAGTTCGAACCCGACTGCAACATCGTCCGCTAGCTCGCGCAGCCAAGCAGCAGACCCGCTCGCTTTCAAAGCAGCTGCACACCGAGAGGCCCATCACCCATGACCAAAAAGCAAATCAAATGGCGCAACCGCATCATCGTCGCGCTCGTCATCTTCTTCATCGTCTTCGCGGCAACGGAGTTCCTCCCGCTTGACGCGTGGCTCGGCAGCGAGACGAACGCCGTCTACCTCGAGTTCGCGCTCTTCCTCATCCCCTACCTCATCGCCGGCTACGACGTCGTCGCCAAAGCCGTCAAGAACATCGGCCACGGCCAGGTTTTCGACGAGAACCTCCTCATGACCATCGCGACCGTCGGCGCGTTCGCCATGGTGTTTTTCCCTGAAACGGGGCCGCACATGGCAGAAGGCGCCGCGGTCATGCTGTTCTACCAGGTGGGTGAGCTCTTCCAGAGCTACGCCGTCGGCAAAAGCCGCAAGTCCATCGCCGATATGATGGACATCGCGCCCGACTATGCGAACGTCATGCAAGATGGCGAACTTGTCGAGGTCGACCCTGACGAGGTGGAAGTCGGCGACGAGATCATCGTGAAGGCGGGCGAGCGCATCCCCATCGATGGCGTTATCGTGAAAGGCGCGTCCCAGCTCGACACCGCGGCACTCACCGGCGAGGCCGTCCCGCGCGTCGTCGAGGAGGGCGCCGAGGTATTCTCCGGCTGCGTGAATTTGACCGGTGTGCTCACCATCCGCACGACGAAGCCCTTCGGCGAATCGACGGTCAGCCGCATCCTTGAGCTTGTCGAAAACGCCTCGGAGAAGAAGGCGCGCACCGAGAACTTCATCACGCGATTCGCCCGCTATTACACGCCGATCGTCGTCATCGTGGCGTTGATTCTCGCCGTGGTCCCACCGCTTCTCGGCGCGGGCGCCTGGTCGGACTGGATCTTGCGCGGGCTCACCTTCCTTGTCGTGAGCTGCCCCTGCGCGCTCGTCATCTCCGTGCCGCTGTCGTTTTTCGGCGGCATCGGCGGCGCCTCGAAGTGCGGCATCCTTGTGAAGGGGTCTAACTACCTCGAGACCCTCGCCAAGGCAGAGACCGTCGTCTTCGACAAGACGGGCACGCTCACCAACGGCACCTTCAACGTTGTCGCCGTCCATGCGGAGGCGGACGTCGATCCCGATCTCGTCCTTTCCTTCGCCGCATATGCCGAGACGTACTCCGACCATCCCATCGCGCTGTCGGTGAAGGCCGCCTACACGGGCGAAATCGACCGCGCGCGCATCAAAGACGTCAAGGAAGAAAGCGGGCATGGCGTTCGCGCCCAGGTCGATGAGCACATCATAGCCGTTGGCAACGAGAAGCTCATGATGGCAGACAACATCGCCTGGCACGAGTGCGAGCTTACGGGAACTATCCTGCACGTCTCGCTCGACGGTTCCTACATCGGCCACATCGTCATCGCCGACGTCGTGAAGGACGACGCCGCGGAGGCCATCGCAAGCTTGAAGGCGGCCGGAGTGAAGCGTACCGTCATGCTCACCGGCGACCGCGAAGACGTTGCGCGCGCCGTCGCCGAGAAGCTCGGAATCGACGAATACCGCGCCTCGCTTCTCCCGCAGAACAAGGTCGAGGAAGTCGAGCGGCTCATCAGCGGCACATCGAACAAGGGCACGCTCGCGTTCGTGGGCGACGGCATCAACGACGCGCCGGTGCTCACGCGCGCCGATATCGGCATCGCCATGGGGGCGATGGGCTCGGATGCCGCCATCGAGGCCGCCGACATCGTGCTCATGGACGACAAACCCTCCAACATCGCACGCGCCATTCGCATCGCGCGTAAGACGATGAGCATCGCCTGGCAGAACATCATCTTCGCACTGGGAGTGAAGCTCATCGTGCTCATCTTGGCTGCGCTCGGCATCGCCAACATGTGGCTCGCCGTGTTCGCCGACGTGGGCGTCGCCATCATCGCCATCCTAAACGCGATGCGCTGCATGAGCGTGAAGAACCTTTAGGAGCCAAAGCAGTTCAGCAGCGCAACCAGGCGCGGGTACCCTCGGGGGCATCCCGCGCCTGCAAAGTTATCCCTTAGTCTGAGCGCCCTTGAGCTCAAACGGCATCGGGTCGTCCTGCCCGCGCCAGTTCGCAACATCGAACTGGCAAGTCCAGTGCCCCACTGCACGTATGGCGAGGGCGCAGGCCAACACGCCGAGAAACGCTGCGAGCAGAGCGATCGCCAAAGCGACCAGTATCAAAATCATCGCTGCCGCCACGATGAGCAAGAACGAGGCGTCGTTCGCAGAAGCCCCCATGTTCGCGAAAAACGACACGCAGAGGATGCCGGCGAAGATCACGACGGAGATCGCAAGGGCAATGGCGATGCCCACGACGATCGAGACGATTAGCCACATGCCGAGTATGCGAAGGATTCCCTTGAAATCGTGGCGCATCATCGCCCAAATTCGCGAAACCTGGAAGCCCGCAGAGAGGCGTCCGTAAATCGACATCCGCATCGTGCCGACCCACTTGAACAGGGTGACGATGAACGAAACTGCACACAGCACGGCAAACGAGAACAACGACAAAAGCCCCGACACCAAGCCGAGGGGCGCAACCGTCTGGTAAATCGAGTGGACATCTCCCCAGACGAACGCCGAACCAGCGAAACTTCCCGACGAAATCAGGCCACCCACGCTCTGGAGCACGCTCATCGCCACAGCGCACACCACAGCGATCACTGCCGCAAAGAAACCTCGCGAATACAGCGTCCCATCGGCGTTTTCGAAGATTCTTTCAGGAAGCGGGGCGTGCACGCCCCACGCCATATCGCGCGCCCATCCCCACAGATAGCCCGCGATCACAATCCAACCGAACACGGGGATGAAGGATAAAAGCGCCAAAAGGAGAATGCGCGTCACCCAATGCGGCGACTGGGTAACATCGCTCCACGCCGTCTTGAAATACCCTCGCTGCATCGGTTGCTCCTTTCTCGGTCGGTCCCACTATAGGACATCGGCATGACAAAGCCGCGCGCCCGTTACCAGGGCGTAACCGAGAGAGTCACAACAGAAAGCGCATCGCCGCCGCCACCCGATGCAATCGAAGGAGAAACCTCGAAGAAAGGCGCGAGAAGCATCGAGGGAAACGGCAGCCGCCAGGTCAGGCTCGCCTCACCGCCCCTTTTTCGATACCGAAGACAACTGCGAGCAAAAGCTATGTCAGGAACTTCTTCGTCAGGCCGGCTCGTGTTTGCGTATCGGTCTTCTTGTAGATGGAAGTCAGATGCTTTTGCAGCATGCGGAGCGAGATATCCATCTCGGATGCGATTTCCTTGAGAGCCCGCTCGTCGGCGGTGACAAGAACAAGCACCTCAGCCTCGCGCGGCGTCAAGCCGTATTCCTCCACGAACGCCGCCAGGTCGACCGCGGGACGCGCCTCCTCTTCAAGCGCCGCGTCCAAGCGAAATGCCCCCGACGCGAAAAACACAACGATAATCGCCACGAACAAAACTATGCAGACCGCGATCATGAGGATGAGGCCCCCCGTCTGGATAAGGGCGAGGGAAGGCGCGACTATCACGAAAGCGCAAGCGTTGTTGATCGCGCGGCCCATTCCCGCCCACAGGGCAGGCCGCCGCGTTTTCGGCGCCATAAGCATGAAACTCGCTGTGAAATAGGTGACGAAGAAGCCGGAAGCGAGGTAGAACAGGACAAGTCCCCAGAACAGGCCGCCGCTCGTTTCAGCCGCCAAGATGGCGATGGTCGAGAGCAGAAGCACGCAGAACATGATGAAGTTCATATAGCGGCGCTGCCGTATGTCGAAAAGCGCGCCAGCCGCGATGGCGCTTACCGCGAGGAGAAGCCTTGGCCAGCTTCCCACGTCAAGATCCCCACCGGCGTCCGCGAGCGTAACGATGTTGTCGAGCGTTACGAACACGAGCGAAACGAGCGCCACGATCACCGAAAGCCAGAGGGCGCCCCGAAGGGAAGCGCTTGGGCAAGTCGCTCGCCCGCCTGACGTGTTCGGCGCGTTTTTCCCGCTCGGATCATCATGAGCATCCCGCCCGCTTGACATCGGCCCACCTGAGACCCGGGTCGCACCGTCGCAGCGTCCGCCCGCAAAGCATCGACGGCAGACCACAAGGAGCGCAGCTGCGCCGACGGCGAGAGCGATCGATGCTGCAAGGCGATCCGAGAACGCCGCGTTGGCGACGAACTGCATGGCGATTCCCGCGGCGTAGGCAATCCCAACCAGCAACGCGGCATGATCGAACCCCGCAATCTCGCGAGACGCCGCCCAATGGACAGCTCCTCCCAAGACTCCCAGCAAATAGAAGCAAATCACACCGATGACCTGCATCAACAGCAGGCTAGGCTGGGCGAATAGGACAGCGATGCCGCCAAATCCCACAACTATAGACACAATCGAGCAACCCAAGCGCACCCTTCGACCCATTCGGGAAAAAGGCTCGAAACAGCAAAAGCCCACAGCGCTCGCGCCGAGTATCATGCCCTGGTTCAAAACGACATCGGCCGGGGACATGAAGCTGGCGAGCGTCGCATCGAAGAAATACTCGCCACCGAGAAAGACGAAGTAGAACAGGGCAAGCGCCATCAATTCCCAAGCATGTGTTTTGAGGCTGGCGGTCATGAGCTCCTGTGCGCGAGGCGATAGTTGAAAACTGCTTCCCCATTATACCAATGGCGAGCGAATATCGAGGAAGGACGGGGGCACTATCCGCAACTGGCGCCTCGATCGTCGGAGATACTCATTAGCTTCCTACAGGTCTATGAGAACCCCGTGTCGGGCCGCACCCACTTCCCGTCATTTTCCTATTTCTGAATACCGCCAGCTCAGAGGTTTGCAAGAACGCCTGGTTCGCATAGACGAACCTTCCCGCCCGATACCCGTCAAGGCAAACTTGATTATGTATGAGCAGGACCACGCGCGAACGTTCTCGGAGAGGAGCAATCATGCCGCAGAAGAGAAGAAGACACTCCCGGTCCCTTGCCAAAATCGGAGCCTCGGCGCTCTCCCTTTTGCTCGTCGCGAGCATGTGGCCCGGCATAGGGTTTGCCGACGACGTCCAAGCGGGAAGCGGCGAACCGGAGAACGCCCAGCAAGAAGCAGCGCCAAGCGAGCCCTCCCCCCTTGGAAAGGTCACCATTCCCGAAAACTCATTCGGATACGACAGCCAAATCAGCCTAGCCAGCCAAAACGAGGGCGAGGAGGGAGCTTCGACAACCGGCGAAGGCAACGCATCCGCCGATGGCTCCGCCCAAGCAGCTGGGGAAGGTGTCGCATCCGAAGCGGGCGTAACCCCGGAAGAGGCCGGTCCCATCGTCCCAAAGGGGGATACCGGAATCGGCCCGAACCCTTTCAAAGCAGAGGCAAACGCGCAGCCTATCGCCAATTACCCGAACTACGAGAAGTACGACGAGACGTCCTACCCCGGCCTAAACGCCACCCTGTGGAAAACGTCCACCGGCTGCGAGGGAATCAAGAAGTGGGCAGGCACGCTCATCCAGGATAACGGCTATTGGGACCAGCCAGGATGGAGCTTCGAGTGCGGATGGAGCGCACCGGATCCCCCTCACCCAGCAGAAGTCTACGGACGCGTGGAGCACGGTTACTCCAACACCGTTGACGGCACCGAACAAGATGTAGTCTTCGCAGAAGGCGATGCTGGCCTCACCTCGCTCGATCTGAGCGCTGTTTTCGACGGCAGCTATGACGTGTACATGAGCTATGGGGCGTTTGAGTACAACCAAATCGAGTCCCTCACGATCCCCAGCTTCGTGAAGTCGCTCGGCGAGAGCAGTTTCAAGCAGGACGGCACGTTCCCCCGCCTCTCGTCCCTCACCTTCGAAACCGACGCGCAAGGAAACGGCATCGAGGAGATTAAGTATGGAGCGTTTCAGAGCTGTGACACCTTGACCGGGCAAGAGATGATCGCACTCCCGTCGTCGCTCAAATATCTTGACGGCGGGGCATTTTCGTATTGCGGGGCCCTCAACGTGAGGCTTGACAATTCCGACATCCGCTTCGGTGACAAATCTTCAGACGGCGAGACCCCCGGCTGCCCCTTCGACGAGGGGACGACCATCTACGCCTATAAATACAAGCCGGACGGCACCGAATCAGATCCTTACCGGCTCTCGCAAAGCCACAGCGGCAATATCTACCACTACGTTTGGATCGACAAGGTCGCCATCGAGGGAGCAATCGAGCTTCCTGCCGGCGTAAGCGCGCAGGATGTCGCGATCACGCTCGAGCAAGGGGAAACCACCCCTATCACGTTAAACGACGACGGCACGTTCTTATGCAATAGCGCTCTTCAGACAGTCGAAGCCGTCGTGTCCATTCGCATCCCCGGGTATTACGAAGCGACGTTCGGCAGATCGGCATCGCTTATGCAAGGCGCCTGGAACCTCGGCACGATTTCTGCCGACACTTTTAAGGAAGTTCCCGCAACTCGCTCCTTCGCCCTGAGCATCACGCAGAAGACGGGCCAGAAGGACGAATACGGCAACGACACGCTCGCCGCCATCACGGACCAATCGAAGCTCTCATATACCCTAAAGCGCAACGGCGTTAATCTGACCTGCGGAGAAAACGGCGACTATGAGATTCAAGGCGGCAGGCTCGTCCTATCCGAAACCCTTGCCGGCGAAACGGGAATCCTCGACCAGCTCTCCTTGGAAATCGTGCCCGACGACTCGCTTAAACTCTCGTCCGCGGTCGCCGAATACGATGCGGAGTTGGGAGGCTTCAAGGCAACCCTCCCCTCGTGGGGAGACGTCGCCATCACCACCAACGCATCGTTTATCGGTCGAAGTCACGTCATGGTCTTCGATGGCATCGACGAGAATTCTCGTTGCGTCTTCGACGACTACTCCTCGGTCAGCTGGCAAGACAGCCAAAACGACCCAAGCTGGATCGCGCAAACTGGGAAATTAAAGCAAGGCACCTACACGATTGTCGCCTTCAAACCAACCGACACAGAGTTCAGTGCGCCGAAGCTTCGCTCGATCGACGGGCTTGGAGTCCCTTATGCGCAAACGACTGTCGAGGTCAACGACGATGAAACGACGCATGTCGAGCTCGATGTCCCCGACTTCGATATGCAGTACGCGCTCGCGAAGATGGGCGTTAAATCAGCAAGCGCGAAGATGTCCGCAAGCGCGATCGTCGTCGGTATCGAAACGATCGTCGAGGTGAACTTCGAGATAGAAGAGTGGGCAGGCGCTCGCATCTCGCTCGATATCTCCTCCTCGGACTACTCTTCCGCTTCCGCCAGCACCGCCTTCAAAGACGGCGGTCAGGCATATGTCGACAGCCAGCAGGAATGCCTCTACATCAATATCCCGCAGGAGGTAACGTCCGATACACTCTATATCGCCCTTACCCCGGAAAAGGAGAAATCGTACTCCATTCCCGTTTCCCTATCCAACAACGGGCGCACAACCCACATCGGCAATCTCTTCTTCCAGGCATTGGGAACCTACGTCCAAGTACAAGGCGATTGTGTGGCTCTGGCAGGAAACATCGCCACCGCATATGCCGCGCCCTATTCCGACGTCGAGCTCTTCATCGGCGGACAGAGCGTCGGGACGGGAACCACCAATTCCCTTGGCCGCGCGAACATCTCGTTCGATATCCCCGAGGACACAGCGAAGGGCCTTTTGCACGGCGACAACGTGAGGATCGAGATAGCAGCAGGAGAATCGACCAACTACACGAACTGCGCCTACCGCCCCGCAGCGCAAATATGGTCCTTCAAGATCACGAACAAGGGGGAAACCCAGAATCGAATCACCGAAGGAAAGGAAAACGACGAATACCTGACAGTCCGGCACCAGCTCCTTTCGAGCCAGTGTGCATACTGGACGTTCGATGTCACGGTGAAGACCAACGGACAGGACATCAACGCAGAAAAGATGCTCATGATGTACGTTGAGTGCGCAGACGGGAACACCGTGCTCGTCCCGCTCAACCTAAAATCAAGCTCGGGCGATGAGATACGCTTTGTTGGCGAATACGTCGATGAAGCCTACCTTAACTTCCTCGACACCTATTCGGGATCCAGCATCGCCGCGACCTCAGAGCTAGAACAGGCAGGCGTTTTCATCCCTGAAAGCTACCATTTCAGCAGCTTCTCCCTCTCCTACAAAGCGAACCTCGACGACCTCGACGACGAGGATTACCAGAAGCGCATCAAGGAGCGCGCCGAGCAGGAGGCAAGCGAGCGCCAGGCGTACCTGACAGCGATCCAGGAAGAGTACATGAAAAACGGCGGCAACAGCGAAGCCGAGACGATAGCCGAGCAGACCGACACCATGCTCGGCGCGATTGTCGATACCCTGAAATCGCGCGACGACGCGAACAGCGCCGAGGTGCAGGCGGCCATCGCGGATATCGAGGCCTTGCGGCCCAATTTCCAAGACATCACCGGCCGCCTGTTCGAGCCGACGGAAGATGACTGGATTCCCAACATCGAAAAGCGCTTCTACACAGGAGAATTCGTGAGCCTTGAGACGCCCTCACTACCTTCCGATGAGGACATCGCAGCCTGGGCGGAGGCTTTAGGGACAACCGAGGAAGAGCTTAAAGCCGACCTCATCCAGTTTGATCAAGCAATGACCCAAGACGCAGCGATCGCCAGGGAAACGCAGCGGACGTTCTCCCGCGCAATCGACAACATGAGCGAGAAGCTCGGCGTCGGCAAGCCGAGCGAGTCGGGGTCTCCCTACACCTTCATGGACGATAACCTCGAAAATCACCTGAATGGGTCCTTGACCGTATCCGATAGCGACACGACCAAGGGCGACCTCATCTTCTCGTCGACGCAGGGTCGTTTCACCGGGGAGATGTTCGTAACCGATTCTCAGAGGAACGGCACGGACGGGAAGACCCCCGGCATCTTTACGGGATTCTCCACACGCGTGACGGAAACCGCCCCCGAAGGCGTGAGCGCGAGCCCAGGAACCAGAGGGATTTCCCTTGAGGGCAAGCCAGGCGACAATACCCGTGTGTCGAGCTATACCGCCGACTTCGACGCCAACCACGAGCACCACGACGGTGCAGTAGTCGATGCTCTTTGGGGTGCAGGCTTAAATGTCATAGGGGCAGGATTGGACGAAATCTCGCAACCGGCAGGCGAATGGGCAGCAAGCAAGCTGGTCGGCAAGGTTCTTCCGAACCAGCTGTTCCTGAGCAGGCATATCGTCAACTGGAACCCCATCATCAACAAGATCAACACGTACTCCAACCTGAACCTCGCCCGAATCGAGGCGCAAACGACCGCCTCCGCGGCGAGCATCTCGCAGCAGATTCAGGGCAGCATATCCGCGATCGCCCTCGCGGGAAATATCGTGGGAATGAATCGCACGACGGACTCCTGGTGCTCTTCTATGAGCGAGCTTGGCGACATCGAGTCCGATATCGAGCAGATCAACTCGTGGATTCTCTACTACAAGCAGGTCAACCCCTGCGACAGCGACTGCACCCGCTGTCTCAACGCGCTCTTCGCCGAGCGGGACGCGGCCGAAAAGTACCGCGATTACGTGAAGGCGGAAGACGACCACAACTGGTTCGATATCAAGACGAACCTCTGGTCCTCCTTCCTCAATGCCGCTGCCAGCGCCTGCTCCATCAGCAGCTACTCCGCAGGAACCGGCAAGGTTGCAGACGTGATGAACAAGGGATTCGTCGCGCTGGACGTCACGTCCACGAGCGTGCATCTATACCGAGCGCCCTGGATGGACGCAGCAAAGAACGAGTACCTCGAGGCAAAGGCCTACCGCGAAAGCGTCTGCAAGAGCACGAAGAAGAAGATTCAGGATGAGAAGGAAGAGATTGCAAGGCTTCGCAGCCTCATCGACTGGGATCGCTTCTACGGATCGAAGATCATCATCGACCCTTCGGGAATCGTCTACGAGGGCGTGACCTCGAATACCGTCGAGGGCGCAACGGCCACTATCTACCACGCCGACGATGCCCAGGGCACGGGCACCGCCCCTTGGAACGCAGCCGATTACGAGCAGGTAAGCCCGCAGGTGACCCGCGCCGACGGCTGCTTCCAATGGAACGTCCCCACCGGCTACTACCAAGTCCGCGTCACGAAGGACGGCTATACGGCCGCCCAGACCGAATGGCTCAGAGTCCTACCCATCAGAACAGGGCTCGAGATTCCTCTTGTATCGACTGCGGCGCCGGAAGCGAGCGCCGTCCGAGCCTACCCCGATCGAGTGGAGCTTGAGTTCAGTCAGTATATGAAGACAAGCTCAAAGGTGAGTATCGACGGTTTGGGCGATGCGGTCCGCGATACCACCTGGTCGGGCGTAGAGACATCCCCTGAGGGTGTTGAGCTCGCAAACATGCTGACCATCTATTTGAGCGAGCCGCTCGAGGAGGGGGCGACGATAACGCTTACCCTGCAGGGCGCAGAAAGCTACAACGGTCAGATGCTCGGCGGGCAATCCGGATGGACGCAGGATCTGACCGTCGCAAAGCACCCTGCGAAGTTGTTCGCCAACTACGAAAACGCGATATCCGTGCAAAGCGGCGAGACTGCCAACGTCGTCGTGAACGTGGCATATGCCGATGGCTCCCCCGTCGAGATGCAGGGCGTCACCGTCACCATCGGTTCCGACAGCATCGCAACGCTCTCGGGAGCCCAGACCGGATCGCGCGAGATTCACTTGACAACCGACGCAGAGGGTAAGGCGACTTTCCTCTTAACCGGAGATTTGCCTGGCCTTACGCAACTGGCCATCTCCGCCGACGGCACGCCGCTCTCCAAGATGCTCGACGTCCGTACAACCTCGGAGGAGGGTCAGCCCACAAGGCCAACCGCCGAAATAGCATCCTTCACGTTCGGTCCCACGTCCCCGAAGGAGAACAGCGCTACGGTGCCGATGGGCTCGATGCTTATTCTGTCAACGCCGACGGAAGGCGCAAGCATCTACTACACCACCGACGATGCCTGCCCGTGCAAGCCGGAGGGCTCACGAAGGCTCTACACCGGGCCGATTCCCGTGAACAGCAGTGCGAAGTATCGTATTGCCGCATATAAGGATGGCATGTCGTTCGACAACTACAGCGAACGGCTCAACCTGACCCTGACCGTCGTGGATTCAGGACCCGTGATTCCTCCCACGCCCGATCCCCCCGACGTGCCTGTATTCCCCGATGTGGATTACAGCGACTGGTACGGTGACGCGGTGACCTTCATCGCGAGCAAGGGCCTCATCACTGGCTACACCGACGGTCCGAAAGCGGGTCTTTTCGGCATAGGCGACACGCTCACCCGCGCACAATTTGCGACAATCCTGTGGCGCAACGCCTGTCCCGACGAATATGCAACGTACGACCCCACAACCGCCGTGGACACGACGGGAATTGAGGGATCGGCCAGCGGAATGTACTACACCGCAGCCGCTAACTGAGCAGTCAGGGAAGGCATCATCACCGGCTTTGAGCAGCCAGATGGCACGTTCGACTTCGCCGCCGACAAACCCGTCTCCTTCGAGCAGATGATGACCATCATCGCACGAACCTACGCCTCCTTAAACGATCCCGCGGCGGAAGGCGACCTGTCAGCTTTCGTCGATGGAGATGAAGCAAGCGAGTGGTCGTTCCGAGCCCTCGCGTGGGCGCACGGAAGGGGCCTTGTCACGGGATACGACGAACCTGATGGCAAGTACCTGCGCCCTGGCGAGCCCGTCAAACGCGAGCGCGCGGCGATGGTGCTCATGCGCGCCTTCCAGCTTGGCATCATGGAGTAGAGCGTCCTTAGCCCCCTCGGGGAGGGATTGCCCTCCCCGAGGATCGACGCTCAACTATCGATGATGCAGTGAATACAAGTTTGCCTGAACGACATCAGCAGCAGAGCCAAGCCGGTCCCATGTCGAGCGGCACGCTCGCGGCTAGTCGATTTCAACCCGCTGCACCGCACCATTTTCTGCGCAAAAAAGACCCTCCCGAAGGAGGGTCTTTCTCACTGCGAATCTAAAAAGAGTCGAGTTACTTGAGGGTAACAGCAGCGCCAGCCTCTTCGAGCTTGGCCTTGATTTCCTCAGCCTTGTCCTTGGCAACGCCTTCCTGGATGGCCTTAGGAGCGTTCTCGACAACTTCCTTGGCTTCCTTGAGGCCGAGACCGGTGATCTCGCGGACAACCTTGATGACAGCGATCTTGTTGTCGCCGAAGCCCTCGAGGACGACGTCGAACTCAGTCTTCTCCTCAGCAGCAGCAGCGCCAGCAGCCGGAGCAGCAGCAACGGCAACAGGAGCAGCAGCGGACACGCCAAAGGTCTCCTCGATGTCCTTCACGAGTTCGGAAGCCTCGAGCAGGGACATCTCCTTCAGAGCCTCAATGATCTCTTCGCGAGTAACAGCCATGTTAGTTTCCTTTCAAAGGGGCCGGGACCTTCCCAGCCGAATGTTTTCGTTACGCGGCGTCTCTCAGGCCGCATGAGCTGATGCTAGGCAGCTTCCTTCTGGTCGGCCACAGCCTTGGTGACCTGAGCCAGACCGCGCGGCACGCCAGCGATGGCGGTCGCGATACCCTGAGCCACACCGTTGATAGCAGCAGCGATGTGAGCGTAGAGCTCTTCGCGGGAAGGCAGAGAAGCGATAGCTTCCACCTCGGCAGCAGAAACGGCAGCGCCGTCCATGATGCCGCCCTTGATCTCGAGAACGTCGTTGCTCTTGGCGAACTCCTTGACAGCCTTAGCAGCAGCAGCCACGTCGTCACCGCAGAACACGAACGCGCTCGGACCCTGGAGCATGTCGTCGAGCGTCGGCAGCTCGGCGTCGGCCAGAGCGATGTGCATGAGGGTGTTCTTGTAAACCTTCATGACAGCGCCAGCCTCGCGCACGCTGCGGCGAAGCTCCTGGATCTGCTTCACCGTAAGGCCGCAGTAATCCACGACCCACACCGCAGAAGTAGCCTCGAGGTCCGCCTTGACGTTGGCGAGCATTTCTTGATTCTTTGCGTTGGGCATTCGTACACCTCCTTTTCCTCAAACTCGAGTTCCGCCCCTTGGGGTGGAGCCGCGTTCGAAGAAACGAAAACGACCCCCACCGTCACAGGACAGCAGGGGTCGTCAAAGCTCAACGCTTAGATAACCACCTCGGCGGGCCGCATTTTCATGCGATTAAACCTTTCGGTGCCTGCTGTCTTGGGCAGCGGAACAATTTCATCTTGCACTGCTTTTATGCAGCTCTTATATGATACGCATCTACACCGTGGTGTCAACGCTTTTCTGCTCAGGCCCCGCCGTCTTCACACTGTCGATAGATTGAGCAGGAAATGCCGTCGTGCCAGCATCGATGTAGGTGAAAGAAATCTCATCGCCAGCCGAGTAGGCAACAATCTCGAGCATACCGGGCAGCGGGAAATCGTAGATTGAAGGATCGCCCTGAAGCGTCACATAGTAGTGAGAATTCCCCTCGATGACCGCCTGCGCCATCGTCGCGATGATGCCCTTGGCCTGCTTCACGTCCGACGGCGCAGAGTCGCCCGTGTCGACGCCGTTCGTCGCGAGAAGGGCCTCGTAGGACTTCTGACACTCCGCGACCGTGTCGCCAACCGCCACATTTTGGTAACGCTGGATGTCGATCATAGCGAACTTCTTTACAAGCCCCGCGCTGTCCTTGAGCGCCATGAAGTACGTCGGCTGGTTCGCCACGTTGATAAGCAGCGGGAACGTTGCCGTGTAGCGCAGGTTCTGAACCTGGCCCTCGGCGGATTGCATCGCCGACTCTTCCGTAGCGCCCGCAACCGAATAGAAGTGCGACTCGGCCGTGCGCTGATTCACCAGCACGAACCCGACGATGGAGTTGTCGGCCGTCGCCGAAGTGACGCCGGTGTAGACCCACACGTCGTCGTCTTTCGCGATGTAGTTGTAGCCAACGTTTCCGTCGGTACCGGGAGTGGTCTGAACCACGTTCTTCTGGCCGAGCCAGCTGTTAAGCCAACCGTCCTTGTAGGCGCCCGACCAGTTGTACTGCTCGATTAGAAGCTCTGCAGGATATGCTCGGTCGACCCATTCTGGCACCTCATCGATCGAGATGTCGGTGCACTCGCCCGTCGTCGCGTTCACCATGACAACGCGGTCGATGGTCGTACCTCCGAATAGGCCGATCGTACGCTTCTGCACGGGGCAGATCCACCACGGGTGGCCATCCTCGTCGATCTCGAACGACTTCTCGTCAAACATGTAGAAGGGGTACTTCAGCTGCACGTAACGGTCGATGTTGCGCGCAAGCGGCTCTGACTGGGAATAGAAGATGGCGTTGTCGCCGAGCGTCACGATTTGCGCATCCTGCGTTGTCATGTCGACAAGCGCATACGCGGGAATGCCCGAGCCACGGTTGGTGAACCACTTGAACAGGTCGGCGTAGCCGAGCGGGCTCACGCGAACCGGCGTGCCCTGGTAGTTGATCTGGCTGTAAAGCGACGAGATCTCGAACTGACTGACGTATTCGGGAATCGAGCCCATCTCGCGATTGCCGAGAAGAATCGCGGAGTCACGGTCGATCACCGGAATCTCGGAGTAGTTCACCTCCTGAATGTCGGAGGCGAAATCATGGTCGACGGTGTTGAGCACCGTGGCGTATTTCGCCGCGTTGCCCGGGAAAAGCGACAGCGACATCAACGCACCGATGATGCCCACGCAAGCGACGGCGACGGGGATGAAGGAGAGCACCTTAAACGTCTTCGCCTTGCCCTCGTTGCGCTCGGCGCGCTTGCCCTTCCCCTCCTTGTAATTCGAGGAGCGCACGCGGAAGAACAAAAACGTCGGCAGCAAGATGAACACCGCGATGAAGAACCAGGTGTCAACGCTATGGATGTTGATAGGCGGATGGAACCACCAATAGGCGGCAAGAATAACGACTATGAGCACGATGACCGCAACAATAATCGCCTTCTTGCTCCACGATTTCATGTTCTCGACGATGTGCGGCATCTCGATATGCGGCGCCTTCGGCCCATCCGACCCGCGAGAAGACCCTGCGTCGGTAGCCTTGGCCGAGTCGTCCGCGTCGGAGCCGCCGCCAAAAGGCGAGCCGAACGAATCGGTGTTCATGCCGGATTGCTTAAGCGCCTCGAGCAAAGCGTCAAGTCCCGATGATTGCTTCAAACGTATCCCTCCTTGATAAGGTAATTTTCCCCACTATACACGAAAATGCCCAGTCCCTCGCGAGACCGAGCATTTCCGTTACCGTCCTTTTACCATCGAGAAGATGGTGAGTGCGATCTACTTAGCGAGAGCCGCGACCAGCGCATCGGTGAACTCGGTGCAGCTCGCCGCAGGCTTATCGGAGCCCGTCAGATTACGAATATCGCCCGTCAGGCATTCGCCAGCGGCGTAGACCTCGGTGACCGCGCGACGAATACGGGCCGCAGCTTCGAGCTCGCCGAGATGGTCGAGCATCATCGCGGCAGAGAGGATCTCCGCCGTGGGGTTCGCCTTGTTCTGCCCCGCGATATTGGGAGCAGAGCCATGAACCGCCTCGAACACGGCATATTCTTTGCCGATATTCGCACCCGGGGCGATACCCAAGCCGCCGACAAGACCCGCTGCCAGGTCACTTGCAATATCGCCATACAGGTTCGGGAAGACGACGACATCGAACTGCGAGGGGTCGGTGACCATGTTCATGCAGAAGGCGTCAATGATGCGGTCGTCGAAGTCAACGCGACCCTCATATTCATTGGCCACCTCGCGCGCGACGCGAAGAAACAAACCATCGGAGTACTTCATGATGTTTGCCTTGTGAGCAGCGGTAACCTTCTTGCGACCGTGCTTCAGCGCATACTCGAACGCATATCGAACAATATCCTGCGAGGCAGTAACCGAAATCGGCTTGACGGAGATGCCAGAGTCGGGGCGAATAGTGCCCGCACCCTCTTTCGCGCAAAGGTCGATCAGCTTCCGAGCGCCTTCGGAGCCTTCCTCGAACTCGACGCCAGCATACAAATCCTCGGAATTTTCGCGAACGATCACCAGGTCGACGTTGTCATAGCGACCACCAGCACCGGGAAGCGAAACGACGGGGCGCAAGCAAACATAAAGGCCGAGCGTCTTGCGAAGCGCAACGTTCACGCTACGAAAACCAGTGCCAACGGGAGTCGTGATTGGTCCCTTGATGGCAACTTTGTTGCGCTTGACGGCTTCAATGGTGGAATCAGGAAGCGGGGTACCCTCAGTTTCAAGGCAATGCGCGCCCGCCTCAGCAATCTCCCAATCGATTTCCGCACCACAAGCCTCGACGACACGCTGCATAGCGGCCGAAGTCTCAACGCCGATTCCATCACCGGGAATCAAGGTCACCGTATGACGAGCCATAGCTCCTCCTCACAAACCCGTCGCAAACGCGACTCAAACGAATACGCTTCAAGGATACGCATAGAAAAGAGCGTCGAATGTTACATTGTAGTCGACGGCACAAATAGGCTAGGACAGGTTCTCAACGATGGTCGTCGCCTTTCGCCTCAAGGCGCCGCGCCCATTCTTCGAGTCGAACAACATCCGCTCAGCAAGCTCGGATTTCACCGGCTCCGAAAGATGCCCCGTAGAGAAATCGACAAGCGAATTCAACATATCCTGGAACTCAAGGTCACCATGCCAGCATTGAATGCCCTCATCAACAAGCGGCCAGACACGTTCAGAATTTTGCTCGGAAATCGCGCCGAACTTGCAGAGGAATCGCATCGCAGCAAGATGCAGCGGTCCGCTCTCCTCGTCGAAAAGCGCGTTCTCCGCCCCATCGATAGCATCAATGCAAAGCGAGGCATCAACATCGCAAAGACGAGTCAGCACGTCAAGGCATTCCCAGCGCGTCTGCGCCTCAGGACGAGATAGCGAATCAACAAAAATCTGGCTATAGCCGGAAACCGCAGCGGCGTCGGAATGGGAAACCGCTGCGAGGACCTGTGCAGCCTGCTGTCGAGATCGACGCGTCCCGTTTGCCAATGCTTCTGCAATCTTGTCAAGCGTCTCACGATCGGAGACACACGACGCAGCAAGGTTCAGAACAGTCTCACTATACTCAGCCACGAAAAGTCAGTCCTCTCAAACATACACACCAGAATTAATTCATATTGTACCTGTAGATATACAAGTTAATGCAAATGAGCGAACAAACAACATGGTGAAACAGAGAAATTCAATGATAGAAAACGAAATAATGCTTGAAGAAAACCTGGCGACCTTTTCGGAAATTGACAAACTTGCAGTCGCAGCGCAGCAGACTCGCCGTATCGCCGCATGAAGCGGAATTGATTAACCGCAATGACTCCCGAAAATTGCGCAAGACCCGCCCAGGAGGCGCACATGCGCCCGGGCGCAAAAGGAAGGGGGGCCGCGGCCGGGTCCCCCCG